>Ga0207864_1002476_pt1 | contig 17346 bp, 13 predicted proteins | sample HigsolmetaAR202D_FD_184834 | JGI IMG/M metagenome (GOLD analysis project Ga0207864, IMG submission 184834) | Ionic liquid and high solid enriched microbial communities from the Joint BioEnergy Institute, USA - AR20-2-D (SPAdes) (version 2) ... | reverse complement strand
CCCGGACCGCAGCGCGGCGGCGGCGCGGTCCCGGGCGCGCCGGGCCGAGTACAGCCGGGCCCGCCCCTCCGTGGTCTCCGAGGCGCGCACCACCACCGGCAGCCGCTCGGCCACCAGCGGGCCCAGCCTGCGGCCGCGCCAGAACGCCAGGAGGGCGACCGCGGCCAGCAGCACGGGCAGGGACCGCACGAAACCGGGGTACAGCAGGTCCATCGGGTCGGTGGTCGGCCCGGCCGCCTCGGGGTCGGGGACGAGCCACACCACGTCGTGGTCGGCGAGCAGGTTGAGCATCAGCGCGGCGTTGCCCCACATGCCCAGGGAGTCGTTGCGCAGCGGTGTGCCGGAGCCCAGCACGGTGACCGTGCGCTCCCCGTCCACCACCTGGACCAGGGAGTGCCCCTCCCCGTCCGGGTAGCAGGCGGTGGAGCCGCCCGAGTACAGCTCCTCGCCGAGCTCGGCGTTCCCGGCCAGGACGGCGGCCTGCAACGGGCACTCGGGGGAGAGCAGCCCCGAGAAGCCGGGGAAGTCGACCAGCTCCACCCCGGGGGCGGCGGCTTCGAGCAGCTCCGGGGAGGGGGTCACCAGCAGCAGGTCGCCGGGCAGGTCGGCGACCCGCTCGGCGTCCTGCGGCGGCATCTCGTAGCTGTTCACCACCAGCAGGACCGTGTCCGGTCCCGCCGCGGCGGCCGCCTCGTCGGCGGTGCGGGCGACCGTGACCTCGGCGCCGCGCTCCCGCAGGATCTGCGCCAGGGCGCGGGAGCCCTCGGAGGTGACCGACTCCGGGTCGAGGAGGCCGCCGGGCGCCCGCTGGGCGCCCAGCGCCAGGACCGCGGAGATGCCCACGGCGACGAGGAGGAGCGCGAGCGGGCCGCGTGCCCGCCGCCACAGCTCCCGGGGCCCCGGGGAGGTCGCGGTGGAGGGGGCGGCGGTCATCGGACGGGCTCCTCTCCGACCGCGGGCACGGCCCCGCGCAGCGCGTCGTCGAGCGCGCACAGCAGGCCGTACCCCTCGGCGGTGGCCTCGCGGTCGCCGTACCAGACGTCGTTGAACAGCTCCGCGGCCCGGTGCAGTTCGGCGCGCCGCTCCGGCAGCACGGCGGAGGCCTCGACCGCCAGCTCGGTGGCGGTGCGCCCCAGGCGGGGCGTGAGCACGGCGCGGTCCTCCAGGTCGCGGGCGACCGCGCGCAGCCGCTCGCGGATCGCCTCGGCGTAGGAGCCCCGGGCGGCGTGCTGGTCGGCCAGGGCGCGGTGGTCGTCGGCGGTCAGCTCCCCGTCGGGGTCGAGCACGGCGGTCCGGCGGGGGCCGGTGCCGGGACGCAGGTACCAGACGAGCGCCGCGGCCAGCAGGACGAGCACGGCCAGCAGCGCGCCCAGGGTCCACCAGCCGCCGGGCAGCGCCGCTGCCGCCTCGCGGGTGAGGCCGCCCAGCCACATCTCCAGCCAGTAGAAGAGGCGCTCCAGCAGGGACGGCTGGGACCCGTCGTAGATCGGGTCGGACAGTTCCTCCCAGGCCAGGCGGGCGCCTTCGTCGCGGCTGACCAGCCCGCTCACACCGCCCCTCCCGGGGCGGGCGCGGCCAGCAGCTCGGGGCCGACCGGCACGCCGGACCGCGCCGCCTCGCGCAGCCGCAGGTCGAGCCCTTCCCGGCGGACCCGCAGGTCCAGGTAGAGCAGCGTGGTGATCCCGGCGGTGAACGGCTGGCTGATGCAGCCGGTCACCAGCATGCCGATGAAGGACAGCATGACGCCGACCAGGGAGGCGAGGGACATGTCGGACGCCACGGCGCTGATGATCACCGCGCCCACCGAGAACGGCGTGGACAGGATGTTGGCGATGACGGAGACCAGCAGGTTGGCCAGGAGCAGCACGCCCACCATCCGCCAGAAGCTGCCGGTGCTCAACTGCCAGGAGCGCACCAGCGCACGCCCCGGGCCCACCCGTTCCAGCACCGCCGCCGGGACGGCCAGCGAGGTCCTGACCACGAGCCAGCCGAACAGCGCGATGTACCCGACGAGGCCGAGGGCCAGCAGCGGCAGGCCGGCCAGGGGAGCGGCCACCGTCACGGCGATGGCGACCGCGAGCACCAGGGCCAGCACGACCATCGCCACGACGAAGAACACGAGGTAGAAGCCGACCAGGGCGAGCAGGGCGCCCCAGCGGCCCCGCAGGGCCGCGAGCGCCTCGCGCGGGCTCGTCCGGCGGCCCAGCGCGGCCGCGGCCACCACGGTGCTGAGCAGGCCCAGCAGCAGCCAGTTGCCCACGTACTGCAACAGCAGGCCGACGTAGAAGGCCGCCGAGCCCATCCCCGACATCCCGAGGGCGCGGGGAGAGGGCGTCTCCGAGCGCAGCAGCTCCGCGTAGCCGGAGAACACGTCGCCCAGCCCTAGCGCGGGCAGCACGCTGGTGAGCGCGACGACGACGAAGCTCAGGCCGAACACGGTCCGCGGGTTGTCGCGCAGGTAGGCGAACCCGCCGTTGAGCAGGTCGCCCAGGGTCTGGGGACGCAGGACGGCGGTGTTCCCGGCGACCGGCCCGGCCGCCGGGCCTCCCGGAGGGGCGCCGGGGACGCCCGGGGGCTGCCAGCCCTGCGGGGCGACGGGAGCGGGTCCCGGGGCGCCCGGCGGCGCCCAGTTGGGCGGGGGCCCCGGAGGGGTCCCCTGGGCGCCCGGGGGAGCCCCCGCGGCGTCCGGCGCCGCCCAGCCCGGCGGGGCGGTCGGCGGCGTCGGCGGAGACCAGGGGGCGGCAGGCGGCGTTCCCGGGTCGGGGGAGGCGGAGGAAGCGGAACGATCCGCACCGCCGGGAGCCTGGTCTGGGGTAATGTCCTGCCTGGGGGGATGGTGGGGAGAGGGCGGTCCGCCAGGGGCACGCCAGCCCCGACCCTCCTCCTCGGACATTGGGACCTCCTGTGTCAGCCGTGTGGGCGGGAGCCGCGCTGTGACGCGGTATCCCCACGCTATGCGAGTCCAACCTACTGTCGGACGGACCGGGCCGCGGACGGGTCGGCCGCATCTGGCCCGACCTGCGGTCATCTGTTGGTTTTGTATGCTTTCGTTATCTGACCTCCTGGCTTCCGCGGGGGGAGCTGGTCACACGTACTGGACGGAACGACGGGCAGACGGCAGTGTGGGCGGGGGCCCGGAACCCGCCGCCCGTCGACGGGAGGTCCCACTGGCACAACCCGAAGACGCCGGTCGGGAACACATCCGGCTGGAAGATTGTGCGAAGTTCTGCCCCTTGAGAGTGTCCGGAAAGGAGCAAGGCGGACCGGAGTCGTCCCTGAAGGGGATGTCGCCGACGCCGGAGAATCGATGAAGGGACGCGTACTGGTCGTCGACGACGACCTCGCTCTCGCCGAGATGCTGGGCATCGTGCTCAGAGGAGAGGGCTTCGAGCCGTCGTTCGTGCACGACGGGGACAAGGCCCTGGAAGCCTTCCGCGAGACCAAACCCGACCTGGTGCTGCTGGACCTCATGCTCCCCGGAGCGGACGGCATCGACGTGTGCCGCCAGATCCGCGCCGAGTCGGGGGTGCCCATCGTGATGCTCACCGCTAAGAGCGACACGGTGGACATCGTCCTCGGCCTGGAGTCGGGCGCCGACGACTACATCGTCAAGCCGTTCAAGCCCAAGGAGCTGGTGGCCCGCATCCGGGTCCGGCTGCGCCGCACCGAGGAGCCCGCACCCGAGATCCTCCAGATCGGGGACATCACCATCGACGTCGCCGGGCACTCCGTCCGCCGCGGCGACCAGCCGATCAACCTCACCCCGCTGGAGTTCGACCTGCTCGTCGCGCTGGCCCGCAAGCCCCGGCAGGTCTTCACCCGCGAGGTGCTGCTGGAGCAGGTGTGGGGCTACCGCCACGCCGCGGACACCCGCCTGGTCAACGTGCACGTCCAGCGGCTCCGGGCCAAGATCGAGAAGGACCCCGAGCACCCGGAGATCGTGGTCACCGTACGGGGGGTCGGTTACAAGGCCGGCGCCGCCTGACGGCTCCGAGGACGGAAACGGTGTCGGACAGCGTCCACGGTGCGAACGCGGCTCCCCCCACGGTGGACGGGGAGCCCGCGTCCACGCGGTGGCAGCGGCTGGGCAGTGCGCTGCGCGCCGGATACCTGGTGACCCAGCGGCTGGCGCGCACCCTCGTCGCCGCGATGCACTCGCGGTGGCGGCGCTCCCTCCAGCTCCGCGTGGTCACCACCACCCTGCTCGCCTCGGTTCTGGTCACCGCCGTCCTGGGGTTCTTCATGGTGCAGCAGGTCCGCTCCGACCTGCTCAAGGCCAAGGAGCAGGCCGCGTTCGGCGACCACCACATCGGGCTGACCGCGGCCCTGGGCATCCTTCAGGACAGCGGCCAGCAGGACCCGGAGCGCCAGCTCGACGAGATCGTCGAGGAGCTCAGCGCGCGCAGCGGCTCCACCGGCCTGTACGACGTGGTGATCCTGCCGTCGGTGGGCGGCATGACCGGCCGCGCCAGCGGGGGCGTCGCCGAGGCGAGCGTGCCCACCCAGTTGCGCGAGGAGGTGCAGAACAGCGGGGGCGACACCCAGCACGGCCGCTACACCGAGATCATCCGCGGCTCCGAACGCGAGCCCGGGCTGGCCGTGGGCGCCCAGCTCTCCAGCGCCTACGAGCTGTACTACCTGTTCCCCCTCGACCACGAGCAGCAGATGCTCGACCTGGTGCAGCGCACCCTGGCGCTGGTCGCCTCCGTGATGGTCCTGCTGCTGGCCGCCATCGCCTACGTGGTCACCCGGCAGGTGGTCACTCCGGTGCGGCAGGCCGCCAGCTCGGCCGAGAAGCTGTCCTCCGGCGACCTGTCGGAGCGGATGCGGGTGCGCGGCGAGGACGACCTGGCGCGCCTGGCGGTCTCCTTCAACGACATGGCGGGCAGCCTCCAGGAGAAGATCCAGGAGCTGGAGGAGCTGTCCAAGGTCCAGCGCCAGTTCGTCTCCGACGTCTCCCACGAGCTGCGCACCCCGCTGACGACCATCCGCATGGCCGGGGACCTGCTGTTCGAGGAGCGCGAGGCGTTCGACCCGGCGGTGCGGCGCTCGGTGGAGCTGTTGCAGAGCCAGTTGGAGCGCTTCGAGGAGCTGCTCACCGACCTGCTGGAGATCAGCAGGCACGACGCCGGCGCGGCCACCCTCGCCGTGGAGCGCGCCGACATCCGCGACGCGGTCCTCCGGGCGGTCAGCGAGGCCGAGCAGATCGCGGAGAAGCGCGGGATCAAGGTGGTGCTGCGGCTGCCCGCGGAGCCGTGCATCGCCGAGTTCGACGCCCGCCGCATCAACCGCATCCTGCGCAACCTCATCGTCAACGCCATCGAGCACAGCGAGGGCAAGGACGTCGTCGTGACGGCGGCCGGGGACCGCGACGCGGTGGCGGTGGCGGTCCGCGACTACGGGGTCGGCCTCAAGGAGGGCGAGGAGCACCTCTGCTTCGACCGCTTCTGGCGCGCCGACCCGGCCCGCGCCCGCACCACGGGCGGAACCGGGCTGGGGCTGTCCATCGCCAAGGAGGACGCGCAGTTGCACGGGGGCTGGCTCCAGGCGTGGGGGCGGCCGGGCATGGGCTCGCAGTTCCGGCTGTCGCTGCCGCGGGTGTCCGGCACCGAGCTGCGCGGCTCCCCGCTGCCGCTGGTGCCGCCGGAGGTGGCGCTGGGCGGGACGCTGTCGGTGTTCAGCGGCCAGCAGGTCGGGCTGGAGAGCGTACGGGGCGCAGGCGCGGGGGAGGAAGCGTGATCGGACGGGCGAGCCGGATCGCCGCCGTGGCCGGGACGGCCTGTCTCGCGGCGGTGCTGTCGGGATGCGCCACCGTTCCCACCGGGGGACCCACGTTCGAGGGGCGGGGCGGCGGGGTGTCGGGTCAGGTGGACACCTTCACCCGGCTGCTGCCCGCCGGACCCCAGCCGGGCTGGGGGGAGAACGCGCTGGTGCGCGGCTTCCTCAAGGACATGGGCAGCTTCGAGGAGAACCACGCGGCGGCCCGGCTCTACATGACCGAGGAGCGCAGCGAGGTCTGGCAGCCCAGCGACCGGGTGCTCGTCTACGAGGAGATGGACGCCGTCCGCTTCGACGTGGAGGCGGTCGAGGAGGGGCGCACCGCCCAGGTCCGGGTGCGCACCCAGCTCTACGCCACCATCCGCCCGGACGGCCAGTACGTGGCGGCGCAGCAGGGGGAGACGATCGACGTCCTCTTCGACCTGGCCAAGGTCGACGGGGAGTGGCGGATCGCGAACCTGCCCGACGACATCCTGCTCAGCCGCCAGGACGTCGACCGGGTGTACCGCCCGCTCAACCTGTACTACTTCAACCGGGACATGAGCACGCTCGTGCCGGACCCGGTCTTCCTGCCGGTGCGCTCCACGGTGGACATCACCGGGCAGCTCGCCCAGCACCTCGTCTCGATGCTGGTGCAGGGGCCCACCGACTGGCTGGCGCCCGCGGTGCGCACGGCCTTCCCCGAGGGGGCCACCGCCTCCGTGGACTACTCCTCCGGCAGCGTCGTCGTCGACCTCTCCCCCGGCTCCGCGACCGTCGACTCCGGGCGCCTCTCCGACATGAGCGCCCAGCTCGTGTGGACCCTCAAGCAGCTTCCGGAGATCCAGGAGTTCACCCTGCTCGTCGGCGGCGAGGAGGTGGAGCTGCCCGGGGCCGAGGACGGAGTGCTCCAGGCCAGCAGCCCGAACTGGAACGCGGTGAACCCGGCCGGGCTGGCCGGGTCGCCCAACGCCTACTTCGTGCGGGACAGCCAGCTGTGGTCGCTCGACGTCGACCAGCACGAGACGCTGGTCCCCGGGGCGGCCGGGCAGGGGCGCGTCCTGCTGGAGGAGCACGCGGTCTCCCTCGACGAGAGCCGGGTCGCGGGCGTCTCGGCGGACGACGGCTCGGTCCGGGTGGCGCCCCTCACCGGCGACGGCGACTTCACCACGGTCCTCGACGGCGGCGACTACACCTCGCTGTCCTGGGACCGCTACGGCAACCTGTGGGTCCTGGAGGACCTGTCCGCCGAGGCGGAGGAGAGCCGCCAGGAGGAGGACCTCGACGACGACACCGAGCCCGGCGGCACCCCCTCGGACGGCTCCGCGCGGTCCGACCGGGAGCGCGCCGAGGGACGCCGGCTGACCCGGCTGTGGCTGGTGCCCGACGGCGCCGAGGACCCGGTCGAGGTGCACGCGCCGGAGCTGGCCGAGATCCCGGTCACCGAACTGCGCCTGTCCCGGGACGGCACCCGGGCGGCGGTGCTCACCGGTCCCGCCGACTCCGGGCAGGTCCTGGTGGGCCGGGTGGTGCACGGGGAGGCGTCGGTGTCCCTCCAGGCGTTCCTGCCGCTGGCACGGGACCTGGCCACCGTCACCGGCCTGTCGTGGCGCGGCTCCGACCAGTTGGCGGTGCTGGGGCAGAAGGACCGCGGCGCCGTCCAGGCGTACCTGGTCTCGCTCAACGGCAGCGGGGAGTCCACCAGCGCGGGCGCGGTGACGGGCGCCGACATGAAGACCATCACGGCCGCTCCCGGCATGCCCCTGCTGTCGGGCACCGAGGAGGACACCATCTCCTCCTCCAGCGACCGGCTCATGTGGCGGCGCGCGGTCGAGGGGACCAACCCGGTCTACCCGGGCTGACCCGCGGCCGCACCGGTTGTCCACAGCCCGGGGAAACGGGGGGCGACGCCCCGCGGCGCGCGGCCACCGTGGAGGCATGGCGATTCTCTCGGTTCTCTCCGGTTGGGCGGCGGCACTGGGCGACCTGGTGCTCGAGCAGCGCTGCGCCGGATGCGGCAGCGCCGGCGCGCCGGTGTGCGCGGCGTGCGCGGACGTGATCGGCCGGGGGCCGTGGCGCTGCCGCAGCCGCCGCGGCTGCCCGCCGGCCTGGGCGGCCGCCCCGTATGCGGGCCGCTGCCGTGCGGTCCTGCTGGCCTTCAAGAACGGCGGGCGCAGAGCGCTGGCGGAGTGGCTGGCCGACGGCCTGGCGGAGGCGGTGCGCGCGGCGGCGCCCGCCGCGGAGCAGATCAGTCTCGTGCCCGTGCCGGGGCGGGCCTCGGCCGTCCGGAAGCGCGGCTACGACCCGGTGCGGACGCTGGGCGAGGCCGCGGCGGTCCGGCTGCGCGCCCGGGGCGTGGCGGTCCGGGTGGTGCCCGGGCTGCGGCTGGCCCGCACCCCCCGCGACCAGGTGGGGCTCGACGCCGCGCAGCGGTGGGCGAACCTGGCCGGGGCGATGCGGGTGCGGCGCCGCGGCCTTCCCCCGGACCGGGGCGCGACCGTCGTCGTCGACGACGTGCTCACCACGGGCGCCACCCTGGCCGAGGCGGCCCGGGCGCTCGGCGCGGCGGGGGTCCGGGTGGACGGCGCCGCCGTGGTCGCGGAACGCGGACCGCTGGAGGCGGGGTGAGGACGGCCGCACCGCGGGCGGCCGGGAGGGTGCGGCCCCGCTCCCGCACCGGTCGCGGTACCGGGGCGGAGAAGATCTTCGGGCAGTTCCGAGAAGTCGTTGGGGAACAGTACCTGACAACTCGCCGATCTCGGGCTAGCGTTCCAGTATGGCACCCGCCCGGGTCCGTGGTTGCGTCGAACGCGGCGCCCTCGTCGCGAGGGCTCCGGGTCGGCAAGCCGATGCCAGCCGCAGGCGAAACGGCCCACGTAAGGCGACTTTTCGTCGACTGATCACGGTGCGGCTTAGAGGTAAGTCCTGCCTCTTGGGAGGGCCCGATGCCCTCCGGACAAGGGAGAAGGGTAGTAGTGGCGCACAAGCGCCGCGAGCCCCTCAGCAGGCGGATGTGGGGACGAAGACCAGGTCGGCCGGGCGGGTGGCACTTTCTGTCCGCACGGGGCGCGCCCTTGGGGGCGCCCCTCCGCGGACCTCGTGTCCACCGGACGCGGCCCGCACGCCCGCGCCGGTGCCCTCCTCCCTCCCGGGTGCGCCCCGCGCGCCGTTGCGACCGGCTGCCGCGCTCCCGGACACCCCGTCCTCCCCCTGGCGGCACACGGGACCAATGACCAGTGATGACCGTGGGCTCCACGGGGTATACGCCCAACAAGAAGATCTGTGGCCACTGTGGCTGGAGAGGAGGAAGAGACCGACAACCCGGCGCGTACCGCGAACGGGACGCACACCATGAGCTGGCCGTCGACGAGGACGGCCACGCGACGAAGGGGGTCTTGTGGACATCATCGTCAAGGGTCGACGTACCGGAGTCAGCGACAAGTTCCGGCGCCACGTGGAACACAAGCTGGCCAAGCTCCACAAGTGGGACCACAAGAACATGATGAGCGTCGATGTGGAGGTGTCCAAGGAGCGCAACCCGAAGCTCGCCGACCACCGGGAGCGGGTCGAGCTGACCATCCGCTCCGCCGGCCCGGTGGTCCGGGGCGAGGCCGCCGCGGACGACCGTTACACCGCTCTGGACCTTGCCCTTGACCGAATCGAGTCCCGTCTGCGCAAGGTCGCCGACCGCCGCAAGGTGCACAAGGGAAGCCGCAGCCTGGTCTCCGTCGCCGCCGCCACCGCGCAGTTGCCCACCGAGCAGCAGCCGCTCGGTGAGGTCCTCCAGCCCGCAGACACCGAGCAGCGCGGGGAGGAGGCGGTGCCCCGGATCGAGGAGGAGCTCGACGGCAGCGCCCTGGGCAGCGCCCTCACCGGAGACTTCGTCGAACTCGACACCAAGGGCGACGCCCCCGTGATCGTCCGCGAAAAATTCCACCACGCCGCCCCCATGACCATCGACCAGGCGCTGATGGAGATGGAGCTGGTGGGCCACGACTTCTACCTCTTCCGCGACAAGGAACAGGGTTCGCCCAGCGTGGTCTACCGGCGCAAGGGGTTCAACTACGGCGTGCTGCGCCTGATGGAATAAAGTTTCCTACATCCGAATAGCGTCCTGGTGCGCCGCGCCCGGTCCCGCAGCCGAGCGCGGCGCACCGTGGGATACGGCGTTCCCGCGGGATCTCCCGCGGCCCGTGGGCCGTCGGGATCCGGGGCCACGGCCCCGCGTCGCGCGGGCGGAGGGGCACGGACGCCTCCGCGCGACGCCCGCACCCGTGTGACGCCGCGCCGCGCGGGAGGAAGGAACAGCAGTGAGCGGGACTCCCCCCACCCGACTGGGATCCATCAAGGTGCTCGTCGTCGACGACCATGCGTTCTTCCGGAGAGGGCTGGTCTCCGTCCTCGCAGAGGAGCCCGACATCGAGGTGGTGGGGGAGGCCGGGGACGGCGAGGAGGCGATCGCCCGGGCCGCCGAGCTCCGTCCCGACATCGTCCTGTTGGACGTGCGCATGCCCAAGGCGGGGGGGATCGCCGCCTGCGCCGGGATCAAGGAGGCCGTTCCCGACGCCAAGATCGTGATGCTCACGATGAGTGACGAGGAGGAGGACCTCTTCGAGGCGATCAAGGCCGGCGCGACGGGCTACCTCCTCAAGGAGATCTCGGTGGTCGAGCTGCCCGAGGCGGTGCGCGCGGCCTCCAACGGCCAGTCCTTCATCAACCCCTCCATGGCCACCAAGCTCATCGGCGAGTTCGCGGCGCTGGCCCGCCGGGAGGAGGAGCGGGGACGCGCCCAGCCCTCGACGGCGCCCCGGCTGACCGGCCGGGAGACCGAGGTGCTGCGCCTGGTCGCGCGCGGGCTGAACAACCGCGACATCGCGGACCGGCTCTTCATCTCCGACAACACCGTCAAGAACCACGTCCGCAACATCCTGGAGAAGCTCCAGCTCCACTCGCGGACCGAGGCCGCGGTCTACGCGATCAGGGAGAAGTTCCTGGACGCCGACGACACCGACGAGGGAGGTCCCGTCCCCCGAGGCAAGTGACCACTCTGCGTGTTTCCGACTTTGCGGTACGCAGATGTGCCTGGGAAGGCAATAGGCTCTCCTACGATGGATGGAAGCCACGGGGGATGGATGCGTCCCGTCTCCGGATGCGGGCCACAATCGCGAGGAGCGCATTAGAAGTGCCAGGCATACTCGACAGGGTCCTGCGCGCAGGCGAGGGCAAAGTCCTGCGCAAGCTGAAGAAGCTCAAGGACCAGATCAACTCCATCGAGGATGATTTCGTCGATCTCAGCGACGCGGAACTGCGTGAGCTCACCGACGAGTACAAACAGCGGCTCGCCGATGGTGAGGAGCTGGACGACCTGCTGCCCGAGGCATTCGCCACCGTCCGCGAGGCGGCGAAGCGGACCCTGGGCCAGCGGCACTTCGATGTGCAGCTCATGGGCGGCGCCGCGCTGCACTTCGGCAACATCGCCGAGATGAAGACCGGTGAGGGCAAGACGCTCACGGCCACGCTCCCCGTCTACCTCAACGCGCTCACGGGCAAGGGCGTCCACGTCGTCACCGTCAACGACTACCTGGCTCGCCGCGACGCCGAGACCATGGGCCGCATCTACCAGTTCCTCGGTCTGGAGGTCGGGGTCATCTCCCCGGAGATGTCCCAGGCCGAGCGCCGCAAGGCGTACCAGGCCGACATCACCTACGGCACCAACAACGAGTTCGGCTTCGACTACCTGCGCGACAACATGGCGCGCTCGATCGACAACTGCGTGCAGCGCGGCCACTACTTCGCGATCGTCGACGAGGTCGACTCCATCCTGATCGACGAGGCGCGCACCCCCCTGATCATCAGCGGCCCCGCGGAGCAGAACTCCCGGTGGTACGTGGAGTTCGCTAAGATCGCCCCGAGGCTGCGCCGCGACGTCGACTACGAGGTCGACGAGAAGAAGCGCACCGTGGGCATCACCGAGGCCGGTGTGGCCAAGGTCGAGGACTGGCTGGGCATCGAGAACCTCTACGAGGCGGTCAACACCCCCCTGATCAGCTTCCTCAACAACGCGATCAAGGCCAAGGAGCTCTACCGCCGCGACAAGGACTACATCGTCAAGGACGGCGAGGTCCTCATCGTCGACGAGTTCACCGGACGCATCCTGCAGGGGCGCCGCTACAACGAGGGCATGCACCAGGCCATCGAGGCCAAGGAGAAGGTGCGGATCAAGGACGAGAACCAGACGCTCGCCAAGATCACCCTGCAGAACTACTTCCGCCTCTACGAGAAGCTGGCCGGCATGACCGGTACGGCGGCGACCGAGGCCGCGGAGTTCCACCAGACCTACAAGCTCGGCGTGGTGCCCATCCCCACCAACAAGCCGATGATCCGCGAGGACCTGCGCGACGTCGTCTACAAGACCGAAGAGGCCAAGTTCGAGGCCGTCGTGGAGGACATCGCCGAGTGCCACGAGAAGGGCCAGCCGGTCCTCGTCGGCACCACCAGCGTGGAGAAGTCGGAGCTGCTGAGCAAGATGCTCAAGCGGCGCGGCATCCCGCACGAGGTCCTCAACGCCAAGAACCACGCGCGTGAGGCGGCCATCGTGGCCCGGGCGGGCAAGCTCGGCGCCGTCACGGTGGCCACCAACATGGCCGGCCGCGGTACCGACATCATGCTGGGCGGCAACCCCGACTTCATCGCCGCCGAGGAGCTGCGCGAGCGCGGCCTGTCCCCGCTGGAGACCCCGGAGGAGTACGAGAAGGCCTGGCCGGAGGCGCTGGAGCGGGCCAAGAAGGAAGTCGAGGCCGAGCACGAGAAGGTCGTCGAGGTCGGCGGGCTGTACGTGCTGGGCACCGAGCGCCACGAGTCCCGGCGGATCGACAACCAGCTCCGCGGCCGCTCCGGCCGCCAGGGCGACCCCGGCAAGTCCCGCTTCTACCTGTCGCTGCGCGACGACCTGATGCGGCTGTTCAACAGCGAGCGGGTCCAGATGATCATGGACCGCCTGAACCTGCCCGACGACCAGCCGATCGAGTCGGGGATGGTCACCAAGGCGATCCAGAGCGCGCAGAGCCAGGTCGAGCAGCAGAACTTCGAGATCCGCAAGAACGTCCTCAAGTACGACGAGGTGCTCAACCGGCAGCGCAAGGTGATCTACGCCGAGCGCCGCAAGGTGCTGGAGGGCGCCGACCTGCGCGAGCAGGTCGAGGCCATGATCGACGACGTGCTCGACTCCTACGTCGCCTCCGCCACCGTCGAGGGCGAGCCGGAGGACTGGGACCTCGACCGCCTGTGGACCGCCTTCTCCCAGATCTTCCCGGTGAGCTTCACCGCCGACCAGTTGATCGAGGAGAACGGCGGCGACATCAGCGCGCTGACCCCGGAGATCATCAGCCAGCGGGTCCGCGAGGACGCCCACGAGATCTACGAGCGCCGCGAGGCCGAGATCGGCGAGGAGACCATGCGCGAGGTCGAGCGCCAGGTCATCTTGCAGGTCATGGACCGCAAGTGGCGCGAGCACCTCTACGAGATGGACTACCTCCAGGAGGGCATCGGCCTGCGTGCCATGGCGCAGCGCAACCCGCTGATCGAGTACCAGCGGGAGGGCTACGACATGTTCCAGGAGATGCTCGCGGGCATCAAGGAGGAGTCGATCCGCCTGCTGTTCAACGTCGAGGTCCGGGTCGCCCAGCCGCAGGCGGGCCAGCTCACCGCCACCTCCGCGGCCGCCACCGCCGCCGCGATCCCCGTCGTCACCCCCGCCGGGGAGAAGGAGGAGAAGGCCGAGGAGAAGGCTGAGGACGGCGAGAAGCCGGAGGCGGCCGAGGAGTCCGGGGAGGCCGGGGCCGCGGCGGAGGAGGCCGCCGAGGACGGTGAGAAGCCGCAGGCCGAGGAGGAGGCCGAGGCCGCCGGGCAGGAGCCGAAGGTCGTGATCCCCGGGCTGAGCAAGGCCGACAAGCCCGCAAGGCTCCAGTACACCGGGCCCAGCGAGGGCGGCGGTGTGGAGAAGCACACCGAGGACGAGGGGGCGCAGTACGCCAACACCCCGCGCAACGCGCCCTGCCCGTGCGGCTCCGGGAAGAAGTACAAGAAGTGCCACGGCGCACCCAGGACGCGCGTGTGACACCACGGGTGAACGGCGGCGGCCCCGGGACCATCCCGGGGCCGCCGCCCGTTTCGCACGTCCCGCGCAGCCGGCTGCCCACCTGCGGCTCCGGCGGCGTCACCGTGCCGCGGGAATGGTCCTGTCACAGAGCGGCCACACGTTTTTCGGTCAATCGTCTAGGCTTCCGGCATTCTCGTGCCTAAGCTCTCCTGTGACCCACGGCACCTTGCCAGTCCGGGTGGCCTCCGCCGTCCGACGACGCCCTGACCGGTAAAGGAGGTAGGAGCGTGCTTACGGTACTCGCCCCCGTGACGGGTGTGGCTGTGGGCCTCGACAAGGTCCCCGAACCGACGTTCGCGCAGGGACTGGTCGGACCGGGAACCGCCATCGACCCCCGGCGCGAGTGGCAGGAGGCGGTCGCTCCGATCACCGGCCGGATCGTCAGCTTCCATCCGCACGCCTTCGTGGTGCGCAGCGCCGAGGGCCGGGGCGTCCTGGTGCACCTGGGGATCAACACGGTCCGGCTGCCCCTCATCCGGGGGTTCGAGCTCCTGGCCGCCCAGGGCCAGGACGTCACGGCCGGACAGCCGCTGATCCGGTGGAACCCCGCCGAGGTGGTGGCCAGCGGGGTCTCCCCGATCGTGCCGATCGTGGCCCTGGACGCCGACGGCGACGTCATCTCGCGGCCGGTCAGAGGAGAAGTCAGACGAGGGGAACCGCTGTTCCGATGGGCGTGAGGACCGGGAGGCCCGAGCCGCGCGCGGCCCTGTTCGACCTCGACGGGACCCTGGTCAACAGCGAGCCGCGCAGCGTCGCCGTGTGGGCCAGGGTGCTGCGGGCCCGCGGCGTCGAGCCGGACGAGGCGCTGCTGCGCCGGTTCATGGGGCGGCGCGGCAAGGACGTGATCGCCGAGTTCTCCCACCTGTTCCCCGGCGAGACCCCGCAGGACGTCTTCGCCGACGTCTGGCGGTACGGCCAGGACCCCGACCTGCCGCCGGTGCAGCATCTGCCCGAGTCGGTGGCGTTCCTGCACCACCTGCACGCCCGGGGCGTGCCGTTCGCCCTGGTCACCTCCGCGGGCCGACGCTGGGCCGAGAGCGCCCTGGAGCAGATGGGGGTCCGCGGCATGTTCCGCGGGCTGATCACCGCGGACGACGTCACCGTGGGCAAGCCGCACCCCGAGGGCTACCTCGGCGGGGCCGAGCTCCTCGGCCACCGGCCCGAGCACGTCGTGGTCTTCGAGGACACCCCGGCGGGCGTCGCGGCGGGCCGCAGCGCGGGCATGCGGGTGGTGGGCGTCACCACCACCCATCCGCCGCAGGCGCTGAGCCAGGCCGACCTGGTCGTGGACCACCTCACCCAGGTGGCCTGGCCGCAGTTGGTCCTGCGGGATTCGGGCCAGGACCGTTCCGCGCTGGCCGGGCAGGGGTGACCGTGGCCGAGCGTCGCGTCACGGTGGCCTCCCCGGTCGGGCTGCACGCCCGGCCCGCCGCCCGGTTCGTCACGGCCGCCGCCGCGTTCGACGGCGAGGTCTACCTCGCCCGGCCGGGCGGTCCGCGCGTGTCGGCGGCGAGCATGCTGGCGGTGCTGACCCTGGGGGTGCGCGGCGGGGAGGAGATCGTCATCACCGCCGAGGGCGACGGCGCCGAGGAGCTGCTGGACCGCCTCGCCGAGATCGCGGCCTGCACCGCGGACTGACACACGGCGGGACCTCGGCGCCGATCAGGGCCGCTCCGGGCCGCCGGACGTTCTAGGCTGGCCCCCGATCCCCGTCAACCCTCCGCGGAAGGTGGCCATGTCCCTTCGACGTCTCCCCGTGCTGGCCGGTGCCGCTGCCCTGCTCCTCACGACCGCCTGTGGCGGGGGAGGCGGCTCCCGACCCGGCGAGCGGCCCGCGCAGACCCTCAGCTCCACCGACCCGGAGGCCGCGGCGGCGGAGCTGCTGGCGGAGATGAGCCTGGAGGAGAAGGTCGGCCAGTTGTTCGTGCCCGTCCTCACCGGCACCACCGCCGAGGAGAACGCCGACGTGATCGAGCGGTACCACCCGGGCGGGTTCATCTACTTCCCCGAGAACCTGGAGAGCCCGGAGCAGGTCGCCGCCATGTCCAACGGACTCCAGGAGCTCGCCGCCGACAGCGGCGCGGGCGTGCCGCTGTTCCTCGGCGTGGACGAGGAGCAGGGCCTGGTCTCGCGGCTGCCGTTCGGCGCGCGCTTCCCCGACGCGATGGCGGTCGGCGCCACCCGCGACCCGGAGGCGGCCTCCGGACTGGCGGCGGCCACCGCCGAGCAGTTGGCGGCGGTCGGCATCAACCTCGACTACGCGCCGGTGGCGGACGTCAACGTCAACCCCGACAACCCGGTCATCGGCATCCGCTCCTTCGGCGCCGACCCCGAGCTGGTCGGCGAGATGGCTGCGGCCGAGACCGCCGCGTTCCAGGAGGGCGGGGTGGTGGCGGTCGCCAAGCACTTCCCCGGCCACGGCGACACCGACGTGGACAGCCACACCGGCCTGCCCGTCATCGACAAGAGCCGCGAGGAGTGGGAGCGCGTCGACCTGCCGCCGTTCCGGAGGCTGGTCGAGGCCGGGGTCGACATGATCATGACCGCGCACGTGCTCATGCCGCAACTGGACGGCTCGCAGGAGCCCGCGACCCTCTCGCCCGAGCTGATCGACGGGGTGCTGCGCGGGGAGCTCGGCTACGACGGGGTGGTCACCACCGACGCGCTCAACATGGAGGGGGTGCGCCAGACCCACGACGACGGCGAGGTCGCGGTGCGCGCGGTGCTGGCCGGGGCCGACCAGTTGCTGATGCCGCCCGACCTGGACCTGGCCTACTCCGCGGTGCTGGAGGCCGTGCAGGAGGGGCGCATCAGCGAGCAGCGGCTGGACGAGTCGGTGCTGCGCGTCCTGAAGCTGAAGCTGCGCCGCGGCCTGTTCGACGCCGCCCCCGCCGACGCGGAGACCGCGGCCGGGGTGGCCGGGAACACCGCGCACCACGAGGCCGCCCAGCGGGTCGCCGACGCTTCGGTGACCCTGCTGCGCAACAACGGCGGCGTGCTGCCGCTGCGGGAGGGCACGTCGGTGCGGGTGCTGGGCGCGGGCGCCGAGGAGATCGGTGCGGCGCTGGCGGACCTCGGGGTCACCGTCGCCGACTCCGTGAGCGGCGCCGACGTGGTCGTGGTCGGCACCGACGGGGCGCGCGGCGACGCCGAGCAGCGGGACCTGGTGGCCCAGGCGGTGACCTCGGGGTCCCCGGTCGTCGTGGTGGCCCAGGGCACCCCCTACGACCTCGGCGTGCTGCCCGACGTCGACGCCTACCTGGCCGTCTACTCCTCGATGGAGGTGTCCCGCACCGCCGCGGCCCGGGCGATCGTCGGCGAGGTGTCCCCGTCGGGGCGGCTGCCGGTCGACATCCCCGGTACCGACCTGGTCTTCGGCGACGGCCTGGGCTACTGATCCGGGCCGCGGCGTCCCGGGGCCCCGCGGCGTC
>Ga0207864_1002463_pt1 | contig 17396 bp, 9 predicted proteins | sample HigsolmetaAR202D_FD_184834 | JGI IMG/M metagenome (GOLD analysis project Ga0207864, IMG submission 184834) | Ionic liquid and high solid enriched microbial communities from the Joint BioEnergy Institute, USA - AR20-2-D (SPAdes) (version 2) ... | reverse complement strand
TCCAGGAGCATGGCACACACGGTAGCCATGGAGCCGTCACCGATGATCGTGATGCGTGATGCCATCGCGAAAGTCCGAATAAATCGTACGCGTGTGGTGCGCGGTCAGGATAACGCAGTTGGCGGGGGGAGGCGAACGGGCATTGTGAAGACGCAAGCGGCGTGGGGCTTATTTAACGATCGGGGGGAATCCGGCCGATTCAGAGGGGGCTGTCCTGTGTGGTGGTTTGTGAGGGCGAAAACGAGATTGGATAACACTATCAGGGGTGGCAAAGCGTTGCACGGGCAGTAAGATAGGCTTTCTGGGTAGCAAGAAGGCGGCAGATACGGGCATATGGTTTCTTGGCCGCTTTCGCTGGGTGTGGTGTGATGTCCGGTTCGCTTGAGGCATGGGTCGTTGGCGTCCGGGCGCAATGATCAGCAGCCTCTTCCATAGATGCAGGGAGCACGAAGGTGAGTCATCGCAAAGCACGTTGGACCACGGTTGGGCTGAGCCTGGGCGTCATGGCTGCGGGCGCGGCGCTGGCGGGCTGCGAGATGTCGGGGTTTTTTGATCCGACACAGCCACGCATCAGCGGTCGCACACCGATCGTGCTGCCGATCCTGAACGCGATCGACGTGCTGGATGAGTACGAGCCTTACACGAACGTGACGGAAGTGCAGCCGCTGGACCTGATTCCGGAGGTTCGCGAGTATGTCGTGGGTCCGAACGACGTAATTCAGATCACGATCTACGACCTGGTTCTGCTGGGCCAGCCGGACGTGCAGCAGCGTGTGGTGGACGAGTTGGGCAACATTCGTCTGCCGGCGGGCATCGGTACGGTTCAGGTGGCCGGCCGCACCCCGAGTCAGATCGAAAAGGACATCGCCCAGATTCTGCAACAGAAAAACATTCTGCAGGATCCGACGGTGTCGGTGATGATGCTGCGTCGTCAGCAGAACATCTTCAGCATCATTGGTGAGCCGCGTCAGGGCAACACGCTGTTCGGCCAGTATGAGATTCCCAAGCCGGACTTCCGCCTGCTGGACGCGATCGCGATGGCGCGCGGTATTTCAGGCAACACGCGTACGCTGTACATCTACCGGACGGTGCCGCTGACACCCGAGGCTGCTGGTGAGCGTCCGAGCGAGCCGGTGGAGCCGGGACTGGGTGACCTGCCCGAGGAAGCGGCGCGCAGCCCGGAGGACCTGATCGGTGACCTGGAAAGCGCGCTGCAGGCACCTCCGACGACCCCGGGCGGCAGGGCTCCGGAGGTGGATGACCGGGGTGATGCCCCGCCGGCGGCGCTGGAGCATGGGCTGGACAGCGGTGGTCCGCCACGCTGGGTCTTCGTGGGCGGCAAATGGGTTAAGGTGCAGGAGCCGGCCCGGGCCCCCGAAGGTATGGCCAGCGCGATGGATGAACTGGTCACCCAGCGGGTCATCGCGGTGCCGTATGACCGGCTGCTGGCCGGTGACATGCGGTACAACATCGTGATTCGACCGGGCGACATTATTAAGGTTCCGGCCCAGTTCGCGGGCAACGTGTATGTCAGTGGCAACGTGAACCGACCGGGCACCTACACCCTGCCGGGCGAGAAGGATCTGACGATTAAGTCGCTGCTGGCGGCGGCAGGTGGTTTCGGGGCGCTGGCGGTGCCTGAACGGGCGGAGCTGATCCGGCGCATCGGCGAGGATCAGGAAGCGATCGTCCGCATCGATCTGCGCAAGATCGAGCTGGGCACCCAGCCGGACATCTTCCTCAAGCCCAACGATCACCTGCGGGTGGGTACCAATCCCTTCGCACTGCCCCTGGCGGTCGCACGTAACGGGTTCCGCATGACTTACGGCTTCGGGTTCGTACTCGACCGAAACTTTGGCCCGGACGTGTTCGATAACTGAGATACGCACGGAGGCGTCAGGGAAACCTGAGACGCGACAAGTCGCATCGTTCGTGGGGGGGAGCAATCGCATCGGCGGGGTCCGGTTCAGCGAACCTGGCGCTTCCTGGTTGAACCTGTCAGGGACGACGGGCGTAGGGCTTGTATCGCCCCGGGTTGGCTTGCAGGTGGGCAGTTCGCGGCAGGAGGAATCGTCAGCTCCCGGATGAGCGGCCTGTCAGGGGCACTTGCCCGCGACGGCGGTGGTTATTCCCGCCCCGGGCGGTTCGGTACGTCATCCGGATCCAGTCATTTGCCATGACCAGCACCACCGCCACGTCGGCTACCACACGTTCCGGCCCCCCGCCCGGCTCGGACGGATCGCTGAGCGAATCGCCCCGGCTGTTGTCCAACTGGGCCCGGGGGTGCATCACGGTGCTGGCGCTGCTGTTCATCAGCCTGCACTGGCCCTTCATCGAACGCATGGTCCGCATCGCCACCAACGCCAGTGGCGATAACCTTTTCGATCTCCTCAAAGCCATTCTTGCGTTCGACTGGAACCACGACTGGTCGCACATCGTGGCGATCCCATTCATCGCACTCTACTACGTGATGCAGAACCGCCGGGCACTGCTGGAACAGCCCACGCAGGTCTACTGGCCCGGGCTGGGGGTGATGATCGGGGGCATTTTCAGCTTCATGTTCTGGATCTACCCCGGCCGCAACGACCTGTTTCAGGGTCTGAGCATGCTGATCGGGCTGACGGGTCTGGTCGTGTTTCTGCTGGGGCCGCGCGTGCTGACGGTGTTGTGGTTCCCCATCGCTTATCTGGTCTTTGCGATCAAGGTGCCCGACTCGATCTGGAACCGCGTCGCCTATCGGATGCAGGATCTGGCAGCGAGTGTGTCCACAGTGGCACTGAAAATCCTCGGCCCGCTCTTCGGGTTCGAGACCGACAAGCTGGGCAATCAGATTTCCATCACCTACAGCCAGGGCGGACAGCTCATCAAATCCGACCTGGCGGTCGCCGAAGCGTGCGCCGGGCTGCGAATGCTCATGGCATTCATGGCGCTGGGGGTGGCGATGGCGTTTTTCTCCAAACGCCCGATGTGGCAGAAGCTCATCCTGGTGGCAGCAACGGCGCCGATCGCGATCATCGTGAACGTCGGCCGCGTCACGATCCTGGGGCTGCTGAGCCTGATCAACCCTGAATTCGCCCGGGGTGATCTGCACATCATGGTCGGACTGATCATCATGCTTCCGTCTGCGGCCCTGCTGCTGATGCTGCTGGGCTGGATTCTCAACCGGATCATCATCCGTGAAGAATCACGGGGCGACGGCCAACTGGAAAGCGAACGTCCGATCCGCGTGCATCCGAGCTGGCGGGCAGGGCAGGTTACGGCGCTGAATATGTCGAAGGCGCTGCAACTGGCCGGCGGCGCACTGGGTGGGGCGACGATCATCATCCTGACAGCCGGGACGGCACTGCTGACGCTGGCGTACTATCGGCCGGACGTGATCGAGCTGCTGCTGCCGGTGCTGGAGGGCGCTGGGGTTCAGCCATGGATGGGCCTTTTTACCGCGCCGGTAGCGGCTGTGCTGGCGGGCGTGTTGTTCTGGTGGCTGCGGCGAAGCGAATTGCGCCAGCGCGTAACGGTGGGCGCGCTCAGCGGGAACCGCACCTTCGCGGTGGCGGTCGCGGCGGGTGTGCTGCTGTCGGCATCACTGGGGTTCAGCAGCGTGATGGCGGCAGCGCGAATCGTCCACTTCAAGGCCCCCGTCCCGTTGCGCGATCAGCTTTATATGCTGCCGCAGGAAGTTCGCGGCTGGGAGATGGTGGGCAAGGATGAGCGCCTGCCCCCCGAAGTCGAGGAAGAACTGGGCACGCACGATTATCTGAGTCGACATTACGTGCGACGGTCGGATAACCAGGTGGTTCGCCTGCACGTGGCGTATTACACGGGCACGCCGGACACAGTGCCGCACGTACCGGACCGCTGCTTCATGGCGGGCGGGGCGACGGGCACCTCGGTGGACCGAAGCAAGTATCTGGAATTGACCGGCTCGCACTATTTCGAGCGTGATGATCAGTGGTGGGCGATTTCGCCGATGGAGCCGTATGAGGTACGCGTACCGGCGGTGCGGTTCCACGCGACATGCTTTACGTACCTACCGCCGCAGCCGGGGGGACTTGGGTTGCTGCCAACGGTGAAATCGGACAAGGACCTTCAGGCCAACGTGGTTTACTTTTTCGCTGCGAACGGCCGGTTCCTGCCCAGCCCCAACGATGTACGGTTACAGGGTTTCGACCCGCGCGACCGGCACGCGTACTACTGCAAGATCGAGGTGGGGGTGGAGAAGATATCGGACCCGGATGAGGCGATGAGGATTGCCAGTGAGTTTCTCTCGGCCATGATGCCCGAGATTCTGCGTTGCCTGCCAGACTGGGTGGACGTCGTGGAGGGCCGCTGGCCGCCGCAACAGAATTAACGCGATCGAAACTGAACGTTTGGAATCACCAATCAGTACAGACAGAGTTGAGCGGGCGAAGGGCGAGCGCATGACGCCGGACCACGGTGTGCAGCGCGTGCCATCTTCGGATTCGCCCGTTCACGGGAGTCGAGTATGCCCGGCCGTGTGAACACCCGCTTCGTTCTGATTCTTTCCGCCGTGCTGTGTGCGATCACCGGCGCGGTGGCGTTCGCTTACTTCTATTTCGTGGTTCGGATGGATCCGGGCCGGAACCTCGAGCGGGCAGAGGCCATGCTGCAGGCGGGCGACATCGCTGGGGCGGCGGAGCAGCTCGGCCGCGCCTACCGCAAGCAACAAAGCGACGTCAACCTGCTCTTGCGCTATATCGAAACGGTCGAGCAGATCGAATCGGAAGACCGTCAGCAGGCGGGCATTCACCTGCAGACGATCATGAACGGCCGCGCCAGTGCAACGATGCTGCGTCCGACCGATGAAAAGCTGCTGGGTGACTATTTCGAGATGGAGCGTGAACTGCGTTCCTGGGAACGCATGGCCCAGACGGCCAACGACCGGCTGAAGACCTATCCCGACCTGCTGGTCGCACGCAAGTATCGCGGCATCGCACAGGTCAATCGCATGGCCGCCGGGCTGACGATGAACGAAGAAGAGCGCGAACAGCCGCGCCAGGACCTGACGCAGGTTCTGATGCAGAACCCCAACGATGTTTTGACGCACTATCACCTGGCGCTGTGGCATGTGCTGCAGGCGGATCATCACAATAGGCCGGGCGGAGACGTGGACCAGGTTGAACCGCTGCGGGCTGAAGCGCTGAAGCTGACACAGCAGCTCGCTGAGCAGCACGGCGACAACCCCGAGGCGATGGAGTATGTGGTTCGCCTCTACGTCAGCCTGCAGGAGCGGAACGCAGCGGCTGAGGTTCTGGAACGTCTCGAAGCAGCGATGCTCAACAAGCCCGAACCGGTGGATCGGGTGGTGGCAACGGCTGACCTGATTCGCACGCTCAAAACCGGCACGGTGCAACAGCCGCAGGGGCAGACGCTGCCGGCGGGTGTTGTCGGCGCGATTCAGCTTCTGGAAACCGCGCTGGCGAAGGATCCGCGTAACCTGCAGTTGAAGGTGCCCCTGGCGCGTTGGCTGATGCTGTCCAACCAGTACGACCGGGCGATGGAATTGCTCAAGGAGGTGCGGGCAACGAAGGTGAAGGCCAAGCCGTTTGAAGCGCTGCGTGCCTTCTCGCTGCATGATCTGGGCACGATGCTGTACTGCGATCTGGTGCTGCGACGGTTGGATGACAACGACCCTGCGGCACGAGAGTCAGCGCTGCAGGAGGTGCAGACGCTGGTTGACGCCATCACCCGCATCAATCCGGGACTGGAGGGCTGGACGCGGGCACTGCGGGCACGGGTGTACCTTGCGCAAGGCAGCGTCGCGCGCGCGGCGGATGCCATGGACGAAGCAATCGCAGCGATGCGCAGCGGGCGCGGCGGCGACGTGTTCCTCCTTACCGAAGCCTACCTCATCTCGGCGCAACTGCGCTCGCAACTGGGCCACTGGGGCGCGGCCGCCAACAGCTATCGCGAATTGATGACGATTCGGCCGGACTTGCAGCACCTGCGGCTGCAGCTTGCCGAAACGCATCTGCGGGGCCAGCAGCTTTTCGATGCTGAGCGCGTGCTGCAGGCGGTGCTTACCGATGAGCCGAATCATGCGGTGGCGCGGCTGTTGCTGGGGCAGCTTCGCACAATGCAGGAGCGATATGACGATGCGATTGCTATTTATCAGGCTTTACTGAAGGACGAGGCGACACAGGACAATCTGCGCGTTGATGTGGTGACCAACCTGGCGCAGACGTACGCGCGTGCCAACCGGGAAGAAGATGCGCGAAAGCTGATTGATGCGGAGTTTGCGAAGAACGCCTCCAATCCGCGTCTGCTGCAACTGGCGCTGAGCCTGTCTCAGGATAACGTACAAAAGGACAAATACACGCAGATGGCACGTGAAGCGGGCGTCGATTCGCAGCTTCTGGACGTGTTGGAGCGTGTGGCTGACAACCCGGAGGAATTGATCCGCATTGCCGAGGAGCAGGCGACAAAGATTTCCGACCCTTTCACGCGTCACCTGCAGTTGTACACGCTGTATGGGCGTGTGGGCGATGAGGAAAAGGCCAGGGCAAACTTCGAGGCTGCGGCGAAGCTCAAGCCCAACGACCCGCGCATCATTGAAGTGCAGTTCAACGAGGCACTGACTAACCGGAACTGGGACCGTGCGTCGCAACTGGCGACCAAGGCGCGTGAGGTGGATGCTGACCTGGCGGGCGGGATGTACTACCTGGGCTTGCTGGAGGCGGCTCAAGGCAAGCACAGCCGCGCGATTGCGAACTTCCAGACAGCGCTGCGCAGCCGCGAAAAGTTCCCCGATGCTTGGCATCGTCTGGGCGTGTCACAGGCGGAGACGGGCGACCTGACTGCCGCGACCAACTCGTTCACCCAGGCACTGAACCAGCAGCCCGATCACGTCGGCGCGATTCTCGGGTTGGCGGACGTGCAAAGCCGCCTGGGCAACCATGCTCAGGCGCTGGAGCACCTGCGTCGCGCGGCACGCTCCAATCCGAACAACGCTGCACTACAGGACCAGTACCTGCGGTACGAGCAACAGTACGGCGACAAGAACCTGGCGCTTCAGCGTCGGCTGCAGATGCTCGAGCGGCAGCCGAACAACATGTCCAACCGTCGCTCGCTGGCACTGCTCTATGCCGACATGGGTGAATCGGACAAGGCGATCGCGACAGTGAACGAGCTGATCGAGAAGGATGGGCTGAACCTCACCAACGCGGAGGTTCAGGCTCAGGTGCTGCTGAACCTGGGGCAGGCGGAGGCAGCGATGCGGGCGTTGAACGCCTACCTGAGCCATCGTGGTCACAATGCCTCGGCGGAAGACTGGATGGCGCTGGGGCGGCTGCGCTGGGTGCTGGGGCTGGAGGAGCCGAGCCTGGAGGCATTCGAGGAAGCACGTCGCCTGGAAGATCCGCAATCACGGCCTGCTACTCGGACGCTGGCGGTTCTGATGCAGCAGATCGGCCGCCACGACCGTTACATCGAACTACTGGAAGTGCTCGCGAAGGATGATCCGAACGATCATCAGCTCGCCCAGACGCAGGCGGTCGCTCTGGCAAGTGTCGGCCGGGCTGATGAAGCCCAGCGAGCGCTGGACCGCATCGGGGAACAATATCGGCACGACATTGGCACATTGCAGGCGCGGGCGGCGATCGCCATGGCGCGGAAGGATTACCGCACCGCAGTGACGATCCTCACCCAGGCGATCGAACGCGAACCCAACCGACCCGTTCTCTATTTCCAGCGAGCTGAAGCCCGTCTGGGCACCGGTGCGGAGCAGGTCACGACCAATGACATCGCCCAAGCGCAACGCGACCTGGAAGAAGCAGCCCGGCTGAACCCGTCGTTCCATCAGGCGCGGCGAAGGCTTGCACAACTGCATTTGACTCAAAACCGGCTGGAGCCGGCCCTGGCGGAACTGAGGTCGATCCTCGAACGCGAACCACGGTCGCTCAATGATCGACTGCAACTGGCCAACCTGCTGATGCAGTCGCAACGATGGCTCGAGCTCAACACGGTGCTGGAGGAATCCGTGCGGCTGTTCCCGAATCAGGCCATCTGGGTGCAGATGCAGGGCCGAGCCGCCGTTCAGCAGCAGCAGCTTGATCGAGCACTGGATCGTTTCACACAGGCGATGGCGCTGCAGCCCAACGCGGTTCACCTGGCGGAACTGGTCGGGTTGCTACTGGAGGTACGTCAGGCGCAACAGGCTTTGAGTCTGCTCGACCAGCACGCCCAGATCGCAACGCCCGAACCGGTTTTGCGAGCCATGCGCGCCCGGGCGCTGGCACTACTGCAGCGGGACGATGACGCGGTGGCGGAGTTCAACGCGGCCCTGGGCATGTGCGGAAGCGAGCTGGCCCTGCGCGAGGTGATGAACCAATTGCGTCGTACCTGGGGCTCCAGACGGGCGGTGGAACTGGCGGCAGCGGTGTTCCCGGTGGAAAGTGCCAATGCCCAAACGGTCTGGGCACAGTTGGTGATCGCTGATGAGGAAGGCTCGCCGATGCAGTCCGATTTTGCCGCCGTTCAGCGTCGGGTGCGGGCCATCGAGGGCATGGTCGGCCAGGACAGCCCCTACCGGCTGCGGGTCGACCGCATGCTGGGCATGGCCGCCCACATGCTCAACCAGCATGCCGAGGCAGTCGCCCGTTATCAGTCGGTGCTGGCACGCGAACCCAACGATCCGGCGATGCTCAACAATCTGGCGTATATTCTGTGTGAGAACCTGAACCAGCCCCAGCAGGCGTTGCCCTACGCCCAGCGGGCGGCAGAACTGGCCGCGGATGAAGCCAGTGTGCTGGATACGCTGGGTTGGGTACAATTTCGCTCAGGTCAGGTGAGTCAGGGCATTCAGACATTACGGCGAGCCCTGGAGATCAGCCCGCTGCCTGACACGTACTACCATCTGGGCGAGATCTATCGTCAGCAGGATGCGTTGGACGACGCTCGGCAGATGTACGAGTCGGCGCAGCAGTTGGCCGACCGCAGGGGTCAGACTGACATCAGCGAGAAGTCGCGTCAGCGATTGGAGGAATTGCGCCGGTGATGTGATCGGACCGCCGGGCACGGCCACCACGGCGACGGCCGGGTCGTGCCGGTTGTAACGGATGTGCATCCGCCATCAGCCCAAGGCCCGAATCAACAGGCAACGGAGCTTGCGAAAATCGGTTTTGAAGGTATGCCCTGATAGGCGGTTTTGCCGCGCGACGCCATGGGGCCCTACCCGGAGGTTAACCTCGATGACTGCCAACCCCCTCCCGCCCATTTCCGCCATCGGTACGCCGACCGGAGCTGCCAACCCGATTGCGGCCGGGGCCAGGCTCAAGCCGATCGACCCGATGCGGGTGCTGCGGCAGAACCTGCGTCTGTTCGTCATCACCGCCATCGCCGGTGTCGTGCTGGGCGTGGGTACCTGGGGGGGGCTGCAGTTCACCATGCCACGCTACCGGTCGATGGCGCAACTGCAGGTGAACCCCGCTCTGAGCGACCCACGACAGGAGGTGACACCCCGCGGGCAAACCTCGGGCAACCTCTCGGTCGTCGAAGCTTACATCATGAACCAGGTCGTCCTGGTGACCAGCCAGCCGGTACTCGACGCCGTACTCTCTAAAACCGAGGTACGCGACCAACTGGAATGGGCAAAGCCCTACCATTTGGCTACGGGCTTCGATCTGGCAAAAGCGCGCGAGGATTTGCGCGAGATTGTCAATGCCTACCCCGTTCGCGGTTCGACCATGTTCCAGGTCGCCGTCACCAACAGCAACAAGCAGGAAGCAAGACTTCTGCTGAACCATATCATCACGGAATATCACCGTGCCGTTGAACGAATGAACACCAGTCAGACGAGCGCGGTCAAGGCCACTTTCTCCAACTTTCTGCTCTCGACCGAACGCGACCTGAACCGTCTGCAACAACAGATGGCCAAGTTCATCGAGGACAACGGCATCACACATCTGCAACTCGAGAAAAGTGAACTCTTCGGTACGCTCAACGAACTGGCCAAACAGCGCGCGATCGCCGCGTTCGAGGCGGAACAGGCACAGGCCGCGTATCAGGCAGCCGTCCAGGCTGCGAACGCAACCAACCTGGCCCCCAGCCCCGATGAGCTGTGGATCATCGAACAGGCCCAACCCGTGGCGCTGCGTATGGAGCGACTCCGTGCCCTGCGTGAACAACGGCAGATCATGTTGCTGCAACTACGCGAGCAGCACCCATCGATCAAGATGCTGGACAAGCAGATCGAAGCTGTGGAACAGGAGCTTGCTCAGGAACAGCAACGGCAACTGCAGCAGCTCCGAGAGGTGCGTATGGAGCAGGCTGCCAAGGCGCTGCAGGCCAAACTGGGTGAGGTCGAGGCCCTGGAACCCAAGCTCGTCGAAGCTCAGGTCAAAATGATCGACATGAACGTGAAGCTGCAGCAGTTCGAGCAACTGAAGCTGCAGCACGCACGCAAAGAGCATGAACACCAGGAAATCACGAACCTGCTGAACAACATTGACGCTCTCGAGCGTCGCGAGGACTCTCGCCGCGTCGTCACCGCCGTCCCCCCCACCGAAGCGGAGTTGGTCTTCCCCAAACCACAGATCATGATTCCCGGCATCACAGTGCTCACACTGCTGGCGGTAGGCGGGTTCATCTTCCTGCGTGAAATGCTCGACCAGCGCATCAAGGCACCTTCGGATGTGAAGCTGCTGCCCGATGTTGAACTGCTGGGCATGCTGCCTGACGCCGAGGAGGACGTCTTTGGTCAGGGCGATCTGGCCGGTGCGGTACGTCGTGACCCGGCGGGCCTGCTCGCCGAAAGCTTCCGGCAGGTGCGCACGAGCCTGTTGTCGCGGATGGATCGCCGCGGTTACAAGACGCTGCTGATCGTGGGTGCCCAGCCCGGAGCGGGCGTCTCAGCCGTGACTGCCAACCTCGCCGCCAGCCTCGCGTTCAACGGCCGGCGTGTGTTGGTGCTCGACGCCAACTTCCGTCGGCCCAGCCAGCACCGCCAGTTCGACATCAACCCCGACGCGCCCGGCCTGGCTGATGTGCTGAACGGCCGTGCCAGCGCCGATGACGTCATCGTCCACGTCACTGAGCCAGACATCGACATCCTGCCCGCCGGCACCACCGCAGCGGCCTACCCTGAGCAGCTCGAAGGCCCGGCCTTCCGCAGCCTGTTGGCCAACCTCGAGGCCCGCTACGACATCATCCTGATTGATGCCCCGCCCGCTCTGCTCACCAGCGACGCCAGCCTGCTGGCCAAGCAGGTTGATGCCATCGCCATCGTTGTCCGTGCCATGCAGCAGAAGCGCGGCATGATCGAGCGCATGCTGCGTCAGCTCGACGGGCACCGAGGCGATGTGCTTGGCATCATCCTCAACGGCGTCCGCGCCAGTGCCGGCGGTTACTTCCGTAAGAGCTACAAGGCGTTCTACGAATATTCCCGCACAGGCAACGGCCATGCTGACAATGGTCGCGCCGCCACCACGCCGGCGCGTCGCCGCACAGCTGCCCGCCCCACCATTGACGAAACCGAACTGGCCGAGGCCCGGCACGACGCTGACGAGGACGAAAACTGAATCGGACCCCCAGTCCGCACCCTCAATTGCCGATGTGATCATCAGAACCGTGACGCCGCACAGGCTGTGGGCGATCCGCGTGGAACGATGGATCAGGACTGATAACGCTGTGAAGCCCGCTGATTGACAATGCCTGCCTGGTCCCTGACGCTCGCTGATACCACCACGCCCTCGACGCTGACGATGGGTGGAGCGATCGGGCCATACATGCTCGCCTTCTTCCTGGCATTCATCGTCAGCATCGTCGCCACGCCGTTCATGCGGATGCTTGCCATCCGTTACGGCATCATCGACTGGCCCGACCTCAAGCGCAAGGCCCACAGGGAACCCGTTGCTTACCTCGGTGGCATTGCACTGTTTCTGGGCTGGTTCACCGGCGTCGCCGGTCTCTTCCTCTTTGACCCCGACCACGCCTTGGACGACATCCAGTTCCGCATCCCCATCATCATCGGTGCACTGGTGGTAACGATCGCCGGCCTTTGGGACGACGTCTACGGCCTGAGCCCACGAGTGAAAATGGGATTCCAGCTTTTTGCTGCTGCCGCACTCGCCTGGGGTGGGGTCGCCACCGGCCTGGTCAGCGATTCGCTCGAACTCGTGAAAATCCACCACGTCAACCCCACCATCGCCTACATCCTGGCGACCGCCTTCATCGCCCTGCTCGTCGTCGGAGCATGCAACGCAATGAACCTGCTGGACGGGCTGGACGGGCTGGCCACCGGCGTGGCAATCATCGCTGCGGTCGGCTTCCTCTTCATCGCCGCCGATGTCACCGTCGACCTTGCCGAACGAGGCGTCGCTACAGGGGTGAACAAGGAAGCCCGCATTCAGATGGGGCCCATCATCGTCATGAGCCTGGCACTACTGGGCGCCCTGCTCGGCTTCCTGCCCTATAACTTCAACCCAGCCAACATCTTCATGGGCGATGCCGGCTCACTGTTACTGGGCTACCTGTGCGCCGCCAATATCCTCATGTTTGCCAATGTACCCCGGATGCCCCTGCCCGATGGCGGCGAACTGGCGCGCGGGCCGCTGTTCGTCATGGCAGGACTCATCGTTTTCGGTCTGCCCATCTGCGACACCGCGCTGGCGATCTTTCGCCGAAAAATGCGCGGCCAGCCTATCTTCAGCCCCGACAACCAGCACATGCACCACCTGCTCATTCGGGCTGGCTTCGGCGTCAAACGCGCCGTCCTCATCCTTTACGCCCTCGCAGCCGCGTTCGCCCTCCTGGGCTACACCATGGCCGCACTGGGCACCGGCCGATTCGTCCTGGCAGCGTTCCTGGTCGTGTTCGGCTTCGTCATGGTCACGGCCTACAAGGTTGGTCACATCCAGGTGATGCGCGAACGTGAGAAGAACCTGGTCGATATGCCTTTGCCCGAATCCGCCGTCCCAACCACCCCATCGCTGGATGACGCCTCTTCCGACGCGAAAACCCCCGACGTTGCCACCTCCTGATCACTGCTTCACCACTAACCACGCAAAGCGCCGACGCGCGAATGCCCGATACAAGGAGTAACGCCTGCGGGCTGTTCCAAAACGTGTCGCCTGTGAAGATAGGCGACTTGCCCGTTTGCAGCGGGTGGGTCCAGGGGCTACAGTTGACGCCTCGGAATCTCCCTCAAAGCCGTGCAATGCGGCCGCCTGTAAAGCGTTACGTCCAGTATGGATGATTCGAGCATCTCATTGCCGAGCTTCGGCGTCCTCGCCATGGGAAAGCCCGTGCTGCGGTCGGCGATGGTGTGCGACCGGGGCAAGATTCGCCTCTGCAATGAGGATGCAGCCTGCTGCGACCCGGCACTGGGACTTTTCGCCGTTGCGGACGGCATGGGGGGCCTTCCCGCCGGCGGAGCAGCCGCTCATATACTGGTTCGCGCCCTGCCCCGCGCGGTCGAGCGAGCCTTGCGGTTCGTCGACCCCACCGCCGAGGACAGCGAAGTCCACGAAGTTCTCACCGACGCCATGGTGATGCTCAGTCGGGCCATGTACGAGCAGGCCCGGCCCTGCCACGGCATCCGTGGCTGGGGAGCCACGCTCGTTGCCATCTTGATCCGCGGCCGCAAGGCACACATCTTCCATGTAGGTGACAGCCGGGCCTACCTGCTGCGCGACGGCCGACTGATCCCCCTCACTGATGACCACTCCTACGTCAGCAAGCTACTGGCGCACGGCCGACTCATCACCGAAGACTACGAACGCAAGAACCGCTACCTCGTCGCCCAGCATGTGGCGATGCGTGATACCGTCGACCCGGACGTCCGCACGCTCTACCTCACGCGCGGCGACCGGTTGCTCCTGTGTACGGATGGCCTGTCCGCCCCGGTATCGGAAGAGCGCATCGCACAAGTGCTTCGCGAACACACCGATCCGAATGCCGCCTGCCAGGCGCTCATCGACGAGGCCAACACCCTCGGTGGGCCGGATAATATCACCGCGATGATCGTCGACTTCGACGGCGTAACCGAAGCCGAATCTGAACCTGCGACACCGATGGCACATCTGGATCTGGACGATTCGACCGCCCCCCAAGCGCGCCGAACCGCCGACTGGAGCGCCCAGGCTGCCCCGCTCGAAGCCGAGCTTCGCAAACTGGAAGAACACCTCGCCTGGCTGGTGCGCGGCGTCGCCGAAACGACCGGCCCCGCATCACCCGAAACCCGGGCTGCTGCTGAACGACTGCTCGGCAGCGAAACCTGGAACAAAATCAGCCAGGAACAGCCCAATACCAGCCCGCTCCACCTCGTCCACCGTGCCTGCACCGAAACAGGCAGCGCCTGGCGGCAAAGCTACGAACAGGCGATCAACACAATCGAGCCGATACTCCCCCGGCTGACCGACCTGCCTGATAACATCTGCGCCGCCATGTCCAACGACGACATCGCCCAGGTGATGCGCACCCTATGGCGCGAACTGCGAAGCCTGGAGCGACGCTACTTCGTCGTCTGCCGCCGCGACGACCTGGACCTTCGCGAACGTACGCTCGAACTGCTCATCGAGCACATGATCGACGTCGTCCGCTCGATGATCGGCCTGCTGACCTTCCTCCCCCGGTTCGACGCCGGCGAAAGCTACGACTTCTTCTCCGAACTCGCCGACTGACACATCACAGGCTTCTCACGCCTGTATATAATGAAACCGGTGCTCCCAAGGGGGAATTCCGTCGCATCGGGATCAACCAATCAACTTCGGTGGTTTAGATATACAACATTTATAAATGTTAACGTGAACGATGAGGCGCCAATCTTGTGGACATAACGCAACCAGATTACGCCAGCGAACTCATACAGTAGATTCAAGCCCTGCACGCGGCATCGTGAACTCGGCCTCGTCGCCCCGATCCACAGCATCATGATCCCACACGCGTGAGAGGATTTCTACAGGGCATATCCGACACCGTTCTGTCCTCTTGTCTTCGAATATGTTAAATCGCTTTATATCTTCAAAGTACACTACCACCGGGAACAATTTTTATGCGCGCCGGTTCAAACCCGAAGTGAAACTGCGTTGGAGTGCAGGCTGCGGGAGAAATATTGTCGACTGCTTCGGCGATCAGGGACGTTGCATCGCGGCACTTTATAACGGTGGTCTTGTTGCCTTTGATATGGCATCCGGCACGCGACTTTGGGATACAGGCCGAATGCCGGAACATTCCATCGGGTCGGGGTGTGTGCTCACCGATACGGGCTATATCTTTTGCTGCCATTCGCCACGTGGAAAGCCGATCGGGACCATTGCATTCAACGCTGTCGATGGAACGCAATGTGATTTTTGGATGGAATTTTACATTCCCGTAGGATGCTGCAATGATCAGCTGGTACTCGGCCGGCGTACTGATCTTCCCCAACTATCCGTCAGTATTGACGGCAAGTTTACGTTGAAAGAGTTCCCATTTCCCAATTCTGTTATCTTAACTTTTGGTACGCAGCTTCGGCACATGTGGATTGCGCAGCAGCCCAGGGAGTTTGGGGATCCGCTCGTGACATATGCGGGCGATCTTGATACGGGAACAATCCGATGGCGAAACATCGGCGTGTCCCCTCGTCTCGCCGAAGGCAACTATGTCCTGGCGCGAGGACCTTCGTCACAAGACCTGATACGTCTAATCAGGGCAGAAGACGGCGCAACTCTTTGGGAGATACCTGCGATTATTAAAAGCGGCATCTGCCTCATTGCGGAGGAAAACAAGGTTATCGTTCACGGACCAGGCATCTCCTGCTTTGATCTTCGCAATGGTGAACAGATCTGGCGAGTAGATCTCAAAGGCGATTTGGCCTGGGGGCTGGTCGCTACCGTAGGCATCGTCTGGCACACCGACGAGTATGAGGTGGGCAAATGGTGTCTCTATGCACGTGACATCCAAACCGGCGAAGTGCTCTGGCAAAGCAATTCGTCTCGCTGGCGATTGGCGATACGCGCGATTGTCGATGATTGTCTGATGGTCAGCCGCGGTACTACCCTTCTTTGTTATGAGATGACGGAACAGCGATGATTTGGCTTTGAATGATGGATTCACAGGCGGGCACATGGAAAAGCGACCACCCGCCGGAGCCGGCTCACGACGCCGCGGGCAGAATGACGCTCCATCAGCGAAATACCACCGAGCGCCAAAGGTACATCTACGACGCCTGGAACCGCCTGGTTGAGGTGTGTGAGATTGCCAGCGACGTGAATCGGTGGCATACTTGGTTGCTCAATTTTCGGGAGATCGCCCAGCATGAATCCTGTGCTCGCTCGCCTCTGCGCCTTTTCGTCGCGGACCCTCCATCGCTTGCATGGCGGACGGCTGATTGCTGCCGCCGAAACCGCCTGCGCCTTCCTCTTGGGTAAAGGCTCCGGCTCAGGGTGGGACGCCACTGGCGAAACACGGTCGGTTGCCCGCTTTGTCACCAACCCCGACCCGGTGGTTTTTGACGTGGGCGCGAACAACGGCGAATGGTCGGCCAAGCTCGCCGCACACATGCAGCGACCTGACGCCCGCTTTCACCTCTTCGAGTGCTCGCCGCAGGTACTTCCGTACCTGCCCAAGCGGCTGCCGCGTATCCCGAACCCAACAGTCGTCGAAGCGGCCGTGAGCGAGCAAGAGGGCGAGATTGTCCTGCACACACCCATCCGTGGTTCGGGCTTGGCGTCGGTCCATGCACGTCGCGACGTCAGTGTTTCGCGTGAAACCTACGAATCGGTCACAGTTCCCGCCATTACCCTCGACGGGTACGTGCATCGGAATGGCATTGACCGCATCGACCTGCTCAAAATGGACATTGAAGGACACGAGCTGGCGGCTTTGCGTGGCGCGGTGCAGACTTTCGAGGCGGGGATCATCCGTACCGTCAGCTTCGAATTCGGCTCGGCCAACGTGAACTCTCGCACGTTCTTCCGCGACTTCTGGGACTTCTTCGACGAACGCGGATTCAAGTTGCACCGCATCATCGCGGGCGGCGGGGTGGTCGCAGTCCCGCGCTACGGCGAAGACCTCGAATACTTCCGAGGCGCAACCAACTACATCGCCCACCGACCAGGGTAAGGCGAGCGCCATCAACAGCAGAATGAACGGGCCGATGTGTTTCATGGTCACTTCGGCGCGTCCTGGATGTTGTTGTCCCAGCAGGCCAAGCCCAACAGCGCGCCGACCAGCTTCACGAACAGCGGCACCGAATCGGTTTGAAGGTCGAGCAGGGTTTCCGCCGCGTAGGCGTTTTCGCTGGCCGTGGTTCTGGCGGTCGTGCGTTCCTCGTGCTCGACGGGCACTTCGACCTTCACCTTGCCGTTGTCGATGGTGACGATTGGCGGCTTGGTCTTGGACTCGGATACCACGTCGGGAATGACTACAGCGTCAGGAAGATCACCGGCGGCTCACCCGAC
>Ga0207864_1002460_pt1 | contig 17406 bp, 13 predicted proteins | sample HigsolmetaAR202D_FD_184834 | JGI IMG/M metagenome (GOLD analysis project Ga0207864, IMG submission 184834) | Ionic liquid and high solid enriched microbial communities from the Joint BioEnergy Institute, USA - AR20-2-D (SPAdes) (version 2) ... | reverse complement strand
GGGCGGCCCTGCTGCCGGCACAGAGTATCCGACAGCGGGCCGGGATTGGTGGCGAGGATTCCTCACCCGTTCACCCTCTCCCGCCAACAGAGGGACCAGGCAGATCATGGGACGGGCCATCGGTACAGGGCCGCGATATGCTCCGGTCATTAAGCCGGACACGAGGGTGGAGAGCTGGAGACGAAGCAGCGACCGTCACAACAGACGGAGGCATGAGCATCCCCGCCCCCCGGCTGCGACGCCTCAGCACACGGGCCATCAGCTGACGGGCATCCTTCTGGCAGCCATGATCGCGGGCGCGCATATCGCCGAGGCGCGCGCGAACATCCAATCCTCCTCTCACAGATCCGCGAACCGGCGGGAAAGCGACTCCGGCACCGAACCTGCCCGGAACGCGACCGCCCGCGCCAGTCTCCGCGCGGCTCTTCCGCCCGCCACGCTTCCGCAAGCTGGTAGCCGGACGGCGCTCGCTGCGGTCCCCGCTCGCGATTTTCAGGATGCGGGAGGGGCGCGGCAGGCGCGCAGCGCAGCCGCCTCGCTCAGCCCGCTCGCGCAGTCACACCATCCAAAAAGATCGGCGCGTGACTACAGACGGCTGAAGCTGAATGGCGACCTGCCCCTCGACCGGTCCTCCCTGATCGGCTCGCGCGTTATGGCCATCGGCAAGCTTCTGGGAAGTGCCGCGGAAAACAAGGAGGACGAGCAGCTTCTGGAGATCGCCAACACGATCCACCGCCGGGCCGCGGACAATCCGAACGACAGCGAGGCGGTCGAAGCTTCGAAAGTGCTTTTTCGCGAGGAAGGTCTCATCTGGGCGCGGGAAAACGGTGCCGACCTCGTCGGAATGGGAGAGGAGGACGCCCTGAAAATCTTCAGGGAAGCCTGGGACCTCGCGCTCAATCCGCCCCCTGCCCCCGTGTTCAAAAGCCGGTCGCAGATCATGAGCGAAATCGAATCCGGCAGGAAGGTGATCCGGGGAGAGAATGCCGAACGGGAACTCATCAGGGCATATCTGGACTACGTATCCCGTACGGGCGACCGGGACAAACGGCCGGAAGATCTATTCATAACCGAAAAAGACCTGGAGAAGGTATCCAGGAGGATATATTATAAACAATTCTACGACTACACAAAAACCAATCTCCGCAGCTTCTGCACCGCCAGGACGCTCGAAACCGCAGCGAGCGCCGGCCTTGAGCGCCTCCTCATGGAATACCGGCCGCGCAGCGCCTGGATCATCAAGGGCTTTTCCTACCGCAGGAGAGGCATCCCGGTCCGCGAACTCCTGGGCGCCGGCAGCGGAATTCGCATGACGCACAAGGTGAAGCTGAAAACACCCGCCCTCGTGCTGCAGCTTCCCGACGGAAGCTATGGCTTCATTCCTCCCTCGGGAGACTTTCAGCGCCTTCCGCGCAACAGCGTGGACACGAACGGCATGATCGACAGCGGGGCGATACTGCGTGCTTTCCGGATCGATGCGCTGCGGGGACGGTCGGCCCCGACGCTCAGGAACATCTTTCTCAAAAAGCGTATCCCCGACGATCAGTTCAAGATCAGCATGAAATATGTGACGGCCGAGGGCGATACCGCCTCCATCCGCGACATCATGGAAAGCAAGATATGCGGGAATATACTGAACGAGATCGAGGCATGGAAGGAAAAGAACTATGATCCTGCCGCCACCGAGCTGATACTCGATACGCTCATACCTTTCAGCGGTGTCCTGAAGAAAGTACAGGATGACCCCGGCTACACGTTCAAGATCGAGGATGTGGTCGGAGATCTTTTAAGCCTCGGCCTCACCATCGCGATTGCCGGGGGCGCGGCACTGGTTCGCGCCAGCGCCCGGACCGCGCTCGCCACGGGAACTGGAGCCCTTTCAAGCTCCGCGGCCCTGTGCAGGATGCTGGAGGGCGGCAAGACCAGCGCCTATCTCATTGAAGCCGGGCGCGAGCTCACCAGTTTCGTGGTTCCCTCCTTCTCCGCGAAAAACTTGGCGCTTGCCGGCACGCGGGCCCGCACCTCGACGCAAAGGAAATTCTGCTTCGCGCGCTCCACCAGTCCGACGAACTGCTGGCTGTGGGCGCCAAATCCGGCGGCGACACGCTGGACGCCATCTACAGAAGCCTCGCGAGAAACTGGTGGGGCGGCAAGCAGACGCCGGAGCTGATCAGGGCGGAGATTGACGCCCGCGCGGCGGCGCCCATCCCCGCCGTGCTGTTCAGAGGGCAAAAGAGCACCGAAATCACCAGCTCATGGGGCGTCGTGGGAAAGGACAGGCTGGACGACTATCTGGCCGCCATCATCAAGCATTCGGCCCGGGCTGGCGGCAGCGCGGGCGAAACCTTCTCCTTGACGACGGACAAATCCGTAGCCCTGCGCTTCATCAGGCACCGGGACCAGGGGCACATGCTCGCCATCAGCACGGTCAACGACCCCGAGAACTTCCGCACGATCGAGCATATCCTGAAATATGACGGCCCACGGTTGGTGAAGGAGAACAAGATCACGAGAGGAACACTGGCCGCGGCGATCCGCTATGCGCTGGAAGAGGGAGAGAAGGAGGTGTTCTATCTCGGCGGAAGCATACCATCCGGCTGGGTTGAGGTGGCGGTTTAGCGGGGCGCTCTCCCAGCCGCACGGCCCGGCTGCCGTCGCGCCCTGAAACCGTTATCCTATCCGGACTTTAGCGCGCCGCCACTCCCGCCCCCTCATAAGCGAAATCAAGCGCCGTATAAGCTACAACCGGTGGTAACGGGCTCCGGGCGCAAGGGTTGCCCGGCATGGGCGCCCCATGCGCGCGGATATCCAATCGCAGATTCATTGTGGGATGGCCGCCGGCTGCGTCCGTTCCCGGGGCCGTGAAGCAGCACCCGCTCATCCGGCCTCCCGCACGTCAGGAAAGGAAGGCAAGCCATGGGACGGGCAGTCAGCAGCGCCGGGGCGCGTAACACCCAGATCGTCAGGCCCGATGCCGCTGTCGAGAGCTGGAGAAGGACCACGGACCGTCACAACCGCTGGAAGGTGGAGAACCCACGTCCCTCACATCACCGCTCGTCTGCAGCAAGGCAGGCCCCCGCCCCGGCACTCACCAGCATTCTCCTCGCCGCCCTGCTTGCGAGCGCGCATATCGCCGAAGCCCGGGCAACCATCGCATCGTCCCCCAACAGGACCGCGAGCCGGCGCGCGGAGGGCGTCTCCAGCAGGCCGCCCGGTGACGGTGCGAACGCCCTCTCCTCTCCTGATCCAGGGACGCGTTCCGCAGCCGCCGTCACGCCCGCGGGCAAGGCGGCGCCAATGCCCGGTTCCGCCGCCAGCGCGCTCGACGGGGCCGCCCTTCCGCTGCGGTTCAACCGCACGGCGCGAAGCACATCGAAGGACGGCGCCCGGCCGGAGCTTCACGGCGATCTGCCCCTGACGCGAGAATCGCTGCTTGGCTCGCGCGTGCTTGCAGCCCGCGACCTTCTGGGAAGTGCGGCCGAGGGCATGACCGACAGTCAGGTTCTCGAAATTGCCAACGCGATCCACCGCCGGTCTTTGGACAAACCCTCGGATGAGGAGGCGGCCCAAGCTTCGGCGATGCTTTTCCGCAGGGAGGGCCAGATCTGGGCGGAGAAAAACGGCGCCGGCATCATGGGTGTGAGTGAGGAGAGGGCGCTGGAGGTTTTTCAGGAAACCTGGGAGCGCCTCCTCAACCCTCCTCCCCCTCCACGGTTCAGGCATCGCTCGGAATTCAGGGAAGCCGTTTACAGCAATACAACATCAAGTCCCGTATTTTACAGCGCTCAGATTGATTATCTGATATACACCGAAAGGCGGGCCGGCCAGCTGTATTTCACTCAATTCTATGACTACCTTTCAAAACATGCAGATAGATATTGCAAAGCAAAAGTCATGGAGCTTGCCGTGGAAGGCGGGCTCGGGCGCTTCCTGATGGAATACAGCCCCGACGCAGCCTGGAAAATCGATGAGGTTTCCTACTTCGAGTATGAGTCATTCCGCAGACCGAGCCTGGGCGGGATGAAACTTCCGGTAAAGAGGTATCTGGCCGATCCGCGCACGCCGCTCTTTGCGTTTTCTCTTCCGGACGGAAGACACGGCATCATTCTCCCTTCCGGAGCTTTCCGCTTCCTTCCGGAAGACAGCATCGGCAAACACGGCATAAGGGGCTCTGACGTTCTCGATGCGCTGCGCGAGGATGTCTTGCGGCACCACATCGACAGCCCAGCCCGCAAGGCGCCCTTTGGACAGGATCAAGCTTTCACCATAAGAGCAACCTTCTCAGACAAGAAGGTATATAACAAAACCATAAGAGAACTTATGGAAAGGGCGGTATGCGAAAACGTCCGGAAATGGGTAGAAGGCGAAAAACGTGAGAAATACGATTATACGAATATTGAAGCCGCTTTTGATATCCTGATTCCTTTCTTCGAGACACTGAAACACGTAGGCGTCGATCCGGCTTACAAGGTGAAGCTTGAGGATCTCGCGTGGGATTTCCTCAATCTCGGCCTCATGACCGCGTCTTTCTGGGGAGGCAAGATGCTCAGCGCTGCGAGAAAAGCAGCAAAGGGAAGCTCTGTCGTACGCATAATGCTCAAAGGCAAGAATGTCGGCAGATACCTTTTTAAGAACGGCCACGAGCTCAACAATCTCGTGATGCCGTCCCGGACCGCAAGACGGCTGGCTCTGGCGCCCGTCCGGACGGGCGGCGCGGCGGCGGGAAAGGCGCTCATTCAGTCCCTTGCCCGCTCGGACGATCTGCTTGCCGCAGCCGTCAAATCCGACGATGTGCTCGATGCCATCTACAAGCACCTTGCCAAGACCTGGTGGGGCGGCAAACAGACGCCGCAGGCCATCAAAGCCGAGATCGACGCCGGGGCCGCGGAACAGATCCCGGCCGTGCTTTACCGGGGGGCAGCGGGGCACCGAGATCGTCAGTTCATGGGGGACCGTCGGAAAGGACAGGCTCGACGATTATCTGGCCGCCATCATCAAGCATTCCGGCCGAGCCGGAGGAAGCGCGGGCGAAACCTTCTCTCTGACGGCGGACAAATCCGTGGCGCTGCGCTTTATCAGGCATAAAAATCAAGGGAAGGTGCTGGCCATCGCTACCAAGAATGACCCTGAAAACTTCCGCACGATCGAAAATATCCTGAAATATGAAGGCCCCCGTCTGGTGAAGGAGAAGAAGATCACGAGCGGAACGCTCGCTTCCGCAATCCGCTACGCGCTGGAAGAAAACGAGAAGGAAATCTTCTATCTTGGAGGAAGCATCCCATCGAACTGGATCGAGGTAGCGGTTTGAACCCGGGTGGGACGGCCAGCGGTCCTGCGGCAACGAATGATTGACGCTCCTCAGCCGTGTTGGTACATCCTCGCCATGCTTGAGGTGCCTCGCCGGTCTGTCCGCCGGGGTTAAAAGGGAATACGGAAGGGCGGCCTCCGCCCCAACCGTAGCTGCTCCCGCAACTGTGAGCGCGGAGGCTTTCCTGAACGCCACTGGGCCGTAAAGAGCCTGGGAAGGTGGGAAAGCCGAGGAAGCGCGAGCCAGGAAACCTGCCTCGAGACGTCACCGTCCGGATGCGGGAAGCTTCCGGGGCTGTGGTTTTCGCAGTGGTGACGGAATTGGTCATCGCTGGCGGAGACCGGGCCGGACACGGCCGTCCCCTCCAGCATTTTGGGGTTTCGCGGAGGGGATAACCATGGCCGCACCGTATCGATATATCATCGGCGCTTCAGCGCTTTCCATTCTTGCCTCAACCGCCGCGACGGGCGCTCAAGACCTCGATCTCGGCGAGATTGTCGTGACACCCAACCGCGTGCCGACGGAGCTTTCCAAGACAGGCTCGTCGGTCAGCATCATCGATGCGCAGGAGATCGAGCGGCAATCGCTGCCACTGGTGAGCGACTATCTCACCATGGTGCCTGGAATAAACGTTGCCAGTCAGGGCGGTGCAGGCAAACTCACCACCTTCATGATGCGCGGTGTGCCAGGAGAATATACCAAGACGCTGATTAACGGTATCGATGTCTCGGAAGTCAGCGGAACCAAGATACAAGCACCCTATGGCCAATTCCTCGCCGGCATCGTCCAGCGAATGGAGGTGCTGAAAGGCTCCCAGAGCACGCTTTACGGCTCGGACGCCATCGCCGGCGTGGTTGATTTAACGACGCTGGGTACCGTCGAGCCGGGACTACGCCACCGGATACATACGGAAGGCGGTTCTAATGGAACATTCTTCGGCAGCTATGCGCTGGAAGGAGGTTTTGACCGAGGCGAATTCGGCCTATCCCTTGCGGGTTTCAGAACGGACGGGTTTTCAGCCGCCGCCGTGGGAACAGAAGATGATGGGTTTGAGAACGTTACCGCGACATTCACCGGCGAATACGAGATCACACCAGGCGTTACTATCTTTGGCAGCGGCATTCATCTCGATAGCCAGGCCGAGTTCGATGACTTCCCACCGCCGGACTTTCTGCTTGATGATAGCAACGCCTTCTCCGATTTCCGCCTGTCAGCGGGCCGTATCGGCACAGAATTCGCCTTGTTCGACGGGCGGCTCGTCAATACGGTTTCTGCCCAGCTCGGCAGAAGCCTGCGCGAAAGTGTAAGCGGGAGCGGTGACCTTGATACCTTTGAAGGACGGCGCGCCAAGCTCGATTATCTAGGCTCATTTGAACTCTCGCCCGACCTGACGCTCAACTTCGGTGCCGACTGGGAACGCCAGAAGGCTGATACATCTTCTGGTGTAGACGCATCCATCACCATGGGCGGAGGATGGATCGAGGCGATCTATTCGCCCGTCGAGCATTTGACATTGACTGCCGGCTTACGTCATGACGAGCACAGTTCATTCGGTGGCCATACCGTCTGGAGGATTACCGGATCATACGATTTTGCCGATACCGGCACGCGCATCCATTCCTCAGTCGGAACCGGCTACCGCGCGCCGAGTCTTTACGAGCTCTACGCTCCCACTTCCGGAAACGACACGTTGCAGCCCGAGACCAGCCTGGGCTTCGATATCGGCGTCGAACAGCGTTTCCTGGGCGGGCGGCTCGTCACCGATGCCACGTTCTTCATGCTCGACATCGACGATTTCATAGGTTTCGATTCTAGCCCGCCGTTTCAGAGCATTCAAACCGATGGAACCGTCCGTACGCGCGGTGTCGAGTTGTCCCTGGCGTACGCCGCCACAAGCTGGTTCGATCTCAAAGGTGCGTACACCTACACCAAGTCAACCCAGCCGGACGGCACGCGTCAGGTGCGTGTACCCCGGCATGACATCGGTCTTTCGGCAGTCGTACGGCCAGCTGAAAAATGGGAGCTGTCGGCCACCGCTCGGATAGCGCTCGACACGGTCGATTTTGAGGGCGCGGATAAGACGCCTCTCGACGACTACCTCCTGCTCAACGCGAAGATCGCCTATCATCCCAATGAGAACACGGAACTCTATCTGCGCGCGGAAAACCTGCTCGACCAAGATTACCAGACCGTGCGCGGCTATAGCACGCCGGGCTTCTCGGTTTTTGCGGGACTAAGGGCTACATTCGGACCATGAGACGAAAGCGCCCTCCGCGCCGGCCTCGCGGCCGGCCATTCCTCGCCCCCGCTTGCGGGGGAGAGGTGGCTCGCGCAGAGAGCGAGACAGTGAGGGGGGCTTGCATGCCATCCGGCACGGTGCCCCGTCAGGAGAGGATTCCAAAGAACCCGCCTCTGAAGCGGCTCCGAAAATCAGGAAGAATCCTTTGCCCAGTCGCTTTCTCAGCGCTGCTTTTCGCAGCTTCGGCCCATGCCGCCTCCCCAGCCCGCGTCATGTCGCTCAATCTGTGCACGGATCAGCTTGCCATGGCGCTTGCCGCCCCCGGCCAGCTTATCTCCGTCTCCTTCCTCGCGCGCGATCCCGGCCTTTCGCCCATGCACGAGGAGGCGCGCGCCTATCCGGTCAATCGCGGCCTTGCGGAGGAGGTCTTCCTTGCTCGGCCGGATCTCGTGGTCACCGGCACCTACTCGCTGCACAACACCACCGGCCTCCTGAAGCGCCTCGGCTTCCGCGTCGAGGAGTTCGGCTTCGTCCAGACGGTGGGCACAATCCCCGGTGAAATACGCCGCATGGGCGCACTGCTCGGCCGCGAACGGCAGGCCGAAGCCATTGCTGACCGCTTCGAGACGGAGCTTGCCCGCATCGAGGCGGAGCAATGCGATGTCCGCCCGATGGCGCTTGCCTATGACCAGAACGGCGTGGCGCTCGGCGCCGGCACGCTGGCCGATTCCGTGCTCGCGGCTGCGGGCTTCCGCAACATGGCCGCCGAAGAAGGCCTTCAGGGCATGGCCCCCTTCCCGGTCGAATCCGTCGTCTCAGGCAGGCCCGACGTCATCATCACCTCTTCGGGCGACGGGGAAGCCCCGTCGCTCGGCGCGTTCGTGCCGCGCCACCCGGCCATCCTCGCGCTAAAAGGCACGCGCATCGGGGCGTTCGTGCCGCCGGGCGCCTGGTCCTGCGGCGGCCCGGCCGTGATTGATGCCGTCAAGGCGCTCGCCAGGCTGCGCCAGGAGATCGCTCCCTGCGAAGTCGCGCGATGAAGCCGCTTGTCCTCAACACCCTGCTCGCCCTTCTGGCGTTGGCCCTTTTCCTCGCCTCGCTCGGGGTCGGCCCAGCCGAGCTCGGCCTTTCGGAGAGCCTCGCCGGCCTCTTTGCCGGTGGGAGCGAGGCTGCAGAGATCATCATGCGGGAAATCCGCCTGCCGCGCGCGCTTCTCGGGCTTGCCATCGGCTTCACGCTCGGCATTTCCGGCGCCGTGCTGCAGGGCTTCCTGCGTAATCCGCTGGCCGAACCCGGCATTGTCGGCGTCTCGGCCATGGCCGCCTTCTGCGCCGTCGCCGTTTTCTATTCCGGCCTTGCCGGAAGCTCGCTCTACGCGCTTCCTGCCGGGGCGCTCGTGGGCGCGCTCGCAGCCGTGCTCATTCTGATGGCGCTTGCCGCCCGCAGCGGCTCCACGCTGACGCTAATCCTTGCGGGCGTTGCCCTTTCCAGCCTGTCAGGCGCCCTCACCTCGCTGGTGCTCAACCTTTCGCCCAACCCCTTCGCCAGCTACGAGATCATCTTCTGGCTGCTCGGCTCGCTCAAAGACCGGTCGATGGAGCATGTGGTCCTCGCCCTGCCGCTGATGGCGGCGGGCTGGCTGCTGATCGCCCTGTCGGGGCGCGCCATCGACGCCCTATCGCTCGGCGAGGAGGCGGCGCAGAGTCTCGGCATCCACATGGCGCGCACGCGCCTGCTCATCATCGCCGGAGTCGCCCTGTGCGTAGGCGCCGCCACGGCGGTCGCCGGCACGATCGGCTTCGTCGGGCTCGTCGTGCCGCATCTCATCCGGCCGCTCACGAACCGCATGCCCAGCGTTCTTCTCCTGCCCGCCGGCCTCGGCGGCGCGGGCCTGCTTCTTGCCGCCGACATTGCAGCGCGCCTCGTCCTTCCCGCGGGCGAGCTCAATGTAGGCGTGCTGACGGCGCTCATCGGCGCGCCCTTTTTCCTGTGGCTCGTCGTGCGCAGCCGGCGGGAGGCGTTCTGATGCGGCTCGACGTGCAAGATCTGCGGGTTTCGCTCTCCGGCCGTCCGATCCTGCACGGCATCTCCCTCGCGCTGAACCCGGGTGAGGTGGTCGGCCTCCTCGGCCCCAACGGCGCCGGCAAATCGACCCTGATGCGCGCGCTCGCCGGGCAGGTGGCGGCCACGGGGACCATGCGTCTCGATGACACGGACATCGCCGCGCTCTCGCCGGCCGCCCGCGCGCGGCTCATCGCCTATCTGCCGCAGACCCGCATCATCGGCTGGCGGCTTTCGGTGCGCGACCTGGTGGGCCTCGGCCGCCTGCCCTGGCGCGGCTACGGCCTGCGTCCCAGCGCCGAGGACGAGGAGATCATCGCCTCCGCCCTCGCCCTCATGGATGTCGCCTATCTCGCCGACCGCCCGGCGACAGAGCTTTCCGGCGGCGAGCAGGCGCGGGTGCTGGCCGCCCGTGCGGTGGCTCAGGCCACCCCTCTTCTGCTCGCTGACGAGCCCGCCTCCGGACTCGATCCAGCGCATCAGATCATGATGATGCGCGCCCTGCGCCGCCTCGCGGCGGAGGGACGATCGGTCCTCGTCTCCCTGCACGACCTCACCCTGGCCGCCCGCTGGTGCGACCGCGTGGTGATGCTGAAGCAGGGCCTGCTTGCGGCGGAAGGCCTGCCCGAAGCGGTCATGACCCCGCAGCGTCTGGCCGAGGTCTATGGCATAACCGCCCATTTCACCCGGGATGAAGGCGGGCTCATCTTGGCGCCCACGGGGCTTACGGACGGCGAGGCCGGATCATGATCCCCTGGCCCGAAACCGCGCATGGGCGGGCCGTCGCGGAGCCCGAGCCGGTAGAGGCGCCCTCGCTCGGAACGCCAGACGCGTCCGACCCTTCCGTCGAGATCGATACGCGCCCGCCCGAGACAGACGCGGCCCCTACCCTCCCGCCAATGCCCCCCAAGCGTGCCGTTCCGCAGGGCAAGGCGCGCATCGCGCCCCTTAGCCTTGCCGGCGCGCTTGTCTTTTCGGCAGCGGTGCACGCGGCGGTGATCGCCCTTCTCAGCGACCATATCACCCGCCCGGGCGTGGAAGCCCTGACCGATCCCATCAGCGTCGAAATCGTTCTGGAGGAGCCGGCAGCCCCAGTCGCAGGCAGCGCCGGCACGGCGCTTACCAGGACGGCGCAACTGCAGCTCGAGGCCGCTACCGCCGAAAAAGCGGAGCCTGAGCCTGCGCAGAAAGCTGAGGAGGAAAAAGCGCAGAACGCCGACGAGCCACTGGAAGTCGCAAAGGAAGCAGAAGCCTCCAGAACGGCACCACGCGAGCAGCCGCCGGAGGAAACGGCGACCGCTGCCGTCGAAGAACCACTACCGGCGAACGAGGAAGCGCTACCGGCAGAAGAAGCAACGCCCCCTGTCGAACCTTCCTCCCCGGCTAACATGGAGGAGACAGAGGAAACGCCCCTGGCAGAGTCCACCGTGGAGCCGACCAATTCGGGCCCGGCAGAAAAATCGCCAGCCAACCTTTCCCAGGAAACGGAGACGGCGACGCCCAAAACGCCGGAGGCTCCCCCTGCCGAACCCGCTGTAGCGAAGGAGGCGGCGGAACCCGCGACACCGGAAGAACGGCACGAACCGGAACAGGCCGAACCGGAAGAGCAACCTGAGGCGGTCGCTTCGGTCATCCTGCCGCAGGAAAACATCCCGATCCCCACGCCCCGGCCGCAGCCGCCGCGGGCAAAGCGCGCCGAAACCAAACAGGAACCGCAGAACCGCCCCGCACGCATGGCTCCCGCCACGCCGCGGCAAACCGCGAGGGCGCAGGAAACGCCTCCCGCTGCGAAAGAATCTCCCGCCCGCCAAAGCGCCGCCTCTTCGGCCGCGCGCCAAGGCGGGGCGACCGCGGGCGAGAAGGCGGCCTATGCGCGCAGGCTCATCGCGCATGTGGAGCGCCACAAGCGCTATCCGCGCGATGCGGCGCGCCAGGGAATCGCGGGCACCGCGGGCCTCGCCATCACCATCGACCGGCAGGGCCGGCTCGCAGGTGCCAGCCTTGCCAAGCGTTCAGGCCACGCGATCCTCGATGAGGAGGCGCTGGCCGTGGCGCGGCGTGCGGCACCCTACCCGCGCCCGCCCGAAGGCGTGGGCGGAGCAACCGTCACCTTCTCCGTCACGCTGCGATTCAGCCCCTGAAACGCCGTTGCCCAAAGGCCGCTTCGCCGCCTCAAAGGACCGCTCCCCATCCTCCCGGCCTTGAATGACGGTCTGCCGCGATCAATATGCCGTGGATGTCAATTTCCTCACAGGCCGTGAGCCGAACCCTTCCGTCGCCGCGAGCGCCCTCCCGGCGCATCGGCCATGCCCTTCTTGCATGCGCGGCCTGCCTTGCCCTCCTTCTTGAAGCCTCGCCCGCCATCGCCCAGCCGCGGGAGCGTCACAGGACCATACCGCCACGCTGTCCGGTCGGCTCGGTCCTTATCGATGGGCGTTGCGTGACGCCTCGCATCAGCCCCATGTGCCCTCCGGGCACCGTCGGCCGTTATCCCGTCTGCCGGCCCGCTGTGCGCTCCGCCTGTCCGCCGGGCACTGCCGGGGTTTACCCGAACTGCCGGCCGAGCCTGGAGCCGCCGCCCGGCACCCCGCGCTATTATGAACGGCTGGAAATCGCGCCGAGGATCTACCGCCCCGGCACCTGAACAATATGAAGGCCCGGCCGGCGGAGGGACTCCGGCCGGGCCTTTCCGCGCGCCATGAGTGAGGCGCGCGGGCCGTCCCGTTATCGGCTTGCCACCGGGGCCACCAGCGGCGTGATGCGGCGCACCGCCACGCGCCGGTTTTCGCGCTCCGGCTCCTGCGTATCCACCTTCAGATACTGCTCGCCATAGCCCTGCGTGGCGAGGTTTTCCGGCGGAATGTCGAAAACCTCCGTCAGCGCGCGGGCCACCGCGTCCGCCCTGCGGTCCGACAGAGCCAGATTGGCCATTTCGGAGCCCACCGCGTCGGTGTGCCCCTCGATGAGGAAGGTTTCGGCTGGATTCTCCTCGAGCATCTCCGCCATCGCCTGGGCTAGTGCCTCGAGGTCCGCGATCTCACTCTCGTCTATGCGTGCGGAGCCGAACTCGAACTCGATCGTATCAAGATCGACGCGCGGCATGATATCGCGCAGGCGGACCGAGTATCGCACCTCCTCCAGCGAGTAGAGGCGACGCACCGGCTCCACCGGCGGCTGGGAGAGGAACTCGTAATAGCGGTCCGGCTCCTCCACCACCTCGGCCTCCAGTATGTACTCGCTTTCCGGCACGGTGAGCCGCAGGGGCGGCAGTTCGCGCGCCGGGTCCTCGAACCGCAGAACGGAATCGAACCGCTGCTCGGGCACATAGACCAGCACATATTCGCTGCCGTCCGGCGTCACGCGCACGCGGCGGATCACGTCGCCGTAGCGGTTGCGCACGGTGATGACGCGCGTCCCGTCCCCCCGCTCGATCACCTCGCGCACGCGGCCGTTCCCGAGCTCCTCATACCAGACGGTATCGCTCCGCCCGACGATACGCTCGTAGTCGGGGCTCTCGACATAGATGTTGTTGTTGTACTCGATGATCGTCCGGTTATCCTGGAACTCGCGGATGACGCGGGCATCCTCACGCGGGCGGAAGATCTCGCGCCGCCGTACCTGCCTGTCTTCCGGAGTCTGGCCAAGCTCGATGCGCTGGCCCTCCTCCTGCAGGAGCTCGCGGATTTCCTCCCGCACCTGTTCGGGATTGACAGCATCCTGCTGCGCTTCCGCGTCCGTTTCGGGCACCACGCCTTCCCCGGCCGGCTGCTCCGTCTCGGGCACCTGCGCTTCGGCAGGCGCGCCCTCGTCCAGCGGCTCTTCCGCCGCGCCGTCGGGCGTTGCAGGCAGCGGCTGCGCGCCGTCATCCGCCGGCTGGCCGGCATCCGGAACGGGTTCGGCAGGCTGCGCCTCGGCAGGCTCATCGCCGGGGGCTTCCTCGGCAGGTTCTTCCGTCAGGGGCGGCGCTTCTTCCGCCGGTGCGGCTTCGGCAGGCGCTTCTTCGGCGGGCGCTTCTTCAGCAGGAGCCTCATCGGAAGGCATCTCTTCGGCCGGGGCCTCATCCGTGGGTGCTAGCTCGGCAGGCGGTTCCTCGGTTGGAGCCTCATCCACCGGCGTCTCTTCGGCAGGCAAGGCTTCCTCTTCGCCCGCAACGCATTCACCGGCGGCTGACATTTCCGTACCTGGCGGGCAATCGGTCGCCGCCGGGGCCTCGCCTTCTGCCGGGTCCTCCGCTTGCGGAGCGGCGGGCGTCTCAGGCGTAGCCTCTGCCGGCGCCTCCTCTACGGGTGCTTCCTCTGCGGGCGCCTCGGGCGCGGCTTCCGGAGCCTCCTCGGCCGGTGCTTCCTCCATCGGAGCCTCGGGTTCGGCAGGTGCCGCTTCCGGAGCCGCCTCCGGCTCTACCGGCTCGGTCTGCGGTTCAGCCGGCTGCGGCGCAGCCTCCGGCGCGCTCTCGGCCTCAGGCTCTGCCGGAGCAGGCTGCGCTTGCGCGGGCGCATCCTCGAGAAGAACGCAACCGCCGTCCTGAGGCGCGGTGCCGGGCGGGCAGTCCGCGCCTGGCTGGCCTTCACCCGGCTGCCCTTCCGGTGCGGCCTCGCCCGGCGCCTCGGCCTGCGCCAGCATCAGAGCTATTTCGCGTTCCGGCACTGGAGCGAAGACATCGGCTCTGTCGCCCGCCCCGGCGGGCAACGGCGCTGCCATCAGGAGGCACAGGGCGCTTCCGGCAAGAAACTGATTCGATCTGCTCATCTCGTGGCTCACTTTTGGCATCCCTTCGGGCACACTAATCGGCCAGCCCCCGCTTGGTTCCCCTTCCCGCTTGACCCGGCCGCCCTGCCGCGCCACATCCGGGCAATGGAACCCTTCTGGAAAAACAAGCCGCTGGCCGCCATGAGCGAGGCGGAATGGGAATCGCTCTGTGACGGCTGCGGCAAGTGCTGCCTCGCCAAGCTCGAGGACGAGGACACGGGCGAAATCCACTGGACCAGCGTCGCCTGCCGCCTCTTTGACGCCGGCACTTGCCGCTGCAGCGATTATGGAAACCGCCTCGGCCGCGTGCCCGACTGCGTGCGGCTTACGCCCGAGAATGTGCCGCAGATTTCCTGGCTTCCGGCCACCTGCGCCTACCGCCTCCTGGCCGAAGGCAAGGACCTCTACTGGTGGCATCCGCTGGTCTCGGGGCGTCCCGAGACGGTTCACGAGGCGGGCATCTCCGTGCGGGGCCGCGTCAGCGCCCTTGAGAACGAGCTCAGCGAGCCCGAGGAGTATTTCGCCCACCTTCTGGAGGAAGAGCCATGAGCGAGGAGGAGGCCAGAAACCTGGTCACCCGGGCGCTTGCCGCCTTCAATGCGAACGATCACGAGGCGCTTCTTGCCTGCCTGTCCGAAGACGTTGCCTGCGACGTGCCTCAGATGAGACGCGAGATCGGCCGCGACAAGTTCCGCTGGCGCCTTGCCGCGCTGGCGCGCCATTTCCGGGTTCAGGCCGCCGATATCGCCGTCATGACCGCACCTGGCGGGGTGCGCGCGGCCGCCGAATTCACGCTGCGCGGCACCTATCAGGCAACCATCAAGGGCTGGCCCGCCGCAAACGGCCAGAGCGTACAGCTTCCGGCTGGAGTCTTCCTCGACATCGATGACGAGGGCCGCATCTCCCGCCTCACCCTCTGCTTCGATCCCGGCGCACTGCGGCGCGCGCTCGAAAACGGATAGGCTTCATGAACTTCCGGTGAACGATCGGTTCGCTCCCGGTTCAGATGCGCCGAGTCATAGTCCGGGCTGCATCGGATCACAAACCAACCGGGAGTATCGACATGTTCCGCAAGATCAGAATCGCAGCCCTTTCCGCTCTTCTGGGCCTGGGAGCGCTGAGCGCCGTTCCCGCGACGGCACAGGCCGACGGAATCTATTTCAGCTTCGGCAGCAACGGCACGAGCGCCGGCGTCCTCATCGGCGACCGCGACCGTTACCACCGTCCTCACCGGCCGCATCGGCCCGCCCAGGCCTGCACACCCGCCCTTGCGCTTGAGAAAGCGCTCCGCATGGGTCTGCGCCATCCCCGGGTCACGGCGACGAACCGCAACATCATCCGCGTCGCCGGACTCAAGCACCATCACCGGCGCGCGCATGTGGTGTTCTCCCGCGCGCCCCACTGCCCGGTGATCCGCTCGAGCTGAACCAGACCGGACCGGCCATAACCTTACGAAAACGCCGCCGGGATGTCCCGGCGGCGTTCTCTCCCCTGAAGCGCTCGTCCAGCTTGCGCTTCCCCACCCGGGCTGACTTGGCAGCCCGCATCCTATTTCTGGTCAATGGCGAAGGTGAAGCGCACCTCGACCTGATAGGTGTTCTCGCCCGCCTCCACAGGAACGGAGGCATCGGCCGCCGCTTCCATACGCATCGCGCGCACGCCGAAGGGCATGGGCGGAGGCGTGCCCCGCGTATTCTCGGTGATTTCCAGCACGTCGCCCAACGCCACACCGGCCGTTTCCGTCAGGATACGGGCCTTGGCGAGCGCGTCCTCCGCGGCCTTTCTGCGCGCCTCGTTCAGCGCCTCTTTCGGGTCGTCATTGGTGAAGACGATGTCGCCGCCCTGATTGACGCCCAGCGTGACCGAGCGGTCCAGGATCTCGCCCACCTTGCCCAGATCGCGCACGCGCACGGTAAGCCCGTTGGTGACCTGATAGCCGTCGATGCGCGGCCGCGACTCGCCATTCTTCCCGTCGGGATAGATATATTGCGGCGTGATCGAAAGCCCGCTGGTCTGAATGTCCCGCTCCGCCACGCCGGCCTCCTTGAGCGCGGCAATCACCCGCTCCATGGCCTCGTTGTTGGCGTCCATTGCCTCGCGCGCCGTATCGGCCTCGCGCAGCACGGAAAGCCGGATCACCGCCATGTCGGGAGCGAGGGTCGCTTCGCCCTCGCCGGTGACCATGATCTTCGGCCGCTCCGCGATCTCTTCCGCCTGGGCGGGCACAACCGCCGCCATGACAGCCATGAAAAGCAGAGGCACAAAGGGACGGGTCATTGCAATCTCCTCGAATCTGTTGAGGAGCAAGTGCATAATGGCCGAATATGAAGCGATTGCGGCGCGGGCCGTCTTGTGCCCGGGTGGAAAACCCACTAATTGAGCCGCACCGGGCCTGTAGCTCAATTGGTTAGAGCCGGCGGCTCATAACCGCTTGGTTGGGGGTTCGAGTCCCTCCGGGCCCACCAAATTTTTCAATCACTGACGTGCCAAACCAGCACTGCCGCATAGCCACAATTTGCGCTGACGCATTTGGCATTAAAGAAACAGCATAAGTTCTTAAAAAGGCAACAAAAATGACGTGCGCTTTGGAAGTGATTTCTCCAGCCGTGCCGCAAAAAAGACACAAATTAGCCACTTTTCAAAGCGCGGTTTGGCAACAAAATGTGATTCATGTTACGCCCCTAGGTAAATGCCACCACCGCGGCATTATGCGGTGCGGAGAACGAATAGTGGCTCATCGGCTTCGATGCGCCCTTGGGTTATGATTGCTCGCCGTTGAGTTCGTCGGCTCTTGTGTCCGGAGCGGCTACTATCCTGTGGCCAGTGCGAGAGCACTCAATCTGCCCGCTAACGCGTTGGGCACTCGTCCTTTTGACCTCGCTCATGCCGGCAAAACTTCGGCTCTCTGAACGCTTGCTCTGATATTCGAATCCCGGGTGGGGAATCACACGTCGGCCGGTCCCTTGCCTAATTGGGCTTTCCTTTGGCCACCCACGATTGATCGGCAGCGGGCGTCCGATCATGACCTCTGATCTGTGGTTGATTTCGGACG
>Ga0207864_1002450_pt1 | contig 17461 bp, 14 predicted proteins | sample HigsolmetaAR202D_FD_184834 | JGI IMG/M metagenome (GOLD analysis project Ga0207864, IMG submission 184834) | Ionic liquid and high solid enriched microbial communities from the Joint BioEnergy Institute, USA - AR20-2-D (SPAdes) (version 2) ... | reverse complement strand
TGCCTTCGCATGGCTTCACCGTTGCCTGCTTCCCCATCAAGATCGCCGGCGCATCGGCGGCATGGGTCCGCCCGGTCGCCTTCCTCGAGGAGGACTGATGAGGAAGCCTGGGAGCGCGGGCGAATTTCCTGGAGGTTTGAGACATGACCCGGAGCACCAGCAAAGTGGCCATCCTTGGCGCCGGCGGCCTGACGGGGCAGGCGCTCGCCGCAGCCCTCAAGGAGCATCGCATCGAGGCACGTGCCTTATTGCGCCGCGCCGAGTACGCCGGGAGGCTGCCCGAGGGCATGGAGACGGCGGTGGCCGACCTGGAGGACGTCCACGCCCTCACGGAGGCTCTTGGGGGCTGCACGGCTGTTTATCTCATTCCTCCCTCCTTCAATGAGGGAGAGGAGCGTTTCGCCGCCAATGTCATGGCGGCCATGGCGCCAAACGGGATCGAGCGCCTGGTCTATCACTCGGTCCTGCACGCACCGACACCCGGCATGCCGCACCATCTGCGCAAATCGCGGGTCGAGCTGATGGTGCGGGAAAGCGATCTTATCTGGACGATCCTGCAGCCGGCCATGTATGTCCAGACCGTCCTGTCTTTTCTCTCCGAGGACGGGCGAACGCTCCGCCCCCCTTTCGACCCGGACCGCCCTTTCAATGTCATCGCCCTTACCGACCTCACCGGCGCGATCATGCGCGTCCTCTCCGATCCCGGTACGGCGTTCGGGACGTTCGAGCTTGCCGGCAAGGAGCGGCTTACCATACGCGAGATGGCAACGGAGCTCTCCAGGGCTCTCGGGCGTCCGATCAGCGTAGAGGTGGCGGACATGGACCGGCAGGTCGAAATACGCTCGAAAAGGCGCGGATGGACCGGCCCCCAGCAGGACGAGTACCGTGCAATGCTTGAATATTATGGCCGGCACGGTCTGCCGGGCAATGGTCTTACCCTCGAAATGCTGCTGGGGCGCGCGCCCACGCCATTCGCCAAGGCGGCTCTGCTGTCCGGCCGCTTCTGAAAAAGCTCTAGGAGACAGGTGCGATGCAAACGCTCGAATCCCGTATCGCCCAAGCCGGCTCGGCTGCGCAAATGCTCTATCACAGCCAGGATCAGTCGGTGACCTTTCCCCTGCCGGCGGAATTCACCAACTGGCGCGACGAGCAGGAGGCCTGGCACAAGACCGCGGCCTTCCAGGACATGTCCTTCCACATGTTCGAACTCGTGCTCGAGGGCCCGGACACCATCCGCCTTCTTTCCGATTTCGGCATCAACAGCTTCGCACGCTTCGGCCCCATGCAGGCGAAGCAGTATGTGGTCTGCAACAGTGACGGGTTCTATATCGGCGATGCGATTCTGACCTGCGAGGAGCCCGACAAGGTTTGCCTCGTGGGTAAATCCGCAGCTCTGCACTGGATACGCTTCCAGCTCGAACGCGGGCACTATGACGCAAAGGTCACGCATTTCGGGACGCCCTCGCCGAGGCTCAGCGACCGCCGCCTGTTCCGGTATCAGGTGCAAGGTCCCGCCGCACTGCGGATTCTCGAGGAAGTGCATGGCGGCCCGCTTCCCGATATCGGCTTCTTCAAGATGGGCCGGTTCACGCTAGCAGGACATGAGGTGACGGCGCTCAATCACCGCATGTCCGGTGCGCCGGGGTTTGAATTCTGGGGTCCTTCCGAATGGGGTCCAGCCGTTAAGGAGGCGATCCTCGCCGCCGGACGCAAATACGGGCTGCGCCAGATCGGCGCCAAGGTGTTCCGGGTGACGGCGATGGAGTCTGGCTGGATCGGAACGGCGCTGCCGGCGATCTACACGGGCGAGGCGACGCGGGCATTCCGCGAATGGCTGCCGGCCGACACATTCGAGGGGCGCGCCTCGTTCGGCGGCAGCTTCCCACTCGATGATTTCGAGGAGCTCTATGTGCGCCCATCCGAGATCGGCTATGGATTCATGACCAAGTTCGACCACGAGTTCTGCGGCAGGGCCGCCCTTGAAAAGGCCATGGGGAAGCCCATCAGAAAGAAGGTGCGTCTTATCTGGAATTCCGACGATGTGCTTGGCGTCCATGCGAGCATGTACGGCGAGAACGAGCGGGCCAAATATATGGAGATGCCTGTCGCCAACTATGCCAATTTCCTAGCCGATGAGGTGACGAAGGATGGTCGGCGTGTGGGCTTTTCCCTGCTTCCCGTCTATTCGGCGGCCGCGCGGGCGTGGATCTCGCTCGCGGTGCTCGATGAGAAGATTGCCGATTCCGCAGGCGAGGTCGTCGTTACCTGGGGCGAGCCCGACGGCGGCTCCACGAAGCCGGGAGTGGAAAGGCATGTGCAGCGCGCGATCCGGGCACGGATTGAGGAGGCCGTTCGCCGGGCATAAGGGCGGTTACGCTCCGAGAATGGGGTAGCTGACGGCCGCCGGTAGTGCGACCGACGCCTATCGCGCAAGCACAGACGCGCCGCCTGCCGCCTGAACGGAGCGGCTGCCGGCATCGATTGCGGCTGAGAGGCATTCGCCCGCGGGCCTGCCGTCCAGCCACGCATCCAGAAAGCCAGCGTTAAACGCGTCGCCGGCTCCGGTGGTGTCGACGACCGCGACCTGAGGCGCGGGGAGGGTCAAGATCTCCTGGTCCATGCTAAGCATGCCGCCATCGGCACCGAGCTTCAGCGCCACGACCGGAAAATGCTCGGCGAGGAACGCAATGGCACGCCGCGGTTCCGCCGCACCGGCCAGCACGCTCGCCTCCTCCAGATTGGGCAAAAACACATCGATCCCGGCGCAGCGGTCAAGAAACTGGGGATCCCTGATGAGAGTGTCATCCCAGCTCGGATCAAGGGAAACGGTCAAACCCCGCGCTTTCGCGCGCTCCACGATCCCCGGCATCTCCACCAGCGTGGCGTATTCGGCAATGTGCAGATGCCTCGCCTCAGACCATGCTAGCGCCGCCTCGAGTGTCGCCGGCTCCGCCTTGCCGGCCCGCCGCGAGAGGAAAGCTCTTTCCTCGCCTTCGATCATGGCCACGGTGACCTGCGGCCCTGCCTCGGGATGCCGGTCGAGAAAACGCAGGTCGATGCCCTGGATGGCCAGTTGCGGCTCCATAGCCGCCGACAGCGCGTCCGTGCCGAACCGTGCCACGAGTGCGGTGGTCCGCCCGTGGGCAGCGCTGTGCGCAGCGGTGATGAAAGCGCCCCCTCCGAGGGACAGGGTCATGCCCTCGGCAAAAACCTCGCGGCCCAACCGAGGCATGGCCGGCAGTCCAGTGAAGATGAGGTCGCAATAGATGCGGCCGAGGCTGAGCACAGCCCCGCCACGCGCCTGCCCAGATGTCATGCCCGACCCAGCGCTTTCTCGGTCTTGGCGTCGAACAGGTAAAGCGAGCCCGGCGCGGCGTGCGCCGTCACCGTGCTGTTCACCGCAGGCACCACCTTCCCGGGCGCCGTGGCGATGACATCCGTACCTGCGATATCGAGATGCACCAGCGTTTCAGCGCCAAGAGGCTCCGCTGCCGTGACGACGCCGGAAAGGGAGAGCCTGCCACCGTTATTTCCGTTGATAACGAGATCGTGCGGGCGGATGCCGACCAGAACATCAGCGTTGGGCAAACCACGGGGGCCGACGCCTTCGAGCGTTGTCTCACCCACTCGAAGACCGCCCTCGCCCGCCCTGCCTGGTATCAAATTCATGGCCGGGCTGCCGATGAAGCGGGCCGTGAATACGTCCACCGGGTTCTCGTAGAGTTCGACGGGCGTGCCGACCTGCAGGATGCGCCCGTCGCGCATCACCACGATGCGGTCGGCCATGGTCATCGCCTCGACTTGGTCGTGTGTGACATAGACTGTCGTCGTCGTCAGCCGCTGATGCAGCCGCTTGATCTCGATGCGCATGGCGGAACGAAGCTGCGCGTCGAGGTTGGAAAGCGGCTCGTCAAACAGAAAAGCAACGGGATTGCGCACCATCGCACGGCCTATGGCGACCCGCTGACGCTGGCCGCCAGAAAGCGCCGCCGGCCGGCGGTCGAGGAGATCCTCGAGCCCCAGCGTGGCCGCCGCCTCGCGGATGCGCGCCTCTTTCTCCACCTTCGGCAATTTGGCCGTATAGAGGCCAAAGCCGATGTTCTGCCGCACCGTCATATGCGGGTAGATGGCGTAGTTCTGGAACACCATCGCGATGTTGCGCTGCTTCGGTTCGCGCTGGTTCACGACCTCGCCGCCTATCCTGAGCACGCCTGCGGAAATGTCCTCAAGGCCCGCGATCATGCGCAGCGTCGTCGACTTGCCGCAGCCGGAGGGGCCAACGAAAACCACGAATTCGCCGTCCTCGATGTCCAGATCGATTCCCTTTACCGCGGTCACTCGGCCGTAATTCTTCGTGAGACCTTCGAGTTCGATCCGTGCCATCAGGCCTGCTCCATCAGTGCAGCAAATCTTTCATTGAGCTCGCGCGCGGCCTTCGCCTTCCGCTCGGCATTACGCGTCATCCTTTCGGCAAAATTCCGGGACTGCGCCTCGTAGCTTTCGAGCGCGGCATTAAGCGGCTCCGGGGCGGGGCCGCCAAAGCGGGTCCGCACGGCGACGAAATGCTCCGGCGAAACGAGTTCCGCGAAGGTCTCCGCATCGATCGCCGTCTTGCGTCCCACGGACTTCTCGAAAGCTTCGACAAAAGGCGCATAGCCGTCTGTCGCGAGATCGCCTTCGATGGCCACCACCGCCCGCGCCACGGCGGCGGCGATCTCGTGCCCTTCGCGGAAAGACAGGCCCTCGCGCCGGACGAGACTGTCGGCAAGCTCCGTGATGGTGATGCAGGAGCGACGGATGTTGGCGGCCACGCGCTTGGAATCGATCCTGATCTGGGAAACGAGCGCGGCAAGGAGATCAAGCACGCGATAGGCGCTGTCGAAAGCCTGATAACCCAGGCTTTGAGTCTCGCCTTCCGAATCGTTCATGTCGGTGAAGGGCGTGTTGTGCATCACGTCCAGCATCGTGCGGGCGCGGCCGAAGGTCTGGCTGGCGAGATGCCGCAAATGCTCGATCGGCACGGGATTGCGCTTCTGCGGCATGATCGAGGAGATCTGCACCAGTGCATTCGGCACGTAGACCTGCCCCACTTCGAAGGCGGTCCAGAATTGGAGATCCTGGATAGGGCGGCCCAGATGCAGGAACATCAGCTCCATCGCACCATAGGTGGCGGTGGTGTAATCGACCGCAGCGATGCAGCTGTAGGAGTTCCGCAGCGGCGCCGAAAAGCCAAGGAGCTCGGCCACGCGTGCGCGGTCGATCGGGAAGCCGGAGGTGGTGATCGCCGCCGCGCCCATCGGAGAGAGATCGACAATCTCGCGCGCCGCATGGACCCGCTCGATGTCGCGGATGAGCACCTCGATCACCGCCGAAAGATAATGGCCGAAGGTCGTCGGCTGCGCCGGCTGGCCGTGGGTATAGGCAACGATGAGCGTATCCCTCTCACGCCGTGCCGCCGCGATCAACGCTTCGAGAAGCTCCTGCGCTTTCTGGAGCAGGACGTCGATGCGCTCCTTCAGCGCCAGCTTGAAGAGCGTGTGGTCGATATCGTTCCGAGAGCGCGCGGTGTGCAGCCGGCCGGCGAGATCGGGCCCGAGCCGCGTCTTCAGCTCCTTCTCGACAAGGAAGAAGAAATCCTCCACCTCGCCGGTGTAGCTGAGCTTCGAAACATCCACATTGCGATCGATGTCGACAAGCGCCTTGGCTATCGCCGCCGCCTGGCTCCTGTCCAGAATCCCGGTCTCCGCGAGCATCACGAGATGCGCCCGGTCGATGGCGCGGAAGCCCTCCACATGATGCAGCTTGGCGCCGTCGAACAGCGGCCTCAATACCGTCTCCTTGTAGACGGGATCGGGAAAAACGCTGGTGTCGGTCTTGCGCGGATGGTCCATCGTCACCCCTTGAGCCCCGCTAGCATCACGCCGCGGACGATAAAGCGCTGAAGCACGAGAAACACGATCAGCGTCGGTATCGTGGCGAGCGCTGCTCCTGTCATGATCATCTCCCACTGGATCGACTGCTCTACCGCGAAGCTCGAAAGGCCCACGGGCAGCGTGTAGTTCTCGGGGCTGGTGACGACGATGAGCGGCCAGAAAAAGGCGGTCCAATTGCCGAGGAAGGTGAAGATGGCAAGCGCGGAGATCGCCGGCGTCACCATCGGCATGGCGATCTTCCACCAGATGGTGAACTCGTTGAGGCCATCGACGCGCGCGGCCTCGAGGAAATCGTCCGGAACCGTCTCGAAGAACTGCTTCATGAGGAAGGTGCCGAAGGCCGTCATCATGCCGGGGAACATGATGCCCCAGTAGGTGTCGAGCCACCCGAGCTGGCTGGACATCAGGTACCACGGGATCACCAGCATCTCCGTGGGGATCATCAGCGTGGACAGGATGGCCAAGAAGACAAGATACCGTCCGCGGAACTCGAACTTGGCGAGCGTGTACCCCACGAGGCTGTCGAAGAAGACATTGGAGAGCGTGACGGTAGCCGCGATGAAGATCGAATTCAGGAACCAGCGCAGAAAACGCCCGTCGGAAAGCACGCGGATATAGTTGTCGAGCGTCGGCTCCGCCGGAATGAGCCTCAGATCATAGACCTGACCTGCGGTCTTCAGCGATGTCGAGAACATGTAGAGCAGCGGCGTGACCATGATCAGGCCGCCGATGAAAAGCAGCGTCCACGCCAGGATGCGCCCGGGTCTGATCTTGCGGCTGTTGGCGGCCAGCTCCACGGAAGATGCGTCGGCAGTCATCTGCGCTCCCTCAGCACCCAAAGCTGGACCAGCGAAACGACAAGAAGAATGGTGAAAAGCACCACAGTCTGCGCCGCCGCGTAGCCCATGTCATAGGACGAGAAGGCCGTCTGGAAGATCATCAGCACCAGCGGTTTGGTCGAGTTCAACGGACCGCCGGGATCGTTGGTCGTCATGTTATAGACCTGATCGAAGATCCGCAGGAACCCGATGGAGGAGAAGACGACCAGAAACACCGTGGTGGGCTTCAGGAGCGGCAGCGTGATCTTGCGCAGAATCGCCCATTCGCCGAGACCGTCGATGCGTGCGGCCTCATAGTAGGTGGTCGGGATGGCTCGCAGACCCGCCATGAAGATGATGATCTGGAAGCCCAGCCCAGCCCAGATGGCCGTCACCATGATCGCGGGCAGCGCCTGGTTCACAGAGCGCAGGAATGGCTGTTGCGGAAGGCCCATCAACTGCAGCACGTCGTTGATCACGCCGATGGGCACTGGCTGGTAAAACCACCGCCACACCCAGGCCATGGCCGCGGCTGTGGTGAGAAAAGGCAGGAAATAGAGCGCCCGGATAAATCCGTGCATGAACCGCACGCGGTCGAGATAAAAGGCGATAATAAAGGAGAGCACCAGGCTCACCGGCGTGCCGATGATCAGATAGGTGAACGTATTGCGGAACACCTGCCAGAACAGCGGATCGGCGAACAGGCGTTTATAGTTGTCGAGGCCGATGAAGGTGGCTGGCCTCAGAAGGTCCCAGTCCGTCAGCGAAAGCCAGAAGGCCTGCACGGTGGGGTAGAAGCGGATGGTCACGTAAAAGACGATCGGCAAGGCAAGGAAGCCCCAAGCCCAGATCACCCGCTTGGTGCGGATCGAAAAGCGATCCCAAAGCCCGGCGCTCTGCGCCGGGCTTGCCTGTCTCGCAACCGATACCATGGCGGTTTCGGGTCCTATTTGTTGTAGAACCGGTCGAGAATCGCCTGTTCTTCTTCCGCCGCCTGCGCCAGGGACTCGGCGGGATCCTGCCCTTGCAGGAGAACGCGGTTAGCCATGTCGATGGCGACCTGGCGCTGGGCCTGCTCGTCGACGAAGATCGTCGTATGGGCGTATTCAAGCCCCTTCAGGAACGGCCCGTAGATCGGGTCCGCGAGATTTTCCTCGGTCAGGGCCGCGGCCTTACGTGCGGGAAGTTCGCCCACGACGTCGAGCCAGATGTCCATCGCCTCCGGCGAAGAGATATAGGCCAGGAACTTCTGCGCCGCCTCCAGCTCCTCGCCTTCAGCCGTGGCGCCGATCGCATTCGCAAAGTAGCTGGCATAGTTGGAGCGCAGGCCGTCGGCATTGGCCGGCAGTTCCGTCACGCCCCACTCGAAGGGGTTATCGGCGAAGGCGCCGAGGCGGAACGTGCCGTCGATGGTCATGGCCGCCCGGCCGGCACGGAACGCCGCCTGACCCTCGTCCATGAAGCCGGATAGGCCGACTTTATGCTCAAGCTGCAGGTCGGTGATGAACTTGAGCGCCGCAAGGCCGGCCTCGTCATTATATGCCACGGACCGTCCGTCGTCGGAATAGGGCTGACCGCCGAACTGACGGATCAGCACCTCGCGCCACCACTGGTGGTCTTGTCCCTCCATCGAGACGGTAATGCCTTCGGATGTAATGTTGCCGGAACCGTCACGCTTGACTGTCGCCTTGGCTGCTTCGATGAGCTCATCCAGCGTCTGTGGCGGATTGTTCGGATCGAGGCCCGCCTCCTCGAAAAGCTGCTTGTTGTAGAAGAGGGCCAGAGAACGGACCGCCGTCGGCAGGCCGTAATACGAGTCCCCGCGCTTCATGGCCGAGACGATCGGGAAGAACTCGCTCTCGATCTGGTCATAAGGGAAGACTTCCGGGTCAAGCGGCTGGATCAGCCCGCCGGCAACGAAATTGTCCAGCCAGCCATAGAAAAGCTGCACGACATCCGGGCCCTGCCCGGCGACCTTCGCTGCCACCACGCGAGTTTGATAGTCGGCGTAGGGGAAGGTCACGTGCTTGACCGTGATGTCGGGATTAGCCTCCTCGAACTTGGCGATGAGCTGGTTCATCGCCTCCACTCTGGTGTCGAAGACATACTGCCAGTATTCGATCTCGACAGCCTGGGCCGAACCCATGGCCAGAAAGCTGATGCCGGCGGCGAGCCCGGCCAACCCGATCTTCTTGCGCATATCAAGCCTCCTAGTTTCCGCCGGACGGCACTGGCCGCGGGCGAGTTCCCCGTGGAGCCGCCCATCCGGCCGCTCCGTCCCTCAACGTCATCCAACCATTCGTCGCTTGTCAATAAAATAATCTACTTGAGTTATTCTTCGCGTGAAAATAGCCTCCCTGACAGTCACAGAAGGCGCCGAGGGCGTGCCCATGCAGAAGCAGCACAGGACGATCCGGCAGCGTGCGATTGCCATAGGCAGCAATCCCGAGCGCAACCGTGCGCACAACCGGCGCGTCGTGCTCGACGTGATCCGTATGCATGGACATCTCGGACGGGCGGAGATCGCCCGCTTTGCCCGCCTTACCTCTCAGGCGGTGGCTAACATCGTCCAGGAGCTTATCGAAGAGGGCATGCTGATCGACCTGGGGCGGCAGCGCAACGGACGCGGCCAACCGCCGATCCAGTTCGCGATCAATCCCGACGGGCCGGTGACGGCCGGGGTGGAGGTCGCGGCCGATCACATGGTGACAGTGCTGCTCGACCTTTCGGGACGGCTGAGAGCGAGTGCCACGACGCCTTTGGAGCGCACCGATCCCGAAAACGTACCGAAGCACATAGCCGGCGAGATTCGCACGCTGCGCGGGAGGCTCGGTCCGAAGGCTCCTCGCCTGCTCGGCATAGGTGTGGTTATGCCGGGCCCCTTCGAGATCGAGGGCATGACGTCCGTCGGACCCGCCACGCTGCGCGGCTGGACCGGCGTCGACCCCGTCCCTCTTCTTGAGAAAGCGACGGGTGAGGCCGTAACCCTCGACAACGACGCAACGGCCGCGGCGGTTGGCGAACGGCTCTACGGCGCGGGAAGGCAGATCAGCAACTTCTGCTACCTCTATTTCGGCGTCGGACTCGGGCTGGGCGTGATCCATGAAGGCAGGCCGCTGCGCGGCGCCTTCGGCAACGCCGGCGAAATCGGGCATGTCGTGATCACGCCGCGGCACCGCCGGCCAACCTACGATCCGGACGCCCCGCTGGAGCGCGTCGCCTCGGTGCTTGCCTTGCGCGAGCGCCTGATGGCGGCGGGGATCGCCGCGCCCACCATCGAGGCCCTGGAGGTCCTCTACGAGGAACGCCATCCAGTCATGATGGACTGGATCAGGGAAGCTGCCAACTATCTTGCGCCGACCGTAGCCATGCTGGAAAACATCTTCGACCCGGAGACCGTGATCTTCGGGGGCGGCTTGCCGGATGCAGTACTCGATGCAGTCGTAAACGCGCTCGAGCCGCTACCCATGTCCGTCGCCACCCGCCGCAACCGCGGATTGCCGCGCGTGATGCGTGGCCAGACCGGGCAACTCACTGCCGCCCTGGGCGCTGCCGCCCTGCCGCTGCTCAACGAGGTTTCCCCGCATCTGAGCGTAGCGCCAGCGCCGCAGCAGCCTTCAGCACCCCTTTCATCTATCGCCCTGAACCAGGAATGAGCCATGCTGACGGATCATGAGCGCCTGCAGCGCCGCAAAGCCCGCCCTGCCCTTGTGGAACTTCATCGCGCCCTCTCGCGCCTCACGTCCACGCTGACCGTGATGAACACGGGCGCGCACCCCGACGACGAGCAGAGCGGCATGCTGGCGGCCCTGCGCCTCGCCTACGGGATGCGCGTCATCATTGCCTGCTCGACCAGGGGCGAAGGCGGCCAGAACAGCCTTGGATCCGAACGCACCGGCGCGCTCGGCGTGCTGCGCACGCGCGAGCTGGAAGAGGCTGCGCGCACGCTCGACGCCGATGTCGTCTGGCTTGGCCATGGCCCAGATGACCCGATACACGATTTCGGATTTTCCAAGAACGGCAAGGACACCCTTCAACGGTGGGGCCGCGAGCGGATCATCGAACGGCTCGTCCGCGCCTACCGCGCCGAGCGGCCGGATATCGTTATCCCCACCTTCCTGGATGTGCCCGGTCAGCACGGCCACCACCGCGCCATGACCGAGGCGGCGGAAGAGGCCGTGCGGCTCGCCGCGGACCCGAACGCCTTTCCCGAGCATCTGGCGGAAGGGCTTTCCCCGTGGAAGGTCGCGAAATTCTATCTTCCCGGCTGGTCCGGCGGAGGCGGCACCTATGACGACGAAGTGCCGCCGCCGAACGCAACCGTGACGGTGAACGCACCCGGCCGCGACCCGGCGACAGGTGTCTCCTACTCGGAAATAGGCGAGTGGTCCCGCGCCTGCCACGCCTCGCAGGGCATGGGCTTCTGGAAAGCGGTGCCGCAGACGGAATGGCCGTTGCATCTGAAGCTTGGCGGCAACGGCGCAGAAAATGACATTCGCGATCACCTGCCGGCGACCCTGGCGGATCTCGCGGCGGGCCTGGACAGATCGATTGCCGATCAGCTTGAGGCTGCGCAGGCCCGCATCGAGGCGGCACTTTCAGCTTTCCCGCACCGCGAAAAAATCATCGAGGAGCTCACCGCCGCCGCCCGGCACATCGAAGAGACCCAGAAACAACTCCCGCCGGAAGAAGAGACGCGGTTCGGCCATCGCCTCACAAGGAAGCTGGCAGAAATCGACGCAGCTCTTGCCTGTGCCGCCGGGCTCATGGCGACGGTTTGGGCCGAGCCGGCCGCGGTGGCTCCAGGCGGCGGCACGATTCTGCACGTCCATGCCGATGCAGGCCTGCCCGTGAAAATCGAGCCGGTCCTGCCGGAATGGGCTTCTGCCGGCGCGGTCCGGCACGAGGAGACGATCACGTCCTTCCGCATCACCGTATCCGGAAAGGCTCCGGTCTCGAACGCTTACCCGCCGGCCTTCTCGAGCCTGCTCGGCGGCGCTGCAATCCGGGTGAAGCTCGCCTCGCAGGTGGGCGGGCGAGACATACAGATCTTCGTTGATCCAGAGGAACCAGTTGCCGTCGTCCCGGCACATTCGGTCACCTTGTCTCCCGAGGCTTTGGTGATTTCGACCCATTCGGTTCCGGGACCGGTCCATGTGGCCGCCCGCATCGAGGGCCCAGAAGCGGAGCTCAGCCTGGCCGGTTTGCCCGGCATTGATGCTCGGCCTGACGAAGGCGGCTTTGCCGTCGCGGTTTCTTCAGGCATCCAGCCGGGGCGTTACACATTGCCTGCGACGATCGAGGGTGCGCAGGCCTACCGGCAGACGCCGATCGCCTATCCGCATATCGGCCGCACGCGCTTCATCGAGCCGCGAAACCTCGACGTGCTGGTACTCGACCTGAAGCTGCCGCAGAACGTGCGCGTGGGTTACGTTGGTGGAGGGACGGACCACGTCGGTGTGTGGCTCCGGCGCATGGGTCTCGACGTGACCATGCTTGACGAGACCGCGCTGCGCGACAGCCTTTCCCGTTTCACTACCATCGTGGTCGGCATCTTCACTTTCGGGCTGAGGCCTGATCTGGCGACCGCAACGCAGCGGCTGCGCGATTGGGTTGAGGCGGGCGGTCACCTGGTTACCCTCTACCACCGGCCGACCGACGGTTGGTCGCCCGACACCACGCCCCCGCGCCGCGTGGTAATCGGCTCGCCTTCGCTGCGCTGGCGGGTGAGCGACCCGGCTTCGCCGGTCGAGATGCTGTTGCCGGATCATCCGCTGCTTGCGGGGCCGAACAGGATTACCATCGAGGATTTCGCCGGCTGGGACAAGGAACGCGGTCTCTACTTCGCCTCGGTTTGGGATGACGCTTACGAGCCGCTGCTCGCCATGCACGACGCCGGCGAAGCCCCGCTCAAAGGTTCGCTCATCTCGGCCCGGATCGGCAAGGGCCGGCACACCCATACCAGCCTCAACCTGCACCACCAGCTCGACAGGCTGGTCCCCGGCGCGTTCAGGCTGATGGCCAATCTGGTGCAGCCAGCTTGAGCGTCGTGTCCGCGGAAAATCAGGCGACCAACAGGATTGCCGCGGCATGGCTCCTGACGGACATGATCCTGGTTTCGGCCATGACCGCGCTCGTCAAGCTGGAGGGCGCGACCTACCCGGCGATCCAGATTGTCTTCATCCGGTCGCTGATAGGCCTAGTCAGCGTGCTTCCGCTCGCCTGGCGCTTCAGAAAAGAGGTCTTCGGCACCCGGCGCGCCGGCCGTCACGCTTTCCGCGTCGCCTGCAACGCCATTGCACTCACTAGCAATTTCCTGTCGTTGACGCTTCTGCCGCTGGCGCTCGTATCCGCCATCAGCTTTACCAGGCCGTTCGTCGTGATGATCTTCGCCGTCATTCTCCTCGGCGAGAAAGTGAGAGCCGTTCGCTGGGTCGGCACTGCGATCGGTTTTCTGGGCGTGCTCGTCATTGTCGCGCCCGGCAGCGTCAGCTGGAATATCGGCCTTCTCGCCGCATTCTCCTCCGTCGTATTCGGCTCTCTCGCCTCCGTCCAGATCCGGGCACTCAAGGACGAGAACACCGCCGTCCTTATGGTCTTCTATTCCGTCGGCCTCAGCGTCGTCACGGCGATCCCGGCCGTGCTCTACTGGCAGCCCGTCGCCCTGGCCGACTGGTCCATACTGTTGGCAATTGGCGTCTTGGCACAGCTCGGACAGTATTGCTACCTGCGGGCCTATCAAATGGCGCCCGCCAACTTCCTAGCCCCGCTCAGCTATCTCACGCTGGTTTTCGCAACCGCCACCGGATACTTATTCTTCAACGAAGTGCCTGCGGGGACGACAGTGCTCGGCGTCGCCATCATCCTCCTTGCACTGCACATGACGAACCTTCTGAGCCGCTCGTAGACAGTCGCCCGTCGGTCCCTAAGGCTAGCGTGCGGCGAGAGCGACCAGGCGCTGGTAAGCGGCCCTGAAGCCCATGAGCGAAATGTCGGCCTTGACCTGCTGGCCCGAAGTGGCCGTCATCAGTACGTTCGCCGTTTCGGCCGCTTCCAGCTTCGAGATCGTACCGGCCGGAATCTCCACTTCCGCTATGCAGCCGGCGGGCAGGACCCCCTAGAACGCCACCCTGAGGGTTGCGTTGAGGGGGGAACGAGGCTGCCGAGTTCGTCGCCTTGGACGGCGTAGGCCAGCCGGTAAATTGAAAGTATATGGACGGTGCTTTCTGGTTGGCTGTCGGATAGCAAGCACATGCAGGCCGCCGTAGCGGCCGATAGACTGTTTTCGTCATAGCCTTCCAGCAAGGACGGCCCCCGCACGCGGAAAGTCCGGTGCCTTGCCGCCAATTTGAAAGGAGGCGTCCGGCACAGCCGGATCGCGCAGGATAAGATGGGCGGCAGCGAGGCCAGGCTCGGTCAGCGCCCCCGCAAGCGCATCACGCAACACGTTGATGCGGGCGGCCGCCGGCTGGTCAAGCATTGCCGCGGCGAGCACGCTTCCCGTTCCCCCGCCCGCGGAGAACGCGCGCGTGCAGCGCAAGCGCTTGAAGCCGCGAAAGGAGGCGCGCATGCTGCGGCTCCACGCCGTTGGCTCCGCCGGCAGTCGATCAGCGGTTCGGCCGTCCGAATTGCCTCGTCAACAATGCGGGACGAACGGGCGCCCCACGGAATCGACGAGGTCGATCTCGACGAATGGCCTCGGTGCTTGCGATCAATCTCAAGGCCCCCGTGGCGCTGGTGAAGGCGGTACTGTCGCCATATCCAGGCAGGTCCGGGACAATGAGGGTATTGCATGCGAACTCCGGAGCGACGAACCGCCATGCACTGCCACGTCCAGATTCGAGAAACCGGGAAAGACAGCGGGCCATCCGTTGCCGTAGTGAAGATGTCACTCGTCCGGATTTTCTTCCTCTCCCCGAAGACATGGGTAAAGCCGCCCGCAGGTCAACGCCGAATGGCATCCCACATCAGCCGCCGAGACAATCCCTAAACCGTCAAGGTTAAGGTGAACCCGGATTGCTGGGACATCGATTTTCCCATGTGACCTGCCGGCACGGATACCGAGCCGCCGCCGGTTGCCGCGACGAGCTAGTAGGATCCGCCGCGCAGCTACTCGCGAGTGTCGTCGATGAGACGACCAATGTTTGGAGTCACGACCCGAAGCGCCTGCGAAGCTCCGACACCACGTCCGACGGCAGGTGCCGCTGGGGCAAGCCGCGGGTGAGCAGCACGAGCTTCGCCGTTTCCTCTAGCTCTTCGGCGGCGAAGACCGCCGCCTCGAAGCTTTTGCCGGAGACGACCGGGCCGTGGTTCGCCAGAAGCACGGCCGGATGCTCGGCGGCCCGGGCGAGGATCAGGGGCTTCACGTCGGCCGATCCCGGATGGGTGTAGGGGATCACCGGGACGCGGCCGACACGCATCACCATATAGGGCGTGATCGGCGGCAGGGCGTCCTCGGGATCCGTATCGGCCAGGCACGAGAGCGCCGTCGCGAAGGTCGAGTGGAGATGCACCACTGCGCCCGCTTCAGGGCGTGCCTCGTAGAAGGCCATGTGGAGCGGCACCTCCTTGGTAGGAGGATCGCCCGAAACCAGCCGGCCGGCCGTATCGAGCTTCGTCAGGCGGGAAGGCTCGAGGAAGCCAAGGCACGAATTGGTCGGCGTCACCAGAAAGCCGTCGGGAAGCCTCGCCGAGAGATTTCCCGACGAACCCGCGGTATAGCCGCGGTTGAACAGCGAGGCGCCCCAGCGGCAGATATCGTCCCGCAGGCGGCTTTCTTCCAGCGTCATAGCGATTCACCTCCCAACACGGCCACGGCCCTTTCGAAAAAATCCTCCGTGCCGAAATTGCCGGATTTGAGGGCGAGAGCAAGCCTCGGCTCGCCGTCGCGCAGAAGGGCTGGAACGCCCGGCGCGATCTCCGGCCCGATCTCAAAGGCGGTCGGACCGAGCGCGCCGGCGACCGCGCCCGAGGTCTCGCCGCCCGCCACCACGATACGGCGAAAGCCCATCTCGATCGCCGCAAGAGCAAGCTCGGCGAAAAACCGCTCGAAGAGGATGGCCAGAGCTTCTCGGCCGTGGCGTTCCTGTGCCGCCGTAACCGCCTCCGGATCGGCGCTGGAATAGACAAGCGGAACCTTCCCGCGGTTTTCCGCAACGAATTCCAAGATGCGCGGCAAAGCGGCTTCGGCTTCCATGGCGTCCGCGGCATCGACCATGAGGGACGGGCGGCGCGCCCGGTGGTATTCCACCTGCCTGCGCGTCGCTGACGAGCAGCTTCCCGAAATCACGAGAGCCGGCCCTGCCGCGCCCTCAAATTGCCGCTCGCCGGCGCGTTCCGGGAGGATGCCGAAATTCCGCGGCAGACCTTCCGCGATCGCCGAGCCGCCGGTCACCAGTCTGTGGTTCGCCGCCGCCGCAGCAAGCTTCAACAGATCTTCGTCTGCCACGGCATCCGCCACGATCAGCCGCTCCCCGCGGGAAGCCGCTTCGGCCAATGCCCGGTCGAGCGCGCCCAAACGCACGATCGGAAGGGCAATGTGGCCGACCTTCGCCTTAGTCTGGCGCGCGAGCCAGCGTCGGATATCCGGGTCGGTCATCGGGTTCAGCGGATGCTTCTCCATGCCCGACTCGCTCAGCAGGCGGTCGCCGACGAAGAGATGTCCCTGGTAAACCGTCCGTCCGTTCTCCGGAAAGGCCGGGCAAACCAGCGCAAGCGGCGCATCGAGCTCGGCAAGCAGTGCCTCGGCCACGGGACCGATATTGCCGCGGGGGGTCGAATCGAAGGTCGAGCAGTATTTGAAAACGATCTGGACCGCCCCGTTGGCCTTGAGCCAGCGACAGGCCGCCAGCGATTGCTCCACGGCGTCCGACGGCTCGATCGACCGGGTCTTCAAGGAGATCACGGCCGCGTCGATGTTCTCCGGCGCAGCCTCGTCGGGAATGCCCCCGTACTGGATCGTGCGCGCTCCGGCCCGCGCCAGCGTGTTGGCGATGTCGCTCGAGCCTGTGAAATCGTCGCCGATGACACCGATCTTCATGCGTTCCGTCCTTCGCCCCGCTGGCGCCAGAACACCGAGGCGAGCTGCTCGAGATGTGCGCGCATTGCCGCTTCGGCCCGGTTCGGGTCACCGGCCTCGATGCCCTCGTAGATGGCGCAGTGCGCCTTGTAGGCCGTCTGCTCCTGGCCCGGAGCCGTCAGCGTCACAACACGCTGCTCCTTCAGCCATTCCGACATCTGGTCGTGCAGGGCGAGGAAAACCGGATTGCGTGCAATCCGGGCGATCTCGAAATGGAAGGCGATGTCGGTGTCGGTGAAGCGCTCGCGGTCTCCTATCGCCTGACCGTTCGCCTCCAACGCCGCCTTCAGCGCATCGAGATCCTCTCGCGTTGCGCCGCGCGCCGCCTCCCGCGCCAGCCCCACCTCGAAGAACAGCCGCGCTCCCTGGAAATGGCGCTGTCCCTCCTCCGTCGACAGCATCTGCCGCACCGCCGGCGCCATGCCTGTGAAGATGTGCGTGGCCGTCGGCATCACCACGCGCGCGCGGGCACCGTTGGTAAGCTCGACAAGGCCTGCCTTCTGCAGCGCGATCAGCGCCTCCCGGATGGCCGGGCGTCCTACGCCGAAGCGCATTTGAAGGTCGCGTTCGGGCGGCAGTTGGTCGCCGGGCTTCAGCTTGCCGGCCAGGATCTGGGCTTCGAGATGTGCGGC
>Ga0207864_1002444_pt1 | contig 17509 bp, 11 predicted proteins | sample HigsolmetaAR202D_FD_184834 | JGI IMG/M metagenome (GOLD analysis project Ga0207864, IMG submission 184834) | Ionic liquid and high solid enriched microbial communities from the Joint BioEnergy Institute, USA - AR20-2-D (SPAdes) (version 2) ... | reverse complement strand
CCCGCCGTGAGGCGGGTCGCGTCGCATACCCACAGGAGGTAGCGCCATGCCCTATCCGGAACTCATGATCGCGCCGATGCGCAGAGAGCTGACCCGCCTCGGGATCGAGGAGCTGCGCACGCCCGAGGATGTGGACGCCTTCATGGAGAAGGCGAAGGGCGGCACCGCGATGATCGTGATCAACTCGATGTGCGGCTGCGCGGCCGGGAGCATGCGCCCCGCCGTCGCCATGGCGCTCGAGCACGACACCCGCCCCGAGCACATGGCCACGGTCTTCGCCGGGCAGGAGGTCGAGGCGACGGCGCGCGCCCGGGAGTACATCGTCGGCTACCCGCCGTCGTCCCCCTCGATCGCGCTCTTCAAGGACGGCCAGGTTGCCTTCATGCTGGAGCGCCACCAGATCCAGGGGCGCCATCCGATGGAGATCGCGGAGGATCTGATGCGGGCGTTCGACGAGCACTGCGGGGAGCGGGTGGAAGGGTAGGGCGACGGGGCGCGCCTCACGGAGCCGGCGACCTCGCCTCCATCTCCAGCAGGCGACGCTTGCGCTCGGGCCCCCAGCGGTAGCCGCTGAGGTCGCCGTCCCCGCGGACCACGCGGTGGCAGGGGATGACGAGGGCGACGCGGTTGCTGGCGCACGCGCGGGCGACGGCGCGGGCGGCGGTGGGGCGGCCGATCGCCTCGGCGAGCTCGCTGTAGCTGCGGGTGCGGCCGTAGGGGATCTCCCGCAGCGCCGCCCAGACGCGGCGCTGGAAGTCGGTCGCGGGGACGTCGAGGGGGAGCGGGAGGCTGGTTCGCTCTCCCTCGAGATAGGCGAGAATCTGGTCGACCCAGCCCCGCAGTTCTGCGTCTGCCGGCTCGATCGTGGCGCGCGGGTATTCGCGGTGGAGCGCGTCCACGAGGGAGGCATCGTCGTCCCCCAGGGTGACGGCGCAAAGACCGCGCTCCGTGGCGGCGACGAGGAGGCGGCCGAGCGGGGTGGCCGCCGTGGTGAAGTGAATCCGCATCCCCTCTCCTCCGCGCCGGTAGGCGCCTGGCGTCATTCCGAGATTCATGCTTGCCTGTTCGTAGAGGCGGCTGGTCGAGCCGTAGCCGGCCTCGAAGGTAGCGCGCGCGACGGTCTCCCCCTCGCGCAGGCGCTCCTTGAGCCGTTCCAGTCGCCGCACCTCCACGTAGCGACGCGGTGAGAGCCCGACGAGGCGCTTGAACGTGCGCTGGAGGTGGTGCGGGCTCATGTGCGCCACGCGCGCGAGGCGCTCGAGGGTGACGGTCTCGTCCAGGTGCGCGTCGAGGTACTGCTTCGCCGCTTCGATGCTGCGCCGCGTCGCGGTGAGCCCGCCGCGGTCGGGGCGGCAGCGCTTGCACGGCCGGAAGCCGGCGGCCTCGGCCTCGGCGGGGCCGGCGAAGAATCGAACGTTCTCTCGCCTCGGTAGACGCGAGGCGCAGCCGGGGCGGCAGTAGATCCCGGTCGAGGCGACGGCGTAGATGAAGCGGCCGGCGTAGGCCGGGTCGCGGGAGCGGAGTGCCGCCCAGGCCTCGTCGTCGTCGATCCGGTCTTCGACCAGGACGGCGCTAGTGCGCATCGAGCCCCGCGGGGTAGCGGTCCCCGACCAGGTTCAGCTCGATGCCGTGCTCGAGGTAGGCCTTGAGCCCGGCGAGGACCATGGTGAAACCCTCGGTCGCGTCCAGCGCCTCTGCGACGACCGCGTCCGGCTCGCCCGAGAACCCCGAGTTGGTGATCTCGACGAAGGTCGAGCCGTCCGCCATCTCGGTGAAGCGCCACTCCACGGTGCTCGGGCCGGTGGCGCCGGGCCACTCGATCTCGATGCGGCGGTTCGGCTCGACGGCCTTGACCATGACCGGGGCCGAGGCGTCGTACATCTCCCAGGTCCAGGTGACCTCCTTGCCGGCCTCGAGCCGACCACTGCTCTTGGTGAACCAGAACCGGGTGGTGACCTCGGGGTTCACGAAGGCTTCGAAGACCTCGGCCGCGGGTCTACGGATGAGCATCGCGGTCTTGACGACGGGGGTCCGGATCAGCGCGTGGTCAGCCATGGTGTAGCTCCTTTCGGTTGTGGTGCGTGTTTTTCGCAGCATCGGCGCGACGGCGCGCGATGCTCATTGCGCGTTTTCACCCGCTACCGGCGCAGGAGCAATCCTCTCGAGTCGGCGTAGACCTCACGACCGCGCTCGGGCGCTCGCCCGCTCGATCCGAAAATCATAACATCCCGCCTTCGTGTCGCGCACGTGGATGTAGTCGACGTCGTCGCGGCCGAGCAGACGCTCGATCTCGGCGTCCAGGGAGTCCGCGGTGACGTGGACCTGCTCGCGCAGTGCGCGCCCCCTGCCGTAGCCGTTCAGGGTGAGCGGGTGCGCCTTCAGCTCCCGGGGGAAGCCCGCGTCTTCGGGATAGCGCTCGCACTCGGCCTCGTGGATGAAGATCGGGCCGGGAAGGGGGTAGGGCTCGAGGTCGTGGAACGGGTCGTAGGTGAAGAGAATGCGCCGCTCCTCGCCGACGCGGAAGGTGCGCAGGCAGTGGCGGCACGGGCCGTACCCCGTAGCGACCTTGACGGAGGCGGGGTGCTTGTAGCCGGGCGATTCCATGGTGTCGCGGACGGCCCGGGCGATTTCGGTCGGGAGTGCGATCGTACGATAAGTGGTCATGATGCCTCACCGGATCGGTCGTTGGTGAACGTGCGACGCGGCGGGGATCGCCACGTCGTGCCGGGAAGATCACCGCCAACGCCGGTCCGGCGCGATCCGGTTCTTGCGGAGCAATTTTCGGGTTCGCCGCTTCCCGTGTGGGTGGGAAACGCCGGCTCAGGAGGGTAGGAGGCGAGCCCGGGACCAATGCGGCGGGCCTACGCGGCGGTCGGTGAGCCGCGGGAAGTCGTGGGAATCAAGGAGAAAAACGCCAGAGTCCGGACTCGCCGCCGACGAGCACGCTGCCGTCGCGGTCGATGAGCATGGTCCACGCGGCGCCCGTGGCGATGTGCGACGCCTCGTGGGCCGGTTGGCCCGCGGGGCGTCGCGTGGCTTGCTGACCGCCGCGATGGTGCGGCTGTGCGGCTGTGTGGCTGTGGAGGCTGTGGAGACTGTGGCTGTGGCGGTGGCGGGGGCGGGGGCGGGACGTCGCCACCCCCGCCCCCGCACGCGCGGCTTACCGAAATGGGCGCGCCTCGAGTGGTCGAAGGACGCCGCCGCGCCCCCGCGCAGGTGGCTTACCGCCCCATCACCATCCCGTACTGCTCCTCCACGATCCCGGTGAGTCCTGCCTTGTCGAGCGCCTCCATGGGTGCGAGGAACGTCACCTGCACGACGCCCGGGTGCCTGCCGATCTCGATCGCGCCCGTGATCGTCGCGCGGTTGCGGACCTCGGCGATCGTCATGCCGAGCAGCATCGCGGCGCGGCGCAGCCCGCACTCGGTCGCGGCGTTGAGGTCGGGGCCGGTCCCGACGACGGAGATCGGGGCGGACTCTTCGATCCCCTGGAGCCCCCAGCGACGGGCGAGGGCCTCGGCGCGGCGACGCTCGCGGTCGCCGAGCGGGCGGGCGAGCGGCGGCAGGTCCTCGGCGCGGGGGAACAGGACCGGCCCCTCGAGCGTGCGGCCCTTCAGCACTTCCACGCCGAGCGTCGCGATCCCGGCGACGTCCATCGTGTGCCCGGCGATCTCGCCGTCGCCCTGCAGCGCGTGCATGTCGCCCAGGTAGATCCCGGCGCCGGGGACCTTGACCGGCGCGATCACGATCGTCCCGGGTCGCACGGCGTCGATGTCCATGTGGCCGTCCGTGCGCAGCTCGAGCTGGTCGGGAAGGAGCGCGTACTCGTGCGCCGCACCGACGAGCGCCGCGCCGAAGTCGCCGGCGTTGTGCGAGTCGGGCATCCGCACCGCCGGCATCGTGCCGAGCTGCCCGAGGAACGGTCGCAGCCGGACCGGGATCCCGACCAGGTTGTGCGGTGCGAGCGTCAGGATCGAGTGCTGCACCGAGCGCTCCGGGAGCGCGGCGTACCGCCCGGCCTCGCGGGCGATCCGCTGCGCCGCCTGCTTGTCGACCGTCACCCCGACCGTGCGGTGCTCGTCGAAGACGACGGTGTAACCGTTCTCGATCTTGAACGGCGTGACCGCCGCACCACATGCGCTGCAGCGGACCGCCTCGGGCCCGATCCCGTCGAGCTCCGTCTCGGGGTACAGCTCGCCGCACCCCGGGCACCGCGCGGCGACGTACGGGTCGCCGACGTAATGCCCCTCGATCACGCGGTCGTGCCCCGACGCCGTCGCGATCGACGTGACCCGCAGCTCCTGGATCCGGATCGCGACCGCGTCGCCGGGCTCGGCGCCCTCGACCGCGACCGGTTCCGTTACCTCGTGGCCGCCGCGCAGCCGCGGCGTGATCATCGGCCCCCAGCACCCGGGCGCCGTGTGGGCGACGATCGTCCCCCCATCCTGCACGGGACCGAGCATCTCGCGCTCGGGGTCCAGCACACCATCGGTGAAGGTGGTGACGAACACGGTACGGCGGGCGGTGCGAGTCGCGGTCGTGACCGACATGGCTCCCTCCTGGGTGTTGTGGGTGGGCTCCCGTGAACCGGGAGCAACGACGCACCCGCGTGCTCCAACGGCCGTGTCGCGGCTCCTTCGCTCGCTGGTGGGGGCGGCGGTCCACGTCCCGATCGCGGAACGTGGCTCGGTGGGCGGCGTCGCGTGCCCGCCCGGGTCTCGGCTCCTCCTCGAGCCCGTTCGGACGACGGCGACCCCGGAGTCTGGGGTGCGGTGAGTTTGGTAGCGGCGCGAATATGTCCACGGCGGGGCGCGCGAGGCAACGGCATTTTCCGCCAGCCGACAGCGCCTCCCCCCCACTGGCGGACCACGTTTCCGTTTCCCGCTTTGCCCCATCCTCGCATGCCACCGTACCCCGTCCCGCTCGCCGCATCCCACTGCTGCCGCATTTTGCCCCCTGCGAGCGCGATTCCTCGCGCGCTCCCGACCGTCGCCGGCTCGAAACGCGTGCCGATTCCGGTAAACGGAAACGTGGTCCGCTAGTTGTCGGGGCGTTAGATTACGCAGTCACATACGCTTGCAAGGCACGACCCGGTTTTTTCTCGATTCCCCATGACCATCATCATCGGCGCCGGGATCACCGGCCTGGTCCTGGCGCACGAGCTGTCCCGCCGCGGCATGGACTTCGTCGTCCTCGAGGCGGCCTCGTATCCGGGCGGCGCGATTCGCACCCTGGAGGTGGACGGCCGGCTGTACGAAGCCGGTCCCCAGCGCACGCGGCTGGTCCCGCCGCTCCGCGCGCTGATCGACGAGCTCGGCCTCCGGGACGAGCTCCTCCTCGCGCCGCCCGGACTTCCTCTTCTGGTCTACCGGTCCGGCCGTCTCCGCGAGGTGCCCTTCTCGATCCCGGCAGCGTTCCGAACGGACCTGATTTCCGTCCCCGGCAAGCTGCGGATCCTGCTGGAGCCGTTCACCGGCGGCGCCCGTCCCACCGAGTCCGTGGCCGACTACCTCGTCCGCAAGTTCGGCCGCGAGGCGTACGAGTGCATGCTCGGTCCGCTCTATGGAGGACTTTACGCCTCCGACCCGGCGGATATGCCGATGCGCTGGACTCTATCGCGGGCGCTCGAGACGTTCGGGATCGAGGGGAGCGTGCTCTTCTCGCTCGCGCGCCGGTCGCTGCGCAGAGGCGGAGGCGGGGGTGGCGGTGGGAGAGGCCGCGGCGGCGAGGGCGGAAGCGGGAGCGGCGCCGGTAGCGGAAGCGGCCGCGGCGGCGGGAGCGGAAACGGGAGCGGCCGCGGCGGAGGCGGCGGAGGCGACGTCGCGCCTGCGTGCTCGTTCCGCCGCGGGATGCGCGCGCTCCCCGAGGCGCTCCACGGCGCGCATCGCGAGCGGATCCACCTGCAGACGCCGGCGCGGGCGCTCCATCGCCGGGACGACGGGCGCTGGGTCGTCGAGACGGACGCGGGCGAGTGGACGGGCGACGACGTCGTCGTCACGACCCCGGCGGACGCCGCGGCCGCGCTGCTCTCCCACGCCGCGCCCGACGCCGCCGCGCGCGTCGCCCGGCTCAACTACAATCCGCTGGCGGTCGCGTACCTGGAGGCCGACGTCGACCGCCCGGCGATGGGGTACCAGGTCGCGTTCGGCGAGCGGCTGGAGACGCGCGGCGTCACGTTCAATGCGCACCTCTTCGGCCGCGCGGGCGTCTACACGGCGTACCTGGGCGGCGCGAAGAACCCGGCGCTCGTGGCGTGGGACGACGATGCGATCGCGGCGGTTGCGGCGTCGGAGTTCGAGCAGGCGACGCGTCGCCCGGCGCGTGCGCGGCACGTCGAGCGCGTCCGCATGCCGGCGTGGGACCGGAGCTGGGCGGCGCTCGAGGGGCTGACGCTCCCCGAAGGGCTGCACGTGGCGGCGAACTGGGAGTCGCGCGCGGGCGTGCCGGGGCGGATCGCGCGGGCGCGGGAGCTGGCCGCGTCGCTCAAGCGGCGGCGGTCCGCGTAGGGAGCTGGCCGCGTCGCTCGAGCGGCGGCGCTGCGCCACCGGACGATCGGCGCGGCCCGTGGGCGGCGACCCCGGTGCCCGCGGCAACTCCGCCGACCCCGGCGCCCGCTGCATCGCCGGCGACCCAGCGTCCGCCGCCGCGCCGCCAAGCCCAGCGCCCGCCGCCGCGCCGACCGCAAGCGGCCCGAGCGGGTCGTCTTGAACCTGGTCTCGAATGCCATCAAGTTCACGGACCCGGGCGGGCGCGTGGCGGTGTCGTGGGAGGCGTCGGCCGCGCGATGGGCGGCGACATCGAGGTCGAGAGCCGGCCCGGCGAAGGATCGACGTTCACGCTCACGCTGCCGCGGCGCCTGGGGTGAGCCCGGGGTCGCCCACACCGAACTCGACGACGACATGACTCTGCTGCTGACGACGACGTTCCTGCTGACCGCCCTGCTCCAGGGCCCGGGCGCCGTCTCGCCCGACGGCCGCCTCGTCCTCGAGATCCACGGCGACCTCTGGCTCGCGCCCGACGCGTCCGATCCGACGTCGCTCATCCGGCTCACGAGCGGCGCCGCGCTGGACATCGAGCCCGCGTGGACGGCGGACGGCCGGGCGGTGATCTTCGCGTCCGACCGGGCCGGCGGCTTCGACCTCTGGCGCCTCGAGGTCGGACCGGACGGCCCGCTCGGCGAGCCGGTCCGGCTGACCGAGTCGCCCGAGCCGGAGCGGGAGCCGGCGCCGGCGCCGGACGGCTCGATCGTCTTCAGCCGCGGCAGGGGCGACGCCGCGGACCTCTGGCTCCTGCGCGCCGACGGCAGCGAGGAGCGGCTGACGCGCGGCGCGGGCGCGGATCGCATGGCGGCCGTCTCGCCCGACGGCGAACGCGTCGCCTACGTCCGCGTCCGCGGCCGGTCCCGCGAGCTGCGCGTGCTGCGGCTGGGCGGGGGCGAAGATCGCACGGTCCTCTCCGATCCGGCCCCCGCGTACCCCGTCTGGTCGCCGGACGGGAGCCGGCTCGCGTTCGCGGGCGCGGGCGGCCGGCCGGGCGTCTGGGTCACGAGCGTCGACGGCGGGTACCCGAATCAGGCCAGCGGCCGCGCCGCGCGCCCCGTGGCCTGGTCCGCGGACGGCGCCACGCTCCTCCTCGCCGGGTGGGCTCCGAGCGACGTCGCCTACAACGGCGACCCGGACCGGATCCCGGACCGCGATGCGGAATCGACGCTCTCGTCCGCGCCGCGGCTCTGGCGGGTCGCCGCGCCGACGCCGGTCGACGACGGGCTCGCCGAGCTCGCCATCGCCGCGCCGATCGACACGGCGACGAACGCCGCGGTCTTCGACCGGGCCTGGGAGCGTATCGCGTCGCTCTACTACGCCGGCCCGGACGCGGCGCCGCGCCGCGCGCAGTGGGAGCGCCTCCGCGACGTCTACCGCCCCCGCGCCCTCGCGGCGGCGAGCGACACGGCGCTCGAGCGCGTGATCCACGAGATGCTGCGCGAGCGGCCGCCTTACCGCGAGGAGGCGGTCGGGCGCGCGGCGGTCTCGAGCGCGCACCCGCTCGCGACCGAGGCCGGGCTCGAGATCCTGAGGAAGGGCGGGAACGTCGTCGACGCCGCCGTCGCCGTCTCCTTCGCGCTCGGCGTCGTCGAGCCGGACGCGAGCGGGATTGGCGGCTACGGCCAGATGCTGATCCACCTGAAGGGGATGGACGAGCCCGTGCTGCTGGAGTTCATGACCCGCGCGCCCGAGGCGGCGACGCTGGACAACGGCGCGCTACGCGGCGCGGAAGGCGCGGCGGCCGCGAACGTCCCGGGCACCGTCGACGGGATGTGGCGCGCCTGGCAGCGCTACGGCAGCGGCAAGCTCGGGTGGGCGGAGTTGCTCGAGCCCGCGATTCGGCTGGCCGAGGAAGGGTTCGTCCTCGACGACGCGTTCCCCACGACCCTCGCCCGCGAGCGCGAGCGGTTCATGCGCTCCGAGGGCGCGCGGGCGCTCTTCTTCCCCGACGGCGAGCCGCTCCAGCCCGGCGACACGCTCCGCAACCCCGACCTCGCGTGGACGCTCCGTCAGATCGCCGAGGGCGGACGCGACGCGTTCTACGAGGGCGAGATCGCGCGGCGCATCGTGCGTGACCTGCGCGCGCACGGGAGCGCGATCACCATGCACGACATGGCGCGCTACTACGCCGCCTGGCGCGAGCCGGTCCGCACGACGTACCGCGGCCACACGATCTACGGCAGCGCGCCGCCGGTCTCGGGCGGCGCCACGCTCGCCGCGCAGCTCAACCTCCTGGAGCACCACCGCTCGCCCCGCCCACCGACGGACGATGCGGCGACGCTGCACGCGATGATCGAGGCGTGGAAGCTGGTCCCGTCGACGCGCGGCCGCATCGCGGACCCCGGGCTCTGGCCGGTCGACGTGACGCCGTTCACGAGCAAGGACACCGCGGCCGCGCGCTGGCGCTGCTTCGACCCGGCGCGGGCGCTGGACCGGGAGGCGCTCGATGCGCTCGAGCGCGGCGAGTGCGCACCGACGCGGACCGCGCGTGGGGCGGGTGCGACGGAGGGTGGCGTGGGCGCAACAGCGGTGGGGCTTGCCCGGACCGGCGTCGGCGCCGCGTCGGTGCTCGCGGCGGCCGAAGACGGTTGGGCCTCGACGGGCGCGGCGGCGCTCCCGCCCGCCGGCGCCGCGCCCGACTGCGAATCGACCGCCCCCGACTTCGCGCTCCCGGGGTGTCGCCAGACCGGCACGACCGCGTTCGCCGTCGCCGACGCGGACGGGAACATGGTCGCGGTCACGCAGACGCTCGGCACGTGGGGCGGCAACTTCCACGTGACGCCGGGGCTCGGCTTCCTGTACAACGACAAGCTGCACTCCTACGGGAACGACGCGCGCGCCTACGGCGCGCGCCTCCCCAACGCCCGCCACGGGAGCACCATCGCGCCGACGCTCGTCTTCCGCGGCACCGGCCGCGACCGGCGCCCGCTCCTGGCCGCGGGCGCCGCGGGGAACGCCTGGATCACGTCCGCCGTCTACCAGATCGTGACGAGCGTGATCGATTTCGGCATGGGCCCGCAGCAGGCGCTCGAGCAGCCGCGCTTCCTGATCTCCGGGCGCACGGGCGCCGACGGCCGCCGCGAGATCCTGATCCAGCACGAGAACGGATTCGCGCCGGAGGTCATCCGGCGCCTCCGCGAGATGGGGCACGTGCTCCAGCCGATCTCGCTCCGCGGCGAGCTGCGCATGGGGTACGGCGCCGCCGTCGTCGTCGACGGCGGCCGGGTCCGCGCCGGCGGCGACCCGCGGCGCTCGGGCAGCGGGGGCGCGGTCCGCTGAGAACCGCGCGATCGCGACCGGTACGAAATTCGTTGACAAGACTAGGCGGGGCGCGATTGCCGCGCCCCGCCTGGCATATGAAGTGCACCCCGCCCGACCGATAGGCCGATCGGCAGGCGCGAGAGCGTCCGGGATCCTCCACGCGGGAATGCCGGGCCCATGGGCGAGCGACCGCACGTCTCAAAGAAGGCCAGATCGCTCGACGACGACCGCACGCGGACCACGGCCGCGCCGCTCTCGCGCTGGGAATTCCACCTCCCCGTCGCGTTCATCCTCGTCTCGCTGCTCGCGCTCTTCGTCTTCCCGATCATGATCCGCCGGCAGGTCGACTCGCTGCGCAAGGGGATCGAGACGCGGATCCAACCCGCTCGCGACACGCTCAGCGCGCTGCAGGTGACGTACGCGCTGGAGGGAACGGCGATCCGCTCGTACCTGCTCACCGGCTCGGCCGAGACGCGTCGCAGGTACGTGGAGCTCAGGGACCGGGATATCCGCCAGCTCGAGCACCTCGAAGGGCTCGTCGCGAGCGGGCGGGACGGCACGATCATGACCCGGCTCGAACTCCTGCGCGACCGGGCCGCCGCGTGGCACAGGGTGCAGGAGGCGGTCCTCGCGGGGAGCGTGCCTCCGGAGCGCGGCGGGGAGCTCCTGCAGGCCAGCCTACCCCTCTTCGAGCAGGTCATGAACGCGACGCAGGAGCTCGACGCGGACCTCGAGCGCAACCTGAACGAAGTCATCGCGCAGATCGAGGACGCCGACCGGCTCGGCGCCGTGCTCACCGTCGCCCTCGCGCTGATGGCGTTCGTCGCGGCGCTGACCGCACTCAGCATCCAGCAGCGCCTCCGAACCCTCGCCCGGGACCTGCGCCGCCGGGCCCGCGAAGAAGCGGCGCTGCGCCGCGCGGCGGAGGCGCTCGGCGCGCCCCACACGATCGACGACGTCCTCGTCGAGATCGCCTCGAGCGCGCTCCTCGCGACCGGCGCCGACGGCGCCTTCGTCGAACGGATCGACCCGGCCACGAACACGCTGCGCATCGTCTCCGCCGCGGGGGAGTTCGCACCGGTGCCCCGCGCCGAGGGCCCGCTCGCGGGGTCCTACACGGAGCGCGCGCTCGCCGTCGGCCGGCCGACCCGGCTGAGCAAGCTCGGCCGCGCGAACCACACCCTGCCGGGCGATATCGTCGAACGATGCGAAGGCTGCGACATCGTCGTCGTCCCGCTCGCCGCCGCGGGCGAGGCGTTCGGCGCGCTCTACGTCTTGCGTCGGGCCGATCGCCGGCCTTTCGACCGCAGCGAGATCGCCCGCGTCGGGATCTTCGGTAACCTCGCCTCTCTCGCGTTCCGCAACGCCCGCGCGCTCGCCGAGTCCGAGGCCGCACGCCGCGACCTCGAGCGCGTCGCCGAGAGCCGCGCCCGGCTGGTCCGGGGCTTCAGCCACGACCTCAAGAACCCGCTCGGCGCCGCCGATGGCTTCCTCGAGCTCCTCGAGATGGGGGTCAAAGGCGAACTGTCGTCGGAGCAGCGCGAGGGTCTGGCCCGCAGCCGCCAGTCGATCCGGTCCGCGCTCGAACTGATCCAGGAACTCGTCGAGCTGGCGCGCACCGAGGCCGGCGAGATCCGGCTGGACATCGCGTCCCTCGACGTGAGGGATCTGGTCCGGGCGACGACGGACGAGTACCGCGCCCAGGCCCAGGCCGCCGACCTCGAGCTCGTCGCCGAGACGGACGAGCCGCTCACGATCGTGTCGTCGGACCGGACGCGCATCGCGCAGATCCTCGGCAACCTCATCTCGAACGCGTTGAAGTACACGCCGCCGGGCGGGCGCGTGACGGTCCGCGCCCGCAGGGCCGTCGGGCCGCCGCCGGGGATGGCCGGACGCGGCGGAAGGGGAGGTTGGGTCAGGATCGACGTGACCGACACGGGGCCCGGGATCCCCGCCGACAAACAGGCCGAGATCTTCGAGGAATTCATCCGTCTCGACCCGGCGACCGCCGGAGGCGCCGGCCTCGGGCTCCCGATCAGCCGCCGCATCGCCCGCGTGCTCCACGGCGACGTCACCGTCGACAGCGAGCCCGGCCGCGGCTCGACCTTCACGCTCTGGCTCCCGGTCGCGATCGACGGGGCGAGGGCGGAGGCGGCCTGAGAGGCGCGGACGCGAGGGATTCCGCTCAACCCACCGGCACCGCGCCCGCCATGCAGCACGCGCCGGGGCGGCACTCGCACGCGGCGACGCCCGGCGCACCGCCCCGAGCCTCGTCGCCCGCCGCGTCGGCCGCGCCGACTCCAACGCGATCCGCCGGCCCCTCGAGCAACGGCGCGACGACGTCGGCCAGCAACCCGCCGAGGCGCGGGTCGTCGTGTGGGACCGGGACGCGGTGGAAGCCCAGCCCACGCGACTCCGCCTCCTCGCGCAACTCGTGGTCCAGCTCGGCCAGCGTCTCGGACTGCTCGCGCATGAACGCGATCGGCACGACGACCACGTGGTCCGCGTCGACCCGCTCGATCACCGCCTCGATGTCCGGCTGCGTCCAGGCGACGGGGCGGTTCGTGTGGTTCTGGTACCCGATCTCGTACATCGCGACGCCGAGCGCCTCCGCCACCGCCGCGCACGCCTCCTCGGCGTATTCGACGTACCGGCTCCCCGCCTCGATGTACTTCATCGGCGTGCCGTGCACGGAGAAGACGAGCCGGACGCGCGGGTCGCGCAGGTCGATGCCGGCCGCGTCCGCGGTACGACGCGCCGCGTCCGCCCACATCGCCGTGAACGCCGGGTGCCGGTGCCAGCCGCCGACCTCGCGCAGCTCGACGTCCCACCTTGCCTCGTCGACCGTGCGGCGCAGGTCGTCCAGCGCCGCGACCGTCGTCGACGGGCCGGCCAGCGGGTAGACCGGGAAGCCGATCACCCGGGTCACGCCGTCCTCGCGCGCGCGCCGCACGACGTCCGCGATCAGCGGCTCCGCGAACTGGTAGGCGACGTAGCACCGCACGTCGTGCCCGCGCCGCGCGAGCTCCGCCTCCAGCACGTCCGCCTGCGCCAGCGCCTGGCGGTTCAGCGGCGAGCCGCCGATCGACTCCAGCTCCTCGATCAGCCCCGGCGCCCGCTCCTCCGCGAGCTGCCGGACCCGCGCCCGCACCCGCTCCGGCGGCAGGTTCCCCTCCAGGGACATGTTCGTCCGGAAGATCCGCTCCAGATAAGCGACGACCGCCTCCGGCGTCGGGTCCTCCGGCTCACCGAAATTCAAGAGGATGATTCCCGTGCTCATGGCTCTATCTCCAAGGCGGCTCAGCCGCCGAACGCATGCACGAACTCCACGACCGCGCGGATCACCTCCGGGTCCGTCCCCGGCAGGATCCCGTGGCCGACGTTGAAGATGTGCCCCGGCCGACCGCCGACGCGCTCCATGACGTCCCGCGCCCGGGCGATCGCGACCTCCCTGCCCGCCAGCAGCGCGGCCGGGTCCAGGTTCCCCTGGATCGCGCGGTCGTGGCCGACCGCGGCCCACGCTTCGTCGATCGGGACGCGCCAGTCGACGCCGAGCCCGTCGCCGCCGGCCGCCGCGATCAGCGGCAGCAGCGCCGGGTTCCCGGTCGCGAAGTGGATCGTCGGCACGCCCGCCGCCGCCAGACGCGCCAGCATCCGGCGGTTGTACGGCAACACGTACCGCTCGTAATCCTCGGGCGACAGCGCGCCCGCCCACGAGTCGAAGACCTGCACCGCCGCGGCGCCCGCCTCGTGCTGGGCGACGCCGAACTCGGCAAGATGCTCGGCCCAGTACGACGCCAGCCGGTCCCACGCCTCCGGCTCGCGGAAGATGAACGCCTTCAGCCCCTCGACCTCCCGGCTCTTCCCGCCCCGCGGCTTCAGCAGGTACGAGCAGAGCGTGAACGGCGCGCCGACGAACGCGATCACCGGCACGTCGATCCGCTCCCCCAGGATCCGGATCTGCTCGTAGATGTACGGAAACGCCTCCCGCACGTCGAACGGCGGGAGGCGGTCCACGTCGCCCGGGGCCTCGATCGGCCGGTCCACGACCGGCCCGACGCCGGGCACCAGCGTGACCTCCAACCCCGCGCCGAAGAACGGCGTCGAGAGGTCGTTGTAGAGCACGCACGCGTCGACCGGGAAGTACTCGAGTGGCATCGCCGTGATCTCCGCCGCCCGCTCGGGGTCGCGGATGATCTCGAACATCCCCTGCTCCGCCCGGCTCTCCCGGTACTTCGGCAGCGAGCGGCCGGCCTGGCGCATGAACCAGACCGGCGTCGCGTCCACCGGCTCGCGCCGCAGCGCGCGCAACAATCGATCGTTCATCTATCCCTACGGGCGCCGGTCCCCGCCCTGAGGTGGGACGACCCGGTCCCCGCCCCGAGGCGGGACGAGCCGGCGCCGGATCGCGTCAATCCTCCGTCCGCGTCGGCGCGCCGACCGCTCGGCGCCGCCGATCGCCTCAATCCTCCGTCGCCGTCGGCGGCTCGCCGAAGACGTCCTTCACCTCGAGGAACCGGATCTCGCCCAGGTTCTCCGCCCGGATCTGCTCCTCGATCCTCGCGCGGTCGCCGACCACGACGATGACCAGGTTCTCCGGGTCGATGTACTTCCGCGCCACGCGCTCTACATCCCGCTTCGTGACCGCCAGCACGCGGCGCGTGTAGTGGTTGAAGTCGTCGACCGGGAGCCCGTAGGCGACGACGTCGCCCAGCTGGCCGGCGATCCCGGAGACCGACTGGAATCCGGCCGGGAAGCCCATCGCCAGGTAGTTCCGCGCGCGGTCGACCTCCTCGTCCGTCACGCCCTCGCGGATCGCGCGCAGCTCCTTCATGAACTCGCGGAGCGACGGGCCCGTCGCGTCCGTCTGCACCGCCGCGGTCGCGATGAACGCGCTCGGGATCGGCCCGGCGTCGAACGACGACCGCGCGCCGTACGTGTAGCCCTTGTCCTCGCGCAGGTTCTGGTTCAGCCGCGACGTGAACGAGCCGCCCAGGATCGTGTTCATGACCAGGACGGCGTAGTAGTCCTCCGAGTGGCGGGAGATCCCGATCCGCCCGATCTGGATGACCGACTGCGCCGAGCCGGGCTTGTCGACGACGTAGACGACGCGCCCGCGGACCTGCTTCGCCTCGGCGATCCGCTCCCGCTCGACGCGGCCGCCCTGCCACGACCCGAACGCGCGCTCGATCGCCGCGCGCGCGGACGCCGCGTCGATGTCGCCGACGACGATCACCGTCGCGTTGCCGGGGCGGAAGTAGCGGGCGTAGAAGCCGCGCACGTCGTCGAGCGACGTCGCACGGAGCGACGCCTCGTCCGACACGCGGCCGTACGGGTGCGACTCGCCGAAGATCACCCGCCGGAACAGCGCGCTCGCGATCGAGTTCGGCTCGTCGTGCCGGCGGATCATCGCCGTCAGCCGCTCGCGCTTCAGCCGCTCGAACTCCGACTCCGGGAAGTCCGGCCGCAGGACGACGTCGGCCATGAGGCCGAGCGCTTCGTCCAGCCGCGTGACCGGCACGCGGAGCGACGCCGTCGAGGTGTGCGCGCCCGCACCCACGCCGAAGCGCGCGCCGAGCCGCTCGAACCGGTCGGCCAGCGCGAGCGCGTCCATCCCCGCCGCGCCCTCGTCCAGCATATCCGCCGTGAGGCTGGCCAGCCCGATTCGGTCCGCCGGCTCGCGCACGCTCCCCGTGCGCACGTGCAGGTTGACCTGCACCAGCGGCAGCCCGCGCTTCTCCATGACCAGCAGCTCGAGCCCGTTCGGGAGCGTCATCCGCTGCACCGGTGGCAGCTCGAGCTCCGGCGCCGGCCCGACCGCCGGCGGCTTGCTCCGGTCCGGGCGCTGCTGCGCTTCCGCCGGGACCGCCGCGGCCAGCCCGAGCAGGATCGTCGCCGCGGCGAGGAGGGGCCGCGCCGGCGCTGCGGCGTGCGCCCACCCATTTGCGCCGGGTGCCTGCCCCGCCCACGCGGTCGGGAGCGGCCGGCGCGTCGCGCCGTCGTTCGTCGTCGTCATCGGCATATCCATCGCCCTCGCGGTTCGCGTCCGTTGCACTCCGCCTCGCGCGCGCATCAGCGGGCCTCCGGCGTGGCGCCCGCCGCGGCCTCACGACCCCGCGGGCTCAGCATCAGGTTGTCCGACGGGACCGGCTCGCTCCCCGGGATCGCCAGCTCCGTGCGGCCCCGCGGCACGATGCTCAGCACCACCCGTCGATCCACGTCGAAGTACCGCCGCACGACGTCGCTCACCGCCTCGGGTCGCATGCGACGGTACCGCTCCAAGTCCTCGTTGAAGTAGTCCGGCCGGCCGACGTAGAAGTAGTAGGCGTTCAGCCGGTCCGCCTTGCTCGCGACCCGCTCGAGCTGCTCGAGGAACGAGACCTCGTACTGGTTGACGATCCGCTCCAGCTCCTCCGCCGTCGGCGGCTCCTCACGCAGCCGGTCCAGCTCCTCCAGGATCACGCGCTCCAGCTCCTCGAGCGTGTGCCCGGGGCGCGCCGTCGCCGAAATCGCGAAGTCGCCGGCCAGCTTCCCGCCCGACTGGTATGCACCGACGTCGGCCGCGATCTGGAGCTCGTAGACCAGCCGCCGGTAGAGCCGCGAGTTCCGGCCGCCGGCGAGGACCGAGGCGAGGACGTTGAGTTCGGCATCGCCCTCGGTGTACGCCGGGACCGTGTGCCACGACATGTAGAGGCGCGGGAGTTGGACCCGGTCCTCGAGGACCAGCCGCTTCGTCGCCTCGAGCCGCGGCGCCGGCACCTCCACCTTCTCGATCGCCTCGCCCCGCGGCAGCTCACCGAACCACTTCTCGACCAGGCGCTTCGCCTCCTCGACGTCGATGTCGCCCACGATCGCGACCGTCGCGTTGTTCGGCGCGTAGTAGCGGCGGAAGAAGTCGACGACGTCCTCATAGCCCGCGGCGGACAGGTCGTCCATGTACCCGATCACCGGCCACGAGTACGGGTGCGACGGCGGGTAGAGCGCCTCGGTCAGGATCTGCGACGCCAGCCCGTACGGCCGGTTGTCGTAGCTCTGCCGCCGCTCGTTCTTCACGACGTCGCGCTGCCCGTCCACGCTCGCCGGCGACATCGCGTCCAGCAGGTACCCCATCCGGTCCGACTCGATGAAGAGCGCCAGCTCGAGCGCGCTGCTGGAGAAGCTCTGCATGTAGTTCGTCCGGTCCCGCGACGTCGAGCCGTTCGGCGACCCGCCGACCGCGTTGAACCACTCGTCGATCTTCCCCTCCGGCACGTTCGCCGACCCCTCGAACATGATGTGCTCGAAGAGGTGCGCGAACCCCGTCCGCCCCGGCCGCTCGCCCGCCGACCCGACGTGGTACCAGATGTTGGTCGCGATCGTCGGCGTCGTCGCGTCGCGGTGCAGGAAGACCGTGAGCCCGTTGTCGAGGCGGATCGTTTCGACGGGGACGTCGATGCGGGGGGATTGGGCGTTTTGTGCGTGCTGGGCGTGCTGGCCCTGCTGAGCTTGCGCGGGCGGTGCGAGCGCGAGCATCGCCGCGGCCAGCGAAGCGGTCAGAGTGGTCGGTCTGGTCATGGCCGGTCCGAGTCGGATGAATTGCAAGTCGTTGGTCGTGGATAAGATGGCGTGTGGGGGGCGAAAAGCCAAGGTGGCGCCGCCTTCGGCGGCGCGGGGGCGGCCGGCCTGCGGGCGGCGGGGGGCGGCGCGCTGCGCGCGCGGGGGGCGGC
>Ga0207864_1002443_pt1 | contig 17514 bp, 12 predicted proteins | sample HigsolmetaAR202D_FD_184834 | JGI IMG/M metagenome (GOLD analysis project Ga0207864, IMG submission 184834) | Ionic liquid and high solid enriched microbial communities from the Joint BioEnergy Institute, USA - AR20-2-D (SPAdes) (version 2) ... | reverse complement strand
GCCTCCGAGACCGAACGCCGCGCCGCGCTTGCGCCCTGGCTGCACATCTACAACCATCACCGCGGCCACACCGCACTCGGCGGCCTCCCACCCGCCAGCCGCGTTCCCAACCTCACGGGACAGAACACCTAGACACGGATCACCCCCGCCTGCGCGGGGAGCACAGGTGGAGCGCAGCGCGCACTCCGTACGTGACCTGGATCACCCCCGCCTGCGCGGGGAGCACGCGAAACGGAGGAACAATGGCGAGGTTTTTGCGGGATCACCCCCGCCTGCGCGGGGAGCACACATTGGACGGGTCGGCATAAGGGTGGGTGACCGGATCACCCCCGCCTGCGCGGGGAGCACACCTTCTCCGCGTTCTCGCGGTAGTACCGAGCCGGATCACCCCCGCCTGCGCGGGGAGCACACCCGCACGGGCACGGGCACCCGCTCATGTACCGGATCACCCCCGCCTGCGCGGGGAGCACACCTTGGTGAGGGAGACGGGAAGGGCGACGGTCGGATCACCCCCGCCTGCGCGGGGAGCACACCCTTAACTGTCTATAGATCTAGAGGGGCCCCGGATCACCCCCGCCTGCGCGGGGAGCACCAGCTCGGTGTCGTCGGTCATGGTGTGGGCTCCGGATCACCCCCGCCTGCGCGGGGAGCACCGGCCGCCCCAGAAGGTGGGGCTCTCCCCGTCCGGATCACCCCCGCCTGCGCGGGGAGCACGCGCAGGCGCTTGCGAACGGTGCCGGCGCGCACGGATCACCCCCGCCTGCGCGGGGAGCACCAGCGAGCAGGCCGCGCCATCGGCAAGCCGCGCGGATCACCCCCGCCTGCGCGGGGAGCACTTCGACGACGTGCCGGTGGCCTCGTAGACAGCCGGATCACCCCCGCCTGCGCGGGGAGCACGGGCGGCAAATACGTCAACCCGTGGCCGGGGTCGGATCACCCCCGCCTGCGCGGGGAGCACATACCCTCTTCACCCTTGCTGCGGTGTATCGCCGGATCACCCCCGCCTGCGCGGGGAGCACAGCTCACTCGACACCTGCACCAGGAAGCCGTACGGATCACCCCCGCCTGCGCGGGGAGCACCAGCTCGGTGTCGTCGGTCATGGTGCGGGTTCCGGATCACCCCCGCCTGCGCGGGGAGCACACACATGGCGAGACAAGCACTAGGATGCGCGGCGGATCACCCCCGCCTGCGCGGGGAGCACACCGGGTCGTCGACACAGAGGCCCTGGTGGGCCGGATCACCCCCGCCTGCGCGGGGAGCACGTGATGACGGCGGAGTCGGCGGGGACTTTCGTCGGATCACCCCCGCCTGCGCGGGGAGCACCTGGTCGGCGGCGAGCCGACCTGGGTTGAGTACGGATCACCCCCGCCTGCGCGGGGAGCACAGGTGCTCTGCTGTCAGCACGCCACGCCGGTACGGATCACCCCCGCCTGCGCGGGGAGCACGGTTCCCCGAAGTCGAGATCTGGGCCGGACAACGGATCACCCCCGCCTGCGCGGGGAGCACCCACTGGCTACGCTCAATCTCGGCCAAGTGGTCGGATCACCCCCGCCTGCGCGGGGAGCACGACGCAGATTCCCGCCGGGCCCGCAACGCCGCCGGATCACCCCCGCCTGCGCGGGGAGCACGAGGCCGTGCTGACGGGCGGCGTGGAGATCACCGGATCACCCCCGCCTGCGCGGGGAGCACCGACCCTGCGGACGGTCACCGCGCTTGCTCGCCGGATCACCCCCGCCTGCGCGGGGAGCACGCGATGGCTACACAGTAGACGTACGGACAGCGCGGATCACCCCCGCCTGCGCGGGGAGCACCGTCGGATGGCTGGCACACGTCACACCCGGCGAAGGATCACCCCCGCCTGCGCGGGGAGCACGCCCAGCTAAGTGGGCGGAGGTCCTAGCGGACCGGATCACCCCCGCCTGCGCGGGGAGCACATTCGGGTTCATGGACCCGTCCGACATGGAGGCGGATCACCCCCGCCTGCGCGGGGAGCACGGTTCCACTCTTCCTCGGACAGGTCCATTTCGTGGATCACCCCCGCCTGCGCGGGGAGCACCCCCACGCGGCACCCGCCACACCTACGCGACACGGATCACCCCCGCCTGCGCGGGGAGCACGCAAAAAGCGTCCAGTAGACGGAGCGTCACCGCGGATCACCCCCGCCTGCGCGGGGAGCACGGCGCAGGGACGACGGTACTCCTCAGAAGACACGGATCACCCCCGCCTGCGCGGGGAGCACGGTGATGTCACCGGGCCGTCAGAGGGAGGTCCCGGATCACCCCCGCCTGCGCGGGGAGCACTCCCCCCCTTCCGTGCGCCCCTTGCGGGTCGCCGGATCACCCCCGCCTGCGCGGGGAGCACCGTGACGGCGGACACCTGGACGCTCTCGCCACCGGATCACCCCCGCCTGCGCGGGGAGCACTCTAGGGTGTGGCATTGTGGGACGAACCCCCCCGGATCACCCCCGCCTGCGCGGGGAGCACCCGCCGCGGGCGAACCCCTCCGGAAGGGGCATCGGATCACCCCCGCCTGCGCGGGGAGCACTCCGTGGTGGGCCGCAGCGTCTGCGTGGAGGCCGGATCACCCCCGCCTGCGCGGGGAGCACGCGAAGCCTTGCTCGGGCGGGATCGAAACCCGCGGATCACCCCCGCCTGCGCGGGGAGCACCTCGTCCCGGGCCCGCAGATACTCCCGCTCGGCGGATCACCCCCGCCTGCGCGGGGAGCACATGAGCTTCTGCAGCGCCTTGACGGCCTCGCCCGGATCACCCCCGCCTGCGCGGGGAGCACTGGCCAGCGTCTGCGCATCGGCACGCAGGATGCGGATCACCCCCGCCTGCGCGGGGAGCACCACGGCCCGGCCTTGGCCATGGCCCCCGAGAGCGGATCACCCCCGCCTGCGCGGGGAGCACGGCTATCTACGTCCGACAGTCCGTCGCCCGCGCGGATCACCCCCGCCTGCGCGGGGAGCACAGGGCGTAGAGCGCCTGGCCGAGGTCCTCGGCCGGATCACCCCCGCCTGCGCGGGGAGCACACGTTTCCGCTCGGGCGCGGGGGACTGCTGCTCGGATCACCCCCGCCTGCGCGGGGAGCACGCGGGAGGCCCGGTTGCCCCCCGCCGGCGTCGCGGATCACCCCCGCCTGCGCGGGGAGCACCCTTGCTGACCTGGGGCGATACTAGGGGTTTACCGATTCGTTATCCGGCTCGGCGGGGTTGAGGGCGATGAGGGTCAGGCCGTCGAAGTCGATGGGGGTTCGGCGGCGTCGGCCGGCGGTGTGGAGGGTGAAGCCCTGTTCGTTGGCGTCGGGGTGGAGGAGGACGGCGGCGCCGTCGCCGATGGAGGCGGAGACGGCGGTCCATAGTTCGGTGCGGACGCGGGCGGAGAGGGTGCCCACGTAGAGGCCGGGGGCCGGTTCGATCATCCAGCGGGTGAGGGCGCCGCGTAGATGGTCGGGGATTGCGGTGGTGGCGATGACGGTCATGGTGGCCATGTCAGTCGTGTCCGTAGTTGGTGCCGCCGGCCAGGCGGCCGAAGTCGGGGTCCCAAAGGTCGACGAGTTCTTCGGTGGCTTCTTCTGCGTCCTCCCGGCGGGTGCCGTCGTCGGGGTCCAGGAGGGATTGGATGTCGGCGACGATGCGCGGGAGGAGGCGGAAGAGGCGCAGGCCGTCGCGGAAGGAGCGGCGGGCCTGGCCGTCGGGGTCCGGTGAGTTGTGGAGGGAGAAGGCCAGGGGGATGGTCAGTTCGGCCTTGTAAAGGTCGGCGATGTCGTAGACGAACGAGTGGGACGTCCCGGTGTGGATGAAGCCGAGGCCCGGTGAGCAGCCGATGGCGTTGATGGCGGCGTGGACGATGCCGTACAGGCAGGTGTTGGCCGCCGAGAGGGCCCGGTTGACGGGGTCCTGGTCGTCCCAGTCGGTGGGGTCGTAGGAGCGTTTGAAGGGCCGGAGCCCGTGCTGCTGGGCGTAGAGGCGGTAGAGCGCCTTCATCCGCTGCCCTTCCAGGCCGCGCAGCCGGGCGATGGTGGCGTCGGCGGGGGCCGTCTCGCCGAACCGTTGCAGATACATCCGGCGGGCCACGGCGGCGCGTTCGGCCTCGTCGGCCCAGGCTCGGGCCTGGAGTTCCAGCCAGCGGGCGGGCATGGAGTCGGGGACGCCGGCCGTGTAGCAGCGCACCCCGCCGGCCCCGGTGCAGACGACGGTGGTGCCGTGCCGGGCGAGTGTGGACAGGGCGCGGCTGGTGATGGAGACGCCCGGTCCGAGCAGGAGGCAGCCCAGCGCGGCGGTGGGCAGGGCGACGCTGCGTTCCTCCTCACCGAGCTGGAAGAGCGCTTTGACGCCGGTGTCGTCTTGGACGATGCGGGCGATGTCGATGTAGAGGAACGACAGCGAGTCGCCGATGCGCGGCAGCATGGCCGCGGTGGGGGCGGCCAGGCGCTGACGGGCGTTGCGTGGCGTGGTGATGCTCATGGGGCGGGGGCGATGGTGAGCAGTCCGCAGCCGTAGGCCTTGCCGCGGCCGATGCCGGCGTGGATCCGGTCGATGAGGGCCTTGGGGTCGGTGACGGTGGCGGTGCCGTCGAACTGGGTGCGGGCGTGGGTGACGCGGTTGTTGTCGGACCGCCTGCCGGTACCGGTGTCGAGCTGCCTGCTGTGCAGGCTGCGCAGGACGAGCCCGGCGGCGTCGGCTTGGCGCCGCCACCATTCGTCGGCTTCGGCACCGTGCAGCGGGACGACCTGTTTGGGGCGGCCGGCGGTGGTGTTCCTGCCGAGCTTGCGGGTGGCGTTGGCGACGATCCGGTAGTGGACGTTCACCCCCTCGCGCAGCCCGTTCAGCAGCGGGGCCAAAGACTTGCAGCGGGCCTTCCCGTAGGAGGCGGGGAGTTTCTCCAGGGCGGGCTCGATGGAGCTCTGCATCAGGATCGAGGTCCCGGTGGGCCGCTCCTCCAGGCGGAACAGGACGGCGGCCCGGCGGCGGGCCTCAGGGCCCAGGCCGTCGGGGAACAGGCTCATGATGCGCCGGTGCAGGCGGACGACGTCGCCCAGGTCGTCGCGGGCGGCGCGGTCGCGGAGGTCGGGAATGATCTGAGTGATCCACAGTTCGGTGCTCATGGCGTCACCGGGGTGTTCTCGCTGGGCTGCTCGGACTGAAGGTGCTCGATGACCGCGGAGAGGTACTTCACGCCCAGCCCCGCGCACCGATCCGCAGGCAGGCGCAGGTGCCGCCGGTAGATGGGGCGGGTCTGGAACCGCCGGTGGTGGGGCTGGAAGGAGACCGGCTCGTCCTGGGCCTCGGTGTAGACCTGCTCGTCCTCCGGGGCGGAGGGCCAGGCGCGGGACTCGAAGGGGGTGTCGCTGCGGAACTCGACCAGCACGTCACCCCGGTCGCGTGGGGCCGTCCGGGCCAGGGGGAGGTCGATCAGCGCGGTGACCGGGTCGGTGCGCAGCACGGTCAGCAGCAGGGGGGCGTTGGGCGGGCAGGACCGGCGGCCCAGGTAGAGCGGCCAGCGCGGGGCGCGGAGGGCCTGGGCGCAGCGGTCCAGCAGGGCCGGGTCGTCGGCGGTGACGGCGACGGTGAACGCGGCGTCCTGCAGGTAGTAGCGGTCGGAGGTGACCGTGGCGGTGTCCGCGGCGCGCCGCTTACCCTTGGCGGTGATCACCGTGAGGTCGCGGGGCATTCCGCCGCCGACGGTGTGGAAGTCCCGCAGCAGCGTCCCGGGACGGTCGATCCGCACGGTGAACCGCAAGGCCCGCAGGTCGGTGACGGGCTCCGTGCGCCGCCGCCCGAAGGCGGCGGCGATCATGCCGATGAGCCCGGAGCGGGTGGGGGCGGTGGCGGTGTCCCGCTGGTTGAAGCGGGAGCGTTCCCCCCACGACTGCAGCGGCCCGCTCAGGTGCAGCAGCAGGCCCGTGGTGGGAGGGGCGTTCACGCGGCCTCCCGCCCGTCCAGGGCCCCGGCCAGCGCCCCCTCGATCAGCTTGTCGAAGGACTCGACCCGCTCCCCCAGCGCGTCGATCTTCTCCTGGGAGAGGGTGGCGTGGGCCGCGTACCGGCATCCGCTCGTCCCCAGCAGCTTCTGGACGGCGGCGGCGTACTCGTTCAGGGCGGCGACCGACGGTTCGCTGTGCCCGCCGTGCCGGTCGGCGCGCACCGGCTTCTCGAAGGCGCCCGCGTAGGAGACCGGCCGGTCGGTGCGGACGGTCAGGTGCGCCAGGTGCGGGATGGTGTGGGGGGCGGTGGAGTTCTTCTTGGCCCGGGGCAGGGACAGCAGCGCCGCCTTGAGGAGACCGGCCGCCAGCTCCCGGGTGGCCTCAAGGTCGCCCCCGAGGTTGGCGTGCAGGTCGTTCAGGTCCAGGACGATGTAGCGGTAGAGCACCCCGGCGCTGTGCTCGGCCTGGCCCATGTGGGCGCTGCCGGTGGTGTCGCCCCAGATGTCGGTGACGTCGTCCACCGCGCTGAAGTAATCGATCTCGGTGGTGGTGGCGTGGGTGGTGAAGGCGTGGGCGACCTGGACGGCGCCGTCCACCTCGGCGTCATCGACCTGGGCGAGCATCCGGCCGAACAGGTTGATGACGCCGTTGCGGCGGCGGAGGATCTCATCGACCTTGCCGGTGGGGATGACGCTGTCCTTGCGGCCGAACTTGGCCGGGTCCTTGGGCTCCTTGGCGTTCTCCAGCGCCTCGCGGTACTGGATCGCCAGCTCGGCCAGCTCGGGGACGGCGGAGGAGGGGATGTAGACCATCGCGGCCGTGGACCAGTGCTCGCCGGTGCCGCCGGTCTCCTCGCCGTCGGTCTTCTTCTTGGGGGCCTCGCCGCCGACGCTGCTGGCGACCACGATGTGGCGGCCGGCGCGCTCGGCCAAGTCGGCGGGCCAGCCGTGGTGTTCCTCCAGGTGGCGGGCGAGGTACTCGGGCAGCCGGCGGGTGCGCAGCGCGGCCTCCTGGCCGAGGGAGGTCTGCAGGTACAGGCGCATGGCCCGCTTCCAGCACTGGCTGCTGACCCGGGTGCGTTCCTTGCCGCCCCAGGTGACGGTCTTGACGGCGTTGGTGTCGTCCCGGTTGAGGTTGGCGAACGGGATGGCCTGGATGATGTGCGCTTCGATGAAACGTCCGGGGATCGTGGTCATGGAAAGCTCCGATTCGTCGGGGGTTGGAAGACGAGTCGTTTTCGCCACGCGGCCTCAGGCGGTGTTCAGGACGTGCCGTCCCAGGACGCGGCCTCGCCCACGGGATAGCCGTCCCGACCTGCGGAGGCGGCGTGGCGGGGAAAGAGTCATTGGGAACCGTGCTCGTCGTCGTCCGCCTCCTGGGCGGCTTTGAGTTCGTCTTTGAAGCGGGTGCGGTAGAAGTCCTGCAGCCAGCGGCGCGCGATCCGGTCGCGGTCGTCCTCCCACCAGACCAGGTCCAGCAGGAGTTGGGCCCAGTCAACGGCGGAGGACCGGTCCGCCAGGATCCGGACCGCCGCGGGCAGGCGGCGGTGCAGGTCGTCCACGCTCTGGCGGGTGAGCTGGTCCAGCCGGGCCTCGGCGGCGCTCTCGCGGAGGAGCCCGCGGCCCACGCCTTCGGCGAGGCACTGGCCGAAGCTGCGGCCGGTGAGGGCGTCGGAAGGCGGCGCCTCCCGGGCCTGCGGCGGCAGGGAAGCGATCATTGCGGCGATCGCGTAGTAGGCCTGCTGGACGGTCTCCCGTTCCTCGGGCACCCTCGCGGCGATCACCTTGTGCATGCGGTGGCACTCGTCCAGGGGGCGGCCCAGGCCGCTGCGCAGGGCGGCGCGTTTCCCGGGGTCCTCGCACAGGCGGAAGACCTCGGCGACGAAGCGGCGGGGTCTCTCCAAGGACGGATGGACGGCGGTTGTCTGCTGGGCGGTCATGGCTTCCTGCTGAGCGGTCGAAGACGATGAGGTGGAACGGCGGTCCTTCCGCTTGGCTTTGCGGGCGCCGCCGTAAAGCTCCAGCCGGGCTTCCTCGATGGCGCGGGCGGTGCGGGCGCCGCGGGCGTGATCCCGGGTGATCTGGTCGAACACGGAGATCGCCACGCGGCGGAACGACTGCCAGTGCCGGTCGTAGTCCTGGTTGCGCAGCCGCGTCCAGAAGATCTCTTCCGCCTTCGGCCAGTACGCGGCGGCGGCGTGCTCCGCCCAGGCGCAGTCCTTGGGCTTGTCATCGACGACGGCCGCCCAGGCGCGTTTGACGGCGTACTCGAGGCGGCCGCCGTACAGCTCCCCCGCCGTCCGCATGTCGCCGATGCGACGGGCGGTGGCGAGGTCCTCGTCGTTGATGCGGAAGAGCAGCGGCGGGGTGACGGCCGAGATGAACTGGATGTCCTTGGTCTTGCCGTCCTGCTCGAAGCCCAGGGCGCGGACCTTGAACGAGCCGAGATCATCCAGGCCGGTGCCGAACACGGCGGGGCGCCGGGGCTGGGTGCCGGTGGCGGTGGTGGGCAGATCCAGCAGGCCGTCCAGGTCGCGCCAGAGGGCGCGTCCCGCATCGGCGGGGCGCGCGTAGAGGTTGCCTTGCTTGCTGATCTGGAAGATCACATAGGCGTCGTTGGTGGAGGGCAGCTTCCCGCGGTGACCCCAGGTGATGTAGGCGTCGGTGACGTGCCGCCCGGTGTCGTCGGGGACCAGGAGCAACGCATGCTGCCAGCCGCCGGTCAGGCGAGTGCAGGGACCGGGGTAAGGGTTGGGGGTGCGCGGCGGGGCCAGCGGGTCGGGCAGGTCAGCGAGTTCCCAGGGGCAGGGGTCGTCTGCTCTGCGCAGGCCTTCGGGCGGCGGGGTCAGCCCGGCCAGCAGGGTCTCCAGCAGGGTGTCGCCCTCGGGGTGGTAGGACAGGCTCCCCCGCAACGGGCCGGCGGACACATCGGCGGCGGTGACGTCGGCGTGGGTGCGGGTGGAGCAGCGCCCGGACGGGCCGTAGTAAAGCCAGACCAGCAGGGACAGAAAGGCGTCGGGCGTGGGGACGGGGATGGGCGAGGCGTCCCAGTGGTGCCCGAACCACACCGAGTTGCTGCCGGCGGGGCGTCCCAGGACCAGCTTGTTCACGCCGGCGCTCTTCGGGCACACCGCGGGATCGGCCAGCCTGGGGTCCTGCAGGAACGGCCGCTGCGGGTGGAACAGGTCGAACCTGCCTTCATGCTCGGCGAAGTAGGCATCGACGGCGTCGGGGGCCAAGGGCTCGCCGAAGATCTCCGCGCGCCGGTCCAGCCAGTCCCCGTCCCCGTCGGGGTTCTCGTCCAGCCCGGTGACGCGGGCGGTGAGCGCATACAGCAGCCGGTACATCGCCGAGAGGGCGGGCGGAGGGGTGATGGCCAGCGCCTCGATCTCATGGGCGTGCACGAGCAGGTCCCGCAGGCCGAGCCTTGACGGGCGGTCGGGTCCGGCTTCTTTCCAGCGGACCTCCGCCCATGGCTCCAGTGCCAAGTCGAAACTGACGTCCGATGCCACGAACGCCCCTTTCCTAGGTCAGGAGACCGGTCGGCGAACCGTTTTCAGCACCTGCCGCCAAGGGATGGGAGGGCGCCGAGCCTTTACAGCGCACGGCTCACCTGAGGTCCCGGGCGCCACAGCGCCGCGGTTCCCAGTCCCTCGTCCGTGACCTCTAAAAACGGCAGACCGAAAAGGTTCAGTAAGCTGCTCTGGAACCTCCCGTAGTGGCGGGAGACGGCTCGTCCGGTGGACGTCGCCTGAGTTCTCCTGCGGAAAACTCAGGCCATCAGGGGTGAGGGCTCCCGCTCGGGTGCGGTGAGAGTGAGGAGGTAGCCACCGCCTCAGCCGGGCGAGAGCGGCCCTAGCCGAAGCTTTGAATTCCCTGCTCAGCGGGGGTGGCCCGGTTGTCACGGGCAGAGAATCCGCAGCTTCGGCACTTCCCCGCGAAGGCGGGGGTCCACCGAGGTGCCCCAGAGGCAGGTATTAGGGGCATCTCGGATGCCTCTAATCTAGCAAGGTTGTCACGGGTAGGACATCTGAAGTCCCACATTCGCCTGATAAGTCACCTGACCTGGCCGCAGCCGCCCATACCAGCCGCCGTCGGAGGCGCGCCGCATCGGCAGCAGCTTCCAGTCGCGCAGCACGGCGTTCTTATCCCAGGAAGGCGGCGGCTCCAGCAGCTCGGCCTCCTCGCCGCAGTACCGGCCAGGGACCGGGATCATGTACTCGGCGATCAGACGCGCCTGGTCACGGGTCACCCGTGACCGCCCCTCCATCCCCGGCACGGGAATCCGGCCGGTCTCGTCCAACGTCCACACGCCGGGGCTCTGTTCATAGACGCACACCAGGCGCTCAGAGTCGGCCCCCAGGCGGGTGGTCAGCCACGCCGAACTCACCTTGGCCTGAGCCTCGCTGAGATTGCGGAGGTCGCGGAGCTTCCCGTCGCGGGGCGAGCAGATCATGACCAGGTCGGCGGTCTGCCGCTGGGCGGCCTCACCGCCGAGGCGTTCACCGTCCGCTCGGACGATCCGGCGCGCATTGGCCTCGTCCAGCGCGACCACCGAGGTGAAGTCCTCGGCGTAGACCGCATCGACCAGGGCCTGCACATCGCCCGGGATCTGGACCGGCTCGGCGCCGCGTGCGTGCAGCAGCCTGCTGGTGCGGTGCAGGAGGGATTCGTCGTAGACCCCGCCCCACTCCTCGGGCACCGCGAACTCCCCCTGGTCGTCCACCGGATCCAGCACGATCACGCGGGGCGCGGCGCCGGCCCAGTCCGGGCGGCGCTCCCGGTGCAGGTCGATGCGCCCGTCGCGGTGCCGCTGGCATCTGCCCGAGCGCTGCAGCAGCAGCGCCATGGGCGCCAGGTCGGTGATGAGCAGGTCGAAGTCCAAATCCAGCGACTGCTCGACGATCTGCGTGGCGACCAGGACCGTGCGGGGACGCCCGCCCTCCTTGCCGAAGTCCCGTTCACAGGCCTCGGTGATCGCGGCCCGGTCGCGCGCCCGGTAGCGGGAGTGCAGCAGCCGCAGCTCGGGGGGCCGTCCGCCCTCTTCCGCCACGCGGCGGAACCAGTCGGCCAGGTACCGGTAGGTGTCCTGGGCCTCGGGGACCGTGGTGCAGCACACCAGGACGCATCCGCGGTCACCGTTGACCACCTGGGCCAGCAGGTCCTTGATGACCGCGAGCCGATGCCCCGGCCGGGACGGGTCCTTACCGCGCCGCACCGGAACCATCTCGAAGGCGACGGCGCGTTCCCGTTCGCTGGTCACCTCCCGGGGAGGGTGGACGGTACCGGTCACGGCGTCGGCGAACAGCCACCCCGGATAGCAGGGCCGCAGCTCCTGGGGGACCGTGTGCCCGGCGCCGCGCAGGTAGGCCTCGACCAGGGAGCGCGCCGCGGCGCCGGTGAGCGTGGCCGACAGCAGGATCACGGGGGCCCGCAGCGCGCCCAGCCACTCCAGCCACCGCAGCAGCAAGGCGTGCATCCAGGCGTCGTAGGAGTGGGCCTCGTCGATCACCACGACCTTGCCCGCCATCGCCATCAGGCGCAGCACGTTGTACTTCACCGGCAGCACCCCGGTCAGCCCCTGGTCGATGGTGAAGGTGGTCAGCGGAGCGAGCAGTCCCCGCCGGCCGGCGTGCAGCCACTGCGCCGCCTCCGTCGAGGCCTCCGCATCGGTGATCACCGCGTCGCCGCCGGCCGCACCGGCGGCCGCGTCCCCGGCGGCGTCCGACGACAGCCAGGCCATGCTGTGGACCTTGGTCAGCGCCGCGTCCTCCCGCAGCGCCCGCCGGGCGAACCGCGAGACCCGCTTGTGCATCGCGTCGGTCGTCGCCATCGTCGGCAGGCAGAACCCCAGCCCGTTGGCACCGCAGGCGCGGGCCAGCACCCCCGCCGCATACAGGGCCGCCTCCGTCTTGCCGTCGCCCGGCGGGGCCGTGCACAGCACCAGGCCGGGACCGTTGACCAGCTCGGGCAGTTCCTTCATCACCGAGGCCTGCAACGGGTTCGGCTCATCGAAGCCGAACAGCTCCCGGAAGGTCCGGTCCTCCAGCAGGCCGCGCCCCAGCCCCGCGTCCCGCACCACCTGCGGCGCATCGGCCACCGCCCGCTCCCAGTGAGCCCGCAGCTCCTCCGGGGACGCCTCCCACCCCTCCCCCGGCATCCGCGCGACGATGAACGACTCCTGGCTGGCCAGCCAGTCCGCCACGATCACGATGCCGAGCACCACGACCGCCACCGGCACCGGAAGACGCTCCCGCAACACCTCCCGGGCACCGGTCAGCTCTCGGAGCACAGCCGCATGCGCCCGGCACTGCTCCTCCCACACACCCCTGCCTACGCCGGGACGAGACCGGGGGGCCCGCAGCTCCGGACGCCTCATCGCGGCACAGAACCGCCCATGATGCCCGCCGAGCAACTGAGCGATCTGATGCCCGACGTCCCGGCGTGCACTGTCAGCGGCCGGATAACCCAGCGCCCGGAAGATCTCAACCAGCACCCATTGCGTCACCTCGTTATGACGCAAACCGGATATCGCTTCGTCTTGTTCGTACTCCGAAGCCTCTGTGACCAGTTTCTGATAAAGGTCACCGGCCAGCACCTGAAACGACGGCGACACTTTACCGATATCGTGCAAACCAGCCCAAAAACAGACAAGGCTCCTCATATGCGCAGCGACGCGCTCACCAAGCACATCCGCACGCAAGACCCCCAGCCCAGCGATCCACACATCCCAGAGCGCCCCGGCAATCGCCGCTGTATCGATGAGATGGCAGACCACCGGATAAGGCCCCGGCAGCCCATCTCGCTTCCCCCACAACCGCGCATCGACGGACCGCAGAGCCTCCCCACCAAGGCCGCCCATAGATACGACCCCCGTCTCGCAACTCACATCTCTGGCTTCGAGACAACTGCATCACACCCCACCGACAAAATCGCCAAGATGCATAGACTCCCTCTCGTGCCAGTCCAGCCTTCACTCCAATCCACAAGGTCACAAATCAGTAACGCCGCCCTATAATCCCAGGTCAGCAAGGGGTGCTCCCCGCGCAGGCGGGGGTGGTCCGGCATCCGCACCGTCTGGAACAAGCTCCAGGACGTGCTCCCCGCGCAGGCGGGGGTGGTCCGGCGACCCGCAAGGGGCGCACGGAAGGGGGGAAGTGCTCCCCGCGCAGGCGGGGGTGGTCCGTTGCGGGAATACGATGCTCGGTACCGCCGCGAGTGCTCCCCGCGCAGGCGGGGGTGGTCCGGCGTATGCCGGCGGTGTCATGACCCTTGCGCGGTGCTCCCCGCGCAGGCGGGGGTGGTCCGCCATCGCCTCGCTCGCCTGATCATCAGGTACGGTGCTCCCCGCGCAGGCGGGGGTGGTCCGCCGGTGGACACTGGACGGTGTGGTACGGCCACGGTGCTCCCCGCGCAGGCGGGGGTGGTCCGCCGCGACATTCGCCCGCAGCGCAGCGCCATATGTGCTCCCCGCGCAGGCGGGGGTGGTCCGCGGTACCGCACATTGAGAGTGTTGTTGACACTGTGCTCCCCGCGCAGGCGGGGGTGGTCCGCGGGGTTTGTGGTTAGTCGCCATCAACAACAAGTGCTCCCCGCGCAGGCGGGGGTGGTCCGCCGTCGTCCCTGCGCCTGGGGGGCGGACCGGCGTGCTCCCCGCGCAGGCGGGGGTGGTCCGTCAAGAACTGGCACCGCCCCGGACCCGGGGCCGTGCTCCCCGCGCAGGCGGGGGTGGTCCGGCTTCGACCTCCCGCACCCTGGCCACCAGGTCGTGCTCCCCGCGCAGGCGGGGGTGGTCCGAGCTTCACCGACCAGTACCTGCTGGCCCGCCGGTGCTCCCCGCGCAGGCGGGGGTGGTCCGGGCTCTGGGAGACGAGATCATCAGTAGAACGTGTGCTCCCCGCGCAGGCGGGGGTGGTCCGTACACGCGGCGAGCGCCGTTAGCCCGCTGGATGTGCTCCCCGCGCAGGCGGGGGTGGTCCGCACACCAACCCCCACCCCTCTCCTCATGTGAGGTGCTCCCCGCGCAGGCGGGGGTGGTCCAAGGCAGCCGTCGCCGTCCCCGTCTCCAACGCGGTGCTCCCCGCGCAGGCGGGGGTGGTCCGGCTTCGACCTCTCGGATGCGGGCCACCAGATCGTGCTCCCCGCGCAGGCGGGGGTGGTCCGTCGGCCCCGCCGTGCCGGCATCTCCGCCGCCGGTGCTCCCCGCGCAGGCGGGGGTGGTCCGCAGGCGCCGGGGACGTAGAGAGGGGGGCTGGGTGCTCCCCGCGCAGGCGGGGGTGGTCCGAACAGGCGGGCGGTGTGCTCGGCGCCGTCCAGGTGCTCCCCGCGCAGGCGGGGGTGGTCCGCGACATACGACAAATTGCAGACTGTGACCGGGGTGCTCCCCGCGCAGGCGGGGGTGGTCCGCGGGTGCCCTTCCCCCCTTCCGTGCGCCCCTTGTGCTCCCCGCGCAGGCGGGGGTGGTCCGCTAGACCACTAGTCGACCGCTGTCAACTGGGGGTGCTCCCCGCGCAGGCGGGGGTGGTCCGCGAGAGAGCGCCGCACAGCGTCGTCTGCGCGGGTGCTCCCCGCGCAGGCGGGGGTGGTCCGAAGGCGTTCAGGAGCTGCAGGGCCGCTTCCTGGTGCTCCCCGCGCAGGCGGGGGTGGTCCGTCCAGATAGAGGACCCCGTTGCCGGCGGCCAGGTGCTCCCCGCGCAGGCGGGGGTGGTCCGGCATCGGCGCTCTCGGCAACCGCGAAGACCTAGTGCTCCCCGCGCAGGCGGGGGTGGTCCGCCGGCCACCGAGGGCACCGAGTAGGCCCGCCGGTGCTCCCCGCGCAGGCGGGGGTGGTCCGGGATCGTCAGAAGCGCTACGGCGGGAAGCGTCGTGCTCCCCGCGCAGGCGGGGGTGGTCCGCGGATCCTCGACCCGGACCCGCTCACCGGCCTGTGCTCCCCGCGCAGGCGGGGGTGGTCCGCCGCGGCAGATACGGGTCACCGGAGTCCAGTGGTGCTCCCCGCGCAGGCGGGGGTGGTCCGCGTTCCGCGATGGAGCAGCAGCAGTGGCTCTCGTGCTCCCCGCGCAGGCGGGGGTGGTCCGCGCGTGCAAGAGGCCGCATTCCGGCCGATGCGGTGCTCCCCGCGCAGGCGGGGGTGGTCCGCGGCCCCGCCAGCCTCCTCTCCCGGCCGGCGGGTGCTCCCCGCGCAGGCGGGGGTGGTCCGCGAGAGACCAAAGCGAGAGACCAAAGCGAGGAGTGCTCCCCGCGCAGGCGGGGGTGGTCCGGCCCAGTACGCCACCCCTCACTTGCACTGCACGTGCTCCCCGCGCAGGCGGGGGTGGTCCGGCTGTCTACGAGGCCACCGGCACGTCGTCGAAGTGCTCCCCGCGCAGGCGGGGGTGGTCCGTTCTGCGTGCGCGGATCCTCATCATTTTCCTGGTGCTCCCCGCGCAGGCGGGGGTGGTCCGCGCCGACACCAGAGGCCGGTTACAAGGCGCGGGTGCTCCCCGCGCAGGCGGGGGTGGTCCGGGCTCCATGCCCTCCAGGTAGGCGGGCAGGTTGTGCTCCCCGCGCAGGCGGGGGTGGTCCGTCATACCGTCTGACATGGGGACTTGTGTTTTAGTGCTCCCCGCGCAGGCGGGGGTGGTCCGGGCGGCCGTCGTCAGGGATTGGCTATCCCTGGGTGCTCCCCGCGCAGGCGGGGGTGGTCCGGAGCCCACACCATGACTGACGACACCGAGCTGGTGCTCCCCGCGCAGGCGGGGGTGGTCCGCGTTGTCGTTGGCCAGCTCACTGGACACCTGCGTGCTCCCCGCGCAGGCGGGGGTGGTCCGCGCGGGCCGCATCGGCGGGGTTCTCCGGTGCGGTGCTCCCCGCGCAGGCGGGGGTGGTCCGGCGCACCCGGGCCCGGCCCCCCGCGTCATCGGGTGCTCCCCGCGCAGGCGGGGGTGGTCCGGCCGACACCGCCGCCCGGGATGGCGCCTACGTGTGCTCCCCGCGCAGGCGGGGGTGGTCCGACGGCGCGTAAGGCGTTCTTGCGCATCGCCTCGTGCTCCCCGCGCAGGCGGGGGTGGTCCGCCGTGGGGCGTCATGTACTTCGCGAACGGGATGTGCTCCCCGCGCAGGCGGGGGTGGTCCGGCGGCGTTGCGGGCCCGGCGGGAATCCGGGTCGTGCTCCCCGCGCAGGCGGGGGTGGTCCGGATGCTCACTCACTACCCCCAGCGTCAGAGTCGTGCTCCCCGCGCAGGCGGGGGTGGTCCGACGCCGCTCTCGAATTGATCGCGCGCCATGAGGTGCTCCCCGCGCAGGCGGGGGTGGTCCGTGACCTCCCTGCCGGCCAGTCCCCCTCGATCCGTGCTCCCCGCGCAGGCGGGGGTGGTCCGACGTTCCGGGATGTGTTCGGTTAGTAGTCGGGGGTGCTCCCCGCGCAGGCGGGGGTGGTCCGGAGAGACCAAAGCGAGCAAATCGCACCGGCACGGTGCTCCCCGCGCAGGCGGGGGTGGTCCGATGATCTTCTTCGGAGACGGCTGGGAGGAGGCGTGCTCCCCGCGCAGGCGGGGGTGGTCCAACACCCCGGCCAGCACGGCCGCGGCCCTGCCCGTGCTCCCCGCGCAGGCGGGGGTGGTCCAAGACCCCACCACGACATGGTGGAAATGCTGTTCGGTGCTCCCCGCGCAGGCGGGGGTGGTCCGCAATCCTCACCGTCAGTCCCACCCTCGACGACGTGCTCCCCGCGCAGGCGGGGGTGGTCCGAAGCTGATCGACACCCTTGTCTCCTGGTTCAAGGTGCTCCCCGCGCAGGCGGGGGTGGTCCGATCTTCGTCAACAGTCAGAGCGATTTGTTCCAGGTGCTCCCCGCGCAGGCGGGGGTGGTCCGGGCCAGCTGGTGGCGTTCAACCGGCGCGGCTGGGTGCTCCCCGCGCAGGCGGGGGTGGTCCGATGGCGAGACTTCTCTTCCAGGCCTGGGTTTTGTGCTCCCCGCGCAGGCGGGGGTGGTCCGATGGCGGTCGTGCGGGGCCAGCGGGTCATGTCGCTCATCACCCCTGGAGGGATCGCAACGCGATCTCCTCTTGCCTTTTTGCGAGTTCGATCAGGTGTCGCTCATCACCCCTGGAGGGATCGCAACATCACGACACCAACCGCAACGGCGAGCCGCAGATCCGTCGCTCATCACCCCTGGAGGGATCGCAACTTGGAGGGCGCGGAGGCCCTGGCGGAGGTGCTGGGGTCGCTCATCACCCCTGGAGGGATCGCAACCGGGCCTTGGCAGCGCCCTCGCGGGCCCGCCTGGCGTCGCTCATCACCCCTGGAGGGATCGCAACTGGCACCGGCCGCACCGGTGCACCACCTGCCCCTGGTCGCTCATCACCCCTGGAGGGATCGCAACACGTGGAGCTGCCGGTACAGGTCGGCTTCCGAACCAGTCGCTCATCACCCCTGGAGGGATCGCAACGGGCACAGGCGCGGGTTGGCGATCGACCCGCCGATCGCTCATCACCCCTGGAGGGACTGTGACCGTGGCTCCTTAGCGTGATTGGCGACGGTCAGTTCTTCGCGCGGCGTTGTCTCTTCGGGATAGTGGGCCTTGCCCTCCCGGGGTTTTAGGGTTGCGAC
>Ga0207864_1002441_pt1 | contig 17516 bp, 17 predicted proteins | sample HigsolmetaAR202D_FD_184834 | JGI IMG/M metagenome (GOLD analysis project Ga0207864, IMG submission 184834) | Ionic liquid and high solid enriched microbial communities from the Joint BioEnergy Institute, USA - AR20-2-D (SPAdes) (version 2) ... | reverse complement strand
GCGGCTCCCGAGGGGAGCCGCGGCCCGCGCTGTGGGGCGGCCTGCGGTCAGTCGCCGCGGAACTCGGGGGCGCGCCGTTGCAGGAAGGCCCGGACCCCCTCGGCGAAGTCGTGGGTCTTCCACAGCTCGGTGACCCGCTCCTGCTCCAGGTCCAACTGCTCGTCCAGGCCCAGCGTGGTCGCCCGGTCGACCAGCTCGCGCACCCGCAGCAGGGCCAGCGGCGGGGCGGAGGCCAGCGACCGGGCCAGCTCCAGGGCGGCGGAGCGCGCCGACCCGTCGGGCACGGGCTCCTCGGCCAGCCCGAGGGAGGCGGCCTCGGCCGCGCCGACCGGCCGGTTGCGCAGCAGCAGGGACAGGGCGCGGGCCGCGCCCACCATCCTGGTCAGGAAGTACGACACGCCTCCGTCGGGGGAGGAGCCGATGCCCATGTAGCCGGGGACCAGCCGGGCGCCCTCGCCGAGGACCCTCAGGTCGGCGCAGAGGGCGATCCCCATGCCGGCGCCCACCGCGGGTCCCTCCACGGCGGCGACCAGCGGCACGGGAAGGCTGCGCAGCCGTCTGAGGGAGCGGTGCAGCTCCTCGACCAGGGGAGTGAGGACCGGGCCGGGCTCCTCGGCTAGCGCCCGGTCGACCAGGGACAGGTCGGCCCCGGCGCAGAACGCCGGCCCGCGTCCGGTCAGCACCAGGGCGCGGGCGCCCCGGTCCACCAGGGCGGCCGCCTCCGCGCCCAGGGCACGGACCAGCTCGACGGTCAGCGCGTTCATCCGGTCGGGGCGGTTCAGTTCGATGAGGCCCACCCGGTCGGTGAGCGAGGTCTCCAGGGACACGGGAACTCCTGGTCGGGGTCAGTAGCCGATGATGCCGAGGCCGTGGTCCATGCACATGTAGGGGACGCCCATGCCCAGGCGGGCGAAGGTGGCGTCGCGCACCCCCTGCGGGCCGAACTCGCTCAGCAGGGGGAAGGACGTGCACACGTACTCGGCGTCGATGAAGACCGAGTAGTAGCGGATGCGGTCCTCGTCGATGCGGGGGCCGCCGGCCTTCTCGTAGGCCTCGAACATCTCCTCCCGGGGCAGCAGGGCGTCCGCGCCCCGCCACAGGGCCGAGGCCCAGTCCTTCATGGGGTCGCCCAGGTGGGACTGCTCCCAGTCGGTGAGGGCCACCACCCGGTCATCCCGGTAGATGAAGTTGCCCACGCCCACGTCGCCCCAGACTAGGGAGACCCGCTCGACCTCGGTGGGCACGTTCCGCTTCAGCCAGGAGAACAGCGCCTCCACCACGGGCATGGGCTCGGGGTCGGCGGCGCGGTAGGCCCGCTCGTAGTGGTCCAGCTCCAGCAGGGCGCAGTCCTCGGGCCGCTCGGGCACCGCCATGAACTCGCCCAGTCCGGCGGCGCGCCAGTCCAGGGTGTGCACGGCGGCCATCCGCTCGGCCAGGTGGCGGCCGATGCGGCGGCGCGCCTCCTCGTTGCCGGGGGCGAACAGCCTGCCCGCCGACGCCGAGCCGGGCACCGTGCGGCGCACGTAGAAGGGGGCGCGCCCGATCAGGGACTCGTCCGTCTCGTACCACAGCGCCTCGGCGACCGGCACCTCGGTGGGGGTGAGCGCGGCGAAGACGCGGTACTCCCGCTCCAGGTCGACCGGGACCACCGACCCCTCGGGGTGGTCCACCCGGAACGTCAGCGCGTCGGTGAACGCGGCGGTGCCGCGCGTGCCGGAGACCTCGACGAACCAGGTCTCCCGGGACATGCCGCCGACGTTGCGCCTGAGCTGGGTGACCTCCAGGGAGTCGGCGCCCAGCCGCTCCCGCAGGTAGCGGGCGACGCGGTCGCGGTCGAGGCCGACTGCCTCGCGGTTCGCGGCGCTCATGAGGCCACCGGCCGGAACGACATGAACAGCGGCTCCACCAGGGGTCTGGTCCGGTCGACCTGACGTCGTACCAATCTGTACACCTCGTCTCTCATCTCCTCCACCGCGGGGTGGGCGCCCTCCGCCTCGTCCAGCCACCGCATCACCGCGACGACCACCCCGCGCAGCTCCTCGTTGCGGGCCGTGGCGTCCTGCTGCCCGTCCCCGGCGGTGCGCGCGGCGCCGACCAGCTCGGCCAGCTCCTCCCAGCGGGGGGAGGCCGCCCCGGAGTCCTGTCCGGCCAGTGCGGCGGCGCGGGAGCCCAGGTCGGCCAGGACGGCGAGCATGTCGGCGTCGTCGGCGGCCAGCGCGTCCTGCTCGTGGGCCAGGCGCAGCTTCAGGTGCTGCAGGACGAGGTCCATCGCGGTGCCGACGTAGCGGGCCCAGCGGTCCTCGACCTTGGGCAGCAGGGTCTCGTTGAGGGAGAGGCGGAGACTGTCCAGCAGCTCCTCCGGTGACGGTCGCACGGGGCACCCCTTCCGGCTGGGAACACAACGCCTTGCTGTGAAGCTAACGTAAAACGTAAACCTCTGCCATGGTCTCTTGTTTTACTTCTTACGTCAATGGTCAGATAAGTACATGGAGCAGACGACAGCAGCAGGCCGCGGCCGGACGGTCCCGAGCGGCTGGGCCAAGACCATCTCCCACTTCCGCCCCGCCTCCGTCGTGACGGCCGAGCAGGCCGACCGCTACTACCTGCGGGTGCACACCCGTTTCGCCCGCCACTTCCTGCGCGGGATGGACCAGGTGGTCAGCTACCACACCAACCGGGCCGAGGCCGGATACGACCTGCTCGGCGGCTGGGAGCGGCCGCCGAGCGCCTTCCGCTACGTGGTGCTGCGCTTCCGGCCGGGCCGCGGCCTGGAGCCCTCCGAGGAGCTGCGCGAGACCATCGTGGCCGACCACCGCGTCTTCCTGCGCGAACTGCGCTCCTTCCGGGTGGACGAGCAGGTCCTGCTGGACCGGCTCACCGGGCAGACCGCGCTGGAGAAGTACCTCTTCGAGTTCGACCGCCGCGACGGCACCGCCCCCGCGGAGGCCCGCGAGCACCTCGACGCCGCCCTGGCCGTCCTGGCCGAGCAGGCCTCCTCCGCCTTCGGCGTCCGCCAGATCCTGGTCGACCACGTGGTGCAGGAGCAGGAGACGGCCCCGGTCGACGAGCCCGGGCAGCGCCCCCTGCCCCGGATGCTGCCCGTCACCCGCCGCCAGGCGTTCCTGGAGTTCTACTTCGACCAGCGGGAGTGGGCCGAGGAGTTCTTCGCCCGCGACGCGGTGCGCGCCGTGCTGCGGGACCGCTTCTGGGCGGCCGCGGTCGGCCACCGGGTCACCGAGCAGTGCGGCCTCGACCGCCGCTGAGCGCGCCCGCCGCCGACCGCGCCCGGCGGCGGCGGGCCTACACCGCCGCCGCCAGCTCCAGCAGCGGCTCGTAGGAGGCCAGCAGCGCGCCGCGGGCGCCGCGGTCGGCCGCGCCCGCCTCATAGCGCATCCCGCCCACGTTGACCAGCAGGATCTCGTCCACGCCCGCCTCCGCGTAGGCGCGCAGCCGCCGGGCGCACTCCTCGGGGGTGCCCGCCACCGTCAGCCGGTCGACGACCTCGTCGGTGACCGCCCGCCGGGCGGCCTCCAGGTCGCCCCGGCGCACCGCGCCGTCCACCCCGTCGGCGACGCGCTCGTAGCCCTGGGCGCGCAGCAGCGCGTCGTAGTGGGGGTGCGGCTTTCCGGCGTAGAGGTTGACCACGGCCGTGCGCGCCGCCTCGCGGGCCCGCTCGGCGTCGGGGTCCACGGCGACCAGGGCGGCCATGAGCACGCTGAAGCCCGGCCGGACGGCCTGGGCGCGGCACTCGGCGGCGATGCCGGCCACGTACTCGGCCGACTGGAGGCTGCCCAGTCCGATGCCGTCGGCGACCTCGGCGGCCAGCCGCGTCATCCGGGGGGAGGTGGCGGCGAGCACGACGGGGACGGCCTCGCGCACCGGGTCGACCTGGCAGCGCCAGCCCGACATCCGGTGGATCTCCCCCTCGTAGTCCACCTGCTCGCCGCGCCGGGCCGAGGTGACCAGCCGCAGCAGTTCGACGTACTCCCGCATCTTGCGCAGCGGCCGGACGACGGGCACCCCCTGGTAGCTCTCGTTGGTCACCCGGTTGCCGCTGCCCACGCCCAGGACCAGGCGGCCCCCGGAGAGCTCGTCGAGGTCGACCGCGCTCATCCCGGCGATCATCGGGGTGCGCGCGTGGGCGTTGAGGACGTAGGGCCCCAGGCTGATCCGCTCGGTGCGCTGGGCCATCGCCGCCAGGGTGACGAACCCCGAGCGCCACGCCTCGGCCAGGTAGACGCCGTCGTATCCCGCCTCCTCGGCGCGTACGGCCAGGTCGGCCATGTCGGCGACGGTGATCCCGCCGCCCCCGGCCAGCATCAGGCCCAGCCGCGCTCCCGGCCGCGCGCCGTCCCTCGTGCTCCGCTTGTCCCGCCCCATGGTGCCACTCCAGAGATGTAACGTGTAACGTAAAAATTATCAGTGGGGGTATTGCTTACTTGTAACGTTAAGGGTGAAATCAGACCATGGGCAACGCACCGATCCTCGCCGAAGACGAGTACATGCACGAGCCGACCGACCACCCGCAGTTCAACGAGTCGGCCTACTACAACTTCGTGGACGGGGACTCCGGGTTCGCCGTCCTCATCCGGATGGGCAACCGGGTCAACGAGGGCCACGCCGAGGTCACCGTCCTGGTCTACCTGCCCGGCGGCGGGGCGGCCATCCGCTTCGACCGGGCGCCGATCGACAGCAACGACAAGTTCGAGGCCGCGGGCCTGAAGTTCGAGGTCGTCGAGCCGCTCAAGAAGATGCGGGTCACCTTCGACGGCACCGCCTACCTGCTCAAGTCGGGCCGGGACCTGGAGCACCCCAAGCAGGCGTTCGCCGAGAGCCCGGTCGTCCCGGTCTCGCTGGAGCTGCACTACGAGAACGTCATCCCGGTCTACGGGCTCGGCGAGGGCTCCGGCATCCAGGGCGCCGAGGACAGCATCGCCGTGGGGCACTACCAGGGCCCCTGCGCCGTGCGCGGCTGGGTGGAGGTCGACGGGCAGCGCCGGGAGGTCGACGGACAGGGCTTCCGCGACCACTCCTGGGGGCCGCGCGTGTGGCAGGGCCCCCAGTACTGGCGGTGGATCTCCTGCATGGCCGACGAGCGCAACGGGTTCGTCGCCTGGACCCAGAAGATCGGCGACACCAAGTCGCCAGGCCACGGCATGGTGCTGCGCGACGGCGTGATGGAGCGGGTCACCAGGGTCGAGGTGAAGAGCGAGTACGGCGGCGCGCCCTACTACGCCACCTCGATGCAGGTCTCCATGTGGACCGAGGCCGGGGAGCGGGTGGACGCCACCGGCCGGGTCTTCCACCTCGTCCCGCTGCGCAACCGCCGCAACGGCGAGATCGCCCGCCTGGCCGAGTACCTGGTGGAGCTCGACTTCGAGGGGATGACCGGCTACGGCATCTCCGAGTACCACGACCGCATCCTCGAGGACATCCCGGCCGGGATCTCCGAGGCATGAGCGGCCGCACGATGAAGGGGCTGCGCTTCGCCCGGCACGGCGGCCCCGAGGTGCTGAGCTGGGACGAGGTCCCCGTGCCGCAGCCCGGCCCGGGGGAGGTGCTGGTCCGGGTCAGCGCCTTCGCCGTCAACTGGGCGGACCTGCTGGAGCGGGCCGGCCGCTACCCGGGCGCCCCGGCCCCGCCCTACGTCACCGGCCACGACCTCACCGGAGTGGTGGAGGCCCTCGGACCTGGCGTGTCGGGGCCGGCGGTCGGCACCCGCGTGTTCGGGGTGATCCCCCGGGGCGGCGCCGCGGCCGAGTACGTCGCCGCCCCCGCCGCCCAGCTCTACCCGGTGCCCGAGACGCTCAGCGACGCGCAGGCCGCGGGCGCGGCGGGCCCCTACCTCACCGCGGACGCGGCGATCGTCACCATGGGCCGCCTGGCCGAGGGCGAGGACGTGCTCGTCCACGCCGCCGCGGGCGCCTACGGGTCGGCGTGCGTGCAGTTGTGCCGCGCCTACGGGGCGGGCCGCATCATCGCCACCGCGGGCTCCGACGCCAAGACCGAGCAGGTCCGCGCCTGGGGCGCCGACGTGGCCGTCAACTACACCACCACCGACTTCGCGGAGGTGGTCCGCGAGGTCACCGGCGGCCGGGGCGTGCCGCTGGTGCTGGAGTCGGTGGGCGGCGACGTGCTGGGCCGCAGCCTGGAGTGCGTCAGCCCCGGAGGGCGCCTGGTGAGCGTGGGGGCCAGCAGCGGCCGCAGCAGCAGCCGGTTCCGCCTGCACACCCTGTTCGAACTGGGCATCTCGGTGTCCGGGTTCACCCTCGGGCTGTGGCTGGAGCACCACCCCGAGCTGGTCCGCCCCTCCGTCGAGCGGGTCCTGCGGCTGTTCGCCGAGGGGCGGGCGGCCCCCGTGGTCGGCCGGGTCTTCCCCGCAGCCGAGGTGGCCGCCGCGCACGAGTTCCTCGCCGACCGGCGGTCGGTCGGCCGCACCGTCGTCACCATGACCCCCGCCCCCTGAAACGAGAGAGAGCAATGGCAGAGGCATACATCGTCAGCGCTGTCCGCACCCCCGTGGGACGCCGCAAGGGCGGTCTGAGCCAGGTCCACCCGGCCGACCTGGCCGGGCACATCGTCAAGGCCGCGGTCGAGCGCGCGGGCGTCGACCCCGGCGCGGTCGACGACGTCATCCTCGGCTGCGTCGACCAGCTCGGCGCCCAGTCGACCAACGTCGCCCGCACCGCCTGGCTGGCCGCGGGCCTGCCCGAGCACGTCCCGGGCACCACCATCGACCGCCAGTGCGGCTCCTCCCAGCAGGCCGTCCACTTCGCGGCCCAGGCCGTGATGTCGGGCACCCAGGACCTGGTCGTCGCCGGCGGCGTGGAGGTGATGAGCCTGGTGCCCATCTCCAGCCCCGCGATCGTCGGCGCGCAGCAGGGCATGGGCGCCCCCTACAACAGCCCCGGCTGGACCGCCCGCTACGGCGACCAGGAGGTCTCCCAGTTCCGCGGCGCCGAGCTGATCGCCGAGAAGTGGGGCATCAGCCGCCGGGACATGGAGGAGTACGCCCTGCGCAGCCACCAGCGGGCGATCGCGGCCCAGGAGGCCGGGGCCTTCGACGAGGAGATCGTGCCCTACGCCTCGGTCACCGCCGACGAGGGGCCGCGCCGCGACACCTCCCTGGAGAAGATGGCCGAGCTGAAGACCCTCACCGAGGGCGGCCGGCTCACCGCCGCGGTGGCCAGCCAGATCTCCGACGGAGCCGCGGCCCTGCTCATCGCCTCCGAGGGGGCGGTCCGCCGCCACGGCCTGACCCCGCTGGCGCGGGTGCACGCCATGACCGTCACCGGGGCCGACCCGATCATGATGCTCAGCGCCCCCATCCCGGCGACCCGGCAGGTGCTCAAGAAGGCCGGGCTGGAGCTGGACGACATCGACCACTACGAGGTCAACGAGGCGTTCGCGCCGGTGGTCCTGGCCTGGCTGAAGGAGCTGGGCGTCGACCCCGCGCGGACCAACCCCCTGGGCGGGGCCATCGCCCTGGGCCACCCGCTGGGTGCGACCGGCGCGAAGCTCATGGCGACCCTGGTGCACAGCCTGCGCCGCACGGGGGGCCGCTACGGCCTGCAGACGATGTGCGAGGGCGGCGGCATGGCCAACGCCACCGTCGTCGAGGTGCTCTGAGGGGCCCTGCCGGAGAACTGGTCCCGGCCGCCGTCACGCCATATACTTAACGTTGAACGTAAAACACGAGAAATAAGGAGTGCCTGTCGTGGCCGACATGGAACGCATCGACAAGGAGACCCTCTACGTCGAGAAGTACCCCGAGGACCGGTACGCGGTGATCACCCTGCACCGGCCCGAGGTCCTCAACGCCGGCAGCCCGACGCTCTTCGGCGAGCTGGCCGAGACCGTCAACTCCTTCGAGAACGACGACCAGGTCCGCGCCGTGGTCCTCACCGGAGGCACCGGCAAGTCCTTCTCCGCCGGCGCCGACCTGGGCGGCATGACCTTCGACAGCATGGGCAACTGCCGCAAGTTCATCCGGCTGGCCCACGCCCCCTTCGAGGCCATCGAGCGGCTGAGCAAGGTGGTCATCGCCGCGGTCAACGGCTACGCCTTCGGCTTCGGCACCGAGATCGCGCTCGCCTGCGACCTGGTCCTGGCCTCCGACCGGGCGCGCTTCGGCCTGCGCGAGATGAACCACGGGCTCGTCCCCGCGGTCACCATCACCCGCGGCGTCGACATGATCGGGCGGCGCCGCATCGCCTGGATGGCCTACACCTCCGACGACCTGTCCGCGCAGGAGGCCCAGGAGTTCGGGTTCGTCAACAAGGTCGTCCCGCACGACTCCCTGGTGCAGGAGTACACCGAGCTGGCCGTCCGGATGGCCAAGCGCGCCCCGCTGGCCGTCGCCGCCACCAAGTGGACCCTCAACAAGGCCGCGGGCGGCCACTACCGCGAGGGCGAGAACCTCATGCCCGCGATCTTCGCCTCGGCCGACGTCGCCGAGGGGCGCAAGGCGTTCGAGGAGCGCCGCCAGCCCGTCTTCCGCGGCGAGTGACCCCCGGCACCAGCGTAGAGAGTGCGAGAACAGCCATGAGCGTGTTGGACCAGTTCAGACTCGACGGCCGCGTCGCCGTCGTCACGGGAGCCTCCTCCGGACTGGGGGTCGGCTTCGCCCAGGCACTCGCCGAGGCGGGCGCCGACGTGGTCCTGGCGGCGCGCCGGATCGACCGCCTCGAAGAGGTCCGCGACAAGATCACCGCGATGGGGCGGCGCTGCATCGCGGTGCGCACCGACGTGTCGCAGCTCGAGGACTGCGAGGCGCTCGTCGCCACCGCGGTCGAGCAGCTCGGCGACGTCCACGTCCTGGTGAACAACGCCGGAGTCGGCCACGCCGCCCCGGCGCACAAGGAGGACCCCAAGGACTTCAACCGGGTCCTGGGGATCAACCTCGTCGGCGCCTACTACATGGCGCAGGCGTTCGGGCGCGCCTGCATCAGGGCCAAGCACGGCGGCTCGATCGTCAACGTCTCCTCGGTGCTGGGCATCAGCGGCAGCGACATCCCCCAGGTGGCCTACTCCGCCTCCAAGGCCGGGATGAACGGCATGACCCGGGACCTGGCCATGCAGTGGTCGGCCCGCTACGGCATCCGGGTCAACTCCCTGGCCCCCAGCTTCTTCTCCTCCGAGCTGACCGACCCCCTGCTGGAGTCGGAGGTGGGGGCGAAGAAGGTCCTCGCCCGCACTCCGATGGGGCGCATCGGGGAGCTCCCGGAGCTGTACGGGGCGCTGCTGCTGCTGGCCTCCGACGCCGGCTCCTACATCACCGGCATCACCCTGCCGGTCGACGGCGGCTGGAGCCTGCACTGACGGTCGCCTCCGGGACCAGCCACACGCCGGTGCCGTGACGCTGCGGCGCCGGGCGGACACGGCGGGCGGTTCCTTCCCCTGGGGAGCCGCCCGCCGTCCCGTTTTTCCTGGAAAAACTTCCCGACAATGAATTCCTATCTTCCGTTTAACGTGAAAGAATCGCCCCAATAACGGGGTTGAACCAGGGTCCGAACACTGGAGGTTCACCATGCGCACACCCAGGCACTCCCGCGCCACGTCGGTCTCGGCCGCCCTGCTGGCGGTCGCCCTGGGCGCTACGGCCTGCGGCGGCGGCGACGACGCCGAGCAGTCCGGTGCCGAGCAGGGCGCCACCGAGACCGTCCGCGTGATGATGTTCCCGGGGCAGTCCTACCGGCTCCCCGTGCTGATCGCCGAACAGGAGGGCATGTTCAAGGAGCGCGGCATCGAGCTGGAGTTCACCGAGCAGCCGAGCAACCTGCAGGGCATGCAGGGCCTGGAGGCCACCGACTCCGACGTCGGCATCGTGACGGTGGGCACCCTCGGCCAGGGCTGGCAGGCCGGCAGCGAGGGCGTCTTCTTCTGCGGCGGCATCAACGTGCTGCAGACCATGCTGGTCGCCCCCGAGGACAGCGACCTGCCCTCCACCGAGGACGGCGCCACCTGGCAGGAGGTCCTCAAGGCCCTGGAGGGCAAGAAGATCGGCATCCAGACCCCCGTCGGCTCGGGCCTGCAACTGATCTTCGCCGCCGCGCTGGCCGAGGCCGGGGTCGAGGACGTCACCTACGTCAACCTGGGCGGCGGCACCGCGGCGGCCGTCGCGGCGATCGACAACGGCAGCGTCGACGTCGCCCAGTTCACCCCGCCCGGCACCCAGCAGGTCCTGGAGTCCGGAGGCGGCAAGCCGCTGCTCTACATGTCCGAGGGCCCCACCACCTACCGCGACTACTACGGCAGCGGCTGGGTGGCGCCGCCCGAGTTCGTCGAGGAGCGCCCCGAGACCGCCGCGGCGTTCTGCGACGTCATCGATGAGGCCCTGGAGTTCATCCGCGACGACGCCAACCGGGAGACCGCCCTGGACCTGCTGGTCGAGGACACCGGGGTCACCCGCCCCGTCGCCGAGCTGGTGCTCGACCAGGCCTACGACGACTTCTCCACCGAGCTGGACCAGCAGCGTCTCGACACCACCTTCGACGCCTACGTCGAACTGGGCATCTTCGAGCCCGAGCCCAAGCCGTCCTACGACGTCCTGGTGAACGACCCCCGCCAGGGATGACCGGCCCCTCCGGCGGCCGGCCCCACCGGGCGGCGGCCGCCGGAACCCCCGCAGGGCCGGCGCGCGGCGCCCCGCCCTCTCTCCCGGGGCGCCGCCCGAGCGGACGGGGAGCACTTGCTCCCGGCGCTCCCCGTCCGCGCACCCGCGCCACACCCGAGCCGCACCGGCCGGCACCGCACCCGGCCCCGAGCCATCCCGGAGGGGAGAACCCATGGAGGCCCTGTCCGTCCAGGACCGCCTGGACATCGCGGACGTACTGGCCCGCTACTGCATCGCCCTGGACAGCCGCGACTGGGGACTGCTCGACCAGGTCTTCACCCCCGACGCCACCGCCCACTACGGGCGGGCCGGCCGGCCCAGCGGCCTGCCCGCCATCGTCGCGGTGGTGCGCTCCTCCCTGGAGCGGCTGGACGCCAGCCAGCACTTCATCGGCACCTCGCTGGTGGAGCCCGACGGCGAGGGCGAAGCGCGGGGCCGCACCTACCTGATCGCCCAGCACGTCCGCGACGGCCTGCCCGGCGGCAGCCAGTTCGTCGTGGCGGGCACCTACGTCGACCGGTTCGTCCGCACCCCCCGCGGATGGCGCATCCGCGAACGGCGCCTGGTCGAGACCTGGACGCGGGGCAACCCCGCGGTGCTGTCCCGCCCGTCCGTCTGACCCGCCCCGCCCGCGCGGCCGGTGGCCCCCCGTCAGCCTCCGAGCCCGCGCCCCACGAGGCAGCAGCCTCGTCCATCCCCCCAGATCCCCGGTCCCGGCCCGTGCCGCATCAGGGGCCGGGAGCGGACCGGGAACCTGCCCGGAACCCGGCACCCAGGAGGTATGCCATGCACAAGCCCGCACACCCCCGAGTCCACGCCGCGTCGGCCGCCGCGCTGGCGCTGTGCCTGGCCGCCACCGCCTGCAGCGGCGGCGGCAGCCAGACGGCGGAGGACTCGGCCGACACCGCGACCGAGCACGTCCGCGTGATGATGTTCCCCTCCCAGGCCTACCGGCTCCCGGTGATCGTCGCCGAAGAGGAGGGCATGTTCGAGGAGCGGGGCATCGACCTGGAGATCGTCGAGCAGCCGACCAACCTGCAGGGCATGCAGGGCCTGGAGGCCACCGACTCCGACGTCGGCCAGGTCAGCGCCACCACCCTGGTCCAGGGCTGGCAGGCCGGCAGCGAGGGCGTCTTCTTCTGCGGCGGCATCAACTACATCCAGACCACGCTGATGGCCGCGCCCGACAGCGACCTGCCCTCCACCGAGGAGGGAGCCACCTGGCAGGAGGTCCTCAAGGCCCTGGAGGGCAAGAAGATCGGCATCCAGACCCCCGTCGGCTCGGGCGTGCAGCTGCTGTTCGCCGAGGCGCTGGCCGAGGCCGGGGTGGAGGACGTCACCTACGTCAACGTCAGCGCGGGCAGCACCACGGCGCTGGCCGCACTGGAGAACGGCAGCGTCGACGTCATCCAGATCAGCCCGACCGGCACCCAGTACGCCCTCGACTCCGGGGCCGGCAAGCCGCTGGTGTACCTGCCGGAGGGCCCCAGCGCCTACAAGGACCTCTACGGCAGCGCGTGGGTGGCCCCGAACGAGTTCGTCGAGGAGCGCCCCGAGACCGCCGCGGCGTTCTGCGACGCCGTGGGCGAGGCCCTGGAGTTCATCCGCGACGACGCCAACAAGGAGGCGGCCGCCAAGATCCTGGCCGACGACACCGGGGTCAGCCCGCAGGTCGCCGAGCTCGTCCTGGACCAGGTCTACGACGACTTCTCCACCGAGCTCGACGAGGAGACGCTGACCCGGACCTTCGAGACCTACGTCGAGCTGGGCATCGCCGAGGCCGAGCCCAAGCCCACCTTCGACTCCCTGGTGGTCGTCCCGCAGGGCTGACCCGCCCCTCCCGGCCCGTTCCGGGCACCGCCCGGAACGGGCCGCAGGACCGCGGCGCGCCCCGCCCCCGCGGGGCGCGCGGGACAGCCAACTGATCGACGAGTACAGACGAGGAGGCTCGGTATGAGCGGATCCCCAGGCGGCCGCAGGGTCGTCGTGGTCGGCGCGGGCCTGTCCGGACTGGCCACCGCCCTCGGCGCCGCCCTGCGCGGCTGCCAGGTCACCGTCTTCGAGTCCGCCGACCTGGTCGGCGGGGCGGCGGCCTACTCCGGTGGGCAGGTCTGGGTCGGCGCCAACCATGTCGAGGAACGGGAGGGCATCGAGGACAGCCTGGAGCTGACCGAGCGCTACGTGCGCTCCATCGCCCACGCCGCCCCGGAGGTCCTCGACGAGGAGGCCATGCGGCGCTGGCTGACCGTGGCGCCGGAGGCCGTGCGCTACTGGGAGGAGGTCGGCGCCATCCGGTGGGCGATCATCCCCGGGCTCGCCGACTACCACGCCGAGGCCGACGGCGCGCTGGGCGCCGGACGCTACCTCACCAACGAGGTGATCGACGGCAGCGTGCTGGGGGAGTGGCGGGACCGGCTGCGGGTCAGCCCGTACTTCCCGGTGGGCACCACCTACGCCGAGATGTTCGCCAAGGGGCGGCGGGTCAGCGGGTCCGACAGCGAGGAGAACCGCTCCGGCGACGAGGAGACCCAGGGCTTCGGCCTGACCCGGGCGCCGGAGGAGCAGAGGGGGGCGCCGCGCGACGGGGCCGACCCGCTGACCTTCGGCACCGGCGTGGTGGCCAGCTTCCTGGCCCGGGTGCTCAAGGAGCCGTCGGTGACGATCCGCACCTCCCACCCGGTGACCGAGCTGCTGACCGACGACGCGGGCCGGGTGGTCGGGGTGCGCGCGCAGGGCCCCGACGGCCCGGTCGAGGCCCGCGGGGACGTGGTGCTGGCCACCAGCACCTACGACTGGGACCCCGAGCTGGTGCGCGAGCTGCTCGGCCTGGGCCCGGAGGACTTCGGCAGCATCGCCCCGCGCAGCCTGCGCGGCCAGGGCCTGCGCCTGGCGCGCTCCGTCGGCGCGGGGATCGTGCAGATCCCGCCCACCAGCGTGCCCATGCTGCCCGGCTGGGAGGCGGGGGACGGCAGCGGCTACGCCTACGGCCCCGAGTTCGCCAAGCCGCACACCCTCATCGTGGACCGGTCGGGGCGGCGCTTCTGCAACGACTCCTACTGGGTCGACATCGTCGCCCGGGCACTGGACCCCGAGGACCGGCACCTGCCGTTCTTCCTGGTCTGGGACGAGCAGCACCGCCGCAAGTACGGCCTGGGCACGGTGCCGCCCGGCGGCGAGTACCCGCCCGGCGTGGTCAGCTCCGCGCCCACCCTGCGGGAGCTCGGCGCGGCCCTGGGGGTCGACGGCGAGCAGTTGGAGAAGACGGTGGAGCGGTTCAACGAGTACGCCGCGCGGGGCGAGGACCCGGACTTTGACCGGGGCAGCCTCGACTACGTCCTCCGCTTCTACGGCGACCCGGAGCACCGGCCCAACCCGGTGCTGGGGACCGTGGCGGAGCCGCCCTTCCACGGCATGCGGCTGCGCTTCCTGGGCACCGGCATCGGGTCCAGCGGGGTGCACACCGACGGGGACGGCCACGTGCTCGACGAGGCGGGCCGGCCGATCCCCGGGCTGTACGCGGCCGGCTCGGTCGCCGCCCTGACCTCCTCGGGCAGCGGCTACAACAGCGGGTTCGCGCTGAGCCGCGGCCTGACCCTCGCTTACCTGATCGCCCGCGAACTGGGCGGAACCGAAAGCTGACCGGGCACGGCCCGGGCCCGTGCGGGGCGGGGCCGCCCCGCACGGGCGGCCCGGTCCTCTCCGCGGTTCACCCCCGACCAGTGTTGATATTTTTCGTTGAACGTGAGATTTTTCTCATGTGATCCTGGTCGCTCGACGAGTCGCCGGGACGCGGCCCGCCACGCGGAGTTCCTCGGCCCCGCAGATTCCGAAGGAGACACCATTGACATCCAGGACTGAGGCAGGGACGGCCGTGCAGGCCGCCACCCCCGCCCCCGCAGCCAGGCCAGCCCCGCTGATCTCGTTCCGCGACGTCCGGCAGGTGTTCCGGCTGTCCGGCAAGGGCGACGGCTCAGCCGCCAGGAACCGCGAACTCGTGGCCCTGCAGGACGTCAACGTCGACATCCAGGCGGGCCAGTTCGTCGCCCTGGTCGGCGCCAGCGGCTGCGGCAAGACGACGATGCTCAACATGCTCGCCGGACTGGTGGAACCCACCCACGGCGAGGTCCTCCTCGACGGCAGGGCCCCCCGGTTGCCCAACATGGACATCGGCTACATGTTCGCCCGCGACGCCCTGCTGCCGTGGCGCACCGCCCGCAAGAACGTGGAGCTGCCCCTGGAGACCCGCGGCTGGGGGCGCAAGGAGCGCCGCGAGCGCGCCGAGGAGATGCTGGAACTGGTCGGCCTCAAGGGCCGCGAGTCCCAGTACCGGCTGCAACTGTCCCAGGGCATGCGCCAGCGCGTGGCCCTGGCCCGCACCCTAGCCCCCGACCCGTCCCTGCTGCTCATGGACGAGCCCTTCGCCGCCCTGGACGCCCGCACCAAGCTCACCCTCCAGGCGGAGTTCCTGCGGATCTGGGAGAACAACCAGAACGGCGACCGGCGCAAGACCGTCATCTTCGTCACCCACGACCTGCAGGAGGCGGTCCTCCTCGCCGACCGGGTGATCGTCATGCTGCCCCACCCCGGCCGCATCGCCGAGGACCGCGTCATCGACCTGCCGCGGCCGCGCGCCGAACTCCTCGGCGAACTCCAGTTCACCAAGGAGTTCCAGGACATCACCCACGGACTGTTCGAACGCCTCGAGGGCGCCATCGGCGACCGGGGAGCGGACGCCGCCAAGCAAGGGGAGACGACCACGCCATGACCACCATCACCGAGACCGCCCGCCCGGTGCCCCAGCCGGCCGCCCAGGACAAGCCGGCCGAGCGCCCCGCCAAGCGCCCCAAGTTCTGGCAGACCCGGGCCTTCATCATCACCGCCCGCCTCGTCATCTGCGCCGCCTTCCTCGTCCTGTGGGAGGTCGCCTCCCGGCGCGAGTGGGTGGACCCCATGCTGTTCGGCAACCCCACCGGAGTCTGGACGGCCATGGTGGAGTACCTGCCCTCCGAGCGCAGCCTGGCCTCGCTGGAGGCCACCGGCGGCGCCGTCGGGGTCTCCTTCGTCATCGGCTCGGTCTCCGGCACCCTCGCCGGACTCGTCCTCGGCCTCAGCCCCGTCGTGAACGGGGTCTTCGGCCCGTTCCTGGCGCCGATCAACAGCGTGCCCCGCATCGCGCTGGCCCCCCTGTTCATCGCCTGGTTCGGCCTGACCATGACCTCCAAGGTCGTGCTCGCGGTCAGCATCGTCTTCTTCATCCTCGCCGAGAACGCCCGCTCGGCGGTGTGGTCGGTCGACGCCGACCTGATGACCATGGCCCGCGTGGTCGGCCTGAAACGCGCCGCCCTGCTGTGGAAGGTGGTCCTGCCCTCGGCGGTGCCCACGATGTTCGCCGGACTGCGGCTGACCTTCACCTACGCGCTGCTCGGCGTGGTGGCCTCGGAGATGGTGGCCGCCACCGGCGGCCTGGGGCAGGACATCGTCCTGTACTCCTCCTCCTACCAGATCAACACCGTCTTCGCGATCCTGGTGGAGCTGATGGTCATCGCCGTGGTCGTGAACTGGATCTTCAACCTCGTCGAGCGGCGGCTGCTGGTATGGCAGGAGACCTGATGCCCCCACCCCGCCGCGCCGCGGCAGGGGCCGGACGGGGGGAGCCGTCGTGACCGGCGGCTTCCGCTTCCGGCTCACCACCCGCGGCCGCCCCCTGGACGTCGAGGACTGGCGCCGCCGCGCCGCCCGCCGCGTCCCCCCGATGGTGTGGGCCTACATCGAGAACGGCGCCGACGACGAGCGGACCCTGCGGGAGAACCGGGACGCCTACCGCGACTGGTACCTCAACCAGCGGGTCCTCACCCGCACCGCCCAGGTGGACCTCAGCACCACGGTCGCCGGGACCCGCCTCGACCTGCCCGTCGCGGTGGCCCCCGTCGGACTGGCCGGGGCCGCCCACTGGCACGGCGACCTCGGCCTGGCACGGGCGGCCGAGCGCAACGGCACCCGGATCGTGCTCAGCAGCGCCTCCACCTACAGCATCGAGGAGGTGGCCGAGGGAACCCGGGAGCAGCACTGGTTCCAGCTCTACCCGTGGCGCGACCGGGCGCTGATGGCCTCCCTCGTGGACCGCGCCCGCGACAGCGGCTTCACCGCGCTGTTCGTCACCGTGGACGTCCCCGTCTACGGCAACCGGCTGCGGGAGCGGCGCACCGGCATGGGCCTGCCGCCCACCCTCACCCCGCGCAGCGTCCTGGAGGCGGCGCTGCGCCCCCGCTGGCTCTACGCCTACCTGCGCCACCGCCGCACCACCCTGCGCAACCTGGTCCCCGACGGCGAGCGCGGCAGCGCCGTGGAGTCGGTGGAGATCCAGGCGGAGAACCTCACCGCCGACATCGGATGGGACGACCTGGAGTGGCTGCGCTCCCGCTGGGAGGGACCGCTGTTCGTCAAGGGCGTGCTCCACCCCGACGACGCCGAGCGCGTGGTGGACCTGGGCGCCGACGGGGTGGTCGTCTCCAACCACGGCGGCCGGCAGCTCAACTCCGTCCCGCCCACCCTGCGCGCGCTGCCCGCCCTGGTGGAGCGGGTGGGGCACCGCGCCGAGGTGCTCGTGGACGGCGGCATCCGGTCGGGGGCGGACGTCGCCGTGGCCCTGGCCCTGGGCGCCCGCGCCTGCCTGGTCGGCCGCCCGGCGGTCTACGGGCTCGCGGCCGGGGGCAGTCGCGGAGCGGCCGAGGTGCTGGGCCTCCTGCGGGAGGAGCTGGTGCGCACCCTGACCATGATGGGGGTCGCCGCCTCCGCGGACCTGACCCCCGAGCACCTGACGCCCGCACCGCGCCGCGCGGCGTGACCCCCGGACGCGGGGCCGGACCGTCGATTCTCCTGGCGGCGGACCGGCCCCGTCCCC
>Ga0207864_1002439_pt1 | contig 17536 bp, 18 predicted proteins | sample HigsolmetaAR202D_FD_184834 | JGI IMG/M metagenome (GOLD analysis project Ga0207864, IMG submission 184834) | Ionic liquid and high solid enriched microbial communities from the Joint BioEnergy Institute, USA - AR20-2-D (SPAdes) (version 2) ... | reverse complement strand
GCGGCCCTGGTCGCCGGACTGACCCTGCTGCTCCCGCTGCTGCGCGCCATGACCGGCCGGGCCGAGGTCGAGCCGGGCCGCACCGCCCGCTGCCGTCTCGACGGGCAGGTGAGCGTGCACGAGCACGACACCCGGCTGGTCGCGGTCCGGGTCGTCGGCGACCGCGCCCGCCCCGTGGGGCACGACCGCCCGGCCTCGCTGCGCGGCGCCGCCGCGGCCGACGCGCTGGCCGTGCTGCCGCCCGGCTGGACCGGGGGCGACGTCGAGGTGCTCTGGCTGCCGGGGTGAGAGCCGAGGGCGCTACCCGTCCGCCGCCAGCGCCGAGGAGGCGAGCTGCGCGGCCTTCTCCACCAGGACCTCGGGGGAGTCGGCGACGTCCAGCATCGTGCCCGCCTCGTCCGGTTCCAGCGGTTCCAGGGCCGAGAGCTGGGAGTCCAGCAGCCCTGCGGGCATGAAGTGGCCGCGGCGGCTGCGCAGCCGCTCGGCGATGAGGTCGGCGGAGCCGTGCAGGTGGACGAAGAAGACCCCGGGGGCGCCGCCGCGCAGGATGTCGCGGTAGGAGCGGCGCAGCGCCGAGCAGGCCAGCACCGAGGACTCGCCGTGCCGCTCCCGCTCGCCGAGCCAGGCCGCCAGCGTCCGCAGCCAGGGGAGGCGGTCGGCGTCGGTCAACGGGATGCCGTTCGACATCTTGGCGATGTTGGCCGCGGGGTGGAAGTCGTCGGCGTCTGCGAACGGCAGCCCCAGCCGCTCGGCGACCCCGCGCGCCACGGTGGTCTTTCCGCTTCCGGAGATCCCCATGAACACGAAATGCATGCCCGCTCCCTCGGTCGAGGCCGCCCGCACCGGCGCGGCTCCGCAGGGTGGCACAGCGGGCGCGGTTGCGCAAGGCCCGCGGGCCGCAGCGCGCAGCTCCGGTCCGACCGGGCCGTGCGACCTCCTATGCTGATGACCTTGTTGCCCATCACGACTGAGGGGAAGGCCCCCATGGCGCTTGAGCGTCCCGAGATCGACTTCATCGACGGCCCGCCGCCGGCCGACCTGGAGATCACCGACATCACCGTCGGGGACGGTGCGCAGGCCGTGCACGGCTCCGTGGTCAGCGTCCACTACGTGGGTGTGGCCCACTCCACCGGCGAGGAGTTCGACGCCTCCTGGAACCGCGGGGAACCGCTGCGCTTCCCCCTGGGCGCGGGGCACGTCATCGCGGGCTGGGACCAGGGCGTGCTGGGCATGCGTGTGGGCGGTCGGCGCAAGCTGGTGATCCCGCCGCGCCTGGGGTACGGCGCCCGCGGCGTGGGCGGGGTCATCAAGCCCAACGAGACCCTGGTCTTCGTCGTCGACCTGCTCGGCGTGGACTGAGCCGGGTCGAGGCCTGCGCGGCAGGCCGGGGTGCGGGGACGGCGGACGAGAGCGGTCCTCGCACCCCGGGCCGGACAGGGACACGGAAACGCCGAAGGGGCTTCCTCCGCGGAGGAAGCCCCTTCGGCGTTTCCGTTCTGGTGGGCGATACTGGGATTGAACCAGTGACCTCTACCGTGTCAAGGTAGCGCTCTCCCACTGAGCTAATCGCCCGAGATCCTGCTGCGATCTCTGCCGCGAGCGGACGACGTGATTCGAACCCGCGACCCTCACCTTGGCAAGGTGATGCTCTACCAACTGAGCCACGTCCGCGTGGTGCGCAAAGCCCCACATCTGGTGGAGTACCCGGAGGTACTTCGAGCGGACGACGGGATTCGAACCCGCGACCCTCACCTTGGCAAGGTGATGCTCTACCAACTGAGCCACGTCCGCGCGGCAGAGACTCCGTCCCCGGAGGGGGTGTCTCCTGCTGCGGTAAGAACTGTAGCGGATTCCCGCGGTCCCACAAACTCGGCGGCGCCGGACGCGCCGTCCGGTCGGCGAGGACGGAGCGCCGACCGGACGGACGGTTCACTGTGCGGTGGGGTCGGGGGGCAGCGGGATGTCCGGCCGGGGAGGCGCGGCCAGGTACTGGCCGACGCGCTGGATGACCATGTTCATCTCGTAGGCGACCATGCCGACGTCGCACTCGGAGTCGGCGAGTACGGCCATACAGGCTCCTTCGCCGGCTGCGGCGACGAAGAGGAACGCCCGGTCCATCTCGATGATGCTCTGTCGCACGTTTCCGGAGCCGAAGCGCCGACTCGCCCCCCCGGCCAGGCTCTGCAACCCGGAGGCGATGGCGGACAACTGCTCGGCGTCGGAACGGGCCAGCTTGCTCGACGAGGCCATCAGCAGGCCGTCGGTGGACAGCACGATCGCGTGGTGCGTGCCCTCCGCTCGGGTGAGGAGGTCGTCGAGCAGCCAGCTCAGTTCGCCAGGGGCGGTGCTCCGTGAGGTCATGGCTCTCTTGATCTGTGTCGTCGTGTGGGAATGGACGGACCGGAACCGGGTCGGGGATCGGCGGTCACCGGCGGATGGTTGTCAGTAGTCCTACGAGCGTTGCCCAGATGATAGCCATTTGTGATGTGTTTGGGGATTCGGTGAGGTCGTCGCTGTGCAGGAGGGTGGACGGGCGCCCCACACGAATCGGTACGGTACCCCCTGCCCCCGTGTCCCGGACAGGTCCGGCCGGAGCCGGTCACACCTGTTGACGGCGGTCCGGTTGCGTGGTGGGGCAGAACGGGGACCTGCAGGAGGAGGGGAAGGGGAGAGGCATGAAGATCTGGATCTCCGGGGCCGGCTACGGCTCCGGTCGCGTGGTGGACGAGAGCGAGGCGCGGCTTCCGGCGCTCGACCACGGCATCACTGTCGGCGACGGGGTCTTCGAGACGGTCAAGTCGGTGGGCGGCCAGGCGTTCGCGCTCACCCGTCACCTGCGCAGGCTGGCCCGGTCGGCGCACGGCCTGGGCCTGGGGGAGATCGACCTCGACCTCGTCCGCGAGGGGGTGCGCCGGGCGCTGGAGGCCAACCCGGACACCGACCCCGGCCGGGTGCGCATCACCGTGACGGGGGGACCGGGGCCGCTGGGCTCCGAACGCACCGGCCGGGAGCTGACCGTCATGGTGGCCGTGGGGCCGTTCCCCCGGCCCGCGCCGACGGTGGACGTGGCCGTGGTGCCCTGGACCCGCAACGAGAACGGCGCGCTGAGCGGTCTGAAGACGACCTCCTACGCGGAGAACGTGCTCGCCCTCGACTACGCGCGCCGCCGGGGCGCCGGCGAGGCGCTCTTCGCCAACACCGCGGGCAACCTGTGCGAGGGCACGGGGAGCAACGTCTTCGTGGTCCTGGGCGGTCGGCTCCTCACCCCGCCGCTGTCGGCGGGGCCGCTCGCGGGGATCACCCGGGAGCTGGTGCTGGAGTGGGTCGGCGGTGAGGAGGAGGACGTGCCGATGGCGGCGCTGCCAGAGGCCACCGAGGCGTTCCTGACCTCCACCGGGCGGGACGTGCAGCCGATCCGCGCCGTCGACGGCCGGGAGCTGCCCGCCGCTCCCGGGCCGTTCACGGCCAAGGCGATGGCGGTGTTCGCGGAGCGCAGCGCGGCCGACCTGGACCCCTGACCCTGCGTCCCGGCCCTCGGGCGGAGACGGAGAATGCCGCGATTCTGAGGAACCGCGGCATTCTCCGTGTTCTGCCAGGTATGGCGGTTTAGCCGATGGGCGGCCGGGTAAAGCACTGTGCGGAAGCTGCCGGACACCTCCGGTCGCCGGGGTGCGGGGGGTCCGACAGGGTCAGCAGAGGTGCTCGGCGATCTCGGCGTCCAGGTCGATGTGCTCGCCCTCCTGGCCGGCCGGGACCAGTTCGTAGGTGCGGTGCAGGAACTCCGAGAGGGGGGACACCTGCGCATCGAACTGCGCCTGCCCGAAAGGCGAGGAGAGCGCGATGTTGACGGTGCGCTCCCCCTCCCCCTGGGAGGGCCAGACGCGGACGTCGCCCTCACCGGCCGCGCGGACGATGCCGACGGTCAGTAGCTCCCGCGCGAAGATCCACTCCACGGGCTCGTCCTCGCCCACGTGGAAGGCGGCCTTGATGGCGTAGGGGTCGTTCACGGAGTAGTCGAGCCGGGCGACCAGGGGCACGGGGGCACGGTCCGGGACGATCAGTCGCAGACCGAGTTCGCAGGTGACGGAGGTGCCGCTGCTGTTCATAAGCCAAACCTTCTCTCGTCCGGGTCGGGTGCGTTCGGATGGCCAGGGCTTCCCCAGGCGTCGGGGCCTGCCATCTCGCCCGTTCCGACAGGGCCGGACGATCAGTGACGCGTAACCGGGGAACTTTTCGATTGGAGGTGAGGCGGCGTCGCGCCGGGACTTCCCACACTCTTCGGCCAATGTAATGAGCTGGGGAAACGAAGAATTTCCCGCGGGCCTGTGGGCCGCATCACCCAGGGGGTGGCGTGTGGGGCACCCGGGACCAGGGTATGCCTCGCATCGCCGATATATGAGGGGTTCTCACATTCTGTCCGTGTCAGCCTTCTCTTGCGCAAGTATTATGTGACATCGACCACACCTGTTGTCGAGAGGGCGCGCCCCAGAGTGGATCATCCACTCTCCGGGATGCGCTAGAGTCTTCCTTGTCCGGATCACCGCACGGGGAACCGAGACAGACGACCGGGCGATTAGCTCAGTTGGTCAGAGCGCGTCGTTCACACCGACGAGGTCACTGGTTCGAGTCCAGTATCGCCCACGGCCACCCCAGGTTACCCGCTGGCTCTCCAGTAGGTCACCTGGGGTTTTGTTCTTCAGCGAAGTTGCGGAGCCTAGGGGGAGTGCGCATCGCCCGGGGGCGAGGAACGGCGCGCCCGGTGCTCCCGGATCCGTTCGGCCGCCTGGGACCTCACCCGCGCGGCGTAGCCGCGGGCCCGCCGCAGCAGGCGGCGTGCCCACGAGAACTCCGTGGCCAGGATCGCCAGGCCCACGATGACTCCGCCGATGCCCGGCCCTGGGGTCACGCACATCACCACGCCTCCGAGCAGGACGGCCGCACCGACCAGACCGACCGTGAACCGCCAGGTCAGGTGGAGCGCCGGATGGGAGTGCATGAGCCTGCGCCACAGGCGGGAACGGGCGCGGAGCCTCCGCCAGCGGCGGCCCCCGGCGCGGCGTCCCGGCAGTACGGCCGCGCTGCTCGGGCCGGTCACTGGGTGTACAGACATGGCTCCACGATAACCGCCCCCGTGCCGGTGGCCCGGGGAAGACTCCGCGCGGGGCGCCGGGCGGTCAGCGGCCGCCGACATCCTCCAGACCCCGCGGCGGTCCGGCCGCCACGCCGGCCTCGCTCGCGGCACGCAGTTCGGTCAACGAGTCCAGCAGTTCCTGGGAGAGCTCCTGCAGGGAGCCGATCTGGCCCTGCCGCGCCGCGGCGTAGCGCTCCAGCACCGCCTCCACCGTCGGTCCGGTGGCCGTGCGCAGCAGGTCGGCCAGCGCCACCGCGTCCTCGACCGACTGGGCCAGCCCTTGGGGGAGGAAGGGCAGCACCGGGTGGGCCGCGTCGCCCATGAGCGCCACCCGGCCCCGGTTCCACGTGCTCGCCGGGGGAAGCTGCTGGGGCGTCCACACGCCGATCCACTCCGCGGCGGCGACCAGGCCGGTGACCTCGTCGCTCCAGCCCGCGAAGGCGGCGAGCAGGTCGTCGATCCTCCTGCGGGGCGCCCAGGACTCCAGCTGCCCCGGCTCGCTGGGCAGGACCGCGCCGAAACTGAGGGTGTGCCCGCCCTCCACCGGGTAGCAGGTGAAGTACCGGTCCGCCCGCGGCCACACCCTGATCCGCGCCTCGCCGGTGTCCGGCAGGCGCGCGGCCGGGGCCAGCCCCCGGCAGACCCGCAGTTGCAGGGGCCGGGGCACGGCGGGCAGCACGGCCTGGCGCACCGTCGAGTGGGCGCCGTCCGCGGCGATCACCGCCTCCGCGCGGACCCGGGTGCCGTCCGCGCAGCACAGGGTGACCACGTCGGTGCCGTCCAGCACGTCGGTGACGTAGCTGCCGGTCCGCACCGTCCCGGCGGGCAGCGCCTCCAGCAGCGTCGCGTGCAGCTCCGAGCGGAGCATCGTGTAGTAGGGCGCGCCGAAGCGGCGCTCGCAGTCGGGGCCCAGCGTCAGCTCCTCCAGCGGTGAGCCGTCCCGCCAGTCGAGGACGTCGACCCCGGTGGGACGGACGCCGCGGCGGTCCAGGGCCTCGCCCAGCCCGATCCTCCTGAGCCGGTGGACCACGGACGGGGGGACCTGGACCCCGGTGCCGGGCGGGGCGGGGTGGTGCGACTGTTCCAGCACGACCGGGGTGATGCCGTGGCGGCGCAGCGCGACCGCCAGGGTGAGCCCGGCGATCCCTGCCCCCACGATGACGATGCGCACCTGTTCTTCACCCCGTTCGATGAGGTCCCACTGAAGGTCTACCCGCGGTGTCCGCCGATGCACCCCCCGGGGTAACGCGGAGGCGTGGACCGGCGAAGGCCGCTAGCATCGGAACGGCGGGACGATCCCGCCGCCGGGCCGGTCCGGTCCGGTTTCCGGTACAGAGAACTTTCCAAGGAGACACCGTGTCCGCCGTGCCTGAACTGCGTATCACCCTCGCCGGAGCCGAGCGTGTGGTGGCGGCGGGCACCACGGCGGGCCAGGCCCTGGAAGCGGACGGGCGTACCGTGGTCGCCGCGCTGGTCAACGGGGAGCAGCGGGACCTCAGCCACGAACTCGCCGACGGCGACGTGGTGGAGGCGATCCGCATCGACTCCGAGGAGGGGCGCGCCATCCTGCGCCACTCCTGCGCGCACGTGCTCGCCCAGGCGGTCCAGGAGCTGTTCCCCGAGGCCAAGCTGGGCATCGGCCCGCCCGTGGAGAACGGCTTCTACTACGACTTCGACGTCGCCGAGCCGTTCACCCCCGACGACCTCAAGCGCATCGAGAAGCGGATGCAGGAGATCGTCAAGCAGGGGCAGCGCTTCTCCCGGCGCGCCGTCTCCGACGACGAGGCCCGGGCCGAACTCGCCCACGAGCCCTACAAGCTGGAGCTGATCGGCCTCAAGGGCGGCGCGGGCGAGGCCGCGGAGGGGGCCAGCGTCGAGGTCGGCGCGGGGCAGCTCACCATCTACGACAACCTGCACCCCCGCACCGGCGAGGTCTGCTGGAAGGACCTGTGCCGCGGGCCGCACCTGCCCGACACCAGGGCCATCCCCGCCTTCAAGCTGATGCGCACCGCCGCCGCCTACTGGCGCGGCAGCGAGAAGAACCCGCAGTTGCAGCGGATCTACGGCACCGCCTGGGAGAGCCGGGACCAGCTCAAGTCCTACCTCACCATGCTGGAGGAGGCGGCCAAGCGCGACCACCGCAAGCTCGGGGTGGAGCTCGACCTGTTCTCCTTCCCCGACGAGCTCGGCTCGGGCCTGGCCGTGTTCCACCCCAAGGGCGGGGTGGTGCGCAAGACCATGGAGGAGTACTCGCGCCGCCGCCACGAGGAGGCCGGGTACCAGTTCGTCAACACCCCGCACATCTCCAAGGCCAGGCTGTTCGAGACCTCCGGGCACCTGCCGAACTACGCGGACGCGATGTTCCCGCCCATGCAGTTCGAGGGGGCCGACTACTACCTCAAGGCCATGAACTGCCCCATGCACAACCTGATCTACCGGTCCCGGGGCCGTTCCTACCGCGAGCTGCCGCTGCGGCTGTTCGAGTTCGGCACCGTCTACCGGTACGAGAAGTCGGGGGTGGTGCACGGCCTGACCCGGGCGCGCGGCTTCACCCAGGACGACTCGCACATCTACTGCACCAAGGAGCAGATGCCGGCCGAGCTGGACAGCCTGCTCACCTTCGTGCTGGACCTGCTGCGCGACTACGGCCTGAGCGACTTCTACCTGGAGCTGTCCACCCGCGACGACTCCCCGAAGTTCATCGGCGAGCCGGAGGAGTGGGAGGAGGCCACCGAGATCCTGCGACAGGCCGCCCAGAAGCAGAACCTGGAGCTGGTCATGGACCCGGGCGGGGCCGCCTACTACGGCCCGAAGATCTCGGTGCAGGCCAAGGACGCCATCGGGCGCACCTGGCAGATGTCCACCATCCAGGTCGACTTCCAGCAGCCCAAGCGCTTCGAGCTGGAGTACCAGGCGGCCGACGGCTCCCGGCAGCGCCCGGTGATGATCCACCGCGCCCTGTTCGGCTCCATCGAGCGCTTCTTCGCGGTGCTGCTGGAGCACTACGCGGGCGCCTTCCCCGCCTGGCTGGCGCCGGTGCAGGCCGTGGGCATCCCGATCGCCGGCGAGCACGTGCCCTACCTGGAGGAGGTGGCGCGTCGGCTGCGCGAGCACGGGGTGCGGGTCGAGGTGGACGCCAGCGACGACCGGATGCAGAAGAAGATCCGCAACGCCCAGAAGCAGAAGATCCCCTTCATGCTGCTGGCCGGTGACGACGACGTCAGCAAGGGCGCGATCTCCTTCCGCTACCGCGACGGCTCGCAGAACAACGGCGTGCCCGTCGACGACGCGATCGCCGAGATCCTCAGCGCGATCCGCGAGCGCCGCCAGGTGTGACGCAGCGGGTCCCGGCGGGGCCGGAGGCGCGCGCCTCCGGCCCCGCCCGCTTTCCGGGGGGAGAGTTGGTTTCTCCAACTCGCCAGGTGTACGCTTCTGCCGTCTAATCAGTTGGATATTCCAACCCACTGTCCTGTGTGACCGAGGAGCCCTCATGACGACGGTGACCCCCGAGCACTCGCTGACGATCGACCGCTCCTGGTGGTCGTGGAGCGGCGTCCACGGCGGCCTGCTCGCCTTCCACATGGTCGAGCGGCTGCGCGCCGAGCACCCCGACCGGCACCTGCGCGACCTCTCCGTCGGCTTCCTCGCCGCCCCCGACGACCGTCCCATCACGATGGAGACCACCGCGCGGCCCGCGGGCCGCAACACCGTCTTCACGGACCTGCTGGCCCTCCAGGACGGGACCCCTGTTGCCACCGCACGGGCCGTGCTCGGCCGCAACCGGACCGGTCCGGCCTACACCGGAACGCCCGCACCGCAGGCGCCCCGGCCGGACGACATCGCGCCGCTGGACTTCCCCATCGAGCCGATCCCCTTCACCCAGCACCTGGAGTTCCGGCCGGTCAGCGCCGCCCGCCCGTTCGGCGGCGGCGACCGCGCCGACATGCTCACCTGGGTGCGGCTGCGCGACGGGCGCCCGCTGACCCCCGCCACGGTCGCCCTCCTGCTCGACGCGTTCGCCCCCGCCCTGTACGCGACGCTGCGCGACCCGGTCCCCATCCCCACCGTGCAGTTCAACCTCCAGCTCACCTCCCGCCTCGACGGGGAGCCGGTGGAGGGCTGGGCGCTGGGCCGCATCTCCACCCGCCACGCAGGCGACGGCTGGGCGGTCGACGACAGCGCGATCTGGTCCGTCACGGGGGACCTGCTGGGCCTGGGCCGCCAGACCCGCCGCGTCATCGTCCCCGCGCGCGGGTAGCGCACCGGGCGGCACCGCCGGGGGCCGACATCCCGCGCGGTGCCCGGCAGCCGGGCCGGGGCGCTGGCAGGATGGAGGAGATGACTCCGCCAGCAGAACCCCAGCAGCCCGACCCCGGCGTCAACGCCATGACCGACCGGTTCCGCGCCACCGCGGAGAAGATCCTCGACCGGCTGCTCGCCGACAACCCCGAGTGGGCCTTGCAGCTCGGCGACACCCGCAGCGCCGGGCAGCTCACCGACCGCTCGCCCGGAGCCTGGCAGGACCGCGCCGACGTCCTGGCCGACGGGCTGCGCGCGCTCGACGACATCGACGACACGCTGCTGCCCGCCGCCGACCGCGTCGACCTGGAGACGCTGCGCACCCGGCTCGGCGCGGACCTGTGGCGCACCACCGAGCTGCGCCCCCACACCTGGGACCCGCTGGCCACGCTGCCCAGCGACGCGCTCTACGCGGTCCTGCACCGCGGTCCCCTGACACCCGCCGAGCGCGCCGCCGCGCTCGGCGCCTACTGCTCGGCCCTGCCGGAGGCACTGCGCCAGGCACGGGACCTGCTGGCGGACGGACCCGGCATGCCCCGCGTGCACGTCGAGACCGCCGTCGGCCGCGCCCGCGGCGCCGCCGCGATGCTGGAGACGGACGCCCGTCGGCTGCTCGCCGCCCACGGGGACCGCCACCCCGGCCTGGCCGACCTGTGCGACAGCGCCCACCGGGAGTTCACCGACCACGCCGCCTGGCTGGAGGACCGCCTCGAAGAGTCCGCCGCCGACCCCCGCCTGGGCGAACGGGACTACGCCGCGCAGTTGTGGTACACCCTCGACTCCGAACTGGACCCGCAGACCCTGCTCACCCGGGCCGAGAGCGACCTGATCGCCACCGAGGAGGAGATCGCCGAGGTCGCCGCCGCCTACGAGGGGCGGCCGCGCCGCGCGGGCCAGGTCCGCGAGGTGCTCGACCGGCTCGCCGCCGAGGCGGCGTGCCCGCCCGACGCCGTGCGGCCGGTGTGCGAGCAGGCCCTGCGCCACCTGGCGGCCCGCACCGCAGACCTCGACCTGGTCACGCTCCCCGACCGGGAGGTGCGCGTCGTCGCCATGCCCGAGGTCCGCCGCGGGGTGGCCGTCGCCTACTGCGACCCGCCCGGACCGCTCGCCCCGGGAGACGAGCCCACCCTCGTGGCCGTCGCCCCGCCGCCCGACACCTGGCCGCGCGCCCGCCGCGAGTACCACACCTTCGCGCTGCGCAACCTGATGGTGCACGAGGCCGTTCCCGGGCACGCGCTGCAACTCGCGCACGCCGGGCGGCACGACGGCCCCACCCGGGTGCGCTCCGTGCTGCGCAGCGGCTCCATGATCGAGGGCTGGGCCGTCTACGCCGAGGAGGTGGTGGCCCGCGCGGGCTGGACCGGCGACGGCGGGGCCGAGGACCTGGCGCTGCGCCTCGCCCAGTTGAAGACGCGGCTGCGCATGATCCTCAACGCGATCGTGGACGTGCGGTTCCACGCCGGCGACCTCGACGAGGCGGGCGCTATGGCGTTGCTCACCGGACGCGGCCACCAGGAGGAGGGCGAGGCCGTCGGCAAGTGGCGGCGCGTCCAGCTCACCAGCGCCCAGTTGGCCACCTACTACGTCGGATACCAGGAGGTCAGCGGGATCGCCCGGGACCTGGCCGCGGCCCGCCCGCAGGCCGGCCCGCGCGCCCGGCACGACGCGATGCTCGCGCACGGCTCCCTCTCACCCCGGCACCTGCGCGCCCTGCTGGCAGTGGACTAGGAAACCGGACCGGTTGATTTTTATGCAAAACTTATTTTCTGTGCCCTAGAGTCCTTGCGCTTTCGACAGCCCCGTTGCTGACTACGTCCCGGAGCCGCGATCCATGGCCGCTGATCTCATCATCGGATTTCTGACGCTGTCGCTGTTGGAGATCGTGCTCGGGATCGACAACCTCGTCTTCATCTCGATCCTGTCCAACAAGCTCCCCGAGCACCAGCGCAGCAGGGCCCGCAAGACCGGTATCGCCCTGGCGCTGGGCACCCGCCTGCTGCTGCTGGCCTCCATCAGTTGGATCGTCCAGCTCACCACCCCGCTCTTCTCGATCGGCTCCTTCGAGTTCTCCGGACAGTCGATCATCCTGCTGGTCGGCGGCTTCTTCCTGCTCGGCAAGGGCACCTACGAGATCCACGAGAGCCTCGAAGGCGAGCACGGCCACAAGAGCGCCAGGGGAGGCGCGGTGTTCGGCGCCGTCGTGGCCCAGATCGTCGCCCTCGACATCGTCTTCTCCCTCGACTCGGTCATCACCGCGGTGGGCATGATCGACCCCGCGGGCCTCGGCATCTGGGTGATGGTCGCCGCCGTCGTCATCGCCGTCGTCGTCATGCTCTTCCTGGCCAACCCGCTGTCGGAGTTCGTCAACAGGCATCCCACCGTCAAGATGCTCGCCCTGGCGTTCCTGCTGCTCATCGGCATGAGCCTGGTCGCCGAGGGCTTCGGCTTCCACATCGAGAAGGGCTTCATCTACGCGGCCATGGGCTTCTCGGTCTTCGTGGAGGCCCTCAACCTCCTCGCCGCCCGGCGCCGCAGGAAGCAGCTCGAAGAGGTCGCCGAGCCGGTCAAGCTGCACAGCCGCTACGCCGAGGAGGCCGAAACCGCCTGACCTGGGAAACCATGCTGCGCCGGGCTGTTCCCGACCATTCCGGGGACAGCCCGGTTCTATGCTTGCCTTGCACGGACGAGAAAGGTGGGTCGGTGAGTATGCAGCGGGAAGCCCCGGACGACGGCGAGGGTCGGCAGACGCGCGGCCCCGACGGACTCCAGCGGTTGTGGACCCCGCACCGCATGGCCTACATCAAGGGCGAGAACAAGCCCAAGGGCACGGCGGCGGGGGAGGACTGCCCGTTCTGCCGCGCCCCCGGCCTGCCGGACGAGGAAGGGCTGGTGCTGGCCCGCGGCAAGACCGCCTTCGCACTGCTCAACCTCTACCCCTACAACAGCGGGCACCTCATGGTCTGCCCCTACCGGCACGTCGCCGACTACACCGAACTCGACGAGACCGAGACCGCCGAGATCGCCTCGCTCACCCAGGCCGGCATCACCGCGCTGCGCTCCGCCTACGGGGCGCAGGGCTGCAACGTCGGCATGAACCTGGGCGTGGCCGCGGGCGCAGGCATCGCCGCCCACCTCCACCAGCACGTCGTCCCCCGCTGGGGCGGCGACACCAACTTCATGCCGGTGGTGGGGCAGACCAAGGTGCTGCCCGAGATGCTCGACCAGACCCGCGAACAGCTCGTCGCCCACTGGCCGCGGCCATGACCGCCCCGGTGCTCGTCTACGACGGGGAGTGCGGCTTCTGCCTCTCCTGGGTGCGCGCCGTCGAACGCCGGGTCACCGACGGCAGCGGAGTGCGCAGTGCCGCCTGGCAGGAGCTCGACCTCGCCGAGCCGCTGCGGCGGCGCGCCCGCGAGGAGGCGCTGCTGCTGCACCCGGACGGGCGCCGCGTCTGGGGCGGTGTGGACGCCGCCGCGGTACTCCTGCTCAACAGCACCCACCCGTACTGGTGGCCGGTCGGCTCCCTGCTGCGCCGTCCGCTCGCGCGTCTTCTGGGCGCGGCCGCCTACCGCTGGGTCGCCCGCAATCGCAGCCGACTCCCGGGCGCTCCGGCACGCTGGACAACCGGAAAGTGAGTCCCCCGTGCTCAGGTGATGCAGTTCCGATGACCGGAGCCCAACTCCACGACGATGAAGAGATCATGCTGAGAATCCTGCGTCCCGTCACCGCCCGACTGCTCGCGCCCATCGGCCGTGGCCTCGTGCGCGTCGGCATCACTCCGAACACGGTCACACTCGTGGGAACCGCCGGCGTCGTCATCAGCTCGCTGGTGTTCTATCCCCTGGGCGAGCTCTACATCGGCACCCTCGTCATCGCGTTCTTCGCGCTGTTCGACATGCTCGACGGAGCGGTCGCCCGCGCCTCCGGGGAGACCAGCCGCTGGGGCGCGTTCCTCGACTCCACCCTGGACCGGCTCTCCGACGCCGCCGTCTTCGCGGGGCTGCTGGTGTGGCTCATCGACGGCGGACGAGACGAGGTCCTGGCCTGGCTGTCCCTGTTCTGCCTGATCACCGGATTCGGGGTGTCCTACATCAAGGCGCGCGCCGAATCCCTGGGCGCCAACTGCGACGTCGGCATCGCCGAACGCACCGAACGCTTCATCATCATCCTGGTCGCGGTCGGCCTGCACGGACTCGGCGTCCCCTACGTCTTGGCCGCCGGACTGTGGCTGCTGTCCGTCCTCAACGCCGTCACCATCGTGCAGCGCCTGATCGAGACCCGTATCCGCCTCATCGACCCCGAGGACAGGACCCTCAAGGAGACCGAGACTTCCTGACCATGCGTCCCGCCACCACGGACCGCGCGGTCGCCGCGGCCTACTCGCTGGGCTGGGCCCTCGTCCGGCACCTGCCCGAACGGGTCGGACGGTGGGCGTTCACCAGGATCGCCGACCACACGTGGCGGCGCCGCCCGAGCGGGGTCCGCCAACTGGAGGCGAACCTGCGCCGCCTCCTGGGCCCCGAGGCCACCCAGGCCGAACTGCGCGCCCTGTCCCGGGCGAGCGTCCGCTCCTACCTGCGCTACTGGTACGAACTGTTCCGCCTGCCCGCGATGGACCCCGGCGACCTCCTCGACCGCACCCTCAGCAGCGGGGTCGACAGACTGGAGGCGCACCTGGCGGCGGGCCGCGGCGTCGTCGCCGCCCTGCCGCACATGGGCAACTGGGACCACGCGGGAGCCTGGATCACCCTGCGCGGCTTCCCGCTGACCACGGTCGCCGAGCGGCTGCGCCCCGAGACCCTGTTCCGGCGGTTCACCGCGGTCCGCGAAGGACTGGGCATGGAAGTCCTGCCCCTCACCGGCGGCACCGCCAACACGGCCGGAACCCTCGCCCGCCGGCTCCGCGCGGGCGGCCTGGTGTGCCTGCTGGCCGACCGCGACCTCACCGCGCAGGGCGTCGAGGTCACCTTCTTCGGGGAGCGGGCGCGGATGCCCGCCGGGCCCGCCGCGCTGGCGCTGAGCACGGGCGCGGCGCTCATGCCCGTGTCGCTGTGGTTCGACGGACCGCACTGGGGCATCCGGGTACACGAGGAGATCGCACCGCCCTCCCACGGGGACCGCGCCTCCCGGATCCGCGCGATGACCCAGGAGCTGGCCTGCGTCTTCGAACAGGAGATCGCCGCACACCCCGAGGACTGGCACATGATGCAACCCGTGTTCACCGCCGACCTCACCGGACCGACGGACGGGGCGGGCCGATGAGGGTCGGCCTGGTCTGCCCCTACACCTGGGACGTCCCCGGCGGGGTGCAGCAGCACGTCGGCGACCTCGCCGAGGCGCTCATGGAGCTCGGACACGAGGTGTCGGTGCTGGCTCCCTGCGACTCCGACACCGAACTGCCCGCCCACATCGTCTCCGCGGGCCGGGCCGTCCCGGTGCCCTACAACGGGTCGGTGGCCCGCCTCGCCTTCGGGCTGCGCGCCGCCAACCGCGTCCGCCGCTGGATCCGCGAGGGCGCCTTCGACGTGCTGCACGTCCACGAGCCCGCCGCGCCCAGCCTGTCCCTGCTGGCCTGCTGGGTCGCCGACGGTCCCATCGTGGCGACCTGCCACACCTCCAACCCGCGCTCCCGCGCCATGGCCGCCTCCGCCGGCATGCTGAAGACCGCGCTGGAGAAGGTCAACGGCAGCATCGCCGTCTCCGAGGCCGCCCGCAAGACCCTGGTCGAGCACCTGGGCGGCGACGCCGTGCTCATCCCCAACGGGGTCTGGGTGCGCCGCTACGCCGACGCCGAACCGCTGCCCGGCTGGCCCGGTCCGGGCGGGGCGATCGGCTTCCTCGGCCGCATGGACGAGCCCCGCAAAGGGCTGGCGGTGCTCCTGGAGGCCTTCAACGACCTGGGCCGCCGTCGCCCCGGACTGCGGCTGCTGCTCGCCGGCCCCGGCGACGCCGACGAGGCGCGCGCCCGCGTCGCGCCGGACCTGCGGGACCGGGTGACCGTCCTGGGACGGGTCAGCGAGGCCGACAAGGCGCGCGTCTACCACTCCGTCGACGTCTTCTGCGCGCCCAACCTGGGCGGCGAGAGCTTCGGGATCGTCCTGACCGAGGCCATGGCCTCCGGCGCGGCCGTCCTGGCCAGCGACATCCCCGCCTTCCGGCACGTGCTGCGCGACGGCGCCGCCGGGGAGCTCTTCACCGTCGCCGACGCCGGATCGCTCGCACGCCGCGCCGCCGCGCTGCTGGACGACCCGGCGCGCCGCCAGGAGCTGTCCCGGGCCGCGCGCCGGGCCGTGCGCGCCTACGACTGGCCTGCCGTCGCCGCCGACGTGGTGCGCGTGTACCAGACGGTGCTGCCCGCCGGGGTCGGCGGACTGGTGGGGGCGGGGACCGACCGGTGACCGAGGTGCTCGCCGTCGTCTGCACCCTGCTGGTGGTGCTGGCGGTCTCCTTCTACCTGTCGTGGCGGGCCAGCCGGCTGGACCGGCTGCACACCCGGCTGGAGACCGCGCAGGCCGCCCTCGACGCCGCACTGGCCCGCCGCGGCGCGGTGGTGGGCGAGCTGGCCGCCTCCGGGGTGCTGGGACCGGCCGCCGGGGTGCTGCTCTCCGACGCCGCGGCCCGGGCCCGGCGCGCCGAGGACCGCGCCGAGCGCGAGGTCGCGGAGAGCAACCTCTCCCGGGTCCTGCGCGCGGTCCTCGCCGAGGCCGGGGATCTTGCCGCCGACGGCGACCTGCTCGCCGAGGTGCACGCCGCGGCCCGACACGTCCACATCGCCCGCCGCTTCTACAACGACACGGTCACCGCCGTCCACACGGCCCGCTCCTCACGCCTGGTCGGGGTCCTGCACCTGGCCGGGCACGCGCGGCTGCCCGCCTACTTCGAGATGGACGACGAGCCCCCGGGGCTTCCCGACCCGCACTGGCCGGATCCGGAAGGCGGGAATGACCGGTGACAGCGCGGTGTTGTGCCAACGGGTCGCCACTGTGGCGCAAACCTGCCGCCTGGCACGCCGGAATGTCCGCAAAAACGGACAAAACCGGATCTACCATTGAGAGTGCGGGTGAGGGAGCCGCCGCAGACGGCACACGTCCCACCCAATAAGATCCTCCTCGCATCGAGGCGATAGTCGTGTCCATCGAGAACCTGGAGCTGCAGTCGTGACCAACACCGCCGAGAACACAACCGAAAGCACGGTCGGCACCGATCGCGTCAAGCGCGGAATGGCCGAGCAGCTCAAGGGCGGTGTGATCATGGACGTGGTCACGCCGGAGCAGGCCAAGATCGCCGAGGACGCCGGTGCGGTCGCGGTCATGGCCCTGGAGCGTGTTCCCGCCGACATCCGCAGGGACGGCGGCGTGGCCCGCATGTCCGACCCGGACATGATCGAGGGCATCATCAACGCCGTCTCCATCCCCGTCATGGCCAAGGTCCGCATCGGCCACTTCGTCGAGGCGCAGGTCCTCCAGGCGCTGAACGTGGACTTCATCGACGAGTCCGAGGTGCTCACCCCGGCCGACGAGTCCTACCACATCAACAAGTGGGACTTCACCGTGCCGTTCGTGTGCGGCGCCACCAACCTGGGCGAGGCGCTGCGCCGCATCGCCGAGGGCGCGGCCATGATCCGCTCCAAGGGCGAGGCCGGCACCGGCAACGTCGTCGAGGCCGTCCGCCACATGCGGCAGATCCGCTCCGAGATCCGGCGGCTCACCCAGCTCGACGACGCCGAGCTGTTCGGCGCCGCCAAGGAGCTGCGCGCCCCCTACGAGATCGTCAAGGAGGTCGCGCGCGAGGGCAAGCTGCCCGTCCCGCTGTTCTCCGCCGGAGGCGTGGCCACCCCCGCCGACGCCGCGCTGATGCGCCAGCTCGGCGCCGAGAGCGTCTTCGTCGGCTCGGGCATCTTCAAGTCCGGCGACCCGGTCAAGCGCGCCAAGGCCATCGTCGAGGCCACCACCGCCTACGACGACCCGGCCGTCATCGCCAAGGTCTCCCGCGGCCTGGGCGAGGCCATGGTCGGCATCAACCTCGACGAGCTTGACGCCTCCCAGCGCTACGCGGGACGCGGCTGGTAGACCTACCGCGGGCGGGGCACCCGGCGAAGGAGCCGGG
>Ga0207864_1002438_pt1 | contig 17538 bp, 10 predicted proteins | sample HigsolmetaAR202D_FD_184834 | JGI IMG/M metagenome (GOLD analysis project Ga0207864, IMG submission 184834) | Ionic liquid and high solid enriched microbial communities from the Joint BioEnergy Institute, USA - AR20-2-D (SPAdes) (version 2) ... | reverse complement strand
CGGCTGATCAATTACGTGAAGTTGAAGTTCTGGCTGTGAATCAGCAGGGGGGCTGGCAGCCGGCAGCAGGCAGCCAGCCGCCCGCATCTGCTGCTTGCTGCCCGCTGCCTGCTGCCTGCTTATGACGCTAGCCATTCGCCCAACCTTCTCCGAGTCCTGGTACCGCATCGCGGATCTCAAGGTAAAGCTCCGCGCCAGCGCCCAGATCTCGCGGCAGTTCTATCGCGGCGAACGCTGGTATGTCGTGCGCGACCCAGCCGGCAACCAGTATCACCGCCTCAGCGATTCGGCTTACCACTTTGTTGCGCTGCTCGACGGCACACGCACCATCGCCGAGGCATGGGAGACTGTCGGCGGCCAGTACGCTGACGCCGCACCCACCCAGCCGGAGGTCATCCAGCTCCTCAGCCAGCTCTGGGCAGCCAACCTCATCGAAGCCAACGTCACCCCGGACGCCCAGGTCCTGCTCCGCCGCCACAAGCAACTGGTCAAACGCCAGTGGCAGCAGCGCTTCATGAGCGCGCTGTTCCCGCGCTTCCCCCTGTGGGACCCGGATGCGTTCCTCGTCCGCTGGATGCCAGCCATGCGCCCGCTGCTCAGCAGGAAGGGCGCCATGCTGTGGATCGGCGTGGTCCTGGCGGCACTGCTCACCATCGCCCCCAACGGCAGCGATCTGTGGCGCTACGGCAGCAAGACGCTCGATCCATCCAACTGGATCTACCTGTGGGCCATGTTCGTGCTGACCAAGTTCATCCACGAAATGGGCCACGCCTTTGCCTGCCGACGCTTCGGCGGCGAGTGTCACGAGATGGGCATCATGCTCCTGGTGCTGATCCCGACGCCGTATGTCGATGCGTCCAGCGCCTGGGCATTCCGCAACAAATGGCAGCGCGTCTTCGTCGGCGCTGCGGGCATGATCTTTGAATTGTTCTTCGCCAGTTTCATGGCCTTCATCTGGGTGGCCACGAAGGACAGCGATTCACAAGTCGCCCAACTGGCGTTCAACTCGATGATGGTGGCCAGCGTCTCCACCGTCCTGTTCAACGCCAACCCGCTGCTGCGCTACGACGGCTACTACATCCTGTCCGACCTGCTGGAGATCCCCAACCTTCAGCATCGCAGCACCGAGTACGCGATGGGGCTGATCAAGCGGCATATCTTCCGCGTCAAGCTCCAGAAACCCCTGCCGCCGGTGGGGCAGCGCATCTGGCTGTTCCTTTACGCCGTCTGCTCGACGATCTACCGCGTCTTCATCGGGATCATGATCATCCTGGTGGTCGCCACGCGCGTGCCGGTGCTGGGCGTGATCATGGCGCTGGGCGGTGTGGTGACATGGCTGGTCATGCCGGTCGTCAAGACCGTCAACTACATCCTGCTGCACCCCGAGCTGCAGCGCAAGCGCGGCAGGGCGGCGGCGTTTACGCTCGGCGCGTTGGGCGCTGCGATCATCGCCATCGGTGTGATTCCCTTCTGGGTCCATTACGAGTCCGTGGGCGTGGTCGTGGCCCAGAACCGCGAGATCCTCAAGGCCCGCACGCCCGGGTTCGTCACCCGGATCGGGACGCACCCCGATGGCCGGCCGCTGCGTGACGGCGACTTCGTCCAGGCCGGGCAGGTCATCCTTGTCGCCACCAATGAGAAGCTCGAAACGGAGCTGGCGCGGCTTCGCACCCAGATCCGCCAGGTCGAGGTTCGCATCAACCGCGATCGAGCCGCCGATCCGGCGCAGATGCTCATCGCCCAGGACGAGCTTCGCTACCTGCAGGGCGAGTTGCAGAAGAAGCAGAAGGACTACGACGACCTGACGATCCGCGCGCCATTTGACGGCCGGCTGGTCGCGCCGCGGCTGAACGATCTGCCCGGTCGATACCTCGAGCGCGGCAACGAGATCGCGATGGTCGCGACGCTCGATACGCTTGTCGTCCGCACGTTCTTCCAGCAGACCGACGGCCAGTTGACGATGCTCCCCAACGATCCGGCCCCCGAGGTGCGCCTCGCGGGCGATCTGGGGACCAGGCTCGTCGCCCGGCGGATTCGCGAGATTCCGTCGGCTCACAACGATGTGCCGCCGCAGCTTACGCATGCAGCCGGCGGGCCGATCCCGGTGGATCCGTCCGATCCGAGCAAGTCGCAGGTTCCGCTGAAGGAGATCCGGCTTGAGCTGGACAATCCGGAACTGAAGTATGTCCCCGATCAGCGCGCGTTTGTGCGTTTCAAGCTCGATCACAAGCGGCCGCTGATCTGGCAGTGGAGTAATCGCTTCTGGCAGTTGATCCAGAGCTACGCGAAGAACAGGACGCTTGAGTAGCGCATCGTCGGCCGATCCGCGGGCCGACGCTGATCCGCTCGCAGCAGACGGGCTTTTGTCATGACCACCGCCACGACCGAACTGTTCGACATCTTCGACGCCCGCCGCGTCAAGGCGCCGGAGCTGCGCGGTCTGGATCAATTGGTCAACGGCGCCGTCGGCTGGTTCCGCAATCGCATTCCCGTGCTGCCGCGGCTGCGCAAGCAGGTGGAGCGGATCGAAGCGCTCGAGCCGGAGATCCGCGACCTGGGGTCGACGCGCTTTCAGGAAGAGGTCGACAAGGTGCGCGAGCTGGCGCTCCTCGGCCGGCTGGAGGATGCCGCCCTCGAGCGGGCGGTCGCGCTGGCGCGCGAAGCCGCGTGGCGCAGCATGGGCAAGCGCCCATATCCCTGCCAGCTCATGGGCGCGATGGCGATGTTCGAAGGCAACATCGCCGAGATGGCGACCGGTGAGGGCAAGACGCTCACCGCGGCGCTTGCAGCCTCGATCATGGCCTGGGCTGGTCGGCCGGTGCATGTGATCACGGTCAACGATTATCTGGTCGCGCGCGACGCCGAGGAGATGGCCCCGATCTACCAGATGCTCGGCCACCGGGTGGGGCATGTCATCCACGAATGCCCGCCCGACATGCGATTCCACGAGTATCGCAAGAACGTCGTCTACGTCACCAGCAAGGAGCTGGTGGCGGACTTCCTGCGCGATCAGATTCAGCTTGGCCATCTGCGCAGCGCAGCCGAGACGGCCATCAACCTGCTGGAGCGCGGGCCGGTGCGCAGCAATCTGATGATCCCCGGCTTGTGGAAGGTCATCGTCGACGAAGCCGACAGCCTGCTGATCGACGAAGCCGTTACGCCGCTGATCATCAGCAATTCGCCCACGACCAACCCCAACGAACGGCTTTATCGCCTGGCCGCCATGCTGGCTGACCAGCTCGAGCCCGGGCGCGACTTCACGGTCGATCGCACCGTCCGCACGGTCGAGCTGACGGCGCGCGGCCATCGCCATCTGGAAGAACTTGCCGAGCAGATGGCTGAAGCCCAGAACTACGAGGGCGACAGCGCCTTCTTCCTCGGCCAGCGGCGCCGCGAGGAGTTGGTGCAGCAGGCGCTGGTGGCGCGGCACTGCTTCTTCCGCGATGAGCATTACCTCATCGATGAAGAGCAGAAGGTGCAGATCATCGACGAATCGACCGGCCGCATCATGGCCGATCGCACCTGGCGGCATGGCCTGCACCAGGCGATCGAAGTGAAAGAGGGCGTGCCCGTCACCGCCGATAAGGAAAACCTGGCGCGCCTCAGCTTCCAGCGGTTTTTCCGGCAGTATCCCGTCATGGCGGGCATGACCGGCACGGCGTGGGAAGCGGCTGCGGAACTGTGGCAGATCTACCATCGGCCGGTGGTCCGCATTCCGACCAACAAGCCGTGCATCCGCGTCCACCTGCCGACGCGCATGTTCGACACAGCCGAGCAGAAGTGGGAGGCGGTCGTCCAGCGGGTGCTGGAGCTCAACGACAAGGGCGTGCCCGTCCTCGTCGGCACGCGCAGCATCGCCGCGTCGGAGGAAGTGTCACGGCGGCTATTCAAAGCCGGCCGTCCGCATCGCGTGCTCAACGCCACGCAAACAGCCCAGGAAGCCAATATCGTCGCCGAAGCCGGGTTGAAGGGGAAAATCACCGTCGCCACCAACATGGCCGGCCGCGGCACCGACATCAAGCTCGGTGACGGCGTGCGCGAGCTGGGCGGCTTGCATGTGATCGCGACCGAGCCGCACGCCAGCGGGCGCGTCGATCGCCAGCTCTTCGGCCGCGCCGCACGCCAGGGCGACCCCGGCTGTGCACAGATGTTCTGCAGCGCCGAAGATGACCTGTTCGTGCGCTACGTCCCGCGCCTCCGCCGAGCCTGGCGCGCCATCGGCGTCACACGCCTCATCCGCATCGCCCAGGCCAAAGCCGAACGCATGGCCCGCTACAACCGCAAACAAGTCCTCAAAGCCGACGAGTGGATGGATCAGGCGTTGCCGTTCTAGTTTCGGGGCTCACCGCAAAGACGCAGACAGCGCAGAGAACTGCCGCTGAGGCAGAAAAAACAGTGGCACGTGCAAGACGCCCGTGCCACGATGCTCACGCATCAATCAACAATCACCACTCATCCATCTCCGCGTTCTCTGCGCCTCTGCGGTGAATACCTACCCCATCAACCCCCGAAGCCGTTCGAGGTTGACCTCATCCCACTCGCGGCCGTCGTCGCGCTTGGCCTTCGGCGTTTCCAGGATCTTCGGCACATCGCAGAAGGCCTTATCCCGCACGATCGGCCGGAACCCGTCATCCCCGACAAACCCCAAGCCGATGTGCTCATGCCTGTCCACGCGCGACCCGAGGTCCTTCTTCGAATCGTTCAGATGCCACACCTTCACGCGCTCGATCCCGACGATCCGATCCACCTCCTGGCGGAACTTCGCGTACTTCCGCCCGCGGAAGTCATACCCGGCTGCCAGCAGGTGGGCTGTGTCGAGACATACGCCCAGCCGCGAGGGCTGACGCACCTGCTCGATGATCGTCGCCAGATGCTCAAGCCGATACCCCAGCGAGCTCCCCTGGCCGGCGGTCGATTCGAGGCAGGTGATGACCGACTTCGTCGGCACGGCCTCATGCACGATGTCCAGCGCCTCAGCCACGCGCTTCAACCCGGCTTCCTCGCCGGCCCCCATGTGCGCACCGGGATGCGTCACGAGATACGGGATCTTGAGCTGCACGCATCGACGCACCTCTTCGATGAACAGGTCGATGCTCTTGCGCCATAGCGCCTCATCCGGCGAAGCCAGATTGATCAGGTAGCTGTCATGGCTGACCGTTTGCGTGTAGCCGGCAGCCTCGCAATGGCTGATCCACTGGTCGATGGCAGCCTGCTCCAGCGGCTTGACCTGCCACTGCTGTTGGTTCTTGGTGAAAACCTGCACCGTTGCCATGCCGAGTTTCTGGGCGCTCAGCACGGCATTGTGCATTCCGCCGGCGATCGAGAGGTGGGATCCGAACATCAGGCCCGCCACTGTATCGGGCTGGGCTGCACCGTCCAGCCTTTGTCACTTTCAGCGGCTGGCACTACCATCTGGCCTCACCTTGGCAGACCGACCCGTCCAATTCGAATGCTTCGCCACCGACGCGGCAACGCGCGCGCGCCGCGGCCGCGTGCACACGCGCCATGGTGTTTTCGACACGCCCGCCTTTATGCCCGTCGGCACGCAGGGCACGATCAAAGGCCTGCTGCCGCGCGCCGTGGCTGAGACCGGCGCCCAGTGCATCCTGGCCAACACGTATCACCTGATGCTCCGCCCCGGCGAGCGCGTCGTCGCCGCACTTGGCGATCTGCATCGCTTCATGGCGTGGGACGGGCCGATCCTGACGGACTCGGGCGGGTTTCAGGTCTTCAGCCTCAGCGACATCAACCGGGTCACCGACGACGGCGTCGAGTTCAAAAGCCACATCGACGGCAGCCTCGTGCGCCTGGATCCGCGCCGCAGCATGGAGGTGCAAAACGCCCTCGGAGCCGACATCATCATGATGTTCGACCAGTGCCCGCCGGGCGACGCGCCGCCGGAGGTCCATCGCCTGGCCGTCGAGCGGACGCTCCGCTGGGCGCGGCAGTGCGTCGAAGCCCATGCCCGGCCGGACGAGCAGGGTTTGTTCGGGATTGTGCAGGGGGGCGGCGACCTGGCGTTGCGCGAATATTGCGCCCATGAGCTGGTCGCCATGGACCTGCCCGGCTACGCCATCGGCGGCCTGGCTGTGGGGGAGGGGTTCCAGACCATGGTCCGTGTGCTTGAGCACACGACCCCGTTGCTACCGGCGGATAAGCCGCGATACCTCATGGGCGTGGGGTTTCCCCGCGACATTGTCGCAGCCGTGGCGGCTGGGATCGACATGTTCGATTGCGTCCTGCCGACGCGTAACGGCCGCAACGCGTATGCGTTTACCGCCCAGGGGGCCCTCCGTCTGCGTAACAGCAAGTATCAGGCAGACACCGGTCCCATCGAGGACGGCTGCGACTGCTACGCCTGCCGCACCTTCACCCGCGGGGCGATCCGGCATTTCTTTTTTGCCGGCGAGATGCTTGGACCCATTCTCGTTTCCCTGCATAATATCCGGTTCTATCAGCGGTTGATGGCGGATATCCGCGGTGCGATCGGGCGTGGGGAGTTTGGGGCGTTTGCCGCCTCCGACCCGCGCTGTCGCCTCGGCCCGTCGGCGGCGTCCGCCGAATCTGCCGTTGAACAGGACTGATCTGAAGGAGCTTTGATTTGAACGCATTTTCCTTTCTGGCGCAGGCCGATGCCCCCGCGCCCCAGCCGCAGGCCACCGATGCTCAGCCCGTAGAGGCCCAGCCCGCAGAGGCGCAGACCACCGAGATCACGCAGGCGCCCGGCAGTTCCGACGCGCCGCCCGCCGGCACACAGAATCCTCCGGGCTGGCTGAACAGCCCGATGATCCCGCTGCTGGTCGGCATCCTGATCCTGTACTTCTTCGTGTTCCGCTCGAAGCGCAACCAGGATCGCCAGCGGAAGGAAATGCTTGCGCAACTCAAGAAGGGCGACCGTGTCCAGACGATCGGCGGTATTCTCGGAACCGTCGTCGAAGCCCAGGAAGACGTGGTCCTGCTCAAGGTGGATGAGAGCTCCAATACCAAGATCCGCTTCTCCCGCAATGCCATCCACCGCGTGCTCACGGGCGAGAAGAGCGAATCGAAGTAGCGTCCCAGACCTCTGAACGAAGACTCCCATGCCGACCAACCTTTCCGGGCGATTTACGTTAATCATCGTGCTGACGCTGGTGGCGCTGTTCGGCGTGCCGGGGATTGGCGGCGGCATCTTCCCCTGGAAGAAGCTGTTCGATCCGAGCATCCCCTGGAGCCATAAGCACAACCTCCGCCCGGGCATCGACATGGCCGGCGGGACCAGCCTGCTCTACCAGATCAAGCCGCCGCAGGGTCAGCAGGCCACACCCGAGATGGTGCAGCAGGTCATGCAGTCGCTGAAGCGACGCGTCGACCCGGATGGCACCAAGGAACTGGTCTGGCGCCCGATCGGCAACGACCGGCTTGAGATCCAGATGCCCCTCTCGCAGGGGATCAAAGGCGCCGAAGGCGTCCGCGACCGGTTCATCGCCGCCCAGCAACAGCTTGAGCAGTACAACGTCCGCGTTGCCACGGTGCTGGCCATCGCGCGCGACCGCCAGCTCAGTGCCGATGAACGCCGCGACCGCCTCAATGCGATCGCCGGCGACAGCGATCAGCGTCGCGAGCTGTTCGGCGCGCTGCTGAGCATCGTCGATCAGCGTCACGCCGCCCGCGAGGCGGGGGACTTCGTCAAGGATGCCCAGCTCGAAGAGCAGCAGGATTCGGTGCTGGAGCAGATCTCCGCCACCAATCTCACCGTGGCGACGATCGATCCGATCCTGAATCTGCCCGCCGAGACCCGCGCCCAGCGGCTGGACGAGCTGCTCAAGCGATTCGAGAACGAACCCAAGCGGCAGGAGGCGATCAAGGCCTACGCCGCGGTGTGGGATGAGTTCGAGCCGGTGCGCGACACCCTCGACGCGGCAGCCGAGCTCAAGCGTCTGCTTCGCGGTTCGGGCGTGCTTGAGTTCCACATCCTCGCCACCAGCGAGCTGCCAGCGGCTCGCCGCCAGGAGATGATCAACCGCCTGCAGGAGCTGGGACCGGTCGGCTCAGCCACTGACGATCTCCGCTGGTACGAGGTCGATCGGCCCGACTACATCGGCCTGCTGAGCCTGGCGGAGCGCTTCGGCGACAAGTTCTACCTGCTGGCTTACACGACGCCCGATCGCTCGATGGTCAACCGCGAAGGCCAGCCCCGGTGGGGCCTGGAGCGGGCGTGGGTGACGCGCGAAGCCCAGGGCTTCCGCGTGCAGCAGGTTGTCAACTTCGAGTTCGATGCCGTCGGCGCGCAGCGGTTTGCCGAGCTGACCAACGCCAACCAAGGCCGGCCGCTGGCCATCATGCTCGACGGCAAGGTCATCAGCGCCCCCAACATCAGGAACGCCATCACCGGCGGCCGGGGCTTCATCGAGGGCGACTTCGACGACGCCGAACTGCGATATCTCTCCAGCACGCTCAGTGCCGGTTCGCTGCCGGCGCAGCTCAGCGAAGAGCCGATCATGGAGCGGAGCGTCGGCCCGCAGCTCGGTGCCGACAACCTCCGCGCCGCGTTCTTCGCCAGCGTCAGCGGTCTGCTGCTGACGGCGGTATTCATGATCATCTACTACTACGCAGCCGGCGTGGTAGCGGTGATCGCGGTGCTGCTGAACCTGATCCTCCTCCTGGGCGTGATGGCGGCGCTGAATGCGACATTTACGCTGCCGGGCGTAGCGGGCATCGTGCTGACGATCGGCATGAGCGTCGACGCCAACGTGCTGATCTACGAGCGTCTGCGCGAAGAGCAGCGGCGCGGGCTGTCGGTGCGGCAGGCCCTGCGCAATGCGTACGACCGGGCCTGGTCCGCCATCATCGACGCCAACGTCACGACGCTGATCACGACGATCATCCTCTATCAGTTCGGCAGCGAAGAGGTGAAGGGCTTCGGCCTGACGCTGGGCATCGGTCTGGTGACGTCGCTGTTCACGGCGCTGTTTGTCACCAAGACGATCTTCGCCTTCCTGCTGGAATACACGCCGGTGGCGAAGCTGGGGAGTCTGCCGCTGTCGTTCCCGAAGTTGGACGCCTGGCTCCAGCCGAATATCGACTGGGTCGGCAAGATGAAGTACTTCGTGACCTTCAGCCTGCTGTTCATCATCGGCGGCTGCTCGATCCTGGGATACAAGTACAAGCAGAACGAGCTGCTCGATATTGAGTTTGCCGCGGGGACGAGTGTGACATTCGAGCTGAACGATGAAGCCGCGGCGAAGCTGACCCAGGCCGACGTGCGCCGGATCATCCAGCAGGCGGGCGGCGAGAAGACCGCGTTGCCCAGCCCGAGCGTCGTTGCCGTCGGCGGCGATGGCCGCACGTACGAGGTCATCACAGCCAACAGCGATGCGCCGGCGGTCCGTGCCGCGGTCGAGAAGGCGATGGCCGGTCTGCTGTCGATCACGCCGCGCGTCACGTTTGACGGGATGAACCTGGAGGTTGAGCAGGCGCTGGCCTCCGGGCTGATCGTTCCGATCGAAGGTCCGAACACCGAGATCGGCGGATTCGTGCCCGATGGGCAGGCCCGCCACATCGGTGGGGCGGCGATCGTGCTGCGCAACCTTGAGCCGCGTCTCACAGCCGATCAGATCCAGCAGCGGATCAACCGCTTCCGCCTGCTGCCGACGACGACCGGCGCGGCGGCCGAGTACCGCGCGTTTGACGTCGATGTTGACCCGACAACGGGCACAGCCGTTGTCATGGTCTCCGATCCGCAACTGCTCTACTCGACCAACCCGCAGCTCTGGCGCGAGAATCTGGCTGGGCCGATGTGGACGCTGACGGCTGGCGCGATGGACTGGGCCAGCGACCTGCAGCGGGTGACGAACTTTGATGCCTCGGTTGCCGATGAAGCCAAGCTCGACGCCGTGGTCGCAATGACGCTGTCGGTCGTGGCGATCATGGTTTATATCTGGATCCGGTTCGGCAACTTCAAGTTCGGTACGGCGACGGCTGTGACGCTGGTGCACGACCTGTTCTTCACGCTGGCGGCGGTCGGCTTCTCGCATGTTCTTGCCGAGACGTTCATCGGCAATGCGCTGCTGATCGAGCCGTTCCGCATCAATCTGACGCTGGTGGCGTCGGTGCTGACGGTGCTGGGTTACTCGGTGAACGACACGGTCGTGATTTTCGACCGAATTCGCGAGAACCGGGGCAAATACGGGCACGTATCACGACAGATCATCAATGACTCGATCAACCAGACGCTGTCGCGTACGTTGCTGACCAGCCTGACGACACTGCTAACCGTCGCTGTGATGTACGTTTTTGGCGGGTCGGGCATTCATGGCTTTACTTTTGTGCTTTTCATTGGCATTATCTGTGCTACGTACTCGTCGATTGCGGCGTCTGCGCCGCTGCTGTTGCTGGGACGATCGGTCGATCGAACGGGTGCGCAGCAGCCGCCGGTTGGGCAGCTTCAGCGGGTTGGTGGCTGATTCGATTCACCGATTCACGCCCACTGCTGGATAGACCTGGCGGCAAATGCGAGCACTTCGGATGCCTCGGCGTTCGGAGTCGGGGCACGAAAAACCGGGCAGTTGTTAGACCATTCAGGAATGGGAAGGAGTCCCACCTATGCGCAAGGACGTGCGATTCGGCTTGACGATTGGCGCCATTCTACTGGCAGTCCTGGTGGTTTACGTGCTCGTTGTGCCCGGCCGCAATGAGCCGGATCTGGTCTCGCTCGAGACGCTCGATCCGGCTGGCACGAGCGCCGAAGAGACCGAAAGCGGCCCGTCCATCCTTGATCTTGTCGAACCCCCTGTAACCCAGACCACAGTCACGGACGTCCGACAGGCGGAAGCGCCGATCGTCACGGAGACGCCGATCGCGGCTGCCCCGCAGCAGCAGTTTGACTGGGAAGCCATGCTCACGCACGGCCGGCTGATCGCCGTCGAGCAGACCACTGAGCAGGCTCAGCCGTCAGCCGCCGCCCAGCCCGCGCCGGTTCAGCGCACGGTCGCCCGGGGCGAGGACTATCCGGCTCTTACGCGTCATACCGAGACGTCGCGCGCCACCCCAACCGCCGATTCCACAAGCCAGACCTACATCGTCAAGTCAGGCGATAACTTTTGGGTGATCGCCCAAGCCGTCTACGGCGATGGCCGGCATTACAAGCTGATCGAGCAGGCCAACCCCGGCGTCGATTCCAGCAACCTGAAGATCGGCCAGGAGCTGCGCATCCCACCGTTGTCGACCGCCGCCACGCCCGCTGCCGGCATCACGAGCAACTCCGCGACGACTCTCGGCCCGCGGCAGTACCGCGTTCAGCCGAACGACAGCCTCCACCGCATTGCCCAGAAGCTCTACGGCGACGGCAGCCGCTGGCAGGAGATCTACGATCTCAATCGCCAGACGATCGGCTCGAATCCCGCCCGGCTGAAGGTCGACATGATCCTTCAGCTCCCCGAGGAGCCCATCCGCGCCGCCAGCCGGTAACGGCTGAATCGATCGTCGACAGAATTCCTTGCGAACTCCGGGGCGACGCCGTGCGTCGCCCCTGCTCTTGCGCGTTTGGGCTGGGGGTTGGTTATCCGCCTCGCGGCGATTGGCGTGCTATGTGCGGGTGGGAGCACATTGCCATGTGCTCCTACAGGAATGCAACTGCTTCCCGTTGTCGTGCCGTCGCTCCATCAGCGACGTCCATAGCCGGTCCCCTGAAACGGATCCTGCGTCCGTCTTCGCGCACGCGTCGCGGCCTTCGCGGTCGCCGTTCCCAAGTGCATGGGACGAGCTACCGCGCCGATTCCTGCAGCTCATCCACCTGCTGCAGCAGCGCTTCGATGCGGCTGATGCGCTGCTGGATGGGGACCAGGAGATCGTCCAGCCATTCGACCGTCGCTGCGCGCGGGTCGCCGGGATCCTGCGACCCGTCGCCGCAGCCCAGCCATCGCTCGACACGCCGTTGCGTGCGCCATCGCAGCACCAGCCACAGCATGAAGTACCACAGCAGTGCAAACACCGCAGCCTCCAGCAGCACCTGCACGCTCAGCACGCGAACGGCCAGCTTTGCCAGATCCGTGAGGCCCGGCCACCGGTCGACCGGCAGCAGCAGTTCCAGCACCGGCTGAACCAGCACAAACCACAGCAGCGCGCCGATCGTGAGCAGCCATCGCACCGGAGCGAAGATCGCCAGACTCCGCCCAGCCCGCTCGGCGACCTGCCGGTCGCGCTGCCGCAATGACTGTTCGATCGCAAAGCCGAGGCGCGAGGCTTCCTGCTCAGCCGGCTGGGCCTCCCAGAGGCGATTGTGCGCATACAACTCGCTCATGATCGGCTGAGCCTGCTGGAGCTGGGCGAACGTCGTCTGCACTGCCGTTGCGAGCTGCTGGCTCCAGGCCAAGCGATGCTGTTGCCCGCCCGCCGATGCGACATTGCCGCGGATCAGCGCGAGGATCGGCCAGAGCATCGCGTGCAGCACGCTCAGCAGCGGCCACGCGCGCACGCGGCGCGACAGGGCATCGTCGATCAGCCGCAGCCGCGACGCCGCGTCGTCGTCGCGCTCCGCGATGCCCCCCTCCTCGACCATCGGGCCGATGCGCGCCTGGATGGCGTCAGCCGCCTGCTCATGCAGGCGCCGCAACTGCTCGAGGCGGCGCGGCAGGTGCTGCTCTCGCACCCAGCCGATGACGGTCTTCACCTGCTGCGCGCCGGCTTGGGCGATCGCGCGGCTGACGCTTTCGCCCGATCGCTGACGGGAGAGCGTCTGCCGCAGCTCGGGCAGGTCGAACGCCTGCGGCTGAGTCGCGCTGACGGCGTAAACGCGCGGCGGCTGATCGAGCTGAAGGACGCGTGCGGCGCGGCGGGCGAAATCGTCGCGCAATTCCTCGATCGGATCGACATCCTGCCGGCCGTTGGTCGTGCCCGATGCGCCGTGCGCCGCGGCGACCTGATCGACCTTGTTGAGGCAGAAGATGAAGTTTTCCGGGGCGTTGCCAGCCGCGACTTGGCGCAGCAGGTCCTGCACCTGCCGGTCGGCGTATTTCTCGACGCTCTGGACCCAGATGGGGTAGAGCATGAAGCGGAGCATGTGGCGCGTGAGGGCGACATGCTCGCGGAAATGACTGTCGATGTCGGGCAGGTCCAGCAGCACCTGCCGGGCGATGGCGTCGATGTTGTGGGTGACGATCCTCCATCGGCCGGGGACTTCCCGCTGCAGGAACTGCTCGATGGCCGCGGCGCGTGAGGTATGGACGTAGGCGATGACCTGCTGCGTGCCTTCGCCCCAGGCGGTGGACTGCGTGATGGCCTGCCCGGCGAGGGCATTGACCAGGGCGCTCTTGCCGACTTCCTTGCCGCCGATCAGGCCGACGATGTACCAGCCCGTGTCGTCGGCTGGCGGAATCCGCGCCAGGTCCAGCACAGGCGCGTCGTCAGCCATCAGCAAAGGCGCATCGGCGCCGGTCAGCTCAACGGCTTCGGCAACCAGACGCCGCAGGTCGGTGGTCGGAGCAGTCATGGGCATCAGTGTAGCCAAGAGCGGGTGAGGGAGCACGGGTGAGGCGTTCGGGATTTTGGATGGCGGATTGCGGATTTTGGACTGCGAAATGGGGAGTGTCATGGGTCACTTGTCACTCGCTGCAACTCGACGCAGCGCAAACCGAAAAGCACGGCACGCAATCGCGTGCCCTACGCACTCAACTGCCTCCTGCCGACTCCGAAGCTGCCTGCTCAACACGACGTATTTTGAATAAAGATTGACGGTCTTTTGTATACAACCGCCGCGCGGCAGCGGGGTATTCTCTGACGTACGTGCTGCCCAGGCCCGCTCGCGTGGGCGGCATTGGGGTTCTCACAAACGCCACAGGGACTGTCATGAAATCAACCGCACTGTTCTGCACCGCCATCGCCTGTGTATCGTCGCTAGCCATGCTTATCTCACCCAAGCCGGCTCAGGCCGATCCGCTGCCGCCGCCAGTTATCCCGGCGGGCGTCGGCGTTCAGCTCAAGCCCAACAACTTCACGATCGAAACGATCGACCAGGTTCACGCAGCCGGTTTCCGCGTCATCCGCCGCGGGTTCTACTGGAACGCGGTCGAGAAGCAGAAGGGCGTCTATGACTTCTCCGACTACGACGCCCAGATGGAACATGCCCGCAAGCTGGGCATGACGGTTGTCGGCTGCCTGTTCTCGCATAACAAGCTGTACCCCGGCGGCGACAAGACCGGCTTCCACAACGAGGAAGAACGCAAGGGTTTTGCGGCGTTCGCGGCTGCGGCGGCTGAGCGTTACAAGGATTACCCCGTGCTGTGGGAGATCTGGAACGAGCCGAACGTCCGCACGTTCTGGGGCCAGCACGGCACGCACAACACCGAACAGTTCGCCGATGAGTACACCGCCCTGGTAAAGGAAGTCGTCCCCGCCATGCTCAAGGCCAATCCCGATGCCTTCGTCATGGCCGGTTCGGTCTCCAACTACTGGCAGCCCAGCTACAACTGGACGGAATACTGCTTCCAGAAGGGCATCCTGAAGACGGGCATCAAGGCCTGGTCGGTCCATCCGTACGGCGTGAAGACGCCCGAGGAGTTTGCCATCGGCCACAAGATCACGCGCGATCTGCTCAAGAAGTACGGCGCGCCTGACATGCCGATGCTTAACACCGAGCGCGGCTTCACCATCACCGAGCGCGACGAGGGCTATTCCGGCGGCAGCAAGGAGCGGGCGCTGGAGTTCCAGGCGTGGCACGTCGTGCGGCAGTACATGGCTGACCTGATGGCCCAGGTGCCGCTGACGGTCTGGTATGAGTGGGGCGGCAATGAAGGATTCGGGCTGGTGGAGAACGGCCAGGCTCGCCCGGCGCTCGAGGCTGCCAAGGTGATGATCCAGCAGCTCAACGGCTACCGCCTGTCGCATCGCGTGGACACCGGCCATGAGCTGGACTACGTGCTGGTGTTCAAGAACGACAAGGGCGAGCAGAAGCTGGTCGTCTGGACCGCGCCGCCCGCGACGATGGAGCCGGACAAGGCCTATCCCCACGAGGTGCAGATCAACCTCGGCGCCAACGCCTCGGTGCAGGTCGTCGATCTGCTGGGCAATGCCTCGACGGCTACAGCCGATGGCGGCTCGCTGCGCGTGAAGGTCAGCGGCGCGCCGCAGTATCTGCAGATTCCGTCCAATGCAAATGTCAGCGCCAAGTCGATCGAGCCGTTCACGCCGCCCATCGCCGATGCCGGCGCAGCCCCTGAAGGCGCGGTGGATCTGAAGCTCTTCGAGCCGGGCACGAACTGGAAGTTCGAGAGGAACACCGGCGAGGGCTCGTTCAAGGTGACGACCGACGCCTCCGGCCGACAGATCGGCGTGATGGAGTATGACTTCTCGCAGTCCAAGTCGCAGGGCACGCCGTATGTGCTGGCGTCGGCGCCGATGGAGGTCGCCGAAGGCGCCAAGGGCGTGCGCGTGCTGGTGCGATCGAACGTGGCTCAGCAGTTGACGTTCCGCCTGATCGACAGCACCGGCCAGACGCTGCAATACAAGCAGCGGATCCAGGGCACGGGCGCGTGGGAAGAGATCGTCATCCCGCTGACGCGGCGGCTTGAGCGGTGGGGCGGAGCCAATGACGGCCATCCGCACTTCCCGATCAAGTCGATCGTCTTCAGCGTCCCCCTGCCCAGCCAGGACCACAAGACCGGCAAGGTTGAGTATTCGGACGCGGCAGTGGTTCGATAGCTGTTGCTACCTGCAGATGTTCGCAGCGCCCCGGTTCGGGCTGGGGCGCTTTTTTGCGCGCGTCGCGATGCAGCCGGCCCGCCCTCGTCACGGCGGCCGAGGAGCGGGGACCGGATCATCACAAGCCGCCTGCGAAGAACTGCGGCTTGGTCATCCGCCGGCGTTGGCTATCTGCAGGATGTGGGCGGAAATCCGGGGTTTACCTTCAACGGTGTGCCCGTCACGCAGGCGACGATCGACGACACCCAAGTGCAGACCGGCGGGCTGCTCTCACCCGCCCCCTGTCGCGCCAACCAGTGTGGCGCGAGCGTCCCGCCCGCGTTCTGCCGGGTGTACTCGCATCTGTTGTAGGGGCGGATGGCAATCCGGCCCCGGACGCGCAAGCGCGTAAGGATGATCGGCCGCCGGTCGGCGGGCGGAGCACATGGCCATGTGCCCGTACAGACGCAGGCCAAGCAACCCAATTAGCCGTCGCTTTGCGATCATTGGAATCTCTGCGATCTTTGCGCTAGCCACCATTTCGCACCCTTCGCGACCTTCGCGCCTTCGCTGCCTATCGCTTGATCCCCCGCTGACACCTCCGCACCAGCCGATATGATGCCAGCCATGACGATTCGACCTGCGCAACCTGCCGATGCAGCTACCATCGCGGATTTCCAGTGCCGCCTGGCGCGTGAGACCGAAGGCATGGAACTTGACCCAGCCACGGTGAATGCGGGCGTGCGGGCGGTCTTCGAAGATCCGCATCGCGGGACGTACTACGTCGCGGAGGCCGAGGGGCGGGTCATCGGCTGCCTGCTGACCGTGCCGGAGTGGTCCGACTGGCGCAACGGTACGGTCCTGTGGATTCATAGCCTGTACATTCACCCCGACTGGCGGCGGCGGGGGGTGTACCGGGCGATGTACGAGCATCTCCGCTCGCGCGTGCTGGCCGACCCGCGCCTCTGCGGCCTGCGGCTGTACGTGGACCGACGCAATACCCCTGCCCAGCAGACGTACACGGCTCTGGGGATGGACGGCGAGCACTACCAGCTTTTCGAATGGATGAAGGGGTGAGGTGCAAGGCCCCGGTAGGATGGGCGCCTGTCCGCAACTTCTGCATCTGCAATTCGTTATGCGCCGACCATCCGGAGTTGTCGCAACAATATGAAAAATGTTCCACGTGGAACATTGGCCAAACACTCAATTGGCTGCGTACCCGCAGGCGCCACCTGCTGAACGCGAATCCCAGCCAAACCGCGGGCGAGACGCCCGCGCCACGTTAAGCCTGCCTTCAAGCCGATGGCGTTTCGATCACCTGCTGCGCTTCGCACGCAATGTTCCACGTGGAACATCGATCAGCGCGGCCCAGTGGCGCGGGCGTCCCGCCCGCGTTAGTGATGGAGTTGCGCGATATGCAGGGGCGGATGGCAATCCGCCCCGGGGTGGGCGGCGTACGCAGGGACGGTCAAGGGGCTGTCGAAAGCGGGGGCACATTGCCATGTGCCCCTACAAGTGCGGTCAGGACCGTTCGACGCGTGATCGCCATCTCGCCATGCCAAATCCTCCTTCGTGATCTTTGGGCTCTCTGCAATCTTTGCGCCATTCCGCCTTCGCGCCTTCGCGATCGCCGCTATCCACGCGTATAACAACGGCGAGCAATGTTCCACGTGGAACATCGATCAGCGCGACTTTGTGGCGCGGGCGTCCCGCCCGCGTTAGTGATGTCTTTGTTTCACCCAACAGGTGATTGTGACAGCCCATGGATAATCGCAAGCGATATGCAGTGGTCGGCACGGGCACGCGCGTGGTGATGTTCCTGGATGCGATTGCCGGCCGGTATCGGGAGACGAGCGTGCTGGTCGGGCTGTGTGACGTCAGCCGATC
>Ga0207864_1002433_pt1 | contig 17578 bp, 10 predicted proteins | sample HigsolmetaAR202D_FD_184834 | JGI IMG/M metagenome (GOLD analysis project Ga0207864, IMG submission 184834) | Ionic liquid and high solid enriched microbial communities from the Joint BioEnergy Institute, USA - AR20-2-D (SPAdes) (version 2) ... | reverse complement strand
ACTCCCTCGAGCTGCACCGGGTCAGCAAGTCCGGCGAGCTCGAGGAGCAGGACGACGCGCGCGCGAAGTACGAGCGCGCGCTGGACGCCGCGGCGGCGCACGTGCAGCGCGTGCGCGAGGGCGTGTTCCCGGCGAAGCCCGCGGAATCGTGCGGCTGCCCGCCGTTCTGCCACGGTTGGGACATCTGCCGCGTGAAGGGCGGGCCGAAGAGGAAGTCGTAGCGATGATCCTCCAGCCGACCGACTCACAGTGGGCCGCGGCCAGTGCCGTGGACGAGCACGTGCTCGTGACCGCGGGCGCCGGCGCGGGCAAGACGCAGACCGTCGTCTACCGCATCCTGTACCTGCTGGGCGTGGAGCTGCGCGGCCAGCGCATCGCGCGGCCGCACCGGCTGCACGACATCGCCGCCATCACGTTCACCAACCAGGCCGCGGCGGACCTGAAGCAGAAGGTCCGGAAGGCGTTGCGCGCCGCGGGCCTGCGCCGCGCGGCATACGAGGTGGACTTCGCGCGCATCGGCACCATCCACGCGTTCTGCGGCGAGCTGCTGCGCGAGTTCGCGCTGCGCGCCGGCCGGGCGCCCATCCGCGATCTGCTCGAGGAGAGCGCCGGCATCGCGCTCGCCGCGGAGGCCGTGCGCGAGGCGCTGCTGGACGCCATCGAGCAGGACGATGTCCCCGGCATCGGCGATCTGCTCACCGTGTGGTCGGTGAGCGAGGTGGAGCAGTGGATGCTCCAGCTCGTGGACGAGGCGGACCGGCTGCACGCGATCCGCGGACGCCAGGACCTCACGGATACCGAGCGCACGGTCGTGGAGCTGGCCGCGCGCGCGCTGGCGCGCATCGAGCAGCAGCTCGAGGCGCGAGAGGCCGTGGACTTCGACCGCATGATCGTCTGGACGCGCGACCTGCTGCGCGACGACCTCGGCATCCGCCGCGCGCTCCAGCGCCGCATCCGCACGCTCATCGTCGACGAGTTCCAGGACGTGGATCCCGTGCAGAAGGAGATCGCGTTCCTGCTCGCGGAGCCCGAGTCGGGGCGCCCGGACACCACGCGGCTCATGCTCGTCGGAGACCCCAAGCAGAGCATCTACCGCTTCCGCCGCGCCGACGTGACCGTGTGGCGCTCGGTCGAGCGCGAGTTCAGAGGGCAGGGCACCGGCCGCGTGCTGGCGCTGGAGGAGAGCTTCCGCAGCGTCGCGCCGGTGCTCGGCTTCGTGGACGCGACCATCGGGCAGTTGCTCGACAAGCCGCTGAACGGCGAGGCGCATCAGGACTTCGAGGTGCCGTACCAGGCCGTGCGCTCGAAGCGGTCGGATGGGCCCTCGGACCTGGCCGTGGAGATCGTCGTCGTGCCGCCGGACGGGGATGGCAAGCTGCGCCGCGCGGACGACGTGCGCGCGATCGAGGCGGAGGCCGTCGCGAAGCGCGCCGCGGAGTTGGCCGCCGAGGGCGTGCGCGCTGGCGAGATGGCCGTGCTGCTGCCCGCGTGGGGCGCGCTGGAGCTCTACCAGGCCGCGCTCGAGCGCGCGGGGCTGCGCACCTACGCGCTGCGCGCCGAGGGCTTCTACGAGCGCCGCGAGGTCGTGGACATGATCCTCGCCCTCGAGGCGCTGCGCGACCCAAGAGATGACCGCGCGCTGCTGGGCTTCCTGCGCAGCCCGTTCGTTGGCGTGAGCGACGAGACGCTGCTCGCGATCGCGCGCGGCGCGAGGCGGCCGTACTGGGACGGGTTGGGTTCGGTGGAGGTGGACGACGACGTCGAGCGATCGTTGCTCGCGCGCGGCCGCGAGCTCGTCGCGCACTACAGCGCGCTGCGCGACCGCGTGCCCGCCGCGGACCTGCTGGCGTCCCTGCTCGAGGAGAGCGGCTACTTCGCCCATCTCGCACTGCTGGGCGAGGATGGCGAGCAGGCGCTGGCGAACGTGCGGAAGTTCCTGCGCGAGCTGCGGGCGCGCAGGCACACGAGCGTGGGCGAGCTGCTCCGCACGATCCGCGAGGTGCGCGCGCGCGGTGAGCCGGTGGGCGACGAGCGCCTGCACGCCCCGGATGACGACGTCGTCACGCTCACGACCATCCACAGCGCGAAGGGGCTTGAGTGGAGGGTGGTCTTCTGGTGCGACCTCGTGCGCGGGCGCTGGGGCCTGCAAGGCGCGCGCTTCCTGCTCGGAAGGGACGAGCTGCGCATCGGTGATCCTGAGCTGAGAGGCGAGGAGCAGGCGCCCGAGTGGCAGGCGTTGCGGGAGCGGATGCGGCAGGAGGACGAGGCGGAGAAGCGACGGCTGTGGTACGTGGCCGCGACGCGCGCGAAGGACCGGCTGGTACTGGCGAGCGTACCGCTGGGAACGGGCCGCCGCGGCGTGGACTCGCCGGCGACCGCGCTCGCCGAGCTGCTTCCGGGCATCGGGTATTGCATCGAGAACGGCTCGCAGGAGTTCGAGTACCGCGCCGCGGATGGCGCGCTGTATCGCGCGCGGGTGATCGTGGCCGATCCGGCCGCGGTGCCCGTCGAGCCGGAGTCGGCGGAGCCGAAGCCGATCGAGGATCCCGCGTCGCTGGCGCCGCCGCTGGCGCCCGTGCGGGTGGCTCCCGGCCGGCCGCGCCATTCCGCGACGGAGTTCCTGACGTTCTCGCGCTGCCCGCGGCGGCACTGGTTCAGGTACATCCGCGGCGTGCGGGAGCCCGCGGTGGACCGCAGCACGCCGGAGTTCATGTCGGCCGTGACGCGCGGCCAGATCGTGCACGACGTGCTGGAGCACCTGCGGGAGGAGGAGGAGCTCGACAAGCTGCTGGAGGATGCGGTGGGCCGGTGGGCGCCTGACGCGCCGCCGCCGGAGCATCCCCAGGGTGCGGAGCTGCGGGAGCGGATTCGAACCGAGGTTCGCGCTGTTGCCGGGCATCCAGACTACCGCGCGGTGGCCGACCTGCCCGACGCGCGGCGGGAGCTAGAGTTCCTGTACCTGCACTCGGATGGCGCCTACGCGGAGGGCAAGATCGACCTGGCGGCGTGGAGGCGGGGGGAGGGGTTGGTGCTCGTGGACGTCAAGACGGGCGGTGGCGGCAGTGCTCGCGATGTAGAGGCGCGCGCCGGTGCGTATGCGCCCCAGCGAGATGTTTACGTGGCCGCGGCGGACGCGGTGTCGCCGGTGCGTGTGACGCGGTTCGGGTTCCAGTTCTCGGAGCCGGCGATGCAGGTGTCGAGCGTGGTTGGTGACGCTGAGCGGGAGGCAGCGAGGCGGGCGTTCGGGGAGATGCTGGGGCGGATCCGGGCGGGGTCGGCGGCGGAAATGCCGGAGAAGACGGCGTATCCGGCGGAGTGCCGGTGGTGCGGGTATCGGCGGGAGGGGTGGTGTGAGGGGGTGGAGGGCTCGGGTACGGACCGGGCACATCGGTAACATAATAGACCGGGCACATAGGTAACACTCAAGCCCGACTTGCCGTGGCCTGCCGCGAGCACGGTGGGCGAGATCCTGAGGCGGGAGGGGCTTGTTAAGGGGCGGCGCCGGCGGCAAGTAGGGGCGTGGACGGGGCCCAAGACGGTGGCCGATGAGCAGAACCGGGTGTGGACGGCGGATTTCAAGGGGGAGTTCCGCCTGGGCTGTGGGCGGCTGTACTGTCCGCTCACGATCGTAGACGCCGCGACGCGCTACATTCTGGACTGCCGGGCGCTGCCCAGCACGTCGAGCGCTGGGGCACGGGCGAGCTTCGAGCGGGTCTTTCGACGCTACGGGCTGCCGGAGGTGATCCGGACGGACAACGGCGTGCCGTTCAGTACGCAGGCGCTGGGCGGGCTTTCGCAGCTGGCCGTCTGGTGGCTCAGGCTCGGGATCCGGCTCGAGCGCACGCGGCGGCGGCATCCGGAAGACAATGGCCCGCACGAGCGCATGCACCGCACCTTGAAGGCGGAAGCCACGCGGCCGGCGCGCGAGACGGCGGAGCAGCAGCAGCGAGGGCTCCCAGGGGCCTCTAAGGCTCGCAAGCCCGCCGGCCGGACCGTCCGTGCGCAGACGTTCTAGCGGCTTGACATCCTCAGCATCGACGGGTGCTGCGATCGGCCTGCCGCGGCGAGTGGGGCGAGATGCCGAATTCTCGCGGGTCGCGCTCGTTGTCAGTCCCCTAGGTTAGCTTCGCCGAGTGTCGGACCCGCTGGCCTTCGCCGCTGTTCCCAGCCCGACCCACCCTACGGCTGTTTCCGGCAGCCGTTGCCCACGGATGTTTCCGGGTGAATGCTGCGTCGGGCCGGCGAGGTGCGGGGGGAAGAGAGCCTATCCGGCGCACTGCAGGTTCTGCGGATACTGGCGGGGGGGAGTGGTGCGATGGGCGATCCAGGGGCTACGCCGGCAAGAACGGCGCATGGTGAGTTCGCCCATGCGCGTGCCGGTGCGTGGCATGTAGGTCGACACTCACTTCAGTCGGGGAGCAGCCGATGTGTAACGCGTACAATCACCCTTCATCTTGTGACTGCGGCTTCGGCGGCGATACCGGAGGCGGCGGTGCCGCTGCCCATATTCTGGCTCCCCCGCGATCGTATCGGCCACGTGCAGGCTGGGATCAAGGGCAGGCGCTTGTATACCTGACACTGTGCTGGTGGTGTTACAGACCCGCGTACTTCTATCGGAACCCCAACGGCGGGTGCGCGTTGTTCGAGTCGCCTGGCTGGCCGTGGCCGCTACATCCCTGCTGGGAGGAACACCGGGCGCAGCGCTCCGCCGCTGAGCGGCACTACCGGCACGAATTCGAAAGGAATCGAGACCGCTATGCTCGTGCCGTCGTCGGCTCGGAGCGGATCCGACAGCCGAAGGACTCGAGAGCTGTTACCATTTCTGGAGTGGTAACTCGGCAATACCCTGTCGCGGCAGCCAAACGGCTTCGCTCGGCGCCGAACGCTACGGGACCGGTGTTGGTCGACATAGAAATCAGCGAATTCAGCAGGTACGTGTATCTGGTTTCTCTGCCGAGTCCGTTAGCGCGTCTGCTGCCCGAGCATACTCTTTGTCGTGTAGAGGGTCTGTGGGTCAAGGAACGAGACACATGGCACATCTTGGGCTGTAGTATCAGCTTGCCCGGAGCTCGTGCGGAGGTGCTGCCAGGTGTAAGGATGAACAACTGGAGGTGTCGATACTGCCATACCGACCTAGGACGGGACAGCGACCCGGTGGGTAAGTGGGGGCTTGACCCAGATGCATTCCTCGAATGCTCAGCCTGCGGCCGTCGGCGAGGCTCGCTCAGCCCGTCGCTCTTCATGCAGATTGTAACTCGCCCGCGGCTGACTCAGGACGAGGCGCGCAGGCGGCGCAGGGAGATACTGGACCTGCGGAACAGTCATCCTCTGGGAGGCAAAGATCTGGCGGGCACCTATTGCGCGCTGGAGGGCGACTTCAGGCCAGAGATCGTGCTTTTCCCCGAAGGCAGGTGGACCGCACGGAGGGCGGGCGGAGCTGGTTATTGGCGTGCCTCTGGGGCGTGGTTCTGCGAGCGGGGAGTGCTCCGCCTCTTCAGCGACAAGGGTCTGTGGCTAAGTCTCGAGCGCGCGAACGACTCCCCCTCTCTCTGGCTTCAGGTAGATGACGCGCTCTGCGACAGGTCCGTCGACTCCCCATTGAACCACGCCAGGGTATTCGAGAAGACCGGCGGGGTCAATGAACGAGACCGGTGGTTGATCGACTTGGACCGGTGGTTGGACCGGATATGGGACGAGCTTGACTAGCGGTGTCCGTTCGCGGTGCATCCGTAGATCCGTCGCTCAGATCTCCGTATGGTCGAGCCGCCTGCGCCAGCGTTCCCAGTCCGGCATGCACGCGTCGAGGAGGCGCCAGAACGCTGGGCCGTGATGCGGCACGCGCAGGTGGCAGAGCTCATGCATCAGTAGGTAGTCGACACAGCCGATAGGAAGCTTAACTGCATCGACGTTCATCAGGATCCTGCCCTCGGGCGAACAGCTCCCCCACCGCCGCCGCAGCTTGCGGACGATCAGCGGTGGAGGTTCCCTTAACCCCAACCGTGGTGTTTGCCGTATCAGCTCCGCCAGGCGCCGCCCAAAGACGGAGCGCGCGTGCGTGAGGTACCACCGTTCCATCTGCCCTCGGACCCGGGCCGCATCCGCTGGGTTTGGGACTGTGACCCGGAAGAACTGGCCGACGAGCCGTACGCCGGGCCCGGCGCCGGTCTCTACTTTCAACCGATACTGCCGGCCGAGGTAGCGGTGCGTCTCGCCGCTCACCCACTCGCGCGGAGGCGTGGGGGGAGGCAGGGCCGCGATCTCCCGACGATGCCGCAGTATCCAGCGCTTCCGGCGCCGGAGCACAGCCTCGATGTCCGCGACCTCGGCCGCCCAGGGCGCGGTGACGAGGACGCTCCCATCGGGCTCGACCGTGATGCCCAGCGTTTTCCGGCTGGAGCGCCGTAGCGTGTACTCGACCACCTCGCCGCCGAGCTCGAGCGCCCTGCGGCCGACCTCCTGCGGTCCCCTCACTCCCTGTCCCACCGGCGCCGGGCCGCCTCGATGCACCGGTCCATCACCAGGTCGATGAGATCGTACGGAAGCTCGATCCCCCGCTCTCTCGCGAACCGGATCATCTCGTCCTCGATATCGATCCGCATCCGGTTCTGGACGTCCAGGTTGTCCTGCCAGTGCACGATCGCGAGGCGGCGGATGATGTCGTCGATGGCCACGGCGAGCCCGGCCGTCTCGTCGTCGCTCACCCTTGCGCCCACTTCCCGGAGCGCCTCGCCCGCAATGTCATAATACGTCCGGGCGAGCGGACGGCCGTCGAGCGCGGCCGGCGCCTCCTCGAAACGTTCCCGCGTCTGGGCGTGCTCCAGGAGGTCCTGCACCCGGCGGAGGAGCTCGAGCTGCTCGAAGCGCTGCCGCTGGTACTCCTCATACGTCTCCCTAAGCATCTCACCCAGCCGGCGATAGAAGACCGGATCCTCCGCCATCCGCTCATGGATTGTGCGACGCAGGCGGTTGGCAATGACCTCGGCCTTCGCTTCGGGGGACGTGAAGCGATCCACCTCGCGCTGGAACGCCTCCCGGTCGAAGATCTCGACGCTCTCGACGATCGTCTCGACGTCGTCGGCGCCGACGTAGGTGTCGAGCAGCTTCTGGATCGGACCCATGTACTGCCCGAAGTCGACCGTCTCGGCGTAGCGGCGGGCCACGGAGGCTCGGAGCCGCATGAAGTACTTCAGGTCCCGGCGGTACCGCTCGATCCGGTCGAGCGGGGTCTCGGTGTGGAAGGCGCTGCTCGCCAGCGCGACCTTGAGCGCCCGGGCGTACGCCGAGAGCGCCTCGTAGAAGCGCGCCCGCTCCTCTTCGGAGGCGAGGAAGCGTTCCATCGCCTCCTGGTCATCCTTGTTGTGGACGGTCTTGAAGACGTCCCACAAATCCGCGTGCCTCTGCGGGAGCTCTGCAACGACCTTCCGGATATCGGTGAGCGTCCCTTCGAGGTCCTCCGGGTCGTACTTCCCGTCGAACGAGGTGTAGAGGTCGAGCGCGTCCCCGAGGTGCTCGATCACCCCGTAGTAGTCGACGATCAGGCCGTACTCCTTCCCCTCGTAGACCCGGTTCACCCGCGCGATCGCCTGGAGGAGCGTGTGGTCCTTGAGGGAGCGGGTGAGATAGAGGACCGAGTTCCGCGGCGCGTCGAAGCCGGTCAGGAGCATGTCCACGACGATGATGATCTCCGGCTCGTCCGCGTGCTTGAAGCGGTTGATCACATCGCGGCGGTAGTTCTCCTCTGAGCCGAACCGATTCATGGTCCGCTCCCAGAACGCCAGGACGCTGGGGCGGTTCCCCGTGTCGTCGACCTCGTCCACGTCCACGTGCCCCTCCCGGGTATCCGGCGCGGAGATCAGGACCTCCGAAGTCACCATCCCGAACTCGTCCAGGAACCGCTTGTAGAGGAGCGCATCCGCCTTGGACGGCGTCACGAGCTGCCCCTTGAAAGGTGTGCCCTGGAAGTTCGTCTTGAAGTGGACGCTGACGTCCCAGGCGATCGCGCGGATCTTCTGCTCGATTCGGTTGAGCTGGTCGGCGGTCGAGTACTTCCGCTTGAGGTCCGCCTTCTGGTCGGGCGTGAGCGCCGCGGTGTATTTCTCGAACCAGGAGTCGATCGGCTTCTCGTCGATGTCCAGCGGGACGTGGCGCCCCTCGTAGAGGAGGGGGACAACGGCGCCGTCCGCCACTGCCTGGTCGATGGTGTAACGGTCGATGATCCCGCCGAACTTCGCGACCGTCGCCTTGTCGCCCTTCAGGATGGGAGTGCCGGTGAACCCGATGTAGCACGCGCGCGGGAGGGCGACGCGCATCGCCGCGTGCAGCGTCCCGCTGTGGGTGCGGTGCCCCTCATCGACCAGGACGAAGACATTCGGGTCGTCCGCCAGAGGGTCCCGGGTCTGGAGGGCGCGGACGAACTTGTGGACCAGCGTCGTGACGACCCGGGCGCGCCGGTCCCGGAGCTGGCGCCGCAGGTCGGCGCCGCTGTCCGCCTGCACGAGGTCGACCCCGGCGCCGCGGAACGTCTTGTAGACCTGGTCGTCCAGCTCGACCCGGTCGGTGACGAGGATCACCCGCGGATCGAGGTCTCTGAACTCCTCGAAGATTGCGTTGGCGAGCATCACCATCGTGAGGCTCTTCCCGCTCCCCTGGGTGTGCCAGACGACGCCGCCTTCCCGCGCCCCGTCCGGCCCGATCCTCCGGATGCGCTCCATCGTCCGCTTCACGCAGAAGTACTGCTGGTACCGGGCGACCTTGCGGGCCCCGCCCTCGAAGAGGGTGAAGTTGCGAACGATCTCGAGGAGCCGCTCCGGGCGGCAGAGGGCATTGAGCAGCCGGTCCTGCTCGGTCACCTCCCGGCCGAGGGCGAGGGAGTCGAGGTAGGCCTCGACCTCCGCGCGATGCGCGGCGCGGAGCCACGACCAGTGGAGCTCGCCCCGCAATTCGTCGATCTCATCGGCGGGGCGCGGCCCCCGGAGCCGGGCCAGCTCTTCCTCCGAGAGCTCGCGCTCCCGCCACCGGTGCCAGAACTTGAGAGGCGTCCCCGTCGCGCCGTATCGCGCCTCGTTCACCGCGAGCGCCAGGAGGAGCTGGGCGTAGTGGTAGAGGCGCGGGATCTCGCTCGCTCCCTGGTTCCTGAGGTGCTGGCTGATCGCCTCCTCGACCGGGACCTTGCCTCCGGGGAGGGACGACGGCTTGCACTCGATCACCACGAACGGAATGCCGTTCACGAAGCAGACGATGTCCGGCCGCCGCGTCTGGGAGGTTCCGGATGCCTCGACGTCGAACTCCTCCGTCACGTGGTAGACGTTCCGCTCCGGATGTTCCCAGTCGATGTAGCGGATCGTGAAGCTCCGGCGGTCGCCGTCGACCGTCTGCGGGACCGACTTCCCCAGCCGAAGGAGATCCCAGATCTTCTCGTTCGTCCGGACGAGGCCGTCGTCCAGCACCGAGGTCAGCTCGGAGATCGCGTCCTCGAGCGCGCCCTCTGTGAAGGGGTATTCCTGCCCCCGGTACTCGAAGCGGTTGAGCGCCGCGAGCTGGTTACGGAGGATGTCTTTGAGGATCACCTCCGAGCGCCGCCCGCCCCGCATCCGGTTTACCTGCTCCGGGCTCAGGTACGTCCAGCCGAGCTGGCGCAGCAGGTCGAGCGCTGGGATCTGGCTCGTCACATCCTCGCTCGTCGGCGGGGTATGGTCGGGGATCCGGACCTCTTCCTGTACCTCAGGCATGGACGGGCTCCGGTTCGCTGGAGACGGGGACGGTGAGCTCACCGGTCAGGAGCTTCTGCATGAGGCCGCGCTTCTGGTTAGCGTACGCGGCGCGGATCTGTATCAGCAGTTCGATCTCTCGGTCGATTGTGTCGAGAACATTGGCAATCCTCTCTTGTTCGTCCAATCTCAAGGGAAACATCACTCGGATTGTTGCAAACCGCGGAAACTTCAAGGAGAGCGTATCGTCTACCAATCCCTGCGAATGCCGCCAGAAGCTGTGAACGATTCTTGGTAGCTTAAACAGGTGCCTCGCGTATCGACCCATCATCGGGCCGGTCGGCGTCACAACTGTATACGCAGGGCTCACGATACCCTCGTACTTCGAGAGCCCGGAAACGCCTTGCCACATACGCATTGTGTTGTATGCGATGTCCCCTGGGCACACCCGCTTGTACTTGGACTTGTCGTTACTTGATGTGTCACGTCTATCCAATTCGTCTCGGAGCACCACACCTCTATCTCCGGTAACTGCAAGGAGTGGCAAGTGCTCGAAACCGGTTTCTGAACGCTCAGAGAACAACTCGCCCAGTCGGGCTTCTATCCAGGGCTCGCTCGCAAACTCCGGAAACCGCCTCCGCCCCGTCAGCAGTTCCTGCATCAACCCGCGCTTGAACTTGCGTTTGGCGGCAATGATTCGTGAAAAAAGAAGTTCCACCCCCTCCCATCGATGCAGCAGTCGCGCGGCTTCCCTTCTCTGCCGGGCGTCAAACGCAGGAACTGGAATATTTGCTATCGCCTTCTTATCTACGGCAACGAACGTTGACCCCGTCGCGGACCTCAGAAGACTTGGCAATTGGTGCTCGATTACATAGCGCAAGAAAGGAGTGGCCAAGGGATCTTCCCGATCTCTAATCGCTGCCACCCCACGGCCGATACAGTACTCACGATCGGCCGTGTTCATCCGGCCAGTAGAGGCCCCTCTGACACAGATCAGGATGTCCCCCTCACGACAAACCCTTGTCGGCTCCGTCGTCCACTGCTGTGGCACGGGACTATTATCAGTGAACTCGGTGGGTCCATTGATGAGAGGTACTCCAATCCCCTCCTTGTTATAGCTAGTGCCCGGAGGGGATGTACCGATGTCGATTTCCGCTATATAACCAAGCGGTATCGTTGTCTTGCTACCATTGCTCACAGCCCCAACTCCTTCAACGCCGTTTCCAGCTCTGCCCGCGCCGTCGCGAGCTCCTTCTCGAGCCGTTCGATCTCGGCCTTGACGGCCACGAGGTCGACGGGTTCCTCCTCCTCGAACGTGTCGACGTAGAGGGGGATGTTGAGGTTGTAGTCGTTCTGCCGGATCTCGTCGATCGTGGCGCGGTGGGCGTACTTCGGGACGTCTTCGCGGGCGCGCCACGTCCGGACGATCTTCTCGATGTCCTCGTCCCGAAGGCGGTTCTGGTTGCGCCCCTTCTCGAACTCCCGGCTCGCGTCGATGAAGAAGACGGAGTCGTCCTCCTTGTTCATCCGGAAGAAGAGGAGCGCCGCGGGGATGCCTACGCCGTAGAAGAGGTTGGCGGGGAGCCCGATCACGCCGTCGAGGAGGTTCTCCTCGATGAGCCGGCGGCGAATGACGGCCTCGCTTCCGCCCCGGAAGAGGACGCCGTGGGGGACGACGACGCCGACGCGCCCCGTGACCGGGTCCGCGGTCTCGATCATGTGGCTGATGAAGGCGTAGTCGCCCCGGCTCTTTGGCGGCACCCCGCGGTGGAAGCGCCGGTAGCGGTCGCTCTCGGCCATCTCTGCACCCCACTTGTCCAGCGAGAACGGCGGGTTCGCGACGACGACATCGAAGCGCATGAGGCGGTCGCCTTCCACGAGGCGCGGCGCGCGGAGGGTGTCACCCCGCTCGATCCGCGCCTGGTCGAAGCCGTGGAGGAACATGTTCATCTTGGCCAAGGCCCAAGTCGCGCCATTTAGCTCTTGGCCGAAGAGGGCAACGTTCCGGACCCCACCGGGCCCTTCGGGCACCATCTCGCCGGCGCGGATGAGGAGCGAGCCCGAGCCGCAGCAGGGGTCGCAGATCCGCTCCCCCGGCTTCGGCTCGAGGATGCGGGCGAGGAGGCGGGACACCTCGGGTGGAGTGAAAAATTCACCCCCCTTCTTTCCTGAATCGCTGGCGAATTTCTCGACGAGGAACTGGTATGCGTCACCCAGGACATCTTGTTTCTCGAGATGTGCCGGTCGCAGATCGAGCCTGGGGTCCGCGAAGTCCTCGAGGAGGTGCTTCAGCCGGGCATTCCGCTCCTTCGTCTCCCCGAGCGCGGCCTCGCTGTTGAAGTCGATTGCCCGGAAGACTCCCTCGAGCTTCGCCTTGTTCGCGTCCTCGAGCTTCTCCAAGGCCTTGTTGATCCGGTCCCCGATGTCGGGCTCGTTCCGGGCCGCGTAGAGGGAGTAGAAGTCCGTGCCCTCGGGAACGATGAAGCGCTCGCGCTCCATCGCCCGCTGGACGCGGACCGCGTCGCCTTGGAAACGCTCCTCGTACTCCTCCCGCTTCTCCCTCGTCAGGTCGGAGACGAACTTCAGGAAGAGCATCACGAGGATGTAGTCCTTGTACTGGGCCGGGTCGATCGTCCCGCGGAAGGTGTCGCAGGCTCTCCAGACGACGTCGTTGATGTCCCTCTGCGTGGTCAGTCGAGACATGATCACTCGTCCGCTTGGCGTTGGACCGCGCGTTGCAGCGCGGCGTAGGTGAGTGAATGGATCAACTGCGTGCGTGCGGCCGCGAGCCGCCGCTCGAGTTCGGTCACGCGTTCAGCCAGGGCGTGGACGCGCGCGATGCGGCGCTGCAGGTCGAGCGGGGGGAGCTCGATCTCGAAATCGCGGAGCGTGCTGATCGAAAGGAAACGCAGGTTCGTCCCCTGCATCAGCCCGCTCAACCTTGCCGCCGTCGTCGGATGGTTGATGTACCACGCGAGATAATCCGGATCGGCAATGCGCGAGTCCGGCGAGATGACCGCCCAGTGGCCCATTGCGATGACGTCGGGCGGGACGTCTCTGGCAACCACGGCGGTCGGGCGCGCCGAGCGTAGCGGGATGAGCACGTTGCCTTCCCGGATCTGGTAGCGCGAGGCATCGAAGGCCGGTGTTACCCGCGGGAGGGCCGCCCAGGCGACAGTCCCATCAGGCGCGATGTCGCCGGCCTGGAGCGCCAACCGGGGCGCCCCGTGGGACTGCCGCCGCTTCTCGGTGCCCCGGCTCGGGGGCACGTATCCCCTACGGATCGAGCCGAGAGCGGCGAGGGGGAGGCGGCGCGAGGCCAGATTCATCGGCGCCCTCCCGGACGGCTGCGCCGGCTAGATTGCATCTCGTCCGCTTCGTCTACGAGCCGCATCCCGAGAGTTGTCCCGTGACTCGGTGGTGGACCTACCAACTAGCGAGTGTCAAGATAGCGGCCCAGGAGGTTTCTCGCAAGTTCTTCGTCACTCGGTAAATATACTACCGAGCAGCTTTCACGGCTAAACTAGTGCCGGCCATGAGGTTACGGCATCGCGTGGGCGCAGGAAGCCTCGTGATGCCCGGCGGCGCGCCGCATGACCGGCGCGGCTCCGCCGGGATCCACGCGAGGCATCCTTGCCCGCGCCGGGCCGCTTAGATAAGCTTCTCGCGTTTTCCTTTCCTAACGGGGCGGATCGGAAAGCTTCTTTACGTAACGCGTACCGTATGGATCCAAAGGACTTCACAGAGCTGGCTCCCGGGCGCTTCGTTCCCACGATCGGCGGTGTCCAGGCCTTCGTACCCGACCCGCTTCCAGAAAACCTCGAGCTTCGGGGGAGCACCGTCCGCCTCCTGGCCGCCGCGGAGAACGCTCTCGGAAGGCTCGCTGGCACGACGGCTCGCGAGTTCAACCCGTTTCTCGTGGCGTCGCCGCTCCTCCGTCGAGAGGCCATCCTGTCCAGCAGGATCGAAGGGACGGTCACGACCCCGGAACAACTGGTCCTTCTCGAGGCGGAGGGCGACGAAACACCAAGGCGGGGCCGGCCGGACGCGGACACCCAGGAGGTCCTGAACTACGTGCGCGCGATGCACAGGGGGCTCGAGCTCCTGGAGTCCCTTCCCGTCTCGCTGCGTCTGATCAGGGAAGTCCACGGCGTCCTGCTCACGGGTGTACGCGGGGAGCGCGAGCGCCCGGGCGAGTTCCGGCAGAGCCAGAGCTGGATTCGGGGAACGCTGGACGACGACATCTCCAACGCGAGATTCGTTCCGCCGCCTCCGGCGGAAATGACGAAGGCGCTGCACGACCTCGAATCCTACATGAACCGGGAGCAGACGCCCGACCGCGATCCGTTGCTGGTGCAGCTCGCCCTCATCCACTACCAGTTCGAGGCGATCCACCCGTTCCGCGACGGCAACGGCCGCATCGGCCGACTGCTGATCCCTCTCCTCCTGGTCAGTCACCGTCGCCTGGATGGCCCGTTCCTCTACCTCAGCGCGTTCTTCGAGCGAAACCGCGACCGCTACATGGACCTCCTGCTGCGCGTGAGCCAGCTCGGGGACTGGGTGTCCTGGATCGATTTCTTCCTTCGTGGTGTGTACGAGTCCGCGACCGAGGCGAACGAGCAAGCCCTGGCGCTGCTCGACCTTCGCCAGCGGTACCATCGGCGGGTTCAGAAGGGGAGGTCATCGGCGCTGCTGATCCATCTGATCGATGAGCTCTTTCAGCGGCCCTCCATCACGATCAACCAAGCCGCCGCCCTTCTGGGCGTCACGGGCCCAGCAGCACGGAACAACGTGCATCGTCTGGTGAGCGAAGGAATCCTCCGCGAGGTCACCGGCCGCAAGCGCAACCAGGTCTTCGTCGCGGACGAGATCCTTTCGTTCATGTACGACGCACCGGCGCCGCGACCCGCCGGACCGTGACTCTATGACCTCAAGGAATATGGTCCGCTGCATACGTCCCCCGAACCGCCCACACTGGATTCGAGACCATGGCACGCCTGAACGTCGATAAAGTCCTCGACTGCGCTTCCGCCGAGGAATGGGAGGCCTGGCTGGAGCAGCACCACGCGTCGGAGTCGGAGGTCTGGCTCCGCCTGGCCAAGAAGGGGACCGACGCGAAGACGGTTTCGCGCGCCGAGGCGCTCGAGGTCGCGCTCTGCTACGGCTGGATCGACGGACAGGCGAGGACGCAGGACGAGAGGTACTGGCTCCAGCGGTTCACGCCGCGGACGCGCCGGAGCAAGTGGTCGAAGATCAACTGCGAGGCAGCGGAGGCGCTGATCCGCGCCGGGAGGATGAAGCCGGCGGGTCTGGCGGCGGTGGAGGCGGCGAAGGCGGACGGCCGCTGGGCCGCGGCCTACGCGCCGCCCAGCAAGATCGAGGTTCCGGCAGACCTCGCCGCGGCGCTTGACAAGAACCCCAAGGCAGCGTCGTTCTTCCGCGAGCTGGATTCGCGGAACCGCTACGCGATCCTCTACCGCATCCAGGACGCGAAGAAGCCGGAGACGCGAGCACGGCGGATCGAGAAGTTCGTCGCCATGCTCGCGCGCGGCGAAAAGATCTACTGACCCACCGCTGCCGCGCGCGAAGCTACCCTCACCATCAGCGGCCCTGGCCTCACTCACCCATCCTTCCCCCTAATTGCCGCCCCTCCCCCGCCGCACTACGTTCCACGCCATCACGCACGCCCACCCATCGCCGCAAGGAGAACACAGCCATGCACGCCGAGCGCTGGGAGCGGGTCCAGGCGCTGTTCCACGCCGCGCTCGAACTGCCGGAGGCGGAGCGCCGGGCGTTCGTCGAGCGCGAGTGCGCGGGCGACTCCGACCTGGCGGCGGACGTGCTGGCGATGCTGGAGGCGGACGCCGAAGGCATGCCGATCCTCGACAGCGGCCTCGCCGGCGTCGCGAGCGACGTGCTGCGCGAGCCGGAGCCGGTGCCGCGCACGATCGGGCCCTACCGGATCGTGCGGCTGCTGGGCGAGGGCGGCATGGGGGTGGTGTACCTGGCGGAGCGCGAGGACCTCGGCCAGCGCGTCGCCGTGAAGCTGCTGCGGGACGCGTCGCTCTCGCCGCTGCGGCGCGAGCGGTTCAGGGAGGAGCAGCGCGCGCTGGCGCGGCTGGTGCACCCGTCGATCGCGCAGCTCCACGACGCGGCGACGCTGCCGGACGGCACGCCGTACTTCGTCATGGAGTACGTCGAAGGCGTTCCGATCACGGAGTGGTGCGCCACGCGTCGCAGCCCGCTGCGCGAGCGGCTCCAGCTCTTCCGAGCGCTCTGCGAGGCGGTCCACTTCGCGCACCGGCACGCGATCGTGCACCGCGACCTCAAGCCCAGCAACGTGCTGGTGACGGAGGAGGGTGCGGTCAAGCTGCTGGACTTCGGCATCTCGAAGCACCTGGAGAACGTGGACGCGCCGGCAGACCAGACGCGCACGGCGATGCGGCTGATGACGCCGGCGTACGCGGCGCCCGAGCAGATCCGCGGCGACCCGGTCGGCACGTCCGCGGACATCTACGCCCTCGGCGTCATCCTCTACGAGCTGCTCTGCGGCCGGCTGCCCTTCGACCTCTCGCGCCGCACGCCCGGGCAGGTCGAGGCGATCATCCTCGACCAGGCGCCCGAGCGACCCTCGGCCGTCGCGATCAAGGCGGCCGCCGCTGATCGTGCGCGCGCCGTGGCCGACGCCGGAGCAACCGAACCGGCAGCCATTGAGCACGGGCAAGGCGAGCACGCCGCTCCGCGCGCGACCCGCGCCGAGTGGGCGGACCTGGACGTGCTGTGCCTGACGGCGATGCACAAGGATCCGCAGCGTCGCTACCGCACGGCCGAGGCACTGATCCGCGACGTCGACCGCTTCCTGAACGGCCAGCCACTGGAGGCGCGGCCCGACTCGGTCCGCTACCGCGCCGGCAAGTTCCTGCGCCGGAACCGGCGCGCGTTGGGCGCGGGCGCCGTCGTCGCCGCGCTCATTGTGGGCCTCGTCGTCTACCACACCATCCGCCTCGCGCAGGAGCGCGACACTGCACGGACGGAGGCCGCCAAGGCCCGGCAGGTCAGCGACTACCTGATCAGCCTGTTCGCGGCGAACAACCCGTTCGAGACGAACCACGTGGACAGTCTCGACGTGCGTACGTTGCTCGAGCGCGGCGTCGAGCGCATTGCAGCGCTGGAGAGCCAGCCGGCGGTGCAGGCCGAGATGTACGCGGTGCTGGGGCAGGTCCACACGCGGCTGAGCCTCTACGCGGAGGCGCAGCGGCTGCTCGAGCGCGCGCTGGATCTGCGACGCCGGCACGGCACGCCGCTCGAGCGAACGGACGTCCTGGCAGGGCTCGGCATCCTGCACCGCTACGCCGGCGAGTACGACGCGGCGGAGGCCGCGCTGCGCGAGGCGCTCGCCATCCGCGAGCCGCGGCTGCCGCCGGACCACCCGGACATCGCGACGAACCTCGACGAGCTCGGCGTCGTCCTGACGAACAAGGGCGAGTACGAAGAAGCCGAGGCGCTGTACCGGCGGGCGCTGGCGATCCGGCGCGAGATCTACGAGGCGCCGCACGTACTCCTCGCCGCCAGCCTCAACAACCTGGCGGTGAACCTGGCCAGCCGGGGCGACTACGCGGGAGGCGAGGTGTACCTGCGCGAGGCGATCGAGATGAACGCCGTCCTCTTCGGCCGCGAGCACGCCAGCATGGCGATGGAGCTGGCAAACCTCGGGGTGATGCTCGAGGCAAAAGAGGACTACGCCGCGGCCGACTCGGCGCTCTCCGAGGCGCTGCGCATCCGGCGCAAGACACTCGGCGACGAGCACTACGAAACGGCGTTCAACCTGACCCAGCTCGGGGCGATGCTGCGCCGCAAGGGGGACTACGGCC
>Ga0207864_1002431_pt1 | contig 17587 bp, 11 predicted proteins | sample HigsolmetaAR202D_FD_184834 | JGI IMG/M metagenome (GOLD analysis project Ga0207864, IMG submission 184834) | Ionic liquid and high solid enriched microbial communities from the Joint BioEnergy Institute, USA - AR20-2-D (SPAdes) (version 2) ... | reverse complement strand
CGGGCACCGCGGCCCCCGTCCGGTTGTGCCGGACGCCGGTGGGCGGCGAGAGGGTCAGACCGTCTCCTTGGCCTGCTCCCCTCCCTTCTTCGCCGACTGGAGCAGGAGCTGGGCGACGTCCATGACCTCGACGGACTCGGGGGCCTCCTGCTTCGACTTCTTCTCGTTGACCGCGTCGCTCACCATGACCTGGCAGAACGGGCAGCCGGTGGCGATGAGGTCCGGCTTGGTGGCCAGCGCCTCCTCGACGCGCTCGACGTTGATGCGCTTGCCGATGCGCTCCTCCATCCACATGCGCGCGCCGCCCGCGCCGCAGCAGAAGCTGCGCTCCCGGTTGCGCGGCATCTCGGCCTTGGTCACCCCGGGCACGCCGGTGATCAGCTCACGCGGCGGCTCGTAGACCTTGTTGTGGCGGCCCAGGAAGCACGGGTCGTGGTAGGTGACGTTCTTGTCCACCCGCTCGATCGGGGCGAGGCGGCCCTCCTTGACCAGTTGGGCGAGCAGCTTGGTGTGGTGCACCACCTCGTAGTTGCCGCCGAGGGCGGGGTACTCGTTGCCGAGCGTGTTGAAGCAGTGCGGGCAGGTGACGACGATCTTGGTCGCGCCGACCTCGTTGAGCGTCTCGATGTTCTGCTGGGCGAGCATCTGGAAGACGAACTCCATGCCCAGGCGGCGCGCCGAGTCGCCGGTGCACATCTCCATGCCGCCGAGCACCGCGTACTTGACGCCCGCGATGTGCAGCAGCTCCGCGACCGCCTTGGTGGTCTTCTTCGCCCGGTCCTCCAGCGCGCCCGCGCAGCCCACCCAGAACAGGTACTCGGTGCCCTCGGGCAGCTTGTCCTCGACGACGGGGACCTCGAAGTCGACCTCGGAGATCCAGTCCATGCGCTTGGACTCGCTCATCCCCCACGGGTTGCCCTTGTTCTCCAGGTTCTTGAGCAGGGTGTTGGCCTCGGAGGGGAAGCTGGACTCGATCATGACCTGGTAGCGGCGCATGTCGAGGATGTGGTCGATGTGCTCGATGTCCACCGGGCACTGCTCGACGCAGGCGCCGCAGTTGGTGCAGGACCACAGCACGTCGGGGTGGATGACGCCGTTCTCCTCCTCGGTGCCCACCAGCGGGCGGCTGAGCAGGGCCAGCACGTCCTCGTGGACGTCCGGGGTCTCCTCGGTGATCCCCTGCATCAGGTACGGGGCCTTGGCGTAGGCGTGCTCCCGCAGGTCCATGACCAGCTTCTTGGGGGACAGCGGCTTGCCGGTGTTCCAGGCCGGGCACTGCGACTGGCAGCGGCCGCACTCGGTGCAGGTGGTGAAGTCGAGCAGGCCCTTCCAGGTGAAGTCCTCGATCTTGCCGACGCCGAAGGGGTCCTCGTCGGGGTCGGCCTCTTCGAAGTCCAGCGGCTCGCCGTCCTTGTCGAGCATCTGCTTGGCCGGGCCGAGCGCGGCCGAGCCGTCGGCGTTGCGCTTGAAGTAGATGTTGACCGGCGCGGTGAAGCGGTGCCAGGCCACGCCCATGGTCAGGAACACGCCGATGGCGATGAAGAACAGCCAGGAGATGACCAGCTTGAAGGCCGCCACGGAGGCGAGCAGGGGCTCGCTGGCCGGCAGGACCGCGCCGAACGCGTGCGAGACCGGGGTGGCCCACACCGGGAACGGGAACTCGCCGAGGGCGACCTTGACGCCGCGGATCACGAAGATCGCGACCAGCAGGGCGATGATGTAGGCCTCGACGTAGTAGGCCGTCCAGTGCCGGGAGTTGGCGAACTTGGACCTGCGTCCCAGGACGCGCGGCCCGCGCAACTGGCGGTAGATCGTCAGGCCGACGATCCCGACCAGGCTCAGGGTGGCGATGACCTCGATGAACAGGCCGTAGACCGTCCAGTCGTGGATGAGCGGCAGGTGGAAGTGCGGGTCCCACACCTCGCCGTGCGCCTCGGCCACCGTGAACACCAGGGCCGGGAACGACACCATGATGAACCAGTGGGCGATGCCGATCCAGCGCCACTTGAGCATGCGCGTGTGACCGACGGTCTCGATCAGTGTGTTCGTGATGCGGCGCCCGAAGTCTGCCTTCCGAGCGGCTTCCACCGGACGGCCGACGCCCAGGACGCGGACCATGCGGCTGATGCCGTAGGCCCACACGGCGACTCCGACCACGGCGAAGGCGGTCGTGATGATCCCCAGTATCAGGTAGAGCATCGCCCGCGGCCTCCCAACGTGATGTCGTGTCCTGGTGTGCGGCACACCAGGGGTCCACCCAATGTTACTAGCGAGTAATACCCGACGGGTCAATGCTCCGCCGGCCCCGCCGCTGACCGACTGGGCGGGATGGCTGGTTGTCAAGGTTAGTGAAGAGGGTATGCGCCCTTTTCAGGTGGGTAGCCGGTCTGTGGTGCGAAGCGGGCGGCTCCGGCGGCGACCTCGGGGTCTCCCCCGAGGGCCGGCTCCAGGCTTCCCCTGGGATGTCCCCGGAACCGGCGGGGCGCACGAAAGAAGTCCCGGTCGCGGGGAACAACACGGGGCGCCTCCTGCGTTGTCATGGGTGCGAAAGAAACTTGAGTCTGATCGACTCAACTGATTTGACAGTGAGTCTGGGGCGAAGCAATATTGCGTTAGACAGACTCAACTTTGACGGAGGAAGCACTCATGGGACGTGCGGTCGGTATCGACCTGGGAACAACGAACTCGGTCGTTGCAGTACTGGAGGGCGGCGAGCCCACGGTCATCGCCAACGCCGAAGGCGCCCGGACCACCCCGTCCGTCGTGGCCTTCGCGAAGAACGGCGAGGTGCTCGTCGGTGAGGTCGCCAAGCGTCAGGCGGTCACCAACGTCGAGCGGACCATCCGCTCGGTCAAGCGCCACATGGGCACCGACTGGAAGACCCACATCGACGGCAAGGACTTCAACCCGCAGCAGATCAGCGCCTTCGTGCTCCAGAAGCTGAAGCGCGACGCCGAGGCCTACCTCGGCGAGGAGGTCACCGACGCGGTCATCACCGTCCCGGCCTACTTCAGCGACGCCGAGCGGCAGGCCACCAAGGACGCGGGCAAGATCGCCGGCCTCAACGTCCTGCGCATCATCAACGAGCCCACCTCCGCCGCGCTCGCCTACCACCTGGAGAAGGAGGGCGAGGCCACCATCCTCGTCTTCGACCTGGGCGGCGGTACCTTCGACGTCTCGCTGCTGGACGTCGGTGACGGCGTGGTCGAGGTCAAGGCCACCCACGGCGACAACCACCTCGGCGGCGACGACTGGGACCAGGCCATCGTGGACTGGCTGGTCGAGCGGTTCAAGAACAGCAACGGCGTCGACCTGTCCAAGGACAAGATGGCGTTGCAGCGGCTGCGCGAGGCCGCGGAGAAGGCCAAGATCGAGCTGTCCAGCTCCACCGAGACCTCGATCAACCTGCCCTACATCACCGCCTCGTCCGAGGGCCCGCTGCACCTGGACGAGAAGCTCACCCGCGCCGAGTTCCAGCGGCTCACCGCCGACCTGCTGGAGCGCACCAAGGCCCCGTTCCACCAGGTCATCCGGGACGCCGGGATCGACGTCAGCAAGATCGACCACGTGGTGCTGGTGGGCGGCTCCACCCGCATGCCCGCCGTGGTCGACCTGGTCCGCGAGCTGACCGGCGGCAAGGAGCCCAACAAGGGCGTCAACCCCGACGAGGTCGTCGCGGTCGGCGCGGCCCTTCAGGCCGGTGTGCTCAAGGGCGACGTCAAGGACGTGCTGCTGCTCGACGTGACCCCGCTGTCGCTGGGCATCGAGACCAAGGGCGGCGTGTTCACCAAGCTCATCGAGCGCAACACGGCCATCCCGACCAAGCGCTCCGAGATCTTCACCACGGCCGAGGACAACCAGCCGTCGGTGCAGATCCAGGTCTACCAGGGCGAGCGCGAGATCGCCCAGTACAACAAGAAGCTGGGCGTCTTCGACCTGACCGGCCTGCCCCCGGCGCCGCGCGGCGTGCCGCAGATCGAGGTCACCTTCGACATCGACGCCAACGGCATCGTCAACGTCACCGCCAAGGACCTCGGCACCGGCAAGGAGCAGTCCGTCACCATCTCCGGCGGCTCCGCTCTGCCCAAGGAGGACATCGATCGGATGATCCGCGAGGCCGAGCAGTACGCCGAGCAGGACCGCAAGCGTCGCGAGGAAGCCGAGATCCGCAACAACGCCGAGTCGCTGGTCTACCAGACCGAGAAGGTCATCTCCGACAACGAGGACAAGATCCCCGCGGACGTCAAGAACGAGACCCAGGAGGCCCTGGCCGGCCTGAAGAAGGCGCTGGAGGGCAGCGACATCGAGGCCATCCGCAGCGCCAGCGAGAAGGTCGCCCTGGCCAGCCAGAAGATCGGTTCCGCGATCTACAGCCAGAGCCAGCAGGCCTCCGGTGCCGGCGCCTCCGGCAGCCAGGGCTCCGACGACGCCGACGTGGTGGACGCCGAGATCGTCGACGAGGAGACCAAGCGCGAAGGCAACGCCTGAGACCCAACTCTGGATGAGGAGGCGTAACTAAATGGCGGTGCCGGAGAACGAGCACAGCACAGAGCAGGAGGGGCCGGTGATCCGCGACAACCGGCGCATCGACCCCGAGACCGGCGAGCCGCGCGTCCCGGAGGGGACGACCGAGTCGCCCTCCTCGGACGCCGAAGCGCAGGCGACCGAGTCCGCCGCGGCGGAGACGCCCGCGGCGGACGAGGAGGAGTTGAACAGGCTGCGGCAGGAGGTCGCCGAACGCACCGACGACCTCAAGCGGTTGCAGGCCGAGTACGTCAACTACCGCAAGCGGGTCGAACGCGACCGGGCTGCGGTGCGCGAGCAGGCCCTCGCCCAGGTCCTCAGCGAACTGCTGCCGATCCTGGACGACATCGGCCGCGCCCGCGTCCACGACGAACTGGTCGGCGGCTTCAAGTCGGTGGGCGAGGCGCTGGAGTCCCTGGTCGCCCGGATGGGGCTGAAGAAGTACGGGGAGAAGGGCGACGAGTTCGACCCCTCCGTGCACGAGGCCCTGACCATGGTGCCCTCCGCCGACGTGACCGTCCCGACCGTCATCGAGGTGTTCCAGCCGGGGTACCTCATGGGCGAGCGGGTGGTCCGCCCGGCCCGCGTGGTCGTGGCCGGTCCCACCGAACAGGACGCGGGGGCCTCCGCGGAGGAGCCCGCGTCCGCCGAAGCGGACGGCACGGCCGAGGAGGCCGCGCCCGCGGAGGCGAGCGGGACCTCCGAGGAGGCCGCGGAGTCCTCGGAGTCCTCCGACCGTCCCGAAGGGGACAGCAACACCGCGAGCGAGTAGCGCGCGAAGCGGGAAGGCGTGTCCCGGGCCGCGGCCCGGGACACGCGGCCCATTCACCACCTGAGCACGGAGCGGGAGAAGCAGACGTCGATGAGCACCAAGGACTACCTGGAGAAGGACTACTACAAGGTCCTCGGAGTCTCAAAGACGGCCACCGCGGACGAGATCCGGAGCTCCTACCGCAAGCTCGCGCGCAAGTACCACCCCGACGCCAACAAGGGCGACCGTGAGGCCGAGAGCCGGTTCAAGGAGATCTCCGAGGCCTACAGCGTCCTGTCGGACGAGAAGCGCCGCAAGGAGTACGACGAGGCCCGGTCGCTGTTCGGCGGCGCCTACCGTCCCGGCGGGGGCGGCGTCGGCGACTTCAACCTGGGCGACCTGTTCGGCCAGACCGCGGCCAGCGGCGGCGAGCGGCTCACCGACCTGTTCGGCGGGCTGTTCGGCGGACGCGGCCGGTCCAGCCAGGCCCGACGCGGCGCCGACCTGGAGACCGAGACCACCCTCAGCTTCACCGAGGCGGCCAACGGCACCACCACGAGCTTCAAACTGACCACCACGACCTCCTGCCCCACCTGCCGGGGCACCGGAGCCAGGCCGGGCACCACCCCCCGGGTCTGCCCCAAGTGCGCGGGGACCGGCCACGAGAGCACCAACCTCGGCGGCTTCTCCCTGTCCGAACCGTGCAGCCTGTGCAAGGGACGGGGCTTCCTCGCCGACGACCCGTGCGCCACCTGCAGCGGCTCCGGGAACGTGAAGAGCACCCGCACCGTGCAGGCCCGCATCCCTCCGGGGGTGGCCGACGGCCAGAAGATCCGGCTGCGGGGCAAGGGCGAACCGGGCGAACGCGGCGGCCCCGCCGGCGACCTGCTGGTGACGGTCCGGGTCAAACCCCACCCCGTGTTCGGCCGGTCCGGCGACAACCTCACCGTCACCGTCCCGGTGACCTTCCCCGAGGCGGTGCTCGGTGCGGAGGTGCGCGTACCCACCCTGAGCGGGCTCCCGGTCACGGTGAAGATCCCGCCGGGTACCCGCAACGGCCGTGTGCTGCGCGTCCGGGGCAAAGGCGCCACCCGGCGCGACGGCACCACCGGAGACCTGCTGGTGACCGTCGAGGTGGCGGTGCCGCAGAATCTCAACAGCGAGGCGCGGGAGGCACTGGAGCGGTTCCGGGCCGCCACAGCCGACCACAACCCGCGCGCCGACCTGGAAGCCCGGGCTAAGGGGGCGTGAGAACCATGAACAACGCGCTCGGCGACGACACTCCCGTCTACGTGATCTCGGTCGCAGCGGAACTGTCGGGACTCCACCCGCAGACCCTGCGCCAGTACGACCGGCTCGGACTGGTGAGCCCGGGACGTACGGCGGGCCGCGGTCGGCGCTACTCGATGCGCGACATCCAGATGCTGCGCGAAGTGCAGCGCCTGTCCCAGGAAGAGGGCATCAACCTCGCCGGGATCAAGCGGATCCTGGAGTTGCAGCGCGAGGTGGCCGAACTGCGCGAGCACATCTTCCACCTGCACAACGAACTGAACGCGGCGCGGTCCGCCGCGGCCCGGCGCGCCGGCAGCACCCGGTCCTCCGGGGGCGGCGGCGAGCTCCTCCCGGTCCACCGCACCCGCGTCACCATCTTCAACCGCACCACGACCCAGCCTCCCGAGACGCAGTAGCAGCCCCGGGCCGCCCCGGCCCCGGGCTCCTTCGGGCCTCCGGCGGGTCAGCGCATACGTCTCACCTGTTCTGTGCCTTGAAGGGGGCGGCAAACCATGGATTACAAGCTCACCAAGAAGAGCCAGGAGGCACTGTCGGCGGCGATCCGGAGGGCCACGGCGGACGGGAGCCCGCAGGTCGAGCCGGTTCACCTGCTCTCCGCTCTGCTCGGCCAGGCCGAGGGGGTGGTGCGTCCTCTGCTCAGGGAGGTGGGAGCCGATCCCGGAAGACTCTCCGCCCGGGTGGAGGAGGCGATCGCCGCCCTCCCCCGGGCCGCGGGAGCCACGGTCAACGCGCCGGCGAGTTCCCGGCCGCTCATCGTCTCGCTCAACACCGCGGCGCAGCGCGCCCGCCAACTGGAGGACGAGTACGTCTCCACCGAGCACCTGCTGGTCGGGCTGGCCACCGACGGCGGCACGGCCGCGACCCTGCTGCGGGAGGCGGGAGCCACCCCCGACGCGCTGCTGGACGCCTTCGAGCGGGTGCGCGGCAGCGCCCGCGTCACCTCGGAGACCCCCGAGGACACCTACCAGGCGCTGGAGAAGTACGGGGTCGACCTCACCCGGCGCGCCCGCGACGGCGAACTGGACCCGGTGATCGGCCGCGACGCGGAGATCCGCCGGGTGGTGCAGGTGCTGTCGCGGCGCACCAAGAACAACCCGGTGCTCATCGGCGAGCCCGGGGTGGGCAAGACCGCGGTCGTGGAGGGCCTGGCCCAGCGCATCGTCGCCGGGGACGTCCCCGAGTCGCTGCGCGACAAGCGGCTCATCTCGCTGGACCTGCCCGCGATGGTGGCCGGGGCGAAGTACCGGGGCGAGTTCGAGGAGCGGCTCAAGGCCGTCCTCAACGAGATCAAGCAGAGCAACGGCCAGATCATCACGTTCATCGACGAGCTGCACACCGTGGTCGGCGCCGGCGCGGCCGAGGGCGCGATGGACGCGGGCAACATGCTCAAGCCGATGCTGGCCCGCGGCGAGTTGCGCATGGTCGGCGCGACCACCCTCGACGAGTACCGCGAGCGCATCGAGAAGGACCCGGCGCTGGAGCGGCGGTTCCAGCAGGTGCTGGTCGGCGAGCCGTCGGCGGCCGACACCATCGCCATCCTGCGCGGCCTGAAGGGCCGCTACGAGGCGCACCACAAGGTGCAGATCGCCGACTCGGCGCTGGTGGCGGCGGCGACCCTCTCCGACCGCTACATCACCGCCCGCTTCCTCCCGGACAAAGCCATCGACCTGATCGACGAGGCGGCGTCGCGGCTGCGCATGGAGATCGACTCCCGGCCGGTGGAGATCGACGAGCTGCAACGCGCCGTGGACCGCCTCAAGATGGAGGAGATGGCGCTGAGCAAGGAGTCCGACACCGCCTCCCGGCAGCGGCTGGAGCGGCTGCGCGCCGACCTCGCCGACAAGCAGGAGCAGCTCGACGCGCTGGTCGCCCGCTGGGAGCAGGAGAAGGCCGGGCTCAACCGGGTCGGCGAGCTCAAGGAGCGGCTGGACGAACTGCGCGGCCAGGCCGAACGCGCCCAGCGCGACGGCGACTTCGAGGAGGCGTCCCGGCTGATGTACGGGGAGATCCCGCAACTGGAGCGGCAGTTGGCGGAGGCCGCCTCCGAGGAGAACTCGGCCGAGCGGCAGGCCACCATGGTCAAGGAGGAGGTCGGCGCCGACGACGTGGCCGACGTGGTGTCGTCGTGGACCGGCATCCCCGTGGGGCGGCTGCTGGAGGGCGAGACCGCCAAGCTGCTGCGCATGGAGGAGGAGCTGGGCAAGCGCCTGGTCGGCCAGCGGCGCGCGGTGGCCGCGGTCTCCGACGCGGTGCGCCGGGCGCGCGCCGGGATCTCCGACCCCGACCGGCCCACCGGGTCCTTCCTGTTCCTCGGCCCCACGGGCGTGGGCAAGACGGAGCTGGCCAAGGCGCTGGCGGAGTTCCTGTTCGACGACGAGCGCGCGATCGTGCGCCTCGACATGAGCGAGTACTCCGAGAAGCACTCGGTGGCCCGCCTGGTCGGCGCGCCCCCCGGCTACGTCGGCTACGAGGAGGGCGGCCAGCTCACCGAGGCGGTGCGGCGCCGCCCCTACACGGTGGTGCTGCTGGACGAGGTGGAGAAGGCGCACATCGAGGTCTTCGACACCCTGCTCCAGGTCCTCGACGACGGCCGGCTCACCGACGGCCAGGGCCGCCACGTGGACTTCCGCAACACCATCCTCATCCTCACCTCCAACCTGGGCTCGCAGTTCCTGGTGGATCCGGCGCTGGACGACTCCCAGCGGCACGACCGGGTCATGCAGGTGGTGCGCAGCACCTTCAAGCCGGAGTTCCTCAACCGGCTGGACGACGTGATCGTGTTCGACGCGCTGTCCACCGACGAGCTGACCAAGATCGTCGACCTCCAGGTGGACCGCCTGGCCCGGCGGCTGGCGGACCGGCGGCTGAAGCTGGACGTCACCCCGGCGGCCCGCGAGTGGCTGGCGCTGACCGGCTACGACCCGGTCTACGGCGCCCGTCCGCTGCGGCGGCTGGTGCAGACCGCCATCGGCGACCCGCTGGCCCGCGAACTGCTGTCGGGAGAGCTCGTCGAGGGCGACACCGTCCGCGTGGACCTGGACGAGTCCAAGGACGCGCTGTCGGTGGGCCGGGCGGAAGGCGTCGTGCCCGCCGCGTGAGGTGCGGCTGTGCGGGGGCGGCGGCGTGCGGACGCCGCCGCCCCCTTCCGGATGCCGCGCGTCACGCCGGCGCCCGCTCCGCGCTCCGTCGGCGGTGCGCACCCTCCCGGGGCGGGGCCGAGCCGTCCGGGAGGTTTCCTGCCGCCCCGCGGGGGAGGAGGACAATGGCTTTCAGGCGCTTCGGCTGGGAGGAGCAGGCATGCGTGCGAGGGTGCCGCGCCGGGACGACGACACGCCTCGGCGTCACCACCACGAGTTCACCAACGTCGTGCTGCGCGCGATCACGTGCCAACTCGGCCCCCGGTTCTTCACCCTGGCCCGCGAGAAGCAGCTCGCCGAGGGGCTGCTCGGCGCGTGGGAGCGCACCGGAGCCGCGCTGCCCGAGGAGCAGCGGCTGCCGTCCGCCGGGCTGACCACCCTCTTCACCGTCCGCGGCTCGCTGGAGGCCGCCGTGGTGGTGCTGCCCCAGCCGATGCGGTCCAAAGAGGCGTACCTGGTGTGCGGGACCCGCAGCGACGACCCGTTCCTCGGCCCCGGCGACCCGGACTTCTACGTCCTGGAGGCCGACCGCACGTTCCGCGGCACCACCACCGAGCGCCGGACCCGGCTGGTCCGCTGGACCCGCGACGGGCGCAGCCTCGACCTGGGGGAGGGGCCGCTGCCCGAGGTCGGCGCGATGGTGGACGCGATCATCCGGGTGATGGCCATCGGGTCATGAGGGTGTCACTCCGGCGCACTGGCACCGGACTTCTACTGGGTAGTAACATTATTTTGTTACCAGTCAGTAGATCGCTGTGTGGGAACAGCGGCAGTGACACAGCGGAGCGCGGGCATGACGCACTACAAGAGCAACCTCCGGGACCTCGAGTTCAATCTGTTCGAGGTGTTCAACCGCCAGGAGGTCATGGGCTCGGGTCCCTTCGAGGACCTCGACGAGGACACCGCCCGTGACATCCTGGCCGAGGTCAACCGGCTGGCCAGCGGAGTGCTGGCGGAGTCCTTCGCGGACGCCGACCGCAACCCCCCGGTCTTCGACCCCGAGACCAACTCGGTGAAGATCCCCGAGAGCTTCAAGAAGTCCTACCGGGCTTACATGGACGCCGAGTGGTACCGCCTCGACCTGCCCCCGGAACTGGGCGGCACCGGTGCTCCCCGCTCCCTGGTGTGGGCCGTGGCCGAGATGATCCTCGGCGCCAACCCCGCCGTGCACATGTACTCCGCGGGCCCCGGCTTCGCCAACGTCCTCTGGCAGGAGGGCAACGAGGAGCAGAAGAAGTTCGCCAAGCTGGCCATCGAGCGCGGCTGGGGCGCCACCATGGTCCTCACCGAGCCCGACGCGGGCTCCGACGTGGGCGCCGGCCGCACCAAGGCGATCAAGCAGGACGACGGCACCTGGCACATCGAGGGCGTCAAGCGCTTCATCACCTCGGCCGAGCACGACATGGCCGAGAACATCTTCCACCTCGTGCTCGCCCGCCCCGAGGGCCACGGCCCCGGCACCAAGGGCCTCTCGCTGTTCCTGGTGCCCAAGTACCTGGTCAACGAGGACGGCTCGCTCGGGGAGCGCAACGGCGTCTACGTCACCAACGTCGAGCACAAGATGGGCCTGAAGGTCTCCACCACCTGCGAGCTGACCTTCGGCGCCAAGCACCCGGCCGTCGGCTACCTCGTCGGCGACAAGCACGACGGCATCCGGCAGATGTTCCTCATCATCGAGTACGCCCGGATGATGGTCGGCACCAAGGCCATCGCCACCCTGTCCACCGGCTACCTCAACGCGCTCGCCTACGCCAAGGAGCGCGTCCAGGGCCCCGACCTCACCCGGCAGACCGACAAGACCGCCCCCCGGGTCACCATCACCCACCACCCGGACGTGCGCCGCAGCCTGATGATGCAGAAGGCCTACGCCGAGGCGCTGCGCGCGCTGGTCATCTACACCGCCACCCAGCAGGACGCGGTGCAGATCGCCACCGCCAACGGACAGGACGCCTCCGAGTACGAGGCCATGAACGACCTGCTGCTGCCGCTGGTCAAGGGCGTGGGCTCGGAGCGCTCCTACGCGCTGCTGGCCGAGTCCCTGCAGGTCCTCGGCGGCTCCGGCTACCTCCAGGACTACCCGATCGAGCAGTACATCCGGGACTCCAAGATCGACACCCTCTACGAGGGCACCACCGCCATCCAGGGCATGGACCTGTTCTTCCGCAAGATCGTGAAGAACAACGGCCAGGCGCTGGGCAAGCTCATGGGCGAGATCCAGGCGTTCGCCAAGAGCGACGCGGGCAACGGCCGGCTCAAGAACGAGCGGGCGCTGCTCGCCGAGGCCGCCGTCGACGTCCAGGCGATCGTGGAGGCCATGGTCGGCGACGCCATGCGGTCCATGGAGGAGCCCCGCGAGATCTACAAGGTGGGCCTCAACACCACCCGCCTGCTGCTCGCCCTGGGCGACCTGGTGCTGGGCTGGCTGCTGCTGCGCCAGGCCGAGGTCGCGCTGTCCCGTCTCGACAGCGCGAGCGAGGCCGACCGGGACTTCTACACCGGCAAGATCGCCGCCGCGAAGTTCTTCGCCGACCAGGTCCTGCCGCGGCTGTCCGTGGAGCGCAAGATCGCCGAGCGCACCACGCTGGACCTGATGGACCTGCCCGAGTCCGCGTTCTGACCCGCCCTCTCCCGGTGGCACGGCCGACCGGGAGGGCGCCGCACGAACGACGAGGCGGGGGCCGCACGGCCCCCGCCTCCGCTATTCCTCCGGCGGCGTCGGCGTGCTGCGCAACTGGCTCGACGGGAGGCGCAGCGGCCCGCTCCGGCGCGGCCTGAGCACCATGGGGCGGCGCCGGATCACCGGCTCGGGGCCCGGCGGCACGGTGTCCTCCTCGTCGTCCCCGTCGTCGGCTCCGGCCCCGTCGGAGGCGGAGCCGGACGCGGCCTGCGGGGCGGCCGGTTCGGGCACGGCCGGGTGCGCCTCGTCCCCGGCCGGGTCGTCGGCGAGCACGGGGTCGCCCACCCACCCCTCCTCCGGGTCGTCGACGCTCTCCCAGTCCTCGTCGTCGACTCCGGTGCGCTCCGACTCCGCGGGGGCGGTCTCCACGGGCCGACCGTCCCCGTCGGACCGCGACCGGTCGCGGACACCGGCGGCCTGCCGGATCGCACTGCCCTCCCGGGAGGGGACGCGCTTGGGCAGCGCGCCGCCCTCGGCCGTGGAGGAGGCCGCCTCGGACGCGGGCGCGGCCTCCGTCTCCTCCGTCTCCTCCGGGACGCGGGACCGCCCTGCCGGTTCGGCCCGGAAGAAGCTGTCGAACAGGTCCGGCACGGCCGGCTCCGCAGCGGCCGCCGCAGGGTCGACCGCGGGCTCCGGCGCGGGGAACGGCGTGGTGTCCGCCACCGGATCGGGCAGCGGAGAGCGCGCCGGAACCGGTTCCGGCGCCACGGAGGCGCGCCTGGGAAGCGGGTCCACGGGAGCGGCGGCGGCCGGAACACGCACCGCTTCGGTGTCCTCCCCGTCCTCGTCCGGCTCCGGCGCGTCCGGCCCGGGCTCGTCGGCCTCCCCGGCGGGCTGCTGCGGCTCGGCGGGACGCTCCCCCCGGACCTGCGCCACGATCCACAGGGTCAGCCGGAACGAGATGAGCAGCGCGACCCACGGCGCGATCGCGACCACGAGCGTCGCCACCCACTCCAGCAGCTCGTAGCGGAACGAGCGCAGGGCGCTGGCCGCGGCCGCCGCCAGGATCATCGCCAGCACCAGCAGGTCCACCCAGAGCCGGCGCCGCCGCGGGGCCTCGCGCAGCAGGTAGGTGGTCCAGAAGGCCATCAGCAGCAGCAGGGTGAACAGCCCGGGGTACAGGTGCGCGGTCCACCCGGCCGCGCCGCCGCGCACGGCGATCTGGTAGATGCCGTTGTAGGACAGCAGGACGGCGCAGGACGCGATCACGGCCACGCCGAGCACGGCCATCACGATGACAGCCGCGCGTGAGGACCCGCCCGCCGCGCTCCGCGGGGGAGGCGTACGGCGAGGGGGCCGGGAGGAACGGGAGGATTGTGCTGCCATCGTGCGCAGGCTAACCCAAAACGCCTGCTCGTACGAGGCTTCCGGCCGAAAACGGCAGGGCGGGACGGTTCCGGCCGCCGCAGCCCCGCGCAGGTCCTCCCAGCTAGGAGGAGGTGCGCCGGTCGAAGGCCTACGCGGCGCCCACCGGGGGCGTGCACCGCGTCACGACTTCGGCCCCGGCGGCCCGGCCCATTAGGGACGACCGCTTCACCGGTGTTCCGGTCGCGCCCGTCCACAGCCGTGGGCTGCGGAAATCGCCGAAGGGGCCGAGGAACGGCTACTCTGGGCACCGTGAGTCTGCGCTTCTATGACACCCGAGCCCGACAGGTCCGCGAATTCGTCCCGCTGCGCGAGGGATGTGTCTCGCTGTACCTGTGTGGTGCCACGGTGCAGGCTCCCCCGCACATCGGGCACATCCGCTCGGGCGTGAGCTTCGACATCCTCCGCCGCTGGCTGATCTACCGCGGCTACCGGGTCGTCTTCTGCCGCAACGTCACCGACATCGACGACAAGATCCTCCGCGTCGCCGCCTCCGAGGGCGTCGAGTGGTGGGAGGTCAGCGAACGCAACCACCGCGCCTTCACCTGGGCCTACGACACCCTGGGCTGCCTGCCGCCCACCGTCGAGCCGCGCGCCACCGGCCACGTCCCGGAGATGATCGAGCTGATGCGGCGGCTCATCGAGCGCGGCCACGCCTACGCCGCCGAGGACGGCTCCGGCGACGTCTACTTCGACGTCACCTCGTACCCCAAGTACGGTTCGCTGTCCAACCAGCGCGTCGACGAGATGCGCGCCGCCGAGGACGGCGACGCGCGCGCCAAGCGCGACCCCCGCGACTTCGCGCTGTGGAAGGGCGCCCGCCCCGGCGAGCCCTCCTGGCCCACCCCGTGGGGTCCGGGACGCCCCGGCTGGCACCTGGAGTGCTCGGCGATGGCCACCAAGTACCTCGGCCCCACGTTCGACATCCACGGCGGCGGCGTCGACCTGGTCTTCCCGCACCACGAGAACGAGAGCGCACAGTCCAACGCGGCCGGGGACGGCTTCGCCCGCTACTGGCTGCACAACGGCATGCTCACCACCGGCGGCGAGAAGATGAGCAAGTCGCTGGGCAACTCGCTGCTGATCCCGGAGGTCGTCCAGCGGGTCCGCCCTGTCGAGCTCCGCTACTACCTGGGCCAGGCCCACTACCGCTCCAACCTCGACTACACCGAGGAGTCGCTGCGCGAGGCCGCCGCCGCCTACCAGCGCTTCGAGAACTTCCTCGTCCGGGTCAACGAGATCGCCGGGCCGATCCCGGAGGGCGTCCCCGTGCCCGACGAGTTCGCCGCCGCCCTCGACGACGACCTGGGCGTCCCCCAGGCGCTGGCAGTGGCCCACACCCACGTGCGCGAGGGCAACTCCGCGCTCGCGGAGGGGGCCAAGGAGCGCGCCGCCGAGATCGCCGGACGGCTGCGGGCGATGCTCGCGGTCCTCGGCCTGGACCCGCTGTCGCCGCAGTGGGCGCAGTCCGACGACTCGGGGCTGCGCGACGTGGTCGACTCGCTGGTGTCGGTGGTGCTGGAGCAGCGCCAGGCGGCGCGCAGGCGCAAGGACTACGCCACCGCGGACCAGATCCGCGACCAGCTCGCCGAGGCGGGGATCGCCGTCGAGGACACCCCCCAGGGACCGCGCTGGGAACTGAGACGCGACTAGGACATCCGGTTCCGGCAGCGGCGCGGCGCCCGAACGGGCCGCACCGCTGCCGGAGTTTTTGCTGAAGGACAGGACATGCCGTCGAAGAGGACGAAGAAGGGTCCCACCAAGGGCAGCGGCGGCAAGGGCCGCCGCGCGCTTGAGGGCAAGAAGGGCACGCTTCCCGCCGAGAAGCGGCACTGGTACGCCGAGAAGCAGCGGGCCAAGGCCGCCGAACGCGCCCAGCACCGGGCGCTGAAGCCGGTGGTGCGCCCCGCAGGAGACCTTCCCGGGGCGACGGTGCGCGGGCGGGACGGCTCGGAGCTGCTCATCGGCCGCAACCCGGTGGTCGAGGCGCTGCGCGCCAAGGTGCCCGCGACCCGGCTGCTGCTGTCCAACAGCCTCGACCCCGACGAGCGGGTCGCCGAGGCCGCCAAACTCGCGGGGCGGCAGGGCATCGAGATCGCCGAGGTCTCCCGACCCGAGCTGGACCGGCGCTGCGAGCGCTACGGGCTGCCCAAGGCCGCCCACCAGGGCCTGGTCCTCCAGGTGCGCCCCTACGAGTACGCCACGGCCGAGGACCTGCTCGACGAGGCGCAGCAGAAGAGCGAGACCACCCCGCTGGTGGTCGCCCTGGACGGGGTCACCGACCCGCACAACCTGGGCGCGATCGCCCGCTCGGCGGCGGCGTTCGGCGCGAACGGGCTGATCGTGCCCGAGCGGCGCGCCGCGGGCGTGACCACGGCCGCGTGGAAGGCGTCGGCGGGAACCCTGGCCCGCCTGCCGGTGGCGCAGGTCGTCAACCTGACCCGCACGCTCAAGCAGTACCAGCAGGCCGGATTCTTCGTCGCCGGTCTGGACGCGGACGGCGACACCCCCCTCGACCAGTTGGAACTGGCCACCGAGCCGCTGGTGGTCGTGGTGGGCTCGGAGGGCCGGGGCCTGTCCCGCCTGGTCCGCGAGACCTGCGACGTCGTGGTCTCCATCCCCATCCACGGGGTGGAGTCCCTCAACGCGTCGGTCGCCGCCGGAGTCGCCCTGTACGAGGTGGCGCGCCGTCGCACGGCAGCGGAGTGAGTCCGGAACCGGTACCATTCCCCTGGGTGTCCCGACACTTTCCCCTAAGTGTCCTGACACTGGCCGGCATAGCTCAATTGGCAGAGCAGCCGCCTTGTAAGCGGCAGGTTAGGGGTTCAAGTCCCCTTGCCGGCTCTAACAACTTGCCGCGGGAGAACCGAGCGGTGCCGGAGACGACGTCCACGGCCGCGCATCCCTCTCCAGAAGCGAGCAACCGTCCCGCGGTTCGCCGCCTCCGCACCCCCGACCGGAAGAAGCCGCTCACCAGGGCAAGCAGGCCCGGGTGTTCTTTCCAGGACGGACCGTCCACGACACACCGACCTGCGCGTGCTCCCCGCGCATGCGGGGGTGGTTCTGTGTCGCGGTAGCGGTTTCTGTCTGCTTCGGCCGCGAGGCGCGGCAGCCTTGACCACCGCTCGGGCGCGGGAGGGATGGTCGGGTGGCGGGTTCCCAGACGGCGAAGCCCCGGGGACGGTGTCGTCGGACAGGCATCCAGAGGTGCAGCGCCGGGCAAGCGGGCGGGCGGGTTCCCGGGGTCAGCGCCGGGGAAAGAGGGGCGGGTTTCCAGGTGGCGCAGCGCTGCGGGAAGGTGACAGTCCCTCAGGTACCGGCGCGGCGGTCAAGGCTGCCGCGCCTCGCGGCCGAAGCAGAGCGGAGGATCTACCGCTCACATCGCCCCCGGCCGGGGCGTCCTGCCAACGCCTCCAGGACCCGACCGACCAATCGGAACGGCAGTGTGTTTCCGGGAAAGTTGGTCTAGGGTGGCTGCACGGGTGGAGGCCGCCCGCAAGGGTGGTCACGGCAAGATAACGCCCCGAGAAACCGCAGGTCAGTTTCTCTGCTCCCCACGCACGTGGGGATGGTCCGCAGCGGCCCCCGTCCACCACTGGACGGGGGCCCTGCTCCCCACGCACGTGGGGATGGTCCGAGGGAGCTGCGCGAGCGCGGCCTGGACGAACACTGCTCCCCACGCACGTGGGGATGGTCCGCCGGACGCGAAGTCCTTGCCGACCGTGGTCAGCTGCTCCCCACGCACGTGGGGATGGTCCGCTCGACCAGGCCCACCCGCTACTCCCCGCCGGCTGCTCCCCACGCACGTGGGGATGGTCCGCTCGACCAGGCCCACCCGCT
>Ga0207864_1002430_pt1 | contig 17588 bp, 9 predicted proteins | sample HigsolmetaAR202D_FD_184834 | JGI IMG/M metagenome (GOLD analysis project Ga0207864, IMG submission 184834) | Ionic liquid and high solid enriched microbial communities from the Joint BioEnergy Institute, USA - AR20-2-D (SPAdes) (version 2) ... | reverse complement strand
CGTCCCTCGGTCCAGCGTCTGATGCCCGCTTTGCCGAAGGCGACGTCGCGCGGCCACCCGCCGGCGGGGATCCAACCTCCGGGGCCGGGGCAGAGCGCCTCGCGGCGGCGCCGGAGGACGGCCGGGGCGCGGATGCCGCCGGCGACCTCGCGGCGCGAGGCGGGACACCGTTGGATCTCGGTGCGGACGATCGGAAGCCGACTGCGGTCGCCGTCGACATCTCGCCGACGCGCCTGGCGCCCCCCGCCCCCGCCCCACACCACGCCGGCCGGCCGGCGCTCGAGCCGGAGCCATCGGTCGAGTTCCCCGCGGCCGGGCCGCCGCCGGCCGGCCGGCTGGTGCTGGCAGACGATCCGGATCTGGGCCGGGCCCGGGCGCTGGTCGGCACGCCGGCGGGCGATGCGGCTGGCGACCCGGCGCTCGCGGCGCAGGCCGGTGGGACCGAGCCGGGCGTGGCTACCGGCCGGGGACTCTTCCCGGTCCCCGCCACCGGCCGGGGCGCCGGGACCCCGCGCGTCGATCCGGGTACGCGGGTGGTCGGCGGTGCCCGCGTGATGGGCAGGCCGGCCGGGGGCGTGGCCATCGCGCCGTCGCCCGGAAGGGTGACCGGCGCCGCCCCGGGCGGCGCGACCGGCGACCGACGCTCCACCCTGGACCGCGTGCAGGGGCGCGAGGAGCTGGCAGGGCCCGTCGTCGCCTGGCTCCGGATCACGGCGGCCGAGGCGGAAGCCTGGCTGGGCGAGCCGCCGCTCCGGGTCACGACCCTGCCCGCGCCGGAGGAATTCGCCGTGTCGGCGGTCCCGGGCGGGCCGGTCCGCTCCGTCCAGCGCCTCCCCGGCGGCGCCGCGCTCGAGCTCATCCAGTGGCGGGCCGGGGAGCCCGCAATGCCGCACGGTCGAGCCCTCGGCCCGGTCGTGCGCTCCCGGGGATGGCCGAACCCGCTCGGGATCGGCGCCCCCCGAACCAATAGGAGCGCGCCTCCGACCCGTGCGGACACGGCGACCGACGGAACCGGCCCGGTGCGGGTCCTGGGAGCCGCCACGGGCGAAGACGGGATCGCGGTCGTGATCGGGGAGATCCGCCAAAGCGGCGCCCGCCTGCGCCTCGCCGCGCCGGTCCCGCTCCCGGAGCTGCTGGAGCTGGTCCCATACGTCGGCCCGCCGAGCCCCTGACCGTTTTCGGACGATTCCGGTTTTCGAAGGCCGCACGGTGAGCGGCCGGGAACACCATCACGGAGGACAGACGATGAGAGCGAAAACCCTTGGAGGAGTCGTCTTCGCGCTGGTCGCGGCGGCCGGCTGCGCGGAGCCCGTGACCGCGCCGGCCGATGACTCGTGGTTCAACGCGAGCATCGAGGGCGCGGTGGTGTCCGAGTACTCGGGCGCCGGGCACTTCTACCAGTTCACGCGGTCGCTGGCGCCGTGGCCGATGCCGTGGCTGCTCATCTCCACGAGCGGGAACGAGCGGTTCGAACTGCTCCGCCGCAGCGGCGGGCTCCCGGAGGTCGGCGTGTACGAGCTGCGCGCGCCGGTCGACATCGACGACCCGCCCCCGTTCCTGGCCAGTTACAGCCGCCTGGAGGGGGGCCAGGAGGACCGGTACATGGCCGTATCCGGCGTGGTCGAGATCACCGAGTCCTCGCCCGAGCGCGTCGCGGGGACGTTCAGGTTCAGCGCGGAGCGCCGGACCGTATGCAGGAACGTGGGGCCGAACGCGCGGTCCTGCGAGGGGACGCAGGAGGACGACCCGCCGGTGATCGAGGTGTCCGGGAGCTTCGAGGCGGTGCCGTTCCAGGGGAGAGGGCGTATCTGACGGAGCGCCGTGCTCGGAGCCGGGGCCCCGGCCGGACCCCGCGTGGGCCGGGCCAGGGCCCCGAGTCGTGCCCTTGTGCATCGTCGGAGCCAGCTCGCGGCGTTGTCGGAGGCCCCGACGGGCAACGACCGCACGGGTGCGGGGCGGGTTCGGCGGCTCTGGAGAGCAGCGAGACGAGGCGGCGGCCACGCGTGTCGACACCTTCCTCGACGCGCGGAGCCCGCGGGCTCCGCCTCCAACCGCCGGATCAGCTCGGCCTCGAGCGCCGCGTGACGCGCGGCGGGCTCACGCGCGGACTCCCCCCGGATCCGCGCTCGACGAACCTTCCCATCCAACACCAGGCGCGTCGTGAGGAGCTCCGCGGCCGCATGGCCGGGGGCTCCACTGCCTCATCGCTTCGACCTCCTCAAAGGACGAGAACCCGCCGCTCGCTCCTGAACCAGAGGGGGCGTGAACGCCCCGGTATTTGCCGCCGCCGCGTCGGAAGTCGAGGGGGAGGGGACGCGCCGATCTACGCCCCGGGTCGTCGTTCGAATGATGGCAACCGGGTGGGAACATGACAAATAATACAATGGATCCTGAGGCAATAGTTGCTATTAATGACGAGAACAGGATACATTACGTAGCGACATCCATGGAAATCACGCCTTATGACGGCCGACTCGCCAATCACATAACGACGCGGTGTGGCCGCCACAACGGCGACGACCACACCGCGAGAGAATCAGATCGTGATGGACAACGGAAAGGCGGCCATCAGCGCATGACCGTCTCTCCGTTTCGACGCGCGCCCGTTCCGGCAGCCTGGTGTGCAGATGTCGTCGCTTCGGCGGCAACCGCCGATGGCTCCGCGAGTCGGCGTTCCAGTTCCGCGAGGCGACTTTCGAGTGCGCTCACGCGCGCCTCGTGGGCCTGATCCCGGGCCGCCAACTCGGCTTCGTAACGCTCCTGCTGCTCCCGGAGCGCCTGGATCAGCACGGCCGTGAGCTGGGTGTAGGAGAGCGTGAGGTAGCCGTCCGCCTCGGTCTTCACCAGCTCCGGGAAGAGCTCGGCCACCTCCTGGGCGAGGAGCCCGATCTGCTTCTCCCGGCTCCGGTTGGTGCCCTCCCTGAACCGGTACGTCACCGGCTGGAGCTGGAGCGCGCGGTCGAGCACGCCCTCGAGCGGCTCGATCTCCTCCTTGAGCCGCGCATCGGAGCTCTGGGAGAGCGTGCCGGCGATCTGCAGATTGCCGTTCTTGTAGAGCACCAGCGCGTCCGAGCGAGAGGCGCTGCTGGATCCGTTGCCGGCCACGAAAAGCGGGTCGGACGGATTCCATGTATTCGGGCTGCCACCGCGTATGGTATTGAACCGCCCAATGGCCGTCGAAGCCACGGTCTCCGCCACCGTGCTGTTCCCCATGGCCGTGGAATAGTTACCCAACGCCTCGGTCTGGTAGCCCATGGCCGTGGCATTGAAGGCCGCCGCCACGGTTTCATACCCGATCGCAGTCGCGTACTGATCTTCAGCTCTGGCCCCGTATCCGATCGCCACGGACCGCTGCTCGAACGTTTTGGTCTCACGACCGATGGCTATGGACTGATATCCCCCGGCCTTTCCTCCCCCAACAGCGACGGCGTAGTTGTGCGACGCCTCGGATGTGCTGCCGATCGCCACAGACATGTCCTGCGTGGCTTTCGTCAAGTTGCCGACGGCAATCGCGTTGGTCGCCGAGGCTGTCGCCTGGCTTCCGACCGAGAACGCACTGGTGCCGGTTGCCTGCGCCGAGAACCCGAGGGCGGCGGAGTGCTCGCCGCTGGCGACGACATTGTTGCCAAACGCGACGGAGTACAGCCCCAACTTGTTGAGATCCCACTGGTCACCGTCCACTATGCCGGCGCGCAGGACGCCTCGCTCCGAATACCAGAGCAGCCGTGTCCCCGGCCCGGTCGCGGGAAGAGGCTGAGTGCCAAACTCGTTGGCACGAGCGACCGCAAACCCCGAATCCGAAAACCGCACACCGCCGAGGAGCAGGTACTGCGGGTGATCGTCCCCATCGAGGCCCTCGAGCTCGCTGTGCACGGTGGTGCCCGGAGGTCCGGGCGGCCCCGCCGGCCCGGCCGGCCCCTGCGGCCCCGCGGGGGCGACGCGGTTCCACCAGAACTCGACGTGCTCCCTGGAGAGACACGTCGAGGGCAGCCCAGGGACGCCGATCCGATAGATCGTCCCGGTCGCCGGCACGTAGCAGGCGCGGATCGTGTCCGGCGGCGAGGTCTGCGCGACGGCATCCCGCGCGCCCAACCCGACGAGCAACGCCGCCGCCAGCGCACACAGCAACGAGATCCTGCGAGGCTTCATGCGATCCGTGTTGGTTTGGGGTCGACTGAGATCACGCCCACCGTGCCTGCGCGACACGACCGGACGTGAGTTCGGGTTCGATGAAATCGTGATGATCCAAACGATAGCCGGATCCGGCCATCACGTTTTCCGTGCGTAATCTCTCCCCGCCAGGTCGAACGCCGACTCCATCAGCGCCTGGTCGCCCGAGCTTCCGGAACGTCGTTCTCCGTGGCGCTGTTTTGCGGCACTCGCCGCGCGTCGTGCCACAGGCCATCCGCGGCTCGCCGCATCCGTCGTTCTTCTTGCGACGTCCGGTATTCGATCGACGCCCGACGTCCCCGATTCGCGATGGGGTCGACGTGCACCCGTACGGATCGCGGAGCACGATTCCGAGTCTCGGCGGAACGACGGACCGAAACCGCGCGACACAACCGTCCTTTCGGCACGCGATCCCAACGATGATCCCGCGAAACATCTCTTCAGCCCGCGCGGACGGTGGCGAGGACGTTCTCCGGGGCGGCCCCCTCTCAACGGATCGAAACGAGGGATCGGGTCGAAGGATCACGTAGGGAGCCGTCGCCTGGAGCGAGGAGGGCGAAGCACCTCGAGGCCGCTCTGGCCGAACAGAGGGCGACGACCTGAACCACTGCAGACGGTGCAAGCCGTGGCTGCATCGGGCGAGCGCCCAACCCGATCGACGTCGGCATCTGGACCCAACGAACGTCAGACCTGGAAGCTCTGGAACGTGCGATCGTGAAGAGACTTGTCGGATCGGCCCGTCACATCGAGAACGACTCTGGACAGAAAATACCGAACCGCACGCCCGGGGAGGACACCGATAACAATCCCGTTGGACGTGGGCCGTCAATCGTCGCTCTTGCGACGCTTCGGTCGACATTCCGAGTCGTTCGGCTTGCTCCGCGTCGTCGAGCGTATTGATCGCCGGATCGGCGAGAACCGAAGCGATTCCCGTCGCTCTTCACGCACGGCCTCCGGACGGGACGTGATGGTCCGGTTCGCCCGAACCACGGGATCTCCCAGGCCTCCGCGACTCATTCATCGGCCACCCTCGAGCAGCCGTCCGCAGGATGTGTGGCGGCGCGGATCGAGTCCCCGTCCCCGGTGCCGGATCGCGAAGCCGCGCGCCCGTTCGTGTGGCTTCTCGGGATTTCGTTCGGACGATCGATCAGACGGAGGCAATCAAGAAAAACGGCGCTCGGAATCACGAAAAAAACACGCCCACGGACCACGACGAGCCGCGCCGGTCTACACCCGTACCGGGGAAGCCGCCCCGACCGCCCGGCAGGGTGAGGTATCGGGGCGCCTCGCCCTGCCGACGGTGCATGCATGGGGCGATCGCCGGCGCAGGCCAGCGGCAGTCCCCGAGGCAGCGGGACGTGTGAGTGCACACGATCCCGTGGGCCGCCGGGCCCGGGAGCCCGGACGCCATGGGGCACAAACCCCGCGCAACGGCGTAATCCACGCCATCATACGGAGTCTCGCCCCTGGCGGCCGCGGCCCGGCCGGGCCTATCTTGCGGCCAGGACCACAACGGAGGCTGCCGCCGCGGGTGCATTGGCGATCGCGAGGCGCGGGCGGCGGGACGACGTCGCGTACCCGGCGCGGCCCTCGGGCCCGGGGGCCGAATCACGAAGGAACGCACATGAGGCTCACGTTCACGGACTGGGCGTTCGTGTTCGCCTACTTCGCGGTCACGCTGGCCATAGGCCTGTGGGCCGCGCGGCGGGCAGGGCGCAGCACCTCCGAGTTCTTCCTCTCCGGCCGGTCGATGCCGTGGTGGCTGCTCGGCACGTCCATGGTCGCGACCACCTTCTCCACCGACACGCCGAACCTGGTCACGGACATCGTGCGGCAGAACGGCGTGGCCGGGAACTGGGTCTGGTGGGCGTTCCTGCTGACCGGGATGCTGACGGCGTTCGTGTACGCGAAGCTGTGGCGGCGGGCCGGCGTGATGACCGACCTGGAGTTCTACGAGCTGCGCTACAGCGGCAAGCCGGCGGCGTTCCTGCGCGGGTTCCGGGCGCTCTATCTCGGCGTGTTCTTCAACGTCATGATCATGGCCACGGTCACGCTGGCGGCGATCAAGATCGCGGGCGTGATGCTGGGGCTCCCGCCGCTCTACACCGTGCTGCTCGCGGGCGGGGTGACCGTGCTGTTCAGCATGCTGGGCGGGTTGACCGGCGTGCTCTGGACCGATTTCCTGCTCTTCGTGGTCGCCATGACCGGTTCGATCCTCGCCGCGGTCGTGGCGGTGAACCATCCATCGGTGGGTGGGCTCGGCGCGCTGCTCACGCACCCGGAGGTGACGGGGAAGCTCTCCCTCCTCCCGGACTTCCACGACCCGGCTCAGCTCTGGCCGCTGCTCGTGATCCCGCTCGCGGTGCAGTGGTGGAGCGTCTGGTACCCGGGCGCGGAGCCGGGGGGCGGCGGATACGTGGCGCAGCGGATGCTTTCCGCGCGGGATGAGCGGGACGCGACGGCGGCCACGCTGCTCTTCAACGTGGCGCACTACGCGCTCCGCCCCTGGCCGTGGATCCTGGTGGCGCTGGCGTCGCTGGTGGTGTTCCCGACGCTGGACTCGATCCGCGAGGCGTTCCCGGACGTGCCTGCGAACATCGTGCAGCACGACCTTGCGTATCCGGCCATGCTCACGCTCCTTCCGGCCGGCGCGCTCGGGCTCGTGGTCGCGTCCCTGGCCGCGGCGTATATGTCCACGATCTCGACGCATCTCAACTGGGGCGCGTCCTACGTGGTGAACGACTTCTGGAAGCGGTTCGTGGAGCCGGACGCGAGCGAGCGGCGGCTGGTGGCCGTGGGCCGGGTCTCCACGCTCGGGCTCATGGTGCTCTCCGCGGTGATCGCGCTCTGGCTGGACAACGCGCTCCAGGCGTTCCAAATCCTGCTCCAGATCGGGGCGGGCACGGGGCTGCTCTTCATCCTCCGCTGGTTCTGGTGGCGGATCAATGCGTTCAGCGAGCTCACGGCCATGGTGGTCTCGTTCCTCGTGGCCGTGTATCTGGAGCTGCTGCATCCGCGGGTCTTCCCGGCGGTGGAGCTCTCCGCCGCGGTGCGGCTGGTGTTGGGCGTGGGCGTGACCACGGTGGCGTGGCTCGTGGTCACGTATCTCACGCGGCCGACGGAGGAGGCGACGCTGCGGCGGTTCTGCGCGCTCGTGAGAGCGGGCGGGCCGGGGTGGCGGGCCGTGGAGCGGCGCGCCGCGGCCGAGGGCGAGCCGATCGCGGGCGCGGGCGAGGGTTGGGTCGTGCCGCAGGGGATCCTGGCCATGCTGGCCGGCACATGCGCCGTATACGCCGCGCTGTTGGGGACGGGGCTCGTGATCTACGGTCGGCCGGTCCCGGCCGCGCTGCTGTTCGCTGCGGCGGTCGTGGCGGCCGTCTTCCTGGTCCGGATCTGGGGCCGGGTCAGCCGGGAAGCCGTGGGCGTGGCCACGCACTGAGCGGACAGGGTGCGGCGCTCCGGTTCCGTGGGAGGCCGGTTCGGTATGGCTGGGGGCGGTGCGTGGCAGGGATGCGGGGACGGGGATCTCGCGGCGAGATCCGGCACCCATGGCCGTAGCCGACGGGCGTGTCGCGGCGCGGTGCGTGGGCCGGGCGCGCGGGGAGGAAGGGCTGAAATGTCGCAGGATGATCGGACACCCATGGCGCCGGGGATCGAGGGGAGCGGCGCACGGGGCGGCACCCGCAAGGCGGTGATCCTTGCCGCGGGGCGCGGGACGCGGATGCAGCGGGCGTCGGCCGGGGCGCGGCTCGACCCGGAGCAGGCCGCGATGGCGGACCGGGGGCTCAAGGCGCTGATCCCGTTCCGCGGCGCGCCGTTCATCGCATACGTGGCCACGGCGCTGGCGGACGCGGGGATCGGGGAGATCTGCCTGGTGGTCCGGCCCTGGCCGGATCCGATCCGGGCGTGGGCGGAGTCCGTGGAGACCCGGCGGGTGCGCCTGACGTGTGCGGTACAGGAGGAGCCGCTCGGCTCCGCGCACGCGCTGCTCGCGGCGGAGGAGTTCGCCGCCGGCGAGCCGATCCTGGTGATCAACGGAGACAACTACTATCCGCCGTCGGTTCTCCGGGCGCTCGCGGCGCTGGAGGGGAGCGGCCTGATCGGGTTCCGGCCGGAGGGGCTGGTCGCGCGCGGGAACATCCCGCCCGATCGGATCGCGGCGTACGCGTTGATCACGGTGGACGCGGCCGGGCGGCTGACCGGGATCGTGGAGAAGCCGGATCCGGAGACCCGGCGCTCGCTCGAGGGCCGGGCGCTGGTCAGCATGACCTGCTGGCGCTTCACCCCGGTGATCTTCGACGCCTGCCGCGCCATTTCGCCCTCGGTCCGGGGCGAGTACGAGCTTCCGGAGGCGGTCCGCTACGCGGTGGAGGAGCTCGGCGAGCCGTTCGCCGTCCTGCCCACGGACGAGGGCGTACTGGACCTGTCGGTCCGGGAGGACGTGGAGGCGGTGGGGCGGTGGCTCGAGGGAGTGACCGTCGATCTCTGAGGAACCATGAAGGTTGGAGCAACGGAGCGGCGAGAGTGCGTGCGCCCGGTCGGTGCGCTCGGCAGCATCCGGTGCGCGCCGGCGGGTGCGGACTCCGGAGCCGCAGCCCACACCTCCGGGCGGGTGCACTGCGGCGTGCGGCTCTGCGCCGCGGGCCGGTCCGGGTCATGATCTGCTGCGCGCGGCCCCGGGTCCCGCTGGGTGAGCTGCTCGGCGGGTCGGGGTTCGAAGGGTTGGCAGGCGACGTCGCGGCGGCCGGGTCCCCGGCGGACCCGACGTCCGCGGTGGGGCCGGGTTCGTCCACCGCTGCGGAGCACCTGCGGCGCTGCGCCCGGGCGCTGGTCGAGCGCGGCGTCTCGCCGGACCGGCCGGCGTGCGCGTACGTGGTGCCCGGCCGGATCGAGGTGCTGGGCAAGCACGTGGACTACGCGGGCGGCCGGAGCCTGGTGGTGGCCGTGGACCGGGGCTTCCATCTGGTGGCGGTGCCGCGGGACGATGACCGCGTCGTGCTGCTGGACGTGGCCGCCGGCGAGACGGCGGAGGTGCGCCTCGCCGCGGGGGAGGGGCCGGGGCCAGGCCACGCGCAGCCGGCCTGGGCGCTCTACCCCGGGACGGTGGCCGCGCGGGTAGCGCTGAACTTCGCCGGCGCGCGGACGGGTGCCGACGTCGCCTTCATCAGCGACCTCCCCCAGGCCGCGGGGCTCAGCAGCTCGAGCGCGTTCGTGGTGGCCACGTTCCTGGCGCTGGCCGCGGTGAACGGGCTGGAGGACACGGAGCCCTACCGGACCCACCTCCGCACTCCCGAGGCCCTCGCCGAGTACCTGTCCGCGGTCGAGAACGGCGGGGACTACGGCGCGCTCGTCGGCTGGCGCGGCGTGGGCACGAAGGGCGGCAGCCAGGACCACACGGCGATCCTGTGCGCGCGGCCGGGGCGGCTCGTGCGGTACGCGTTCCGGCCGGTGCGGTACGAGGGCGAGGCGCGGATCCCGGACGGCTACGTGTTCGCGGTGGCGTCCAGCGGCGTGCGGGCGGAGAAGGCGGGCCGGGCGTTGGAAGATTACAACCGCGCGTCGGACGAGGCCGCGGCGATCGCGGAGCTCTGGCGCGCGGCCACGGGCGGATCGGAGCCGCACCTGGGCGCGGTGCTGGCGTGCGGCCCGGACGCGGCGGCGAGGCTGCGTGAGGTCCTGTGCACGGCGAGGCATCCGGTGGCGCCGCCGGAGACGCTGCTCACCCGGTTGGAGCAGTTCCACGCGGAGTGCCTCGAGATCATCCCGGCCGCGTGCGCGGCGCTGGACGCGGGCGACGTGTCCGCTTTCGGCGCGCTCGTGGACCGATCCCAGGCGCTGGCGGAGCGGGCGCTGCGCAACCAGATCCCGGAGACCGTGCACCTGGCGAGGAGCGCGCGGGCGCTGGGCGCGGCGGCGGCCTCCGCGTACGGCGCCGGGTTCGGCGGCAGCGTGTGGGCGTTGATCGAGGAGAGCCGCGCGACGACCTTCCTGGACGCGTGGCGGCGGGCGTACTTTGAGGCGTTTCCGGCCCGCGCCCGGGACGCCGAGTTCTTCGTGGCCGCGGCCGGGCCGGGCGCGAGGCGGGTGGCGTGAGCGGGGCGGGCCAGCCGGGCCGGCCGGGCGCCGGACGTCGAACCGTGACCTTCGAGCGGAGTGAAGGCGATGAACGAAGGCTACGATCGTAGGGACTTCCTCCGGACCGCTGCGGTGGCCGGGCTCGGCCTCGGGCTCGGGGCGGAGCGGCTCGTGGGGATGGCGCGTGAGGGTTCCGGCTCCGTCGGGCTGCCCGGCCCGGCGCCGGCCGCGCTCCGCACGAATCCGCCCCTGGAGCGGGTGCGGATCGGCATGGTCGGCGTCGGTCACCAGGGCATCAGCCACGTGCGGAACTTCCTCGCCATCGAAGGCGCGGAGATCGTGGCGATCTGCGACATCGTGCCCGAGAAGGTCGCGCGCGCCAGCGCCATGGTGGTCGAGGCGGGGCACCCGCAGCCGAAGGCGTTCGACCGGGGGCCCGAGGACTATCGCCGCATGTGCCAGGAGATGGACCTGGACCTGGTCTTCACCTGCACGCCGTGGGAGCTGCACGCCCCGGTCTGCGTGGAGGCCATGGAGAACGGGAAGCACGCGGCGACCGAGGTGCCGATGGCGGTCACGATCGAGGAGTGCTGGCAGCTCGTCGAGACGTCGGAGCGCACCGGGCGGCACTGCGTGATGATGGAGAACTGCTGCTACGACCGGACCGAGCTCATGATCCTGAACATGGTCCGGCAGGGGCTGTTCGGCGAGCTGCTGCACGCGGAGTGCGGCTACCTGCACGACCTGCGGGAGCTCAAGCTCACGGACTTCTACGAGAACCGCTGGCGCGTCCAGCACTCGATCCGCCGCAACGGGGATCTGTACCCGACGCACGGGCTCGGGCCGGTGGCGCAGTGGATGAACATCAACCGGGGCAACCAGTTCGACTACCTGGTCTCCATGGCGTCGAACGGCCGGGGATTGAACCTCTGGGCCGCGGAGCATCTGGGCCCGGACAGCCCGGAGGCGAAGCAGACGTATGCCCTGGGCGACGTCGTCACGACGCTGATCCGGACCGTGGCCGGGCAGACGATCCTGATCACCCACGACACGAACCTGCCGCGGCCGTACAGCCGCAAGATCCTGCTCCAGGGGACGAAGGGGCTGGTGCGGAAGTACCCCGAGCAGAAGATCCACATCGAGGGCAGGAGCCCGGCGCACCGGTGGGAGGATCTGGAGGCGTACCGGGCGGAGTTCGAGCACCCGCTCTGGCGGGCCCTGGAGGAGCGCTCGCGGGGCGCGGGGCACGGCGGGATGGACTACATCGAGGACTACCGCCTGATCCACTGCCTGCGCACGGGCGAGCCCCTGGACATGGACGTGTACGATGGCGCGGCGTGGACCGCGGTCTCGGAGCTGAGCGAGCGCTCGATCGCGGAGCGGAGCCGGAGCATCGACTTCCCGGACTTCACCCGGGGCGCCTGGCGGAACCGGCCGCCGCTGGGGATCGTCGGACTTTCGTGAGCTCCGCGCGCGCGGCGCCGGGTCCGTCGGCTGCCGGTGCAGGCCGAGGTGCTGCGCGGCCATGGCTCCGGACGTTGCGCCGGCCGTGCCGAACCCGGGGGCAGGGCGCGGTCGTCGGGCATGTCACCGGGCTGGCGACGGCCGATGAGGGCGTCCGATTCGGCCGGCGAGCGGCCCGGTGGCCGGCGGGATCGGTGAGCGCAACGAAACACGGCGTGCTTGCGGCGAACCGCGGACACGCCGTCACGTTTCCGGCCCAGGAGAAGGCCGCTGGTTCCCGCACCGGCGCCCTTTTCCCGGGCGGTCGGCCCGGCCGGCGGCGTGAACGGGGCAGCGGGAGCGGCTGCAGCCGAGCCGACCCTCCTGGCAGGAACAGACACGAGCTGACAGGTCGACCGGTGGCCGCCACCGGCCGGCGACCGGCGGAGCCGATGAAGGACGGCGTGCCCGCGAAGGTCCGCGAGCACGCCGTCGCCCTCACTCGGGATCGGGGACGCCCGGCGGCGTTCCGGCGAAGGGGAAACGCAGCGGGCCGAGGGAAGCGGCCCGCCGCATCGCCTCCGCTCAGCGCTTGCTGGCCGCGAGCTGCTCGGCCAGGCGCACGGCTTCGTAGGCGTTGACCACGCCGCCGGTCACGGAGAGGTCGCCGAACCGCACGCGCTGGTCCCGGGTGCCCGGGAGCACCACCATCTCGTCCGCGTAGCTCGTGGCGGACTCGAGGATCACCCGCCGCACCTCCTCCGCGGTCAGCTCGGGGAAGTACGCCATGATCAGCGCCGCGATACCGGAGACCACGGGCGCGGCCATGCTGGTCCCCTGCAGCGACTCGTACCCGTTGTCCGGCACGGTGGAGCGGATCGCCACGCCGGGCGCGAACACGTCCACCTTCGTCTTGCCGTAGTTGCTGAACGGCGCCGGGAGCCGCTCCACGCCCTGCCAGCCGGAAGCGCCGACCTCGATCCAGTGGCGCGCCTGCCCGCCGTCCTCGTAATACCGGTTCGGGTAGTTCGGCTCGGTCTCGAGGTCCTTGGCGTCGTTCCCCGCGGCGTGGACCAGGAGCACGCCCCGCTCATCCGCGTAACGGACCGCCTCATCCACGACTGACTTGTGGGGCGAGAAGCCCTTGCCGAAGCTCATGTTGATGATGTGCGCGCCGTTGTCCACCGCGTAGCGGATGGCGTTGGCCACGTCCTTGTCCCGCTCGTCCCCGTCGGGCACCGCGCGGATCGTCATGATCCGGACCGCGGGCGCGATCCCGTCGATCCCGACACCGTTGCCGCGCACCGCGCCGATGATCCCGGCCACGTGCGTGCCGTGCTTCGCGTCCGGCCCGCGCACCAGCGGGTTGCCGTAGAAGCGCTCCGAGAGGTCCTCGTAGTTGTCGCCCACGATGTGGCGCGGGTCGAACTCGGGGTTCAGCCCGTACTCGAGGAGCGATTCCAGGTGCTCCACGGCCTCCGCGACCCGTGCCGGCGTGATGTCCTCGGCCGCGAGCTGGAGGTAGATCTGCTTCGCCTCGAGCACGTCCCGGCGCGGGGACGAGATCTTCGACACGGACTCGACGTCCAGCGAGTCGGTACCGAGGTGCGCGCGCAGCACGGCCATCACCTGGTCGATCATGGTGCCGAGCATGCGGTACTGCGTGAGCAGCTCCGCGTTCTCCGCGCGCTCCTCCTCGTACTTCCGGTTGACGTACTGGCAGTACTCCCGGTCCATGCGGCCGGCCGGGGCGAGAGTGTCGACGGTCGTGACCTCGACGCTGAGCTTGCAGGCGGCGACGAGGCGGGCCACCTCGTAGGTGTCCTTGTCCACCTGGCTGCCGTCCGGGCCGCCGATGAAGTTCCAGCCGAAGCGGTCATCCACGTAGCCGTTGCCGTCCTCGTCCTGGCCGGAGTCCGGGACCTCGCGCTCGTTGACCCAGATGTTGTCCTTCAGGTCCTCGTGCTCGATGTCGATCCCGGAGTCGATGATCGCCACGACGACGGTGCGCGCCGGCTGCCGGCCCGCGAGGAGCTCTTCGTAGGCGCGGCGCACGCTGGCGCCGATCACGCCGTCCCGCTCGCGGTCGAGGAGCCACCACTGGTCGGGGGCGGTGAGCGGCGGGGTCGCCGTTCGGGGCGCCTGGGCCGGCTCCGGCGTGGACCTCGGTTCGGCCGTTTGTTCCGTGACCGCGGGCCGGTCCGCGGGCGTGGGCGCCGGGCGTTCGGCCGGGCGGGGCGTGGACGCGCACGCACCCAGCGCGAGCGCGAGGGCTATGATGGAAAATCGCTGGAATATCGCCATCCAGATCCTCCGAGGAGTCGGCCGAGTTCGTTTGTTATCAACAAGATGGACAAGCCGAGGGCGTTGGGCAACCCGCCCGGGGAAAAAACGGTCCGCATCGGGTCAGGACGTAGCTCCGCTCCGTGGCAGCGTCACGGTGAAGGTCGAGCCCTTGCCGGGCACGCTGCGCACGGTGATGTCGCCGTTCATGGCGCGTGCCAGCTCCCGGCTGATGGCGAGGCCGAGGCCGATCCCGCCGTGCTGGCGGGTGAGGGGCGTATCCTCCTGGACGAAGGGCGCGAACACGGCTTCGAGCCGGTCCGCGGCGATGCCGGGCCCGCTGTCCGTGACGTGGATCCGGGCAACATCCTCATCCGCTTCGCACGAGAGGGTGATGCTCCCGCCCGAGGGCGTGAACTTCGCGGCATTGCCGATGAGATTGAGCAGGATCTGGCGCAGCCGGCCGGGGTCGGCGCGCACGGTCAGGCCGGCGGGACACGGCAGCCGCTGGAACGAGAGCCCGCGCGCCTTGACCATGGGCAAGGTGGCGGACTTGGCGGCGCTGAGCGCGTCCTCCAGGAGGACGTCCTCGATGGCGAACTGCAGCCGCCCGGCCTCGACCCGGGCGAAGTCCAGGACGTCGTTGATGAGGGAGAGGAGCTGCTCCTCATTGTGCCGGATGCGGTGCACCTGCTCCTTCTGGTCCGGATTGAGCTCGCCGGCCACGCCGGTGAGGAGGAGGTCCGCGTAGCCGGCGATCGCGTTGAGCGGCGTCCGGAGCTCGTGGGACATGACCGCCAGGAAGCTGGACTTCGCGCGATTCGCCTCCTCGGCCTCGTCACGGGCGCGCTCGGCTTCGGCGTAGAGGCGGGCGTTCTCGACCGCGGCTGCGGCCCGGCGGGCCAGCTCCTCGGCGAGCCACATGTCGTCCTTGTCGAAGATCCGGCCGGACGCCGCCGAGGCCAGGGTGATGCAGCCGTAGACGCGCCCCCGCGCCACGATCGGGACGATCATCGCGGAGCGGAGCCCCAGGGCGCGCATGGCTTCGCGGTACTCGGGATGCATGTCGCTGGCCGCGAGCAGCTCGTCCGTGATCTCGGGGATCATCCGGGAGACGCCGGTGTCCAGGACCTGCTGGGTGGCCGGACCGGGGCCCGTGCGGGCCTCGATTTCCCGAATCCGTTCGGCCCGGGCCGGGTCCTGGTGCACGACCTCCAGGAGCCGCGGCCGCCCGTCCGGATCCAACAGCCGGACCGAGCTCAGGTCGGCGAGCTCCGGCACGACCAGCCGCGCCAGCTCCACCAGGACCACCTCCTCGTCCAGGGTGGCCGCGAGTACGCGCCCGGCTTCCGCCAGGATCCGTTCCCGTTCCTCCGCCCGCCGTCGGTCCGTGACGTCCCGGGCGATGGAGAGTACGGTCTCGACCTCGCCGGTCGGGCCGGGCTCCGGGACCAGCGTCGACTGGAAGTAGCGACGCCCGTCCAGCGTATCGATCGGGAACTCGAACGACGTGCCCTTCCCGGTCCGGAACACCGCCCTCAGCTTCCGGTTCCAGAGCGAAGTCAACTCGGGCGGCATGCCCAGCTCCTCGTGGGTCCGGCCGATGAACTCGGATGCCGGGATCCCGGTGACTCGCTCGATGACCGGGTTGACGTACAGGTGCCGCAGGCGGCGATCGAACCGCGCCACCACGTCCGGGATGTTCCGGACCAGCGTCTCGAACGCCGCCATGCGGCTCTTCGCTTCGGCCTCGGCCCGCCTCCGTTCCGTGAGGTCCATGAGCACCGCCAGGACGCCGACGGTGCGGCCGGCCTCGTCGCGGAGCGGGTAGTAGTCGGCATGGGAGTAGCCCTCGCTCGAGGGGAGCCCGACCGATGTACTGTTGAGTTCGATGCCGAGGGCGGGTTCGCCGGTTTCGAGCACGCGCCGGAGGACCGCTTCGAGCTCGGCGGTGTCCGGCAGCACGTCCCTTACGGTCAAGCCGATGTGGGCTTCGGGATCGAGCCGGTTCAGCCGGGCGAGGGCGGGGTTGATCAGCCGGTAACGGAGGTCGGCATCCACCACGGCGATGCCGAGCGTGTCGGAGCGGAAGATGACCTCGAGGAGAGCGTCCGGGACCAGGGTCCGAAGTTCTGGGGGCAACCTACGCAGCGGATCGTCCCGGGATTCTTCGCCGTGCTCGCGAGTCATCGTGGTCCACCCGTGCCCGTCCCGTTGCCGGTTCGCCGTTCCGGCCCGATTCGCAGATCTGGGGCCGCAACGTCGGGCTCGCCGGCAGTCCGTGAGTAGCTGCCGAGCGCGCCCGGGGCCCTGGCCCCGGGCGCGTGCGCACGGGCGGCGCGGTGCGCGCAGCCGGCGCCGAAGCGGCCTACGAGACCGACCGTCCCGTGTTCAACACCGTGATCTGGCGGTGGCGGGTGGCGGGGCAGCCGTGGGATACGGCGTTGGACTGCGAGGGCTGGCCCTTCCCGTCATTGAAGGTGCCGCCGAGCCGGTACGTGCTCGGCCCGCCGATCAGGTCCATGGCGTTCCAGAACTCCGGCGTGCGGATCTGGTAGGCCACGTCCTTCAGCATGCCGACGATCTTCCCGTTCTTGATCTCGTAGAAGACCTGTCCGCCGAACTGGGCGTTGTAGCGCTGCTGGTCGATAGAGTAGGAGCCCCGGCCCTCGATCATGATCCCGTCCTTGACCCCGTCGATCAGCTCCTCGAGGGTCACGTCCCGGTCGGGGTGCGGGAGCAGGTTCACGTTCGGCATGCGCTGGAACTGGATGTCGGCCCACGATTCCGCGTACGAGCACCCGTGGGAGCGGACCTCCTGACCGATACTCCTGTACCAGTCGGCGAGCCAGGGCGCCTGCTCGCGGGTGGTCTGGAGGTCCCAGAGGATCCCGTCCTTGACGATCAGGTAGTCCCGCGGCTTGACGCCTTCGTCGTCCCAGCCGACCGTGGCGAGCGCGCCATGGGTGGAGCGTTCGCCCTGGATGTTCATGAACTCCGGACCGAAGCGGAACTTCCCGAGGTAGTCCTCGATCGGGTAGATGAACGAGGTCCCGGCGTAGTTCGCCTCGTAGCCCATGATCCGGTCGAGCTCGGTCGGGTGGGCGATCGCCTCGTGGATCGTGAGGAAGAGGTGGCTCGGCAGGAGCACGAGGTCGTAGCGCCCGGGCTGCACGGGCTTGGCCGAGAGCTTCTGGACCGCCTCCTCCGCCCAGACCGGCGCATTGCCCACGAGATCCGAATCCCGCACGTGCTCGTAACCGAGGCCCATGGGCTGGACGGGCGTGGAGTTGCGCTGCTGGAAGTCGGACCCGTCATCGGCGACGGCGGTCACGCTCATCTGGGGCCAGCAGCGGTAGATGGTCTGTTCCGTGACCGTGCCCTCGGTGTTCGCGAAGAACCGGTCCTCCCGCAGGAAGACCATCGATGAGTTGACGAACCGGGCGCCCTTGACCCGCAGGGCGGCGGCGTTCGCCTCGAGGAGGAGGGAGACCTTCTCCTCGATCGGGATGTCGAACGGGTCGATCTCGATCGGGCTGCGCCAGACGCCGTTCGGGTAGACCTCGGTCGGCGCGAGCTCGAGCGGGCGACGCCGCGCGCTGGCGTTCGCCTTCGCC
>Ga0207864_1002428_pt1 | contig 17602 bp, 16 predicted proteins | sample HigsolmetaAR202D_FD_184834 | JGI IMG/M metagenome (GOLD analysis project Ga0207864, IMG submission 184834) | Ionic liquid and high solid enriched microbial communities from the Joint BioEnergy Institute, USA - AR20-2-D (SPAdes) (version 2) ... | reverse complement strand
TGGCACCGGAACGCTGAACCGTCCGTCCGGGTCCTCGTAGATTTGGTCACCGGCAACCGGCGTGGCAGGTTGGGCCGCGACGAGCGACGCCATTGGCCCGGCGCCAGCCGCCATCCACAAGCACACGAGCAGCAGAGTCAGAATGCGCCTCGCCCTCATCCTCCTATCCTCTCTGCCACAGCCGAGCGGCGCCCACGCGCCCCTAATCGACCTCCTCGGCGATGACCATGACCACCTCGCCCTGCATCGTTGGCGCCCGGAACTTGCGGCACATGACGTAACCGTCACCGTCCGCCACGATCTCCACCGGATCCTCATCCCACCGCTCGAAGTCGTGAATGCGCGTCACTGGCGTCCCAGCTCGGACGAACGCGCCGATCGGCACCAGTGGCTCGCTGATGCCACTACACGGAGCGGTGATCCATCGATCAATGTCGATTGCCGAGACGACCCGTTGCCGGTCCAGCCCTGGCGGCGTCAAGTCAACGATCGGCTCATCCAGAAGCCCGTAGTAGCGCATCACATTCAGCGTACCGTGATGTGCCCAGCGGACTCCTTGCAAATCGGTCGAAGCCCCGAATCCAAGCTCGCTCCCGATCGTCACCTTGCCCATCTTCTCGGCTTCTTCGGTCAGCAGGCCAGTCCCCATCTCGCTCGTGTAGATCATGACGAACGGCGTGCCGAACAGCAACGCCGTATCCCGGAACTTTCGGTACATCTCCGGATCGGGCACCTGGTGGAACGACATCGTCCGGAAGATCTCGAACCCCTCACCACCCGAGTGGAGATCGATCACAACATCCGCGCGGCTGAGTACCTCGTCCGTCATCCACCGCGCGATCCGGCTCGTGATCGTGCCGCGGGCATCTCCCGGAAACGCCCGGTTCATGTTCCCGCCATCGAGTGGAGACTCCCGCCGGCCCGCGCGGAACGCCGGCACATTCAGCACCGGTATCACGATTAGTCGCCCGCGCACCAGCTTCGTCGGATCCAGCTCCCGGATCAGGTTCTTCAACCCAACCGGTCCCTCGTACTCGTCTCCGTGCGTTCCCCCAATCGCCACGATCGTCGGACCCGGCTCCGGCGCGCACGCGACGTAGAGCGGCACCCGCACCCGGCCCCACGTGCCATCCAGCGTGAACGGCACGCTGGACCGCCGCGCCCCAGGGCTATCCCAGTCGATCTCTCTCGCCGGCGTGATGTCGATGATCACCTGACTCCCTCCTCGATGGCTGGACCGATTCCGACAGCGGCACGATACCGGAGCTTGGCGATGCGTGCTCGCGCCTCATTTCGCTAGCGATCCGCCACGTTTCGCACCGCTGGTGGGACGGAAATATCATCCATTTTCATGAGGTTTTTCCCCTTGCGATGTCCAACTGATTCCCCTATAGTGGCCGCCAGTCGGACCATTCGGAGCAAAGCGCCATTGCCAGAAGGCCGTATGAAACGTCTCGCCGCGCGGATAATTGGTGTCTGTGCGATCCTCCTCCTCGTGCCTAGCGCCGTCTTGGCCCAAGAGGATCCGTTCGACATTCCCACGCCCGTGGACGCTTCGCTGCGCCCGCGCCCGAGCCCTCGGCCGTTCCAAAACCCGAACGCCCAACCCCGGCCCGCCGAGTCCGAAGGCGTGCGCGGCAGCCGCCCCTTGGAGACCCCAGAAGCGGCCGAGACGCCGCGCCTCGATGATCCCGTCCTTCGCTGGCTCCCAGAGATCATGGCGGCCTCGGACGCGACCGGTACCCCGCCGGGCCTCATTGCTGGCGTCATGCGCGTCGAGTCCGGCGGCAATCCCGATATCGTCTCCCCGCAGGGCGCTCGCGGCCTGATGCAGATCATGCCCGCCGAGCTCGGAGCCCTCGGCATCCCCTTCGAGTTGTGGCACGACCCCGCGACCAACATCCGCGCCGGCGCGACCATCCTCGCCCAGCGCTCCGGCGGCGGCTGGGAAGCGGCAGCCGCCTACTACTTCGGCATTGGCTGCGATTACTACGGCACCTGCACCTACCAATACGCTGTCGCGGTCCTGCAATGGGCGATGATCTACGGCCCGCTGATCGGCGATTACACCTGGTACGACTTCGGCCGCATCCCCGCCGTGCCCTCCGCGCCCCCGGCCGAGCCGACCGCGACCGCTACGCCGGCGCCGAGCCCGTCGTCCGGCACGCCCGTTCCGGAGCCGACCGAGCCCGCGCCATCGGCAACCACGACGCCGGCGCCCGAACCCACCGCAACACCCGAAGGATCGCCGGCGCCGCCGACCGAGGCGCCAACCGAAGCGCCGACACCGGTGCCGACGGAGGCCCCAACCGCCCCACCGACCGAAACCCCTCCGACGTGGGAGAACGCGACCGACCAAGCGCCACCCAACGCCACGCCGGAGGACGGCTCCGGGTGATCCGCGCGCCGAGGCTCTTCAACCAACTCGAACTCCTTGAGGGAAAGCGACCTGTAGGGGTGGCCCGCCCGTCGGCCGCATGCCAACAACCACCGCCGCCCTTGGCCCCGTTCCGATCCCGGAACTTGTGCTCGCCTTCGCGAATCCTTCGTAGGGGAGGGACCTGTGCCCGCCCACGGCCCGCGGGGCCGTAAACATTCGGCCAATTGAATGAACATGCCCACGCTTCGGCCGACGGTCGGGCCCGTGCGATCGCCCCTCCCGCCTACCCCCTCCATCCCGCTCTTCCAGACCCGCCCTCCCTTCGGGTAAGCTGCCACCGGCGCGGCCCACACCTGGAGGCCGCGCCCATCGCACGGTATCCGCGTACATCAGGAAGGGAGTGCTCCCGTGGCGACCACGGCTGCCCGCAAAGTGATCGTCACCTGTGCCGTCACCGGCTCCGTCCACGTCCCCTCGCAATCCCCGTACTTGCCGCTCACCCCGGATCAGATCGCCGAATCCGCCAGCGGCGCCGCCGAAGCCGGAGCCGCCATCCTCCACCTTCACGCTCGCCGGCCAGAGGACGGCAAGCCCACCCCCGATCCCGATGTCTTCATGCAATTCGTCCCCCGGATCAAGGAGCGCACCAACGCGGTCATCAACATCACCACCGGTGGCGGTCAGGGCATGACCCTCGACGAGCGGATGGCCGCCGCCAAGCGCCTCCAGCCGGAAATGTGCTCCTTCAACATGGGCTCGATGAACTTCGGCCGCTACCCGATCATCAACCGCATCAAAGAGTGGCGCTTCGACTGGGAAAAGCCCGACCTCGAAGCCTCCCGCGACTACATCTTCCGCAACACCTTCGCCGACATGGAGCGCCTACTCAAAGAGCTCGGCGAAGAGCACGGCGTCCGCTTCGAGTTCGAGTGCTACGACGTCGGCCACCTCTATAACCTGGCCCACCTGCTCGACCGTGGCCTCGTCCAGCCGCCCCTCTTCGTCCAGACGATCTTCGGCATCCTCGGCGGCATCGGCACCGACGCTGAAGACCTCCTCCACATGAAGCGCACCGCCGACCGCCTCTTCGGCAACGACTACATCTGGTCGATCCTCGGCGCCGGCCGCCACCAGTTCAACCTCGTCACCATGGGCGCCATCATGGGCGGCAACGTCCGCGTCGGCCTGGAAGACAACCTCTACCTCGGCCGCGGCAAGCTCGCCGAGTCCAACGCCGACCTCGTCGCCAAGATCGTCCGCATCCTCAAGGAACTCTCGCTGGAGATTGCCACCCCGGACGAAGCCCGCGAGATGCTCAACCTCAAAGGCCCGGACAAGGTCGCGTTCTGACCCGCGCCGGCCTCACGGTGCCACACCTTGTGATTGGGCGGCTCACGCCGGATGCCCGAGCCGCCCCCCAAACCGCACGAACCGCACCGTGCCATCCGGCCGCGTAATGACCTCCAGGACCGACCCCTCCAGCTCGCCCCCCTCCGCGATGAACTCCGTCTCCGAAATTGGAACGAGCCGGAACGACTCCCGCGCACGCTCCTCGCCAGAGAACGGATTGCGCGTCACTCGCTCGACCCGGTACCCATCCCCATCAACGGTCAGCGTCAAATCCGCCAACCCATGGCTGTACCGCCCGGCGAACCGCGCCAGCTGCTCCGGCGGCAGCGTCACCCGCTTCGGCGGCTCCGACTTGATACCCAACCGCTCCAGCGCCGCCGCCGCGATCGCGCTGTGCGCCGGCGCCCCATACTCCCCGTTCGTCAGCACCGCGATCGCGAATCCACGGTCCGGCACCGTCGTCAGCCGCGCCATGAACCCATTCGTCGCCCCGCCGTGCTCGACGAGCGTCGTGCCACCCACCTGCCGCAGTAACCACCCAAGGCCCCACGTCCGCCCGTAGTCCGCCGTCGCCTGCTGCGCTCGCATCGCCCGCGCCGACTCCGCCGAGATCACCCGCGTCCCGTCCAGCTCCCCATCCTGCAGGTGGCAACGCGCGAACCGCAGCAGCTCCCCGACATTGGAAATGACCCCACCCGCCGGATTCGACCGCCGCGGAATCGGCCACGGATACGCCACCCGCGCCGGCTTCCCCAGCTCCTGGTCATGCCCCACCGCCACCGCGTGCCGGATCGCCTCCTTCGCGAAGTAGGTCGTCCGCTCCATCCCTAGCGGCCGGAACACACGGTCCCGCATCGCCTGCTCGAACGGCACTCCGAGCACGCGCTCCACCGCCCGCCCAGCCAGATCGAATCCCGCGTTACAGTACGTCCAGAGCTCGCCCGGCGCCGTCTGCTGCGGCAAATCCGCGAACGCCGCCACCGCCCGCGCCAGCGCGTCGTCCCCATCGCCGTGGTCATCGAACCGGTCACCGTAGAACCCGGACATATGCGTCAGCAAGTGCCGCAGCGTGATCGTCCGTCGCGCCATCTCGTCCGCCAACGGTAGCTCCGGCACGTACGTCAGCACCGGCTCATCCAGATCGAGCTTCCCCTCCTCGACCAGCGTCATCACCAGCGTCGTCGTGAACACCTTGCTGATCGAGCCGACTTGAAAAAGCGTCTCCGCCGTCACCGGCTGCCCGGTCTCGACATTGGCGATCCCGAAGCCAGCCGTCTCCGTCCGCCCCTCGTGCAATATCCCCACTGCCAGGCCCGGCACCTCCCACCGCGCCATCTGCTCCTGAATCGTCCCCTGCAGCTCTTGGATCATCCCCATCCACCCTCTCTTCCGAACTCACCACCTTCGGACGCGCAGGATCATATCGCCACTTGCCACACCCGCACCCGCCCCCCTAAGTTGAGCCCATCGTTTCCGGTCGAAATACGCGCGCTCCTTACGCCCACTGGGGATCTAACTATGCTTCGCCCCTGCCTCTCCGTATCCCCACTCCCCGCCCTACTCCTCAGCGTCGCGCTCCTCCTGCCGTTGCTCCACCCGCCCGCCGCGTTCGCCCGCGGCATCGTCAGCGGCTTCGTCGTGGACAACGAAGGCCGACGCGTCTGGATCTGGACCGACGCCGAGACCTCGTTCGGTAACAGTGGCGGCACCGCCGTCAACCTCGACGGCGAGCTCATCGGCATCCCCACCCGCGTCACCTGCACCGGCTGCAAATCCGACGACATCAACGGCGACAACGAAATTGACGACTGGGAATCCTGCCGACCCGCCGGAGGCACCCTCGGCATGATCACCCCGGTCAACCTCGCCCGCACGCTGATCCGCCGCGCGCTCGGCTCCGCCCTCCCGGAGAGCGCCACCGATGGCCTGAGCCCCGCCCCCTCCGCCCCCGGCCAGCTCGGCCAGATCACCGTCACCGCTTTCGACGCCTCCGGTGCCTGGCTCCCGGACGGCTCCGGCGCCTCACGCCTCGCCGGCTGCGTCGCCTACCAGCACAGCGACGCCCCCGCCACCGCCCAGTCAACCTGGTACCGGGACGACACTCCAATCAGCAGCGAAACCATCAGCTGGCCGGCCCGCGAGGAACACGGCATCACCTGCGTCCCCCTCCTGCCGACCGACCGCTCCGGTCCCCTCCCGCCAGGCACCTATGTCTGGGAAATCACAATCAATGGAGAAACTGCGCGCAGCGCCAGCCTCACCGTGCCGCCAGCGCCATCCGAGCCCTGAACCGCCCGCCTTTCGTACGTCCGGCGCCCGCCGATCGCTCGATGGCCGACAACAAATGCCACCCGCGCTCCCGTATCAATCCCGGCGCGCACACTCGCCGTCGCCGACCTTCGTAGGGGCGGGACCTGCCCGCCCGTCGCCCGAAGGGCGACAATTCACCGGCGCACCGCTGAAAATCGGCCTCCTTCCCGGCCATTTCGCCCGCCCCTACCCACTTCGTGGAAACGGGCGACACTCAATCAACTTGTCGGATAAATGGGTATCAATGTCGGGCAAACGCGTCGTTCCACCCGCACGTGGCGCCCTGCGACGCGCGCATCATCCACCTACGGCCGGAACCTCCGCCGCCCACCGCACCGGCATCCCGAACACCGCCGCCAACTCCCTGGCGCAAACCGGCGCCACCTCGTCAACCGTCAACGGCTTGCCGGTCAACCGCGCCAGCGACGTCACGCCCCGATCCGGAATGCCACAGGGAATGATCCGCGCGAAATAGGAAAGATCGGGATCCACGTTCAGCGCGAAGCCGTGATACGCCACCCCGCGCGCCACCCGCACCCCGATCGACACGATCTTCTCGTTCCCCACCCAAACCCCGGTGTAGCCCGGCACCGCGCTCGCCGCCACGCCGTAGTGGGCCGCCGTCTGGATCAGCGCCCGCTCCAGCCCGCGTACATACTCCCGCACGCCGAGCCGCCGCTCCTCCAGGTGAATGATCCCGTACCCGACCAGCTGTCCCGGCCCGTGATACGTGATATCCCCGCCGCGATCGACCTCAAGATAAACCGCCCCGATCCGCTCCAGCTCCGCCTCGTCCGCCAGCAGGTGAGCGCGATCGCCCCGCCGCCCGTTCGTGAAAATGTGGGGATGCTCCAACAGCAGAAGCAGATCCCCGATCTCGCCACGCGCCCGCGCCGCCGCCAGCTCCCGCTGCCGCTCCCACATCGGCAGGTACGGCGTCAGCCCCGGCAGCCGGACGACCGTCAGCACCCCGTCGCCCGGCGCCACTTCCTTCGCGTCTCGGACCGGTTGCGCGACCGTTGCCATGGGAATCTCCTGGCCCCGGCGATCTCGCCGCCGGCTAGGCCGCCGAATCCCGCCGCCGTAGCTGCTCCAGCTGCTCGCCCGCGTGGTACGAGGAGCGCACCAGCGGCCCCGACTCCACGTGCCGGATCCCCAGCTCCTCGCCGATCCGCTTCAACTCCGCGAACTCCTCCGGCGTGTAGTAGCGGTCCAGCGGCGCATGACGCTGCGACGGCGGCAGGTACTGCCCGATCGTCACGATATCGACATTCACCTTCACCAGGTCGCGCATCACATCAACAATCTCGTCCATCCGCTCGCCCAGCCCCACCATCACGCCGGACTTCGTCAGGACGTACGGATCGATCTCCTTCGCCCTACGCAGGAGCTCCAAGCTGAGCTCATACGAGTCCCACGGCTGAATCTGCCGGAAGAGTCGCGGCACCGTCTCCAGGTTGTGATTCAGCACGTCCGGCCGCGCCTCCAGCACCGTCGCCAGCGCATCCCAGTTCCCCTGGAAGTCCGGGATCAGCACCTCGACGCCGCAACCCGGCACCGCCTCCTGAATCGCCCGGATCGTATCCGCGAAGATGCTCGCCCCGCCGTCGCTCAGATCATCCCGGTTGACCGAGGTCACCACGGCATAGCGCAGGCCCATCGCCTTCACCGCCTCGGCGACCCGGCGCGGCTCCTCGCGATCCAAGTGCGTTGGCCGCCCCCACTTGATCGCGCAGAAGCGGCAAGCGCGGGTGCACGTATCGCCGAGGATCATGAACGTCGCCGTGCGCTGATTCCAACATTCGTAGATATTCGGGCAGCGTGCCTCCTCGCAGACCGTATGCAGCCCGAGCGTCCCCACCAGTTGCTTGAGTTCCTGGTAGTGCGGCCCGTGGTGGAGCCGGACCTTCAGCCACTCCGGCTTCTTCTGACGCGGTGCGGAGAGCCGCTGGCCCCGACCGTAGAGATGCAGCACCTGCTCTCCCGGCCGCAGCCCGTGCCGCTCCGCGTAGCTGATCACCGCCTTCTGACCTGGATTGCGCATCCTGCGCCTCGCCTTCTGTGCCCCTGTCACACCGGACGTGCCACAGGCAAACCATGCCCGGGAGAGTGTACCCAACCCCACCGCCCCATGCCCGCCACTCCATCATTGGGGGCAGGCACAGGTGCGCATGACATACAGACGGGCGGACACGGATGCGCCCCTTCTTCGTAGGGACGGGACCTGTGACCGCCCATCGGCCTTTGGCCGATAACCATCACCTCACCAACCCGAACGCCCCATCCGTGCCATGACACCAACCGCTGCGACTCATTCTTCCGTATTAGCGTTGCGCTCTCGAACACGTCGAATGCCGCTCACTAACTGTCATTCCGTCCCCGCGAAAATGCCATCTATTCCATCACCTTCGTCAGTCTTGGCAATGTTGCCCACATCGGCACTTCGCCCACCGCTTGCCCCGATCCACACTCCCTACAGTCCCTCCTCAATCACCACCCCACCCACCAACGGATATGCCCGTCAATCCTCCACCGACCCCGCCCGCACCGGATTCTCCACCACGTACCGCACCGTCGCCTCGTACTCGTCCTTGCTCCGCATCCCCCGGTCATAGAAGCTCCGCTGCCACAACACCCCAGATCCACCATGCGCCCACCACACTCGCGTCGTCCTCGCCTTCACATCACGCATCACATCCACCAATCCCGCACCGCCAATCTTCACAATTAGGTGCGCGTGATCCGGCATCAGGCAATACACCTCCAATGACGCGCCCCGCACCGCGCACCGCTCCACCATTTCCCCTGCCACCACCCGCGCCAGATCGTGATCGGTGAACACCGGCATCCGCCGCGCCGTCCCGATCGTCACATGCCAGACTCTGCCAGGCGCCAAATACCGCTCCTCGGGCAACCGAATCCGCTTCCGCCACCGCACCTCCACCGCCGCCTGCCTCCCTACCCAATATCGTCCCCAGGCGCGTCACGTGCCCCGGCGCCCCAAAACCGGTGCACGAATCGCCCACCCCGCGCACGGCGAGGCTTCACCACTTCAGAGGCCCCTCTGCTCTCCCACTGACAACGGAGCGATCGCTATTGTCACCTACCTCCTAGCTCTGCTCCTGCCCCCACACCCACCTCACGATCGAGGCGCATCGTTCGCCCCACCTAAACCCGTGCTCACGCATCATCAACGGCCCGCTCGACACGACACGCCGAACGCGAAATGTTTCTTCTGGGCACGCTCCCACTGCTATTACGGCCCTTCGGGCGACAACCACCGCCAACCACGGTCCCATTCCAAATCCCGGGACACACACTCGCCGCCGCGAATCCCTCGTAGGGGCGGAACCTGTGTCCGCCCATCGGCCGCAGGCCGATAGATCATTCCGCCGCCGTGCGCCGGACCAGAAACCCGTGCCCCCGATTTCCGAGGCAAAGCAATGCCAGCCTAATCTCCCTTTCACTCTGGAGTAGGCTCCGGCCCAGACTCTTGCGCCACCTGTGTTTCAGGCAATGGCCTGTCCCCCTCGTACGTACACTCTGGATATGAGGTCGGTGTCAACCGGGGGACGATTATTTCCATCTTGAGTCTCGCGACCTCCCTCGCTAGCTCTCGTCCAATCCCCTACCCCCTCCCCTCACCCCGGTTCGTCCCCATCTCCAACGCCACCACCTCCTCCACCGGCAACGCCAGCGCATCCGCGATCCGCTCCACGAACCGCACCAGCTCCCCGTCCGGCCCCTCGCCGACCATCTCCTGCACCCGCCGCACTCGCGCCGCCGCGCTCGCCACCCGGCTCACATTCCGCGCCAGCTTGTCCACATCCTCTTCTTCCAGCAGCACCCGCAACAGCACCAGTCGCAACGCCCCCAATTCTTCTCCCAAGTCCCGCGCCGCCCCCGCCTCGGCCAGCACCTCCCGCAACCGCGCCTCCAGCAGCGCCCGGTACCGCCCCAGCGCCAGCCGCTCCTCCCACACCGACACCTCGCCCGCATTGCCCCACGGCCCGCTCGCCACCGCCAAATCCTGCGCCAGCCGCCGCACCGCCCGGCTGATCGCCTGCCCCTCCGGCGTCCGCGCATGCTCCCGGCACACCGCCCGACCCCGCCGCACCAATCGCCCGCACCCTGGCACCGCGCACTGCCGCCCCGTCCGCTTGCCCATCGGCCACCCCCTTGACGAACAAGAACATATGTTCTATTCTAGCGCCCAAGCGGCACTCCCGGGCAGGGAGCGGGCCTGGGCAGCGCGTCACCTGCCCCGGGCATCCCACCCGATGCCCGACCGCCGGGCCCTTCCGTCCCCACCGGCCATCAGGACATGCCCCGCCGCCCGATTGGTCAAACCCACCGGCTGGGAGCGCACGCGAGGGAGCGCCCGGCACTCGCCTGGCAACGGGCAACGCCTCGCCGCGCCTCACCCCTGCCGGCGCCGCCGGTGGTTGACAACCGCCCGCCATCGGTTCACCATCCCTCTTGCTACCGTCCGGCGTGGCGAACGTCTCCGCCAGCGCCGGCAACGGCATCGCGCCGATCCATCTACGGCTCGGCTGGTCGGCCATCCGGCTCGCCGCCGGCGGGAACCGCGACGCTCAGCGCAACCCAGCGACAACGCTCGCGTCGCCCGCCCGCCCGCTCCGAGGCCCCGGCCCCAGCCACATACCGAGGGAGGCTCGCCGTGAAGTCAGATCCCTTCGCCATCTTCGAGCGCGGCACGCTTCCCCGCTGGCTCAAGGTTCGCCAGCGGCTCGAAGCCACCGAGATCACCGACATCCCCGCTGCCATCGCCGCCGAGTTCGCCAAACCCGGGATCGGCGAGTCCATCACCCCAGGCACCCGCGTCGCCATCACCGCGGGCAGTCGCGGCATCGACCGCATCGCCCAGGTCATCCGCGCCGTCGCCGATCAGGTCAAAGCGCGCGGCGGGCAACCCTTCATCGTCCCGGCCATGGGCAGCCACGGCGGCGCCACCGCCGAGGGTCAAACCGAGCTCCTCGCCCACTACGGCATCACCGAGGAGGCGATGGGCTGCCCGATCAAGGCGAGCATGGACACCGTCCTCCTCGGCGAGGTCCATCACGACGACGAGGACGTCCCCGTCTACTTCGATCGCATCGCCTTCGAGCAGGCCGATGCCGTCATCGTCGTCGGCCGCGTCAAGCCGCACACCGACTTCCACGGCCCGATCGAATCCGGCCTCATGAAGATGATCGCGATCGGCCTCGGCAAGCAGAAGGGCGCCGACGTCTTCCATTCCCGCGGCTTCCCGGTCTTCCACACCCTCATCCCCGCGGTCGGCCTCTTCACGCTCAGCCGCGTCAACATCCCCTTCGGGATCGCCCTCGTCGAGAACGGCTATTCCCGCATCGGCCTGATCGAGGCCGTTCCGAACAAGCGCGTGCTGGAGCGTGAACAGGAGCTCCTCAAGATCGCCCGCGAATGGCTCGGCCGACTCCCCGGCGAGCGGCTCGATCTCCTGATCGTCGATGAGATCGGTAAGGATGTCTCAGGCGACGGCGCCGACCCGAACGTCATCAACCGCGACATCTCCGGTCTCCTCGCCAAGAGCGAGCTCAACCCGCGCCCGACCATCCAGCGGATCATCTTCCGCGACCTCACGCGCGACACCGAGGGGAACGCGACCGGTATCGGCATGGCCGATGTCGTCCTGCGCCGCCTGGTCGATAAGGTCGATTGGGCCGCGACCTACATCAACGGCGTCACCGCCAAGCACCCGGAGGGCGGCAAGATCCCGCTCATCGCCGAGAACGATCGCCAGGCGATCTACATCGCGCTCGCCAGCTGTTTCCGCACTCAGCCGGAAACCGCGCGCATCGCCCGCATCCGCTCGACCAAGTACGTCGAGGAGTTCTGGATCTCCGAGCCGTTCCTGCCCGAGGCGCTCGCCAGCGGCCGTGTCGAGCCGCTCACCGAGCCCCAGCCGATTGTCTTCGACGAGCAGGGCATGCTCGCGACCCCGCTCTAACACTCGGTCGCTGAGCGCCCCATTCGCGCGACAGCCAGGCCCAGCCGGAGCGCTCCTCACGCCGTCGCCCACCACGGCGACGCGAGCCCCCGGCCTGTGCTGATTTCGTTCGTGCGAACCAGGGGGAAAGCCGGTCAGCCGTCTGGCCACTGCCGCCGGATCGCCTCCCGCAGGGCGACCAAAGCCGGCGCGTCGATCACCTCGGCCACCTCGGCCGCGAACGACGCCATCGGCCGGTCAGGGTGTCCCTCGCCATACTCGCGAGATTGCAAGTAGGTCTCGAGCTTGTCGGCCTGCTTGACGAAGCGCGCTTCAGGCGTCTGCCCCTCCTGCAGCTCCGCCCAGAGCGCGCCCAATTCGTCAGCGAGCCCCTGCGGCAGGTCGGCCAGCAGATCCGCCATCGCCGCCGCCTCCGCCGCGCGCTTGGCCGCCGCCCGCTCCTCGCTCCGCACCTGCCGCCGATTCAGCAGCTCCTGGCGCGTCGCCTCGTCCACCCCGGCGATCTCGTCCGGGTCATACGGCGGCAGATCGCCTGTCACCGCCTCGGCTAGGTCATGGATCAGCGCCAGTTGGAGCACCCGCGTCCGATCGAGCTCCGGCTGATCTGCCGCCGCCAGCCAAGCGAGCAGGGCCATCCGCCAGGTATGATCGGCCACCGACTCGGCCTCGGCCGGCGGCACGCCCCGGTGCAGCCAACCCGTCCGAGGCACGAACTTCAACTGCCCAGCGCGATGAAGAAACCGCGCCAGCCCTGAGCTTGGATCTGCATTCCGCGCGCCGCGCGCCCGTGAGTCCATCTCGTCGCCGATTCCGTAAGCCACCGTCTCGGGCCGGTCCTCCCCAATCCGCTCAGGGATCTCGAATCTCCCGCGCCGGACGAGTAATTCTGAGCGTCCGTGCGTCGCGCCGGCAAGACAACGCCCTCTTGTCTCCGCGCCCGGAGCGCCCGTCCCGGCCACCAAACGGGCCATTCCGGAGCCTGGTCAAACAATGCTATCCTGCCGCTCCGGAGAGGCCTGTCAGACCAGCCAAAACCGCTGGATCAACGCGAGGAGAGTGCCATGACGTTTGCGTTCCAAGACTGGCCACCGTTTCGCCCAGACGCGTTGTCGCGCATCGAGAAGAGCTTGCGCTCGGGCATCCTGGTCGATGGCCCAAACACGTCTGAGCTCGAGCGCGCTTGGGCCGAGGACACGGGCGCGCCCTATTGCCTCGCCTGCTCCAGCGGGACTGCCGCGCTCTATCTCGCCCTCGCGGCGCTCGGCGTCGAAGGCAAAGAGGTCATCGTCCCGGCCTTCACCTTCTCCGGCTCGGTCTTCCCGATCATCATGGCCGGGGCAAAGCCCGTCTTCGCCGATGTCGACCCGGCCACCTATTGCGTGACCGCGGAAACCGTCCAGCGCGTCCTCTCTCCCCGCACCGCCGCCGTCATGCCGGTCCACCTCCACGGCTATCCGGTCGATCTGCGCCCGATCCAGGAGATCCTCCCGCCGGGCGTCCACATCATCGAGGACGCGTGTCAGGCCGCCGGCACAACCCTGCCCGATGGACGACGCGCCGGGCGCTTCGGCCTCGCCGGCGCGTACTCGCTGAACCAAACGAAGGCGTTCCCCGCCGGCGAGGGCGGCTTGGTCGTCACCGACGATCCGGACTTCTACGAGCGCATGCGAACCCTGCGGCGCTTCGGCGAGAAGTGGGATGAGCGCTCGCCCCGGACCTACATCGTCGAAGACCGCCGGGGCGGCAATTACCGGATCGACGAGCTTTGCGCCGCCGTCGCCCTCAGCCACCTGCCGCACCTCGCCGAGGTCACCGAGCTCGCGCGCCGCAACGCCGAGACGCTCCTCGAATGCCTATCAGGCCTCCCCGGTCTGCGCTTGCCCGCCTCCGACCCCGGCCACTCCTGGCAGAAGTTCCGCGTCCGCACCGCCTCGGCCGCCGCGCGCGACCGGGCGATGGCACGGATGGAGGCGGCGGGTATTCCCGTCTGCCGCTGGCAAGTCGCGGCCATGCCGGACCACACCGCCTTCCGTGACCCAAGCGCCGATGTGCCGGTGGCACGCGAGCTCTTGGAGGACTCGTTCCTCTTCTTCACCGAGCGATGGCCGCTGCATCACCAACCGGAAGGGCTCGTCGAGGCCGTCGGCGCGGCGATTCGGCAAGCTTGGCAAGACCCAACCTAGTCGTGCCGCCGTAACACGAGGGCCAGACACATCGGAAAGCGGCCCAGCGCGAGAAAGCCAACAGATCACGTTCGTGTGCGCGCCAGCGAGTAGAAGTCCTCGTCGCTCAGACAGTGCGTCGCCGCGTGGTATAACCGCGGGGATATCTACCAGCGGCGCCGCCCGAGCGCTCTGCTCGCCAGCGCCCGATTCACGGAGGGAGATTCGTCGTGCCTGATCCCCGCCTCGACGCCTGGGCGGATGTCCTCGTCCGGTACTCCGTCAACGTCCAACCTGGCCAGACCGTCGCCATCACCGGCGGCGTGGCCGGCGAGCCACTGATCCGCGCCGTCTATCGCCGCGTCGTGCGAGCCGGCGGTTTCCCGGTCGTCATCCCGACTTTCTCCGGCCTCCTCGGCGATCTCCTGCGCGAGGGTAACGACGAGCAGATTGCTTTCGTCAGCCCCCTCCAGCGTTTCGCCTACGAGCAAGCCGATGTGTTGATCCACATCGAGGCCGAGACGAATACCCGGAGCCTGGCCAGCGTCGACCCTGATCGTCAGGTTATTCGCCAACGCGCCCACGGTCCTCTCATCGAGACCTACCTCAAGCGCTCTGCCAGCGGCGAGCTTCGCTGGGTATTGACGCTCTACCCGACCGACGCCCACGCCCAGGACGCCGACATGTCGACCGAGGAATTCGCCGAGTTCGTCTTCAACGCCGGCAAGCTCCACCATCCCGATCCCGTCGCCTCCTGGCAGGCACAGGCCGCCGAGCAGGCGCGGCTCATCGAGTGGCTTACCGGCAAGCGACAGATTCACCTGACCGGCCCCGACACCGATCTCAAGCTCGATGTCACCGGCCGAACCTGGGTCAACGCCGACGGCACAAGTAACTTTCCCGACGGCGAGATCTTCACGAGCCCGGTCGAATCCTCGGCCGAGGGCACGGTGCGCTTCACCTACCCGGTCAGCGTCGCCGGCCGCGAGATCGCCGACGTCTGGCTCCGCTTCGAACGTGGGCGCGTCGTCGAGGCGCGCGCCGGCAAAGGCGAGGACTACCTGCTTCGCACCCTGGACGCGGATGAGGGCGCGCGCTTTCTCGGAGAGTTCGCGATCGGGACGAACTTCGACATTACCCGCTTCACCCGCAGTATCCTCTTCGATGAGAAGATCGGCGGCACCGTCCACATGGCGATCGGCGCCAGCATCCCAGAAGCCGGCGGCGTCAATCGCTCGGCAATCCACTGGGATCTCATCTGCGATCTGCGCCAAGGCGGGAGCCTGACGGTTGATGGAGAGCTCTTCCTGAAGGACGGCAAGATCGTCGTCTGACGCGCGGCCAGCACCGAACCGCGAGCAGCCTCGAATACACTGGATGTAGCGATAGATGATTGACAGCATTGAGATTCCGCCGGCGAGCCGCCCGATCGACGCGGTCGCGCGCATCCCCGGCTCGAAGAGCATCACGAACCGCGCCCTGCTCGTCGCCGCGCTCGCCGACGGCGAGAGCGAGCTGACCGGCGCGCTCCACAGCGACGACACCCGCTACATGGCCTCCGCGCTCAACGCGCTCGGCATCGCGGTCGAGAGCGATGAGGCCGGCGAGCGTTTCCACGTCCGCGGCGGAGGCGGTACCTTCCCCGCCGAGCAGGCCGATCTCTTCGTCGGCAATGCCGGGACCGCCATGCGCTTCCTGACCGCGGCGCTGCCCCTCGGTCGGGGCACCTTCCGCATTGATGGCATTCCGCGCATGCGCCAGCGCCCGATCGCACCACTCCTCGATGCGCTCAACGCGCTCGGCGCCGACGCCGTTAGCGAGGCAGGGACGGGTTGCCCACCGGTCGTCGTCCGCGCCAATGGACTCCGTGGCGGCCGCGCCGCGATGGCCGGCGATCAGAGCAGTCAGTTCTTTTCTGCTCTCCTGCTCGCCGCACCGTACGCCGAGCAAGGCGTGGAGCTGGAGGTGATCGGCGATCTCGTCTCCAAGCCGTACATGACGATGACCGCCGCGGTCATGCGCGACTTCGGCGTCGAGGTCGAGCTGGACACGGATACGTGGCGCTGCTTCCGCGTCGCGCCCGGCCAGCGCTACACGGGTCGCGCCTATCACGTCGAGCCAGACGCATCGAACGCCTCCTACTTCTTCGCCGCCGCGGCAGTGACTGGCGGTCGTGTCCGCGTCGAGGGCCTCGGCGCGAGGTCAACCCAGGGAGATCTCCGGTTCATCGACGTTCTTGCCGCGATGGGCGCGCGGGTGACGATCACCGACTCATACGTCGAGGTGATCGGCCCGCCAGGCGGGAAGCTACGCGGCGTCGATCTCGACCTCAACGCGATCTCCGACACCGCCCAAACGCTTGCCGCGATCGCCCCCTTCGCCGAAGGACCGACCCGCATTCGCGGCGTCGCCCACGCCCGTCTGAAGGAAACCGACCGCGTGTCGGCGCTCGCCACCGAGCTGCGTCGCCTCGGCCAAGGTGTCGAGGAGCACCCGGACGGCCTGACGATCCACCCGGCCCCGGTCACCCCGGCCGACATCCACACCTACGACGATCACCGCATGGCGATGAGCTTCTCGATCGCCGCGCTCCGGGCGCCCGGCATCCGCATCCTCGACCCAGGCTGCGTCGCCAAGACCTTCCCCGACTTCTTCACGCGGCTCTCAGAGATTCGTTGAGTGCCAAAGGGATGAGGTCCTGCGCGACAACTCTCTGAAAGCTTGTGCTAATGAGCCTGGTCGCGCAGCACGTTAGCGAATGCACGGTACCGGTCGGCGCGACCTGGATTCACATGCTGCTCGATGTCAGCCACGAGGTCGTAGGCATCAGCGCTGCCGGGATAGAGCGCCACGAGACGAATAGCGAGCGCACGGGCGCCGGCGATGTCAGCTCGGTCAAGTCGTCCCCGCGCCCGATCCCATTGCAGAAAGTCTTGATCCCCTAGGGGTGGGTCATATCCTGCCACCAGGCTAGCCGCCTGTTGGAGATCCTTATCTCCAAGTATTTCCAAGTTTGCCAGCGCCTCCCGCATGGCTGGCGCCGCAAGAAGTCGGCCAGAGGCGCTGTCTGGCTCCAAGACTTCATACGTCTGCATCAAGAATTTGCGAAGTGCATCATGCGAGGTTTGCCCTGAGTCCGCAGCGAGATGAACGAGGACGAGCCCGTCGAACCAATATGCGTCAACATTGTTGTCGACAGCGAGAATTCTGCGCAATTGAAAGGTATCGTCCCGATCATACCACCCGGTTTCAACAGCGACCCAGACATCGGCGTGCTGTGCGAGGACCTCAACAAGAAGCGGTGAGCGAGCATCGATATAGCATCCTGGCTGAGTCGACGTCTGCATGTAGAATGGCACAACATTGTATGCTGCAGTCCCAACCGGATCAACAATGATCAAACAGCTAGAT
>Ga0207864_1002424_pt1 | contig 17623 bp, 15 predicted proteins | sample HigsolmetaAR202D_FD_184834 | JGI IMG/M metagenome (GOLD analysis project Ga0207864, IMG submission 184834) | Ionic liquid and high solid enriched microbial communities from the Joint BioEnergy Institute, USA - AR20-2-D (SPAdes) (version 2) ... | reverse complement strand
GCCGGGCTTCCACGTACGCTTGTGCTCCCACAGATAAAGCCAGAGGATCGGCACGACCACAACGGACTGGTATGCGGCGAGCGCAGCCAGGGCCAGACACAGGATCGAGCCGAGCAGGAGCCGGCCGGACTGGCGGTCGGCTGAGCGTATAAATAACGCGATGCCGGCCATCCAGAATGCCAGAAACGGCAAGTCCGATTCGAGCGAGTTGCCGTTCACGACGAAGGCAGGGGTTGCAAGAAAGAGGGCGACAGCCCAAAGCGGGCGGTCCGGGACAAACCGCCGCGACAGGGACAGCATGGCCAGCGCGGCGATTAGAGAGAAGACAATGTATGCGCCGTGAAACGGAACTTCCCGGACGTCTTGAATCGCAGCCAGAATGGCGCCGAGAACCCAGGCATTCAGAGGCGGATGCGGATGGCCCCGCATGTCGACCTCATCGCCGAGGAAGACATACCGGGCGTGGCTGGGGTGAGCTGGATCAATCTGCGCGTGCTGAGCTCCGGCCAGATAATAAACGTCATCACCCTGGATCGGCTGATTCAGAAACGGCAGGCGAATCAGCAGAACCAGGGCTACCGTCGCAAGAATTTGCCGCACGCGATAATGATACTAATCCGCGGCTTGGCTCGCCTTTGGAGCGGGCTTCCAGCGAAGGATGGGCTTGCGTGCCGCCGTCACCTCGTCTACGCGGCTGATCCTCGTGCTATGAGGAGCCTTGAGCACCAGCTCAGGATTCTCCTCCACTTCCTTCGCAATCGAGATCAGCGCATCGACGAAGAGGTCGAGCTCGGCTTTGCTCTCGGTCTCTGTCGGCTCGATCATCATCGCGCCGCGGACAATCAGCGGGAAGCTGACCGTATAGGGGTGGAATCCGTAGTCGATCAAGCGCTTGGCGATGTCGCCGGTGCGAACGCCGCGCTTGGCCTGCCGGTCGTCGCTGAAGACGCATTCGTGCATGCTCGGAGCCTGATACGCGATCTGATAGTAGGGCTCAAGCAGCTTCCGAATATAGTTGGCGTTAAGCAGCGCATCGAGCGTAGCGTTTCGGAGCCCTTCGCCGCCGTGGGCCATGATGTAGGCCAGGGCCCGAACCAGCACGCCGAAATTGCCATAGAAAGCGCGCACCCGTCCGATCGTCTGCGGCCGGTCGTAATCCCAGCGCCACTGGTCGTTCTCGCTCCGAAGCCGGGGGATCGGCAGGAAAGGCTCCAGATGGCTCTTTACGGCCACCGGTCCCGCGCCTGGTCCGCCTCCGCCGTGCGGCGTCGAGAACGTCTTGTGCAGGTTCAGGTGCATGACATCGATGCCGAAATCGCCCGGACGCGTGATGCCCACAAGCGCGTTCATGTTCGCGCCGTCCATGTACACCTGCGCGCCCTTTTCATGCAGGATGCCTGCAATCCGGACAATGTCGCCTTCAAACACGCCCACCGTGTTGGGATTTGTCACCATCAGGCCGGCGACGTCCTCATCGACGATTGACGCCAGCGACTCGACGTCCACCATCCCGCGATCATTCGACTTGATGTTTTGGACCGTATAGCCGACCATCGTCGCCGTCGCGGGATTTGTGCCGTGGGCAGAATCCGGAATGAGAATCTTCTTCCGCGGGTTGCCCTTCGATTCGTGGTAGGCGCGAATGAGCATGATGCCCGTCATTTCGCCATGGGCTCCGGCCGCGGGCTGGAGCGTTACCGCATCCATGCCCGTGATCTCCGCCAGAGCCGCCTCCAGGCGGGCGATGATTTCCATTGCGCCCTGTGACAGCGCCTCCGGCTGGTACGGGTGAGCCCACAGTAGCCCCTCGGTCCGGGCGACCGCCTCGTTCACCCGCGGGTTGTACTTCATGGTGCAGGAGCCGAGAGGAAACAGCCCCAGGTCAATTCCGTAATTCCACGTCGACAGACGTGTGAAGTGGCGTACGACTTCGACCTCGCTCACCTCGGGAAAGTCTTCAATCTCTCCACGGACGTTTTCCGCGCCAAGCGCCTCGGCGGGGTCCACTGCCGGAACGTCAAGGTCAGGGAGCTGATACCCCTTCTTGCCGGGCGAACTACTTTCGAAAAGCAGCGGCTCGTTTTGCGTGATATGTCGTGAAACCTTCCGAATCATCTTACGTGCGCTGCCTCCGGCACATTCTGAAGAACTTCCCTCACCGTGTTCATGTGCTCGCGGCGCGACATCTCCGTAGCGCACAGGAGCATGCAGTCCGCAAGCGACGGGTACCAGCGGCCGAGCGGCAGACCCCCGATGATCTTGCGCTGCAAGAGCGCCTCGTTGACAGCCTCCGGCGTCCGGCCGTTGCACTGCACGACAAACTCGTTAAAGAAGGGACCGCTAAAGCGCCTCTTCATGTCCTTTGCCAGGTAGTGCGCCTTGGCCAGGTTCTGCTCGGCAAGCTCGCGCAGACCGCGCTTCCCGTAAAGGCTGAGGAAGACGGTCGCCATCAGAGCAATCAGCGCCTGATTCGTGCAGATGTTGGACGTCGCCTTCTCACGGCGGATGTGCTGCTCGCGGGTGGAGAGAGTCAGGCAGAAGGCGCGCCTTCCCTCCGAGTCCTTGGTTTCACCGACCAGGCGGCCGGGCAACTGTCGAAGATACTTCTCCCTGGTCGCAAGGATGCCTGCAAAGGGCCCCCCGTAGCTGGGAGGAATCGCGAACGATTGCAGTTCGCCGGCGACGATGTCCGCATCTCTTGGCGGTTCGAGCAACCCGAGCGATACAGCTTCCGTGAAGACGACGATCAGCAGTGCGCCCTGCTTGTGCGCGAGCTCCGCGGCTGCCTTTACGTTCTCGATAACGCCGAAGAAGTTGGGGGTCTGGATAATAACCGCGGCCGTATCCGCGTCCAGCCGCCGCTCCAGGTCCTCGAGGTCCGCTGCTCCCGCGGCTTGGTCGAACGCGAATTCCTCGATCGGCATCCCCTGGTGCATCGCGTAGGTTCGCAGCACCTGCCGGTACTCCGGGTGGACGTTTTGCGCCACCAGCGTCTTGTTGCGGCCCGTAATGCGAACCGCCATCATCGCCGCTTCCGGAACGGCCGACGAGCCGTCGTACATGGAGGCATTCGCGGCGTCCATGCCCGTAAGCTGGCAAATCATGGTCTGGAACTCGAAGATCGTCGTGAGTGTTCCTTGCGCGATTTCCGGCTGGTACGGCGTGTAGGACGTAAGGAACTCACCGCGAGCGGCGACGGTGTCAACAACTACCGGACGGTAGTGGTAGTACACCCCGCCACCGAGAAACGAGGGATATCCGTTAGCGTTCTCAGCCCCCCTCGCGCGGAAGTACTCCACAATTTCGTATTCGGACTTCCCTGGCTCGATCGCGAGCGGGCGGTCGAGAAGCACGTCTGGCGGAAGCTGACGGTAGAGCTCCTCAAGAGATTGCAGGCCGCAGACGGCAAGCATCTCCTGGCGTTCGGAATCGGACTTCGGTAGATAGCGCAATTGTTCTGCCCTGAGTTGTAGTGAGCGGGGCGGGAACTCTGCCCGGCCTCCCTACAACTATGATCCCACGTAACTTTGGTAGTCTGCAGCGGAGAGGAGATCCTTCACTTCGTCGGGGTGGCTCAGCCGGATCTTCACCAGCCACGCCTCTCCATGCGGATCTTCATTCAGCTTCTCGGGAGCGTCAGCGAGAGCTGTGTTCACCTCGAGGATCTCTCCTGAGACCGGTGCATAGATATCGGAGACGGCTTTCACCGACTCCACCGAACCCAGCGCTTTCCCCTGTTCGACCACAGTCCCCACTTTGGGCAAGTCGACGTAAACAATGTCACCAAGTTCCTTCTGGGCATGGAAGGTAATACCGATAGTTCCCCTATCGCCTTCCACTAGCACCCATTCATGTTCCTTCGTATAACGATAATTTTCCGGATACATTACTTCGCTCTTTTGTAGAACGGTGTAGGAACGGTAACGGCCTCCACCGGCTGATTGCGGATCATGATGTGAATTGTGCGGCCGATTGTCGAAAGGGCCGTAGGAAGATAGCAGAGCCCGATGTTCTTGCCGAGCGTCGGGGAAGGCCCGCCGCTCGTCACCCAGCCTGCCGGGCGGCCGTCGACATAAACCTCATAGCCGTCACGGGCAATGCCGCGGCCACGCATTTCAAAGCCAACCAACTGCCGCTTGATGCCTTGCTCGAGCGCCTTCTGAAGCGCCGCCCGTCCGACGAAATCGCCCTTCTCCATCTTGACGATCCACCCGAGGCCCGCTTCGAAGGGGTATGTCGAAGCGTGAATCTCGTGACCATAGAGGGCCATCTTCGCTTCGAGCCGAAGCGTGTTACGAGCACCGAGACCGCAAGGCTTGATTCCGAACTCGGAACCGGCGTCCAGCAGCGCATTCCAGAGACTCTCCGCTCTGTCGGGCGGCACATACAATTCGAAACCGTCTTCACCCGTGTAACCAGTCCTAGCGATGCGCGCAGGGATACCCGCAACTTCCCCGTCGACAAACCAGTAGTACCGCAGGGAATTCAAATCAGCAGGTGTTAATTTTTGCAGCGTATTTATAGCCTTCGGACCCTGCAGTGCGAGCTGCGCATAACGGTTGCTGACCAGTTCAACCTCGGCTTTCCAACGATTTAGCGAGCGGATGTGCTCGAAGTCTTTATCTTGGTTCGCTGCGTTCACACATATGAAGAATTCTAACGGGGAAACTTTGTGTACCAAGATATCGTCTACGATTGCACCATGGTCGTAAAGCAATGCCGAGTATTGAATCTGACCTTCTCTCAGTTTCGCGGCGGCATTAGTGGACACATACTCGACCAGGGAAAGCGCTTCGGGGCCTCGAATCTCGATTTCGCCCATATGGCTGACATCGAACAGACCAACAGACGTCCGAACGGCATGGTGCTCTTCGAGGATGCTGGTGTACTGGACGGGCATATCCCACCCTCCGAAGTCCACCATCTTCGCTCCCATTCTTCGGTGTACGGAGTTCAGCGGAGTTTGTTTGAGCGCGGCGGACGGGTTCATGAAAGACCCAATCTAACAAGCGTTTTCAAAGAGTGTCAAACCAGAGAGTTTGCACGCGGTAATAGTTACGCAATGAGAGCCATTAGTAGTTACATTTCACAGATCAATCCGAATCGGTTCAGAAACATGGGTTTCACCCAAGCGGCACCTCAGCGCCGCGTTGAAGGAGACTCGTTCGGACAGAAGGAGGCAAGATGATTACTTCGTTCATTCGCAAGCCAGCCATGGCAGCAGGAATTACCCTTATGGCCTTGGTAGGCACCGGGTGCGCGACCAAGAAGTACGTGAGGAACCAGGTCGATCCTGTGGCCGGACGGGTGTCCGAAGTAGAGAAGACGAACGCCCAGCAGGCTACAGCAATCAGCCAGCTGGAAAACGAAGTGTCCCAAGTGGACGAAAAGGCGATGGCTGCTGACAAGCGCGCGGCGGCGGCCGCTGAGGAAGCGGCGAAAGCGAATCGGGAAATTGCTAGCGTGCGCAGCGATGTCGGCAAAGTTGGCCAGGAACTGCAGGGATTGCGGACCGAAACCCAGCAGAACATAGCTGCTGTGGAACGCGATCTGAACCCGGCCAACTACAAGCTTGTGCTGGAAGAAAACGTCCTCTTCCGTTTCGGCAGGAGCCAGCTCACGCCGGAGGCGAAGGAGCAGTTGAATCACGCAGCACGCTCAATTGCAGCGCTGCCGCACTACGCGATTGAAGTACAGGGTTTCACGGACCCCACCGGTGACCCGAATTACAACCTTAACCTGAGCCGGGAACGCGCTCAGGCAGTCGTTCGCTACCTGGCGACCGAGCATCAGATTCCTCTCCGGAGAATTCACGTCCTCGGCGTAGGACCGCTGAAACTCGAGGACCGGTCGCTCGAAGCCCGGAAGCAGGCGCGGAAAGTTGAGATTCGTGTCTTCGCTCCGGAAAGCGCAGCCGCGAAGGTACAGACTGGATCTCTCCCCTCCACGCGGTAGCAGCCGCACTCTGTATTGAAGCACGCTCACAGGAGCAGCTAAGCGCTGCTCCTGGAGGTGCTCAATCGTCGAGTCCCCAACAGCCTTCGATCGGATACCTGTTCTCCCTGAAGGCCCTGCCGTTTCCCGATCTTGCTTTCTCAGTGCAACCTCGCCAAGACGTACCAGCGACCAGCGAGGTAAACCCGCTCTAACGGCCGCCGCCCTCTGCTCCCAGAGCCCGGCGGGCTGGCTCCCGCATCGAAGGGAACCGCAGACGGAACGTCGTTCCTTGGGTTGGCCGGTCCGCGCAATCGATCGATCCATTGTGCAATTGCACGACCTGAAAAGCGATAGCGAGCCCGACACCCGCTCCTGCTTTCTTGGTGGTGTAGAACAGGTTGAAGATCTTGTCCCGAATTTCGGCAGGAATGCCGTTGCCTTCGTCTGAGATCGTGAGCACTAAGTCTCCCAGGGACTGACTGACGTCAATCTCAATCCGGCCCCCGTCCTTCATGGCTTCGATCGCGTTCACAAGAACATTCAAAACGGCCTGCTTCAGCATGGTTGCGTCGCCGAGGATCATCGCCTGCTCCGGACCCGACTTGAGATCCATCTCAATCCCGCGGCGCGCCGCTTCGCTGCGGAGGCGATTCACGCATTCGGTCGTAATTTCAAGCAGGTCGACGGGACGCAAATCAAGCGGCATTGGACGGGTGAACTCGACGAATGCCTTCACGACGCGGTTCAGCCGCTCCACTTCCATGGCGATGATGTCGACTTCGGGAATCGCTGCGGGGATCTCCTTCTCTATCTGGGCGCGCAGTACCTCGAGGTGAAGGGTAATGGCGTTGAGAGGATTCTTAATCTCGTGCGCAACTCCGCCGGTCAACCGGCTGATCGCCGCCAGCCGGGTCGAGACATCCAACTGCGCTTCGAGCTGCGTTCGCGTTTCGGCATCGCGCAGTGTAATGAGCGTTCCCTTCGAACCGTCCTCTTCGTGAAACGGGTCTACGTTCAGCAGCAGGTGTTGAGGCGGTCCGCCTTCGCGAGGGATCTCGACCGGGTAGTCGCGCAGATGCTGCCGGAACTGCCGGGCCGTCTGTATCGCGGCGCCAATCGACGTAGAAGCGGGGAAGAGCTCCTCCAACCGCGCCCCGACGAGTTTTCTACGCTCCCGGCCCAAGAGGCGCTCAGCAGGACTCCCAGCGACAATCAGCGTATCCCTTCCGTCGAACAGCAGTACGGCTTCCTCCAGCCGCTGCAGCATGCGCTCAATGTTGGCGCGGAGTTGCACCACGTCCTCACGCGCTCCGCGGAACCGCTGCGCCAGCAAATAGAGCTTGCTCTGGACAGTTGCGAACTCCCTGGTCTCCTTCGGCTCTATCTCCATGTTGCCGCCTAGACTGACCTGATCAATCGCCTGGGTCAGCCGTTTCAGAGGTTGGAGAATGCGGTTTGCCAGGAACCCGCCGAGCAGGATGGAAGCGATCAGGACAACGGCCGATGAAATACCAATCGTTAACAGCTCTGGCCGGAGGCTGGCCCACAGCATCGCCGAGGACACCACCGCCCGAATCATGAACAAAGGAGTGCTCTGTTCAGCAACACCGAGCGGAATCACGATTTCGTAATCCCGGCCGTTGTAAAGAATTTGCTGGAGCTTCTCAAAGACATTGCCGGCCTGCCACTGAGCCAGGTTGGGATGCGGCCGGTAAATCTGGCCGATCTGATCTTCGCTTACGGCGTTCAGGATCTTACCGGACGCATCGGTGATGTAGACATCCGTCACCAGCTTCGAGTTGACGACAATATTTCGGATGAGATGACGGATGGTTGGATCGCTTTTTAGGATGTCGGCCCATAGAAGAGCGCTCTCGTCGATGTCTTGAGGCGGGGGAACGATTTTTGCGGTGCGCTCGGCAACCCGCTCCAGGACGAAGCTTTGTACGTCGCGCGCGTTGTTTATCGAGCGCTCCGTAGCATCTCGCAGAAATTCCTGAACCCGCCAGTACAGGTGAAGGGCGGAGTTGACCGCCACGAGCACCCCAACCAGCGCCAGCATGGCGCTCAGCAAGCGGGCTTTGAGGGAAGTCCGCTGCCAAATGGATCCGACGGGCATGACAGAATATAGCCCGGGGTCAGGACGAACTCGCTTCGCTTTCCGCCGCCCCGTACTCCTTCAATTTGTTAAACAGTGTCTTCAAGCTGATGCCCAGGATCTCCGCAGCACGGGTTTTGTTGTTCTTTGTATGCTGTAGCGTAAGAAGAATCAAAGCCTTTTCCGCCTCGCTTACCGTTGAGCCAACGCGAAGCCGAACCGATTCCAGTTCCTGAGTGGCATGTCGCGCCTGGGCGCCTCCGCTTGCACCGAAGTCATGCGGCAAGTGCATAGGGAGAATCGGTCCCTCACCAGCCAGAATCACTGCTCTTTCAATGACGTTCCTCAGCTCGCGCACGTTCCCTGGCCAGTGGTGGCGCTTGAACATCTCCATCACGGCATTGTCCACGCCTGTAACGCGGCAGCCGTGCTTGCGGTTAATGTCAGCAAGCAGTGCATCGGCCAGCACGGGAAGGTCTTCCAATCGCTGGCGCAGCGGAGGCAGCGCAATGTGAAAAACGTTCAGCCGGTAGTAAAGGTCCTCACGAACTTCGTTCTTCTTGAGGGCCTCCTCCATCACTTTGTTAGTGGAAGCGATGACGCGAACATCGACGGTAACTTCACTCCGGCCGCCGAGGCGTCTGACTCGGGAATCCTCGAGAACACGTAGAAGCTTGGCCTGGGTCCCGATTGGCATATCGCCAATCTCGTCAAGCAGCAGGGTTCCATGCTGGGCTAGCTCGAAACAACCCGCCCGGCGTTCCACGGCGCCAGTAAAAGCCCCTTTCTCATGGCCGAATAACTCGCTCTCCATTAGCGTTTCCGGCATCGCCGCGCAGTTGATTGCAACGAAGGGACCTCCGCGCCGCGGGCTCAAGTCGTGGATCGCGCGCGCTACCAGTTCCTTGCCTGTGCCGCTTTCTCCCGTTACGAGAACCGCAGCTTTGCTAGGCGCTACTTGCCGGATCAATGAAAACACCTGCTGCATCACAGCAGAAGTGCCGACCAGAGCACCCATCACCCCCTGATAACTTAGCTGCCGCTGCAGCCGCTCCGTCTCTTCCGCCAGCTTGCTCTGGGATGCGGCGCGCTCCAACAATATGCGGAGCGCATTTGGCTGTATCGGCTTTTCCAGAAACCAGAAGGCCCCGAGGTCATGAATAGTGGCGACTGCAGTTTCAATATTTCCAAATGCGGTGAGAACGATGGACGGGGGCATGGAGGGTTGCGAGCTCAAGCGCCGCAGGAGCTCGAAGCCATCCATCCGCGGCATCATAAGATCTGTCACGAGGACATGAACGGGAATCTCCGACAGCTTTTCCAAGGCCTCCACACCGTCGGCAGCGGTCTCCGCCGTGAATCCCCACGACGAAATCATACTCGCAAGCCCGGTCCGCTGGTTCTCCTCATCATCCACGATCAAGACCCTTGTGTTTGAGGAGGCGAGTGTACCCATTACCATTTATTGTAACTTGCGCCCTGCGGGCCGTAAGATCTTTTCTGCATTCTTTAGGATGTTACCCCAACCTAATCAGTATGTCTCCCGAGCATTCACCCTATGGCTTCGCTTTGAATACCGATTGGTGAAATTCGACCTGTTACAATTCTAGGTTTAGAGCAATTGGTCCGGATGAGATAAAGGAGAAGAAAGTTCATGCGGGGAAACGAGAAGGTAATGAACTATTTGCAGGAGGTCCTGAAGGCGGAGCTGACGGCGATCAATCAGTACTTCCTTCACGCCGAAATGTGTGAGAACTGGGGCTACATGCGCCTGGCAGCGCATATCAAAAAGGAATCCATCGATGAGATGAAACATGCGGAAGCCGTCATCGAACGTCTTCTCTATCTCGACGGGTCCCCCAACATGAGCGAGCTTTTTCCGCTCCGAATTGGATCGAATGTCAAAGCTCAAATCGAGAACGATCTGGCTCTGGAAATGGAAGCCATTCCGCGGTTGAATGCGGCGATTCAGGCGGCGATCGAAGCGGGCGACCACGGGTCTCGAGAGTTGTTAGAGAAGATCCTCGTGGACGAGGAGAGTCACGTCGACTTCCTGGAAGCCCAGTTGCACCTGATTGGTGAAATAGGGTACGAGAACTACCTGGCCCAGCAGATTCACAGTCAGGAGTAACGCCAGGAAACATATCTGAACGAAGAGCTGGGCGTCAAGAGAAGCGGCTGCTCAGCTCTTCGAAGAAGCCTCCGAAGACGAAGGCGCAGTCCTGCCGCGCTGCATCTCCCGATGAAGCCATGCCTTGGCAACCACCCAGTCGCGCTTGACGGTAGCCGGTGAGACTCCCAGCACTTCGGCTGTCTCTTCAATGGAGAGCCCGCTAAAGAAGCGAAGCTCCACCACCTTGCTCTGCTGCGGATCGATACGGGCCAGCGCCTCCAGCGAATCGTCGAGCGCAACCAGATCAAGATCCTTCTGCTCCGGCGTGGCCAGCGCCTCGTCCAGGGCAAGTGTAAGCGCATTCCCACCGCGCTTTGCAGTCTTATGAGCCCACGCGTGATCTACTAAAATGCGCCGCAGCATTTGCGCCGCGACTCCAAAGAAATGCGCGCGGTTTTGCCACTTCACCCGGTTTTGGTCGACGAGACGCATGTACGCTTCGTGCACAAGCGCGGTTCCCTGCAGGGTGTGGTCAACACGTTCCCGGCTCAAATAAAGATCAGCAAGACGACGAAGCTCGTCGTACACCAGCGGCATCAACTCGTCGAGCGCCTGCCGGTTTCCGCCGCTCCAATCGAGAAGCAGTCGGGTCACGTCTTGAGAAGGAGGCACGGACATGCGCTGTCATTTTAACAACTCCTCGCAAACTAACAACTCGCGGCCCGCCGGCTAGAGTAAGCGTTCCCGCTTTTGACCGCGAGTCGATCCCCCAAGCAGCCCCAAGTCTATCAGCACCGCGAGCACCACCACGGCCAGTTGAAGACCATCCACGGACCCTCGCGTGTTAATTGCCCATGCATAAGCAAGAGTCGTCAGAGGCAGGAACACGAAACCCAGCACCGGCCAAATGATACTTTGGTAGGCGCGATCCAAATAATTCGAGAAAAGAAAAACCAGTATCAATACAATCCGTGGAAAGGCCAAGGCAAGAATCCCGAGCAGGCAGGGCATTTCGTTTCAATACTCCCTTCCGGCGCGCACGGAACCTTTCGGTTAGAAGACGCAACCACCCGTCGTCCTCGCGTCCGTCTATAGGATGAACTGTATGGGTATTCCGAATCCCCTTGAAGCGCGCCTCGCTAAATTCCGTCCTCGATCCAAGCTCCGTGTTCACCGTAAGGAACCGGATTATACCCGCCCGCTGCTCCAACTCACGCCGGAACAGCGGGAGGTCATCCTCGACAAACTCAAAGTCCTCTACGGCGAGGTCCGCGGCCAGGAAACGCTGGCCGAGGTCGAGCGCGTAATGCAAGTCTACTACGCTCATAAGACGCCGGAAATGATCGAGGCGGATAAGGTGTTCAACCGATCGGACCGCTTCACGCAGCGCGATGTCGTCGCCATTACCTACGGAGATCTGTTTCGCCACCCGAGGAAGCCTCCCCTGCGGACCCTCTCCGACATCGCGACCACCCTCCTTCGCGGGACCATCAACACGCTGCACATCCTTCCCTTCTTCCCTTACTCGTCCGATCGCGGGTTCTCCATCATCGACTACAGAGAGGTAGACCCCAACCTGGGCACCTGGGAGGACATCGAGGAGTTAAGCCTAAACTTTCGGCTCATGTTCGACGGCGTCATCAACCACGTCTCCTCGAAGAGCGATTGGTTTCAGGAGTTCCTGAACGGGAATCCCGAGTATCAGGACTTTTTCGTAAGCTTTTCGACCAAACATGCAATCAGCGAAGACCACCTGAAGCTGATTCTCCGCCCACGCACAAGCAACCTCCTCACTCCATTCCGGACTCTCCGCGGCGAATCCTACGTCTGGACCACGTTCAGCCCGGATCAGATCGATCTGAACTTCCGCAATCCCAAAGTCTTGATCCGGGTGCTCGACATACTCCTGTACTATGTCCGCCGAGGGGCTGATATCATCCGGCTCGATGCCGCTACGTATCTTTGGCGGGAGTTGGGCACCTCCTGCGCTCACCTCGTCCAGACCCACGCGCTTGTGCAGTTGTTTCGCGCAGTTCTTGACGTTGTAGCGCCGCAGGTAGCGCTTCTGACCGAAACAAACGTTCCGCATCGCGATAACATCAGCTACTTCGGCGACGGCACGAACGAAGCTCACATGGTCTACAACTTTGCCCTCCCTCCGCTGGTGCTGCGCGCAATGCGCACGGGCTCTTGCCAGCGTCTGTCGCAGTGGGCCAATTCCCTGGAACGGCCGTCGGATCAGGCCACCTACTTCAACTTCCTGGATTCTCACGATGGCATCGGCCTGCTTGGGGCTCGCGACTACCTCAACGACGACGAGATTCAGGACATGGTTCGCCGGACATTGAGAAACGGAGGCCTCATCTCTTACCGGACCGATCAGACCGGTCAGGAAGTCCCCTATGAGCTGAACATTACCTGGTGGGAGGCGCTCAACCGGAAGGACTCAGGCGAGCCGGTGGATATTCAGGTGGACCGGTTTGTCGCTTCACGGTCCCTGGCGCTGGTTCTCATGGGAGTGCCCGCAATCTACCTGCCCAGCATCTTTGGAGGGCAATTCGATTACCCGCCTCTTCCACCCGGCTCCGAGCCGCGAGCGATCAACAGGCGCGTCGTCGAGGAAGAGGCCCTGTACCAGAAGCTGATGGATCCTGAGTCCGCGGCTTACAAAACAGCCATACGGCTGCTCCACCTCATCGACGTGCGGATTGCCTGCCCGGCTTTTCACCCCAACGCCCGGCAGCAGGTGCTCATGCAGAACGACAGTGTCTTTTCCGTCGTGCGCGAAGCACAAGACGGATCGCAATTTGTTCTTGCGCTCACCAACGTGACGGCAGAATCGCAGCAGTTCACCTGGCGGTGCGGCGAGATTGGTCTGAAATGCGGCGTCTGGCGGGATCTGGTTTCGGGAACGCAAATCAAAACAGATGCGAGCCACGGAAACGTTACTTTAAAGCCCTATCAGGTAGTATGGCTCACCCCCGCCTAGGGCGCGCCATTGCCCTCATGCGTTGGAGCTGAGATCCACTGGCAGCAGGAGGCCGCCTGCGCAGTGTAAACTGTACCCTTCTGATGCTTCTTGAGCTGAAGTCCGTCCGAAAGCGGTTCGGGGGCGTCGTTGCTCTCCGAAACGGTAACCTCTCAGTTCGTGCAGGAGAGGTACACCTGCTAATGGGCGAGAATGGCGCGGGCAAGTCCACGATGATGAAGATCGTCGCCGGCATGCAGGCCCGCGATGGCGGCGAGATGCTCTGGCAGGGCCAGCCTGTTAATTTCCGGAGCCCGGCCGAAGCCGCTGCCAATGGAATCGCGATGGTTCACCAGGAGTCCCTGCTGGCGCCACACCTATCTGTTGCTGAAAATATCTTTCTTGGCCGCGAGGAGCGGCGGCCGTTCGGTTTCGTCAATCGTCGCAAAATGCAGGAGGCGGCTGCAAGACTCATTGAGCGACATGGATTCCCGCTGCAGGCGGACTGGCAGGTCGGACGTCTCAGCCCGGCAGGAAAACAGTTAGTCGAAATTTGCCGTGCCATTCAGCACGGTTCGAGCCTTCTCATCTTTGATGAGCCGACCTCCTCCCTCTCGGACGCGGAAACGGCGGAAGTGTTCAAGATCGTCCGGACCCTCCGTCAGCGCGGCACGGGCGTGATCTATATCACTCACCGCCTGGATGAATTGAGGGAGGTGGGAGACCGCGTCACGGTCCTCCGGGACGGCGAAACCGTTCACACAAGTGACATCGCCGAGCTGACAACAGACCGGCTCATTCAGTACATGGTCGGTCGCGAGGTGAACGCAATCTACCGACGCGAGCCCCTTCCGCCAGGCGACGAACTGCTCCGGCTCGAAGGCCTGTCCCGCCGCCCGTTGCTGCAAGACATCAATCTGCAGATCCGTGCCGGGGAAATTGTTGGCTTAGCGGGCCTGATCGGAGCGGGGCGGACCGAACTCTGCCGGTTGATCTTTGGCCTGGATGAGGCCGATTCCGGCCAGATCTTCGTTTCCGGCAGACCTGTAAGAATTCGCTCGCCGCGCGACGCGGTCCGGGAGGGAATCGCCCTTGTTCCTGAAGATCGCCAAAAGACAGGACTCGCCACAGGCCTCCCGCTCGGCGTGAATATCACGCTCGCCAGCCTGCCCGCAGTCAGCCGTTTCGGCTTTATTCTGGGCCGGCAGGAGCGGGAAGTGATTGCCAGGCAGATGGAGCGGCTACGGGTGAAGGCGGAGTCTCCAAAACAACTCGCCGGACGCCTGAGCGGGGGCAATCAGCAGAAGATCGTGATCGCCAAGTGGCTGGCGCGCGGGGCCAAGGTGTTCCTGTTCGACGAGCCGACGCGAGGTATCGACGTCGGCGCAAAGGTGGAAGTTTTCGAAGTAATGGACCGGCTGGCCCGTTCCGGCGCCGGCATCCTCATGGTTAGCTCGGAGCTGCCCGAACTTTTGCAGGTTGCGGATCGGATTCTTGTCATGCGTCAGGGCCGAATTGTGGCCGAACTTCCCGGCAGGACGACCCAGGAGGAAATCATGAGCTATGCCGCCCTGGCCGGTAGCGTTAACGCATCCCAGGAGTCTGTGCAATGATTCAGCGGCTACTGCCGTTCTTGACCCTAATCGCTCTGTTCGTTGGCCTGGCAATCGCCTCGCCCCATTTCCTGACAAGTACGAACCTTTCAAGCGTCGTGCGCCAGACAGCGGTGATCAACATCATGGCGCTCGGAATGACGCTCATTATCATCTCAGGGGGAATCGATCTTTCCGTCGGCGCCATTCTCGCGATGGGCGGGCTCTTGGGCGCCATGGCGATGGAGCGGGGCGCTTCGATCCCGGTTGGAATCTCGATCGGGATTGTCACTGGTATGTTCTGGGGCCTGGTAAACGGCTTCCTCACCACCCGGCTCAAGATCAATCCCTTCATCGTCACGCTCGGCACGCTCGGCATCGTGCGAGGCCTCACCCTGATCATCTCGAACGGTCTTCCGGTCCATCAGCTTCCGGCCGATTTCTCATTTCTCGGTGAGGGAACGCTGTTCGGAGTGCCCTTCGTGCTATGGATCCTGCTGGTCGCGGCTGCCGCTGTCCACGTCATGCTGGAGCATACGCGCCTTGGACGCTACGCCTTCGCCATTGGCTCCAATCCGGACGCAGCCTTCTACGCCGGCATTCCAGTCGCTTTCCACATAACTTCGGTTTACGCCATCGGCGGGATGCTGACCGGCCTGGCGGGCATGGTGGAAGCGTCACGGCTGATGACCGGCCAGCCGACAGCCGGACAGGGCTACGAACTGCAAGCCATCGCAGCCGTTGTGATCGGAGGCGGAAGTCTGCGCGGAGGGGAAGGAAGCGTGATCGGCACGCTGGTTGGCGCGTTCATTATGGGCCTGCTCGCCAACGGTAGCGATCTGCTCGGAATTTCGCCGTACTTGCAGCAGGCGATCATCGGCGGCGTCATCATCCTTGCAGTGACCGTAGACGAGCTACGCAAGCGCCGCCTTCCGGCCTGACCGGCGAGGGTAACCACTGGCTCAGGCCAGGGGCCGATGAGGCTATGCTATGATGGGGCTTCAGCCGCGACGGCCGGGCATTGTTCCCATGGGGTCTGACCTGCGGCAGTTGTCGCTGGCACACCGCGGGCCGGGGATGCACTTCCTTTTCGGCCGGCTGTTCCTCTTTCAGGAGTCTTGCACGTAGGCGGGGTACAAGAGATCTCCACGGTCGAGCAGAAAGTTCAACTTGGATCGCGCGGAACCTGAACAACCCGTAGCACAGATTGGCGAGGATATTCCCGCGAGTCAGAGTTTAGGGACTCGAACCCGTTCCGGCTGCGATCCCATCAAGGGTTGGAACCTGCACGTGTCAAGCCTCATCGTACCCCGGATCGATCGGACCATCGCCGCACTCATCGATCACACCCTCCTGCAGCCGGACGCAACGCGTGAGGACGTGGTGCAAGTCTGCCGCGAAGCCCTCACGTACAATTTTGCGAGCGTGTGCGTAAATCCGTACTGGGTGCCGGTGGCGGCGAAAGAACTAGCCGGATCTGCCGTCAAGGTATGCACCGTGGTGGGATTTCCGCTGGGCGCTACTGGCACGCCGGTCAAATGCGCCGAAACAGAACTGGCCATCCGGAACGGCGCGCGGGAGGTGGATATGGTGATGAACGTCGGAGCGCTTCGATCCGGTGAGTTCGACGCCGTAAGGGTGGATATTCAGGCAGTCGTTGCGCTCGCTCATCGCGCGGGCGCAATCGTCAAGGTGATTCTCGAAACGGCGCTTCTCAACGACGAGCAAAAATCCCTCGCCTGCAGATTGAGCAAGTCAGCTGGAGCCGACTACGTAAAGACCTCGACGGGATTCGGCCGAGGCGGCGCCACCGTGCGTGACGTCGCCCTAATGCGTAAAGTAGTAGGACCGGATATGGGCGTAAAAGCTTCTGGCGGGATTCGGAGTCTGAGCGATTTGAAAGACATGGTGGCCGCCGGCGCTTCCCGAATCGGCGCGAGTGCGAGCGTCAGAATCATCCAGGAAACGGCAGCCTAAGTCATGTCTGCCCTTCGCAACAAATCGCAAGTGCACTTCCGCGAGCGTGCGGAACTACTGGATTTCCTGCTCGAGGTGTCGGCCGTCATGTCCGCCACCCTCGACCTCGATCAACTCATGGCCAACGTCGCCGAGATCGTGTCGCAGGTGATCCAGCATGACCTGTTCGCGATCCTGCTGCACAGCGAACGTCAGGGCGGCCTCGTTATTCGGCATGCTCGCGGACACCGCGATGAAATCGTCAAGAATCTGGTCGTGCCGCTCGGCGAGGGGATTACCGGCCTGGCCGCGCAGACACGGCAGCCGATCCTTGTAAACGATGTTCGCAGCGATCCGAGATACCTGAACGCGATGGACGCCGTGCGGAGCGAACTCGCAGTGCCGATGATAGCCCGAGGCAAGCTTGTGGGAGTTATCGACGTCCAGTCGACACAACAGAATGCCTACAGCGAGCAGGATCGCGCGCTGCTGATGCTAGTTGGCTCCCGCGTGGCCGCGTCCATTGACAATGCCAGGCTGTACCGGCGGCTGGAACGGCAGAACCGGATGCTGAGAACTCTTACGCAGCTATCCCAGGAGTTCTCTTCCACACTAGATCTTGACGAGCTGCTCAGCCGAATCGGAAAGTCCATCCGGACGCTCATCAACTACGACGCCTTCAGTATTTTTCTGCTCGACTGGAATCAGAAGACGCTGAAGCACCGGTTCAGCGTCCGCTACGATAAGCGCGTGGAGTTGGATAACATTCCGGTCGGCCTTGGAATTGTGGGAGCCGCAGCGGAGATGGGTGTACCCATCCTGGTGCCCGATACGCTGGCGGACAAAAGGTACATTGACGCCCACGTCGGCATCCGGTCGGAGCTCGCTGTCCCGCTCGTGCTGAAAGATCGGGTCATCGGAGTGATGGATCTTGAAAGCGAAAGGCTTGGCTATTTTTC
>Ga0207864_1002421_pt1 | contig 17634 bp, 18 predicted proteins | sample HigsolmetaAR202D_FD_184834 | JGI IMG/M metagenome (GOLD analysis project Ga0207864, IMG submission 184834) | Ionic liquid and high solid enriched microbial communities from the Joint BioEnergy Institute, USA - AR20-2-D (SPAdes) (version 2) ... | reverse complement strand
GACCTCAAGCGGGCCATCCTGTACGGTGTCGTCGCGCATGAACGCCCGGCCCAGTTCGAACAGCCGAACGCGCGTCTGCTTGCGGTTGAAGTTGTACACCACCCGGTCGAGCAAGCCCCCAATGAGCGTGGTGCGCATCACGGACATCTGGCTGGCAATGGGGTTGAGCAACCGGATCCTCGGAGCGCGGCTCAGACGCTCTTCCCACTCGCCGTCAACAAAACTGAAATTCACCACCTCCTGGTAGCCGAGACCCGCCATCGCGTTGCGCAGGGCATGCACCGGGCGGACGGTTTCCGGAGTGGCACGCATCGTAGCGCGGGCCAGCGGGGGAAGATCAGGAATACGTTCGTAGCCGTAGAGGCGGGCCACTTCCTCGATGAGGTCCTCCTCAATGGTGATGTCGAATCGGTAGGATGGTGGTGTGACCACAAACGCATCGCCATCGCGCTCGAAGGTAAAGCTCAGTCGCGAAAAAATCGAGGCGATGTCATCTTCGCGCACGTCGACGCCCAGAACCTTGCGGCAACGGCTGACGCGCATGCGCACGGGGTCGCGCTCGGGAAGGCGGATGATCTGGTCGTCCACGGGACCGGCACGACCGCCACAGACGTCCAGAATGAGGCGGGTCATGTACTCGAGGTGCTCGCGCACGGTGTATGCATCGACGCCGCGCTCGAAGCGGTGGCTGGCATCGGTTGAGAAGTTGAATCGGCGTGCCCTGCCCGCAATGGCATCCGGCCACCAGAATGCCGCTTCAACGTAAATGTCGGTGGTGTCGAGCGTGACCGCGGTGGCCTCTCCTCCCATGATCCCGGCCAGGCTTTCCACGCACTGGTCGTCGGCAATCACGCCGACTGTCTCGTCGAGCTCAACCGTTTGTCCATTGAGCAGCTCAAGCTGTTCACCCTTGCGGCCCCACCGCACGTGCAGTCCGCCGTGGATCCGGTTCAGGTCGAACACGTGGGTGGGACGTCCCAGCTCGAGCATGACGTAGTTGGAAATGTCGACGAGAGCCGAGATGGAGCGCTGTCCTGCCCGCTCGAGTCGCCGCCTGATGTACTCGGGCGTTTCCGCGCGTGCGTTGACGCCACGGATGATACGCCCGGCGAACCGGCCGCACAGGTCGGGCGCCTCGACGGATACCGGCAGGACGTCATTGTGTGCCGGCTCGACCGGCTCCATTTCAGGTACGCGCAAAGAGGCGCCGGTGAGTGCCGCCACTTCACGCGCCACGCCAAGTACCGACAGGCAGTCCGCCCGATTGGGCGTGAGCTTGAGCGTGAATATCGTGTCGTCGAGATCCAGCGCTTCCCGCAGCGGCTGGCCGACCGCCAGACTGGCGTCGAGCACCAGCAAACCACCATGATCCTCGGAGAGACCAAGCTCACGCGCCGAGCACAGCATTCCGAACGATTCCACCCCGCGCATCCTGGCCTTGCCGATGGTCATGCCTCCCGGCAGCTGCGCTCCCAGGCGGGCCAACGGCACCTTGATTCCGGCCGCCGCATTGGGCGCTCCACAGACGATCTGCAACAGCTCACCGCTGCCATCGTCGACGCGGCAGACGCGCAGTTTGTCGGCGTTCGGGTGAGGCTCCACGGATTCGATGCGCGCCACCACAACCCCCGAAAAAGCGGGGGCAGCCGGCACGGCTTCCTCGACCTCCAGCCCCGCCATGGTGAGCTGATGGGCCAGTGCGTCGGAATCGATGGCGGGATCAACAAAGGCACGCAGCCAGGACTCAGGGAATTGCATCGCGATGATCCTTACAGATGCGGATTGAATTGACGCAGGAAGCGCAGATCGCCTTCGTAGAACTGGCGCAGGTCGTTCACGCCATAGCGCAGCATGGTGAGCCGCTCAAGCCCTGAGCCGAACGCGAATCCGATATAACGCTCAGGGTCGAGCCCGAAATTGCGTACCACGGTGGGATGCACCTGGCCGGCGCCGGAGATCTCGAGCCAGCGCCCCTTGTTCGGCCCGTGGGTAAACATCATGTCGATCTCGGCCGACGGTTCGGTAAACGGGAAGAACGACGGCCGAAAACGGACGACGAGGTCCTCCGTTTCGAAAAAGCAGCGCAGGAAGTGCGTATACACGCCCTTGAGGTCGGCGAACGAGATGTTCTCGTCGATCCAGAGACCTTCCACCTGATGGAACATGGGCGAATGGGTTGCGTCGCTATCGACCCGATAGGTGCGCCCCGGGGCGATGACCTTGATGGGCGGCTTGTGCATGCGCGCGTAACGGACCTGCATGGGGCTCGTATGCGTGCGCAGCAGCAGCGGACGCCCGCCCCCATCCTGGAGATCGACGTAGAAAGTGTCCTGCATCGAGCGCGCCGGGTGATTCTCCGGGTTGTTCAGCGCGGTGAAGTTCGTCCAGTCGTCCTCGATTTCGGGCCCGTCCGCTGCATCAAAGCCAATGGAGTGAAAGATTTCTTCCACCCGTTGCCAGGTACGCATGACCGGATGAATGCCTCCGAAGCCGCGCCCTCGCCCCGGCAGCGTGACGTCGATGGCCTCGGCCGCCAGGCGTGCATTCAGCCGCTCATCGAGCAGGGCTTGCCGCCTCTCGTTGAGCAGCGCTTCAATGGCCGCCTTGACCTCATTGATTCGTGCCCCCTGCTCTCGTTTCTCTTCCGGCGACAAACGCGCCAGCCCTTTCAACAGTTCAGTGACTGCGCCCTGCTTGCCCAGGAAACGGGCTTTGGCATTTTCGAGCGCTGCAGGGTCGGTCGCCGCTGCAAATTGTTGCCGAGCTTCGTCGATCAGCGCGTCCAGACTCGATGACATTCGGGGCTCCTTGGAGTCGGATTGAACAGGTGGGCGAGCGTAAGGTATTGGAGGCAAGCCATGGGCTCGGGCACCAATGCAAACGGGGCTGTAGCCAGCCCCGTTGCAGTGCGACACCCCGCCCTTGGGGGGCTCGTCTGGTTGGATCAGGCGGCCAACGCGCTCTTGGCTTGCTGTACGACGGCCGCGAATGCAGCCTTGTCGTGCACTGCCATGTCGGCCAGGACCTTGCGGTCGAGCTCGATGGAGGCCTTCTTCAACCCGGCGATGAAGGTGCTGTAGGTAACACCATGTTCGCGGACTGCCGCATTGATACGGGCGATCCAGAGGGCACGGAAAGTACGCTTCTTGGCGCGCCGATCGCGATAGGCGTACTGGCCGGCCTTCATGACGGCCTGTTTGGCAATGCGGAATACATTGCCCCGGCGGCCGCGATACCCTTTGGCGGCAGCGATGACCTTCTTGTGGCGTGCGCGAGCGGTTACACCGCGTTTGACTCTAGGCATGGTTCACTCCTTGAATCAGGCAAACGGCAACATCGCGCGTACGGCCTTGACGTCCGCCGAATGAACCTGGGCGGTGGCACGCAACTGACGCTTGTTCTTGGGAGACTTCTTGGTGAGGATGTGGCGCTTGAACGCCTGGGCACGCTTGATGGTGCCACCCGGGCGAACGGAGAAGCGCTTGGCAGCACCCCTCTTCGTTTTCATCTTGGGCATGATGCTTTCCTGCGGGTTTCAACTCGACTCCCAGGCGCAACCTGAAGAACAGGTCAGCTCTTGAAGGCCCGGAGTCTTCAACTTCCTCGCGCATGCACCCACTCAGCACGCGCAAGGATCCCTTGACGGGAACCTTTCTCGGCCAAGACCGGCGGCAGCAACCAGCGAAAGTGACGGTACGCCCGACCAACCGGGCGTACCACCCCTTTTGCGTTCCCACACAACCGGCCAACACCAATGGCAAACGGCAAGTTGCCATGGCAGCCGTTGCAAAACGAGTAATTATAGCCACTTTGGCAAAGCGCTGCTTGCCAAAGTGGCGAGTTGTCTTACTTGGAACCGGCTTTCTTGCGCGGAGTCAACACCATCACCATTTGTCGCCCTTCGAGCTTGGGCATCGATTCGACCTGGGCGATGTCGTTGAGATCATCGCGGACACGTTCAAGAACACGCATGCCCAACTCCTGGTGCGCCATCTCACGACCGCGGAAGCGAAGCGTGACCTTGCACTTGTCGCCATCTTCCAGGAATCGGCGCAGGTTACGGACCTTGACCTGATAGTCGCCTTCGTCGGTGGCCGGCCTGAACTTGATTTCCTTGACCTGGATGGTTTTCTGTTTGATTCGGGCTTCGTGCTGCCGTTTCTGCTCCTGGTACTTGAACTTGCCGTAGTCCATGAGACGACAGACAGGCGGCTGCGCCATCGGCGCGATTTCAACCAGGTCGACGTCGTGCTCTTCTGCCAGTTCAAATGCCTGGGCCAGCTTGACGATACCGAGCTGTTCGCCATCGATACCGATCAAGCGCACTTCGGGCGCCGTAATTTCGCCGTTAATGCGATGCGACTTGGACGTTGCGATGTTGTTGACTCCTTGGACAGTAAATCGGAATTGGCGAGCCTGCCGTGCCGACGAATGGACTCAGGCCCTACCCTGATCGGGGCGGGGCACCTGAACGTCGCACTTCTGCGCAATTTCGGAGGTGAGGCGCTCGATGAATTGCTGGATCGGCATGACGCCGAGATCTACCCCGCCTCGAGCGCGTACGGCCACCGCGCCGGCTTGCCGTTCTTTATCGCCCACTACGAGAATGTAGGGGACTTTCTGCAAACTATGCTCTCTGATTTTATAGGTGATCTTTTCCCCACGCAAATCACTTTCGGCACGCAAGTCGCTCTTGCGTAACGTTTCCGCGACTTCGCGCGCGTAATCGGCACTGCCCTCGGAGATGCTGCAGACTACCGCCTGCACCGGCGCCAGCCATGGCGGCAGCGCGCCGCCGTGGTTTTCGAGCAGCATGGCGATGAAGCGCTCGAACGAACCCAGAATGGCCCGGTGCAGCATCACGGGCGTGCGCCGCATGTCATTCGCATCGACGTATTCAGCGCCCAGCCGGGCCGGCATGGAGAAGTCGACCTGGATCGTGCCGCACTGCCATTCTCGACCGATGGCGTCCTTGAGGGTGTACTCGATTTTGGGGCCATAGAACGCGCCGTCACCTTCGGCCACGGTGTACTCCACCCCGATGCGCCGCAGACTCTCGAACAAGGCACCTTCGGCCTTGTCCCAGATCTCATCGGAGCCGATGCGCTTCTCAGGACGCGTGGCCACCTTGTACAGCACGTTGTGGAAGCCAAAATCAGCATACACCTTCTGCACCTGGCGCGTGAAGGCGACGCATTCGTCGAGGATCTGGTCTTCAGTACAGAAGATATGACCGTCATCCTGCGTGAAACCGCGGACCCGCATCAGCCCGTGAAGCGCCCCCGACGGCTCGTTACGGTGGCACTGACCGAACTCGGCCAGCCGCAGCGGCAGGTCGCGGTACGAACGCAGGTGCGAGTTGTAGATCTGCACGTGCCCGGGACAGTTCATGGGCTTGAGCGCGTAATACCGGTTCTCCGACTCGGTCGTGAACATGTTGTCGCGGTAGTTTTCCCAATGCCCTGTTTTCTCCCAGAGGGTGCGATCAAGAATCTGTGGCCCCTTGACTTCCTGGTATCCACCCTCACGGTAGATCTTGCGCATGTACTGCTCGACCTGCTGCCAGATGAGCCAGCCACGAGGATGCCAGAACACGAGCCCGGGAGCTTCTTCCTGAAAATGAAACAGGTCCAGCTCGCGCCCCAGACGGCGATGGTCGCGCTTCTCGGCCTCTTCGAGCATGCGCAGGTAGGCATCCTGATCTTCCTTCGTCGCCCAGGCCGTACCGTAAATGCGCTGCAGCATCTCGTTCTTGCTGTCGCCGCGCCAGTAGGCACCCGCCACCTTGGTCAGCTTGAAGACCTTCAGCTTGCCGGTAGACGGCACGTGGGGCCCCCTGCACAAGTCAACGAACCTGCCTTCGCGGTACAAGGTAATCGGTTCGTTTTCAGGAATGGACCGGATGATCTCGGCCTTGTAGTGCTCCCCGATGGAACGGAAGAAGTCGATCGCCTCGTCACGCCCCCATACTTCACGTGTGACCGGCTCGTCGCGTCGCGCGAGTTCGACCATCTTCTTCTCGATGGCCTCGAGGTCTTCTGGCGTGAACGAGCGTGAATACGAAAAGTCGTAGTAGAACCCGTTCTCGATGACCGGCCCGATGGTGACCTGTGCATCCGGATACAGCTCCTTGACCGCATAGGCCAGCAGGTGTGCCGTGGAATGCCGCAGGATCTCCAGCCCGTCAGGGTCTTTTCCGGTGACGATGGCCAGCCGGGCATCCCTCTCGATGCGGTGGCTGAGATCGACCAGGCGGAACCTTTCGCCGTCGTACGCAATTCGCCCGGCAAGTGCTGCGCGGGCGAGCCCGGCCCCTATCGACTGTGCCACCTCGGCCACGGTAACCGGCCCCTCGAACTGACGTTGCGAACCATCAGGTAAAGTAATCTGCAACATATTGGGATCCTGCGATAGCGTTCTTTCGGAGGGAAACTCGTGCTTCCCTTGACAGGTGCCTCGATCAAAACAAAAAACGCGGCCGCCTGGGCCGCGTTTGCCGGTTTACTTGCTTTGCAGGCCGATGTGGACGACGCTGCGAACACAGCAACAAAGCAGATACGCGACTCAGGCGATCTCTGCTTGGCTAGTTCGAGCAAGTGTAAACATGGCGGTACACCGAAACAGGTAACACGTTCGTAACGACTAATTCTAGCAGATGCCGGTGTCTTCTCCCGGTACGCGCAGCACCGCTCGTGATTTGTAGGGCGGTACTTGCCCGGGCACCATGTTCAGCTGTCGACCGCAACCGAGTGTCGCGCCCAACGATTACCTGCTACCACCTCGCGGTACCCGCTGTACCGCTCTCCCCGCCTGACCGAGCCCAGTCCAATCGACAACACGAGCATCGGCCTCGCCGTTCCAGGGTGGCCTCTCGCGGAGCGGCCTAATGCAGCGTAGCTGCGATCGCTTCATCGGCCAGCTGGCAGGCGCGTCCCATCGCCTCTTCCCGCGTTTTCCAGACCCGACCACATTCAATGTGTGGCCGCCCGTCGAACTGGATACGTACGCGATAACCCCCTTCGACCGAAGCAAGTTCTACAACGAATGGCAAGCCATCCACGATGTGCCTGCCCTCGCGTTTCCATACCAAAGCCATCCTGAACTCCTGAACTGCAAGCGAATCACGGACGTGCCCGATCGGAACTCGGCGTGCAGATGTCCGTCTCGGGCACCCGACAGCTTTCAAACCGGAGCGGCGTTGCCGCCACCATATTCAACATAGCATCAGAACCCGCAAGTATACGAAGTTCTGCCCTCGTGCCCAGCGGCAGGAGGCGGAGCGTGCCCGTTTGTCTGCCTCCCCCCTCATTGCACGCCTGGCCACCACGACCGTACGGGCATCGAGATCCCGGCAGGTCGACGCCTGTCCGGCGACGGTGTCAGTCGGCCCCGCGCCCTCTCGGCTCGCGAGCACCCGCGTCGGCGCCCTGAACTGCGCCATGCGCAAGCCTGCGCTTGCGACGGCGCTCCTGAGCGAGCGCGCTCCTCAGGCAAAGCTGGGCGATGACCCCGGCCGTGACGAGCACCACACCGCATGAAATCGCCGGATTACTGCCAACGGCCGGCAATGCGCTCGCGATGGCTCCAACCAGCATTTGGCACGCGCCGTACAGCCCTGCCGCCGTGCCCGTCAATCTTGGATTGACGCTGATCGCCTTCGTGACGGCCCCAGGGCCAGCCATGCCTATGCCCATGGTAAACAACCCCATGCACGCCCCTACCAGCCAGACGGACTGCAGTTCGGTCAAGGTAACGATGACCAGCAGACATGCAGCACCCAGACTCAATAAATTCGCACGAATCAGGATTTTTTCAATGGCCACCTTGCCGACCAGGCGTGAGGTCGTCATGTTTCCCACGGCCATGGTCAGCATGAGGACAAACAGCAGGTAGCCCACCTCGCGATCCGGTCGCTGCAACTGCTGCACCAGGATGAAAGGCGCAGCCACCACGATCGCGTACACGGCCATCGTCGCGCAACTGCCGCCCACGGCAAAACCGATGAATCCGGGGGAACGCAGCGTGGCACCATAGTCTCGCAGCAGGCGCCGCAGATGCACATGTCCAGACGGCCGTCCCGTCTCCGGTAGCATGCGCCAGGTGAGCAGCGCATTGACGATGCCCAAGAGGGCGAGCAGCACGAAGATATAGCGCCAGCCGACGCTGCCGATGATCGCCACACCCAGCATGGGTGCCACCCCAGGGCCAATCATGGTGATGAGGTTCATCAACGCCATGCGCCTGATTGCATCGGTCGAGGCACTGGTGTCGCGGATGATGGTGCGGGCCAGCACGATTCCGGTACAGCCGCCCAGCGCCTGCAACACACGCGCTGCTATCAGAGCCTGCACGGCAGGTGCGAACGCAGCCGCAAAGCCAGCCAGCGCATAGAGCGTGAGGCCAAACATCAGGACGGGCCTGCGTCCAACCGCGTCAGAAATCGGCCCATAAATGAGTTGCCCGACCGCAAGGCCCACGATGTAGAGGCTGATCGTGGATTGCATCAGCCCCATGCTCGCGTGCAGATCCCGGCCGGCCACGGGCAAGGCGGGCACAAACATGTGCATCGCCAACGTTCCGCAGAACGTCAGCATCACCAGCAGCCAGATCGGGACGTAGATGGCGCGCGCAGAACTGGAAGTATCGGGCGAGGACGACATACTCATCCTTGGGAATCGGGAAACGCAGGCAACAACGACGAAATCCGGCGGCCCATACCAGAGAAGTGCGACAGTTACGAGACGCGCGCCGCCGTGTGAGCGTGTCAGCGAGAGAGCAGGGGGCGACCAAACCCGATTGCGACCGCCAGCACTGCTGATGCAGCGACCAGCAAGATGACGAATCCGCTCGATTGGGAAACCCGATGAACCAGCGCCAAGCCGCGCCTGACGCGCCGTCATTGATTGATACGTTAATCATTATACGTACGCCGCCCAGGGGCCGGGGCGTGCGAACGCCCCATGTTCCGGTGTCGGGCACCGTGCTTGCTGAGATCAGACCATGGGCGCCCGGCAGGGGCATTGATCCACAGAATGCATGGGATGCACGTCGACTGCCGGCCATCGCGCTCACCCACCCCCGTTCCTCATTGGAGAACTGCATGGCCATCACCACACTGGACGAAATGTTCATTCACGAACTCTCCGACATCTACAGCGCGGAGAAGCAGCTCTCGCGCGCTGCCGAAGCTTGCCAAAGCCGTGGAGAGCCCTGAGCTGCGCAGCGCTTTCGAAACTCACCTGCAGGAGACGCTGGGTCAGATCGAGCGCATCGATACGATGGTTGAGCTGATGGACGTACGCCTGAAGCGCATCAAGTGTGCCGCGATGGAAGGCCTGGTAGAAGAGTCGAAGGACGTCATCGACGAAATGGAAAGGGGTCCGGTCCGCGACGCCGCCCTGATCGCCGGCGCCCAGAAAGTTGAACATTACGAGATCGCCAGCTACGGTACGTTATGCACGCTCGCGAAGGAACTCGGCTATAAGGACGCCTACCGGCTGTTGAAGGACACGCTTGCCGAAGAAAAGGCCACCGACCTGAAACTTGGCGAGATTGCCGCGCAGGGCATCAATCAGGCAGCAGCAGCCTGACCCCCGAAGTCACCCAACCGGAGGTGGGGGCACACCCGAAAGGCTGCGACCACGTTCATCGACGCCCCCCTGACAGCTCCTGCCTCCGGGTTGGAGGGTCAGCGTCAGGGCTGCGTTATCAGGTAGGTTCAGACGCCCGCCGGCTCAGACGCCGCGGGAGGTGATTCAGGACCATGATCTTTCCCAGCAGGGCCCGGAGGGTATCGAGCTCATCGTCCGAAAGCTTGCCGAGCACCCGACTCTCGATTTGCAGCGCTTGCACCAGAATGGCGTCGAATACCGCCTTGCCCTGCGCCTGCAGGATGATGGTGACCGACCGATTGTCTTCCCGACTGGGCTGGCGCCTGATCAGTCCCCTGCCCTCAAGATGGGATAGCGCGCGCGACAGGGTCGACTGTTCCGTGCCCGTGGCTTCTGCGAGCGCGCTGATGCTCAGTCCGTCCTGCTCTGCCAGAAATGCCAGGACCCGCCAGTGGGTTAATGTCAGCTCATATCCTTCGAGCACTTTCTGGAACTCGAAGTTCAGAAAGGCGGTGACACGGTTGATCATGTACGGCAGGAAATCGCCGTGGCCCTTGTAGCGAAGTGCATTCATTGTCGGCTTCCGTATCCCCTCAACAAACGATTGCGCACCGCCACGAGCGAAGCATTGGCGATCAGCCCGATCAGGGAAATCAGTACCAAGGGGACGAACATGTCGACCATGCGGAACGAGCGTGCGGCCCGGATCAGCAGATGACCCAGGCCATCGGTGGACGAAATCATCTCTGCCAGGAAGACGGTCACGCATGCGATCACCAGGCCGATGCGGCACCCTGTCAGTATGGTCGGCAGGGCCGCTGGAAGCACTACGGTGAACAGGGCGGCTACCCTGCCGGTACCAGCCGCCCAAGCCGACCACAGCAACTTCTGCTCAACTGCACGTGCGCCCTGATACGTACTGAGCAACACCGGGAACACGGTGTCGGCAAAGACGAGGGCGACCTTGGATGCATGGTCGAAACCGAGCAACAGCACGAAGGCCGGATAGAGGGCTATCTTTGGTATGGGTGCCAGCACCCGTACGACCGGCTCCAGCAGATGGCCGCCACGCTGGCTGACTGCCAGGCCTACGAGCACGCCCACCACGACCGCAGCCGCAAAGCCCGCGAACAGTCGCAGCAGGGTAACCCGGATGTGATGCAGAAAATCAGGATCACCCAGCAGTTCGCCGAGTCTGGATGCCACCGCCGTCGGAGCAGGCAACAACTGCGGCGGGACGAGCCCTCCCCGGCAGACCACCTCCCACACCAGCAGGATCACGAAGATGGGAAGCACCGCCGCCAGGAGGCGGGCGCTCCGCCACAGTGCCACACGAGGATCGACCTTCATCCGCCCACTCCGGTCACGACGTCATTCGATTCGTTACTCCAGTGAATCAGCCTGCGCCGGATGCGTTCGAATACCCAGTCGAGGAGAAACCCCAGCACGCCAAGAATGGCGATCATCGCATACACGTCGGCAAACTGGGCCATGTCCATGGCGTTGAACAGCAGCTCCCCGGCACCGGATTGCCGCGCGATCATTTCGGAGCTGATCATGACGATGAGCGCCATCGCCAGCCCCACCCTGCACCCCAGCAATACCTCGGGCAGGGCCGATGGGAGCACGACCCGAAACAGTCGGGCAACCGGCCCCATGCCCATCGCCATGGCCGACCACAGCAGTTTCTCGTCGACGCCATGCGCACCCTGGTAACTGTGATAAATCAGCGGCAAGCTCACTCCCAGGAAAATGACCAGCACCTTGGACAGATCGCCGATGCCCAGCCAGAGCATGACGATGGGCATCAGGGCTGCCTTCGGAATGGGGTAGATGACGGTCAGGATGGGATTGAGCGCCCGCGCCACCCAGGCACTGCGGCCCATCGCCAGGCCAAGCGGTACCGCCACTACGACTGCCAGCAAGCCACCCGACGCCATGCGCCGCAGCGACGCACCGATGCCAGCCAACGCCTCGGGATCGCTGAGAATGACCGGGACCTGGGCGAGCGCTTCGCTGGCCGGCGGGAAGCCCTCGATGGCGGCCAGGCGCGCCAGGATCTCCCAGATCAGGACCAACACGACGAATGACACTAGCGGGGGCATGACGCCCGCCATCAGCTTCCGGATCTTGCGGCTGTGCTCAGTCATGCTTGGCTGGTTGCGTCCAGATGCACGGTCTCGATGAGTTGCTCCAGCTCGACCACGTATTCCTGGTATCGCCGATCGACCAGCAAGTCGACGCGGCGCCGCGGGCGCGGCAGGTCGATGGACACCACGCGCCGGATGCGCCCCGGCGCTGGCGTCATCACCACTACGCGGTCGGAGAGAAACACGGCCTCATCCACGCTATGGGTAACGAAAAGGACGGTCTTGCGGTCTCGCTCCCAGATATTCAGCAGTTCATTCTGCAGGACCGTGCGCGTGTGCGCATCGAGGGCACCAAACGGCTCGTCCATGAGCAATATGGATGGGTTGTAAGCCAGCGTTCGCGCGATGGCTACCCGCTGGCGCATGCCACCCGAGAGCTCTTTCGGGTAGTAACGCGCGAACGCCGACAGGTTCACCATTTCGAGCAAGGCCTCGGCACGTGCGCGTGCTTCCTTCCGTGGGACCCCCTGGCGGCGCAGCCCGTACATGACATTCTCGAGCACGTTCTTCCAGGGGAAGAGCGCAAACTCCTGAAAGACCGGGCCACGGTCGGGCCCCGGCCCGGCGACCGGGTGCCCCCGCACGAGGACGTTGCCGCTGGACGGCCTCACGAATCCACCCACGATATACAGGAGCGTGGATTTCCCGCATCCGGAAGGGCCCAGTATGGAAACGAACTCGCCCTCGCGGATCGTGAGCGAGATGCCGTCGATCGCAAGGTGGGTGCGGCGATCGGCCGAAACGAAGCGCTTGGACAGACACTGCAGATCAATGACGGCTGCTGTCATGGAAGATCTCTCGCAGGCAGATCCTGCAGTCGATTCACTCGAGCGGAGCCGTAACGTCATCGCGGCGAAACTGGTTCACATCCAGCTCTCGCGGCAACATCCCGATCTCGTGGTACATCCTGAACATCTCCTGCACGCCGTCGAAATCCGGCCTTGCTCCCGGAGTACGTGCAAAGTCGTTGTCTTTCAGCAGGTACAGGTCGAGCACATCGACGGGCGCGCGGGTCACTTCCGACACGACCTTCAGCGTCTCGTCGCGGTTGTTCAGGGCCATCTTCATCGCGGCAGTCAGGTCGCGCACGTACAGCCTGGCCAGCTCGGGATTGGCATCCACGAAATCCTTCTTGCACACCTCCATGATGTGCACCGTGTTCGGCATCAGGTCGGACAGCGCAAACAGCTTGCGCACGCCACCCTTGCCTTCCGCGCGCGCTGCAAACGGCTGGTTCATGACCGCGACGTCTACGCGCCCGGTACGCAATGCGGTTTCCGAACCCGGAAAGCCTGTCTCGACGAGCCGGATCTCCTTTTCGGGATCGACGCCATGACGTTTCAGCAGCATGGCCATCTGCCCGTGAACTCCCGAACCATACACGTTCACACCCACGGTCTTGCCCTTGACATCGGCAATCGTCTTGATGGGGGAGTCTTCGGTGACGGCCCAGTAAACGGAGAATGACCCCGGCTGCTCGCCTACATGCTGGGCAACGATGTAGGCATCAAGCCCGCTTGCCGTGGCGCCTTGCCCCAGCGAGAGGGGAGCCTGCGACGAACAGTCGAGTGCGCCCGCGAGCATCGCCTGCACCTGCGGTGCCGTCCCCTGGAACTGGACCCACTCGATCTGGTACTTTGTGCCCAGATTCGGGAACGCCTGCGGGCGCCGCATGAGCCAGTACTTGGCTTCCTCCGCCGGAATGCCCCACCCCACCCGAATGACCGGAAGCTTTTCCTGAGCCGACACCCAGGTTGGAACTGCCAGCAGACAACTGCACAACAACCACTTCAGAGACCTGGAAACAGATTTCATGGTCACTCTCCTTGACGGTTGAATGCAACGGTGCGCACCACAGGGCGCATGCTTGATGACTCAGGTGCGAAGAGCCTGCGCGCACCTGCACACTACGACCTCCCGGTTACTGCCGATGTCGGAACAAGGGTTCCCGCGGACGACCATCAGGGGGCAGAGCATTCTTCAGACGCAGCAGGTCAACAAGAGCATTGAATGCCTCCTCGCGATAGCGGCTGACGTCGCGTACGCGCCAGTCGTAAAACCCCCGCCCCGACTTCAGGCCGATGTCTCCCGACAGCATTTTCTGCTCGAGAATCGCGGGTGCGGCGTAACGGCTTTCGTCGAGCGCTTCACTGAGGTAGCGGCTGGCGTAGTAAAGAATGTCGGCACCACCGAAATCGATGAACTCGACCACCCCCATGGCCGCGTACCGGATGCCAAAACCGTATCGCGTAGCCTTGTCGATGTCTTCAGCGGTTGCCACGCCCTGTTCGACCATGCGTGCTGCTTCGTTCATGATGAGTGTCTGCAGGCGCGGCACGATGTATCCGGGTTGAGCATTGCACAGGACCGGAATCTTTCCGATGGCTTCCAGGACGGCCTTCAACCGTTCCACGACGTCGGGTGCCGTGCCGGGGTGGGGCGAAACCTCGACCAGGGGAATGAGGTACGCCGGATTCAGCCAGTGCGCGTTGAGGAAACGTTCCGGACGGGTGACCAGGTTCGCCAGCTCGCTGGACAACATCGTGGATGACGTCGATGCAATGATGACATCATCGCCAAGGCAGGAGCATGCATAGGCCAGCGCCTCACGCTTTGCTTCCAGGGTTTCTGGTACCCCTTCAAACACCAGTTGCAACCCTGACAGGGTAGCGGGCGCGTTCTCGCGGCCAACAATATGAATGCGCTGCAGGATGTCGTCCACTGCATCCGCGTCGATGATGCACAGACGCGCCAGTGTCTGCAGACAATCACGCAGTTCCTGCGTGGCGTCCGCCGCAAGCGCGCGAAATGCCTTGTCGTCGCGGCGCTTGACGTCGATGATGGCGCAGGGCTGCCCTGCCAGCGCGAACGCCAGGCCAATGCCCCGCCCCATGCGGCCCGCACCCACAGCGCCCACGTGGACCGGATCAGGCCTGGTGCTCATGTGGTCAGCCCCTCTTCGAGGAGTCGCGCCATTTCGGCACGGCCATATTCATGCAGGCCCAGGGCGGCCAGCGTGCGGCTGCCACGGGACAGGTCCTGCCCGCAGATGGCAGAAGCGATCGCCAGCAGACCCTTCGCGACCGGCGTCTCGACCCCCGCCCAATCAGCCACCGATACCAGGAAAGCCAGCCCGTAGTGCACGTCTTCGGTCATGTAGCGGTGCTTCATGAGATCGATTTTCTCGCGCCAGTCGCCGCTGTCGACCAGACGCTTGTGCGCATCGCCATACATCCATTGGTCGGTGTGGTAGTGATCACTGAGCGGGAAATGGGATGGCGCATAGCCCAGTGCCTCGCGCACGGCGATGCGCTCGTGATCCAGCACATCGGTGACGCGCCGGATTGACGGCTGCGTGCCTTCGTTGTGGATGTCCCAGGCATCGAAGTGCTCCAACGGCCCTGCGTTCATCAGGATGAGCGGCGGGTGAATGATGGGGCCAGCGTTCATCAGCGCCCCTGACAGCACATCTTCGATGGGAAAGACCGAGGGATAGGCAGCGCGCACGACGCCGATCGCGTGCTCGCGGTTGCGGTTGGGAAACACACCCGTAGGCAAACGGACTGCCCTGACCGTGATGGCCACTTTATTGGGCCCATGCTTGCGCGTAAGGTACGGCAGCGTCCCCGTTTCGCAGAAGCTGACATCGGCTGTGCAACCCGCCTGACGCAGCGTACGGCTCATGGCAAAGCTGCCGAACGTACCCGGCGGCAAGAACACCACCTGGCCGTCGCGCATGTGCGGAGCCATGGCTCGGGCCAGATCTTCCTGGGCAAATGCGGGCGTGGGGATGACGATGAGCTCAGCATCGGACACGGCCTCATCCAGACGGGAGGTTACGCGCGCCAGCTTCACCGGGCGCGTGCCGTGTTCGTCCTTGAGCACGATTGCCCCCGATTGCAGCACTGGCTGCAAGGCCGCTACGTCGCGCCGCCAGAAGCTGACTTCGTGCCCCTGCTCGGCCAGATCGGCGGCCGCCGCATAACTTCCGTTGCCTCCTCCCAGTACAGCGATTCGCATTTCACTCCTCCGATTGCATGTATGCGCATGCATATTTATGGGCGACATTCGGTACGTACCGATGACATTGCGAATGGCCGGGCCGCTCCTGGAATGCAGACATCGGGGGTCGCTTGAGGTACCCCTGCTCAATGCTCGCGTACCGCGCCATGAAACGCATGAGGACGCGTTGTAAGGGATGGCCCAGGGTGTTGTGAAACCGTTGCGGTGAGCTGCTGCGCCTCAGGTGGCGTTGGAAAAAATCATAAGTCATGCAAGCGCATGCATGTCAATAGTGGCTTACGCGAAGCTGCCGCGCGTCCAGGCAACAGCGTCATCGCGTCATGCACGGCTACCGTGCTCCCGTAGCCACATGCCGGTGCATGCCCTGCGACCGTGCACCAGGAGAATGCAGGGGGCAGTCCGGAGAGCCACCAAAATATCCCAACAATTGAGCCAAATCCGGGAAGGTCATTCCGGATTACGCCACCCATCTGACGCTTGCGCGCCCAACCAGGGCTTCGCTTTCGCGTTGCAGCAACCTGCGCTTGGCCTCGATGCCCCAGCGATACCCCGTCATCGAACCGTCGGAGCCGACCACCCGGTGGCATGGCACGAGCACGGCGACCGGGTTTGCGCCACATGCGCGCGCTACGGCCCGTACTGCTCGCGGCTGGCCCACCTGTTGCGCAAGGTCCGCGTATGAGAGCGTTCCGCCTGGGGGTATGCGACGCAACGCGTCCCACACCATGCGCTGGAACGGCGTGCCACGCAGGTCCAACGGAACGTCCACGCTCTCCAGCGGGTTTTCGAGGATCTCGACAACACGATCAAACATGCGGCTGCATTCGCCGGCCCCGTTTGCCACGCGCAGCGTCGGAGATGCCTTCGCGAATGCCGTGCGAAACGCCTCCTCCAGCAACAATGGGTCGTCGCCAAGCGCAAGCCAGCATATACCCCTATCGCTTTGCGCGATGAGAGCGTGGCCCAGCCAGCATGGTGCCAGGCCATAGCGTATGACGCGGCCCTGCGATACGGACGCATGGTACGTCATGGACTGCTCCGGAAAGACGACTCGACATGCAGGGAGTTGGTTCTTCGTGCACATTAACTCCGCACGTTGCCTGGCGCAACCTCACCTGCAAATGACCTCGCACCCGCAGGCAGCTTCGGCCGAGCAGCAAACACGAACACCACCACGCTGCTACACTTACCGCCAGCAAAACCGTGCAATGGTCATCCCCTATGATGCGCAAAGCCCTGGGCGTACTCGCCATCCTTTCTCTGGCCGCATGCAGCGCTTCACGCGATTTTCACGCTGAGGAACAGAGCAAGCGGGCCAGGCAGGCCGAAATCATCGCCACCGCGCCCCACCCCAATTTTGTCGGCACCCCCGAATGGTATGAGTGGGTGAACCGCTGGACTGGTGTCGTCGACGCAGAAGGTCATGGTCCGGATCCCGGCTCTGTCGAGTGGTGCCATGCCGTGAACTACAAGGTAACGGGTTTCTTCTCCGATGACTCGATGGTATGTGACAGGAAGTGGGAACGCCGCATAGACAACATCCTGCGTAGCACTGACGGATGGTTCGGACTTGTGCCTGGAAATTGATGAACCCGCAACCATGCGCAACCCTGGCCGGGCCGAACACCCGGCGAAGGTTGCGCGTTTTCTGAAGCAGTGATCTGTTCCTGTTACTTCGTGAGCTCCGGAGCAGTCCTGGGGGCAACCCGGCGCCTGGTCCCCTGCTCGTAGGCATAGGCCGCCTTGAACAGCTTGCCCTCATCGAACGGACGCGCCATCAACTCGATCCCGATGGGAAGCCCCGCGGCGGAGTACCCTGCAGGGATGGTCATGGCGGGATACCCCGTGAA
>Ga0207864_1002416_pt1 | contig 17665 bp, 19 predicted proteins | sample HigsolmetaAR202D_FD_184834 | JGI IMG/M metagenome (GOLD analysis project Ga0207864, IMG submission 184834) | Ionic liquid and high solid enriched microbial communities from the Joint BioEnergy Institute, USA - AR20-2-D (SPAdes) (version 2) ... | reverse complement strand
CAGGAGCGCTCGATGAACACAATCCAGTAGGTGGTCGAAGAACATGAAGGGCAAGCTCGTTCGGATCCTTGCCGCGGCCAGCAGCCTCGCAGCCCTGATTGCTGCGGGGTCGGCCAACATCAAGATCGGCTGATGTCGTCTGAGCCGGGTGTCCCCCCATTTCCTCGAGTCCCCACCTATGACGCCACTCGTTAAACGACAAGCCCGTATCGCAGCCGTCTATGCCGTAGTGGCACTCGTCTGCCTCGGCATATTGATCGTGAGGGCTGGTTCCTTCCCCTTCTTCACTTGGTTGCTCTTCACGGTCGTCTTCGTTGCGCTCGAATTCAACGCCGTCGAGGTCAACGATCGAATGTTGCAGAGCTCCGGTCTGATGGTGTTGCTGACGGCGGGGACGGTCTTTGCCATCTCGTACGAGACGACGGCTGCGTTGGGTATGGCATCCATGGCTGCGCTCGGGCCCTTAGTGCCTGCAGACATCCGCGAGAGGCGCTGGTTCCAACCCGTTGCGAACTTCGGACAGATGGTCGTCTCGGCGACCGTTGCTGGCCTCCTGCTCGACTGGTGGCTCGCGGGCTCGGACACACTCGAGCTGCCGGGACTTCTCTTGCGGGTGTCGTTGGCCGGGGCTGTTGCTTCCCTCGTCTACACGGGGATGAACATCGTGATGGTTCGGTACGCCGTGAGATACGTGTACGGCGATCGAACTCTTCTCCCGTGGTCCGGTTTGCACATTCTCTTGCCCTCCCAAGTAGTCATGGGCCTCGTCGGCGGTCTGCTGGGTGCGGCCTTCAACGAGGTCCAGAAAACGGCGGTGATCGTCCTCATCCTGATCGTCTACATGATCGCCCACCTCTCCCTCTTCTCTTACTCCCAGCTTCGCGAGGCACACCAGGCAGCCCTGCGCGGTTTCGTGAAGGCTCTCGAAGCCCGGGACCTCTACACCCGCGGCCACACCGAGCGGGTCGCCTACTTCGCCCAGTTGATCGGCGAAGAGCTCCACTTCACCGGCACTCAGCTCGAAAGGCTGCGGTGGGCGTGTCTCATCCACGACCTCGGGAAACTGGCGATCCCGGGCGAACTCCTCTCGAAGCCTCAGCTGACCGCGGAGGAGTTCGACCAGATGCGTCAGGCGGCTCGCAAGGTCGAGGCCATCCTCGCCGAGGTCGACTTCCTGCGCCCGATGGTCTCCATCGCCGGGGTCCACTACCTGGACCTGGAGGAGTTCGATGCCTCCAACTGGTCGTTGGAGGCATCCATCGTCGCTACCGCCGACGCATTCGATGCCCTCACTTCGACCCGCCGTTATCGAATGGCAATGAGCCAACAAGAGGCATTCCAGGAGCTGCGATCCGACAGCACGGGCCGCTTCTATCCGGAGGTGATCGACGCCCTGGAGCGGGCGCTGGAGAGAACCGGAGAGGTGTACGGCGCCACGAGCCCTACGCGGGCTCGGATACAAGAGGGACAGGGAGCTCGCCTTGGCTAGAAGGATCATTTGGCGGGCAGTTGTTGCCGGGTCCATCGCGCTCGCTCTCGCGACGAGCGTGCTGGTGGTGGCTGGATCCGAAGTGCCGCCGATTCGGGCGGTCCTGGCTGCCCTCGCGGTCGGCGCCGGCTCCATGATTCCTCCTGCGGTTTCGAGCCGTAATCGCCTGACGCTCGCCATCGCGGTGGGAGCCGCCCTGCCAATCGTCCTTGCCGAGGGAGGCCTCGATGTCGTCGCAACGATGGCGGTGTTCTTGCTCGGCTGCGTCCTCTTGGCGGCGGCCGAGTTCGTGCGTCGGGGGTCGATTCGGGGGGCGCTTGTCTACGCTGCTCGCCAATTCCTCGGCTTCTCCGGCTTCGTTTGCGTCTTCGCGGCCGTTCGCAGCCTGGTGCCTAGCTCTTTGGGTGCGTCGGGATGGGACGAGCTCGGTGCTTTCGTGGCCGGCGGCCTTGCATGGATAGCGGTGGACATCGCTCTGTGGTCCGCGACGGCGTCAACCGATGGGCGCATCTCGCCTCGGTTCGTCGCCCTGTCCGGGCTTCGGGACCTGAACGTCTTCATCACGCTGATCGCCACCGGTGGCCTGTTCGGGATGATGTACGGCGCGATCGGCTGGTGGGCGCTGCCCGTTGCCCTGATTCCTTACAGCTTCGCTCACGGGGCGTTCCGCCGCTTCCAGGAGACGAAGTCGACCTACAAGCAGACCATCCGGGCGCTAGCCCAGATCCCCGAAGTGGCCGGTCTCAACCTGAGCGGTCACTCCGACCGCACGGCGACGCTGGCTGTGGCCATGGCCGAGGACATGGGCTTGACGCCCGAGGAGGTCGAGGACGTCGAGTTCGCGGCCCTGATGCACGACATCGGCCACATCACCCTCAACGACCCGACCGTGGCGGAGCACGGCTGGACCCGTGAGGACCTGGCCCGCTGGGGAGCCGAGATCATCGCCGGTGCTCCCTCCCTCGATCGCATCGCGGCCTATGTGAGGCGCCAGTACGAGCCGTACCGCAACCCCGGCGAGGAGTCCGACCCCTCGGTTTCGATGGTCTCACGCATCATCAAGACGGCTTCCGCTTACGACGCCCACCGGATGGGGGAGGGGCTGTCCCAACTCGAGGCGCTGGAGCGCCTCCATCAGGGAGCCGCCTACGAGTACGACCCGGAGGTCGTGGCCTCGCTCCGACGGGTGCTCGACTCCGGCGTGACGGTCAACGCTTGACCGACGCCGATCCTGCCTGAGCGCGTGCGCCCCGCTTGAACCAGCGGACGGGGCGACGCAGTTCCGACTCCAGGAACCGAGCCAAGCCCACGGCCAGGAACACGTCGCCGAGAGAGACCACGTTGCCCTGGTTGCCGATCCGGATCGGGATCACATCGGCCAGGAACGGGAGCCGGGTGTTCGCATCGAGGATCACGTGCTTGTACGAGCCCTCGACGGACATCGCCTGATCGGTGAAGCCCGCGGCCACCTGCCATGCCCCTTCGAGGACGGGCATTCCCCCGTTCAACGCGATGACCGAGAAGTTCATCAGCACTCCCACGCCGGCGAGCCACATCCCGGTGCGCTCCCGGTTCAGCACCACGAGCACCAGGAGGAGGATGAACGACGTCAGGATCATGGCCAGGCCGACGCCCTCGGCCCAGGAAGCCGAGTGCGGGAGCCAGGCTGTTGCGATCTGCAGGAGGAATGCGAGCGGCAGGAGCCACCACAACCGGAGTTGGATGTCGGCGAGGTTGGTGAGTCTCCCGCCCCGCAAGACTGCGATCGTCATAGCCAGGAACAGGACGAGCGCAAGCCATAACATGCGTGCGCCGACGGTATCACAGCCCGTCACGTGAGCAAGGAGGGAGCGCCGGTGATTCGCTACGAAGTGTCGCGCGGTCGGGCGACGATCACCATCGACGATCCGGAGCGGCGGAATCCGATGTCGACCGAGACGATGCTCGGCCTCGCCGACGCCACGCGCCGGGCGCTCGCCGACGACGACGTGGCGGTGATCGTCTACACGGGAGCAGGCGACACTGCTTTCAGCGCCGGCGGCGACTTGTCGGGAGGATTCGTCGACGACCCCATCGGTCTGCACCGTTCCCGCGGCGCACTGGCCGATCTCTTCCGGCTCGTCGTTCGCGGAGGCAAGCCGACGATCGCCCGGGTCAACGGCCACGCCCTCGCCGGCGGCTTCGGCCTCGCAGTGGCTTGCGACTTCGTCATCTGCGTCGAGGACGCCAAGCTCGGCACGCCCGAGATCGCCGTGGGCCTGTGGCCGATGATGATCTCGGCGGTCCTGCTGCGATCGATGCCTCGCAAGGCCGTGCTCGACCTCATGATGACGGGCCGGCTGATCACGCCGGACGAGGCTCTGCGGCTCGGTGCCGTCACCCGGGTCGTCCCGCGCCACGAGCTCGACGCGGCCGTCGACGAGGTCGTCGATGCCCTGACAGAGAAGAGCCGGGCGGTCCTCGAGCTGGGACGCGACAGCTTCTACGCCATCGCCGACCTGGACTTCGACACCGCCCTCGACCGCCTCCAGGGCGGGCTCACCGCGGTGGCCCTCACCGAAGACGCAAAGGAAGGGGTCGCCGCGTTCCTCGAGAAACGGTCGCCGCGCTGGGCGGGCAGATAGCCATGTTCAACGAATCGAAGATTATTCAAATCGCTTGAATATGGTGCGGTGATCCGATAGAACGGTCACCGCCCATGAAGTTGAGTGACCGTGAACCGTTCCTCGTCGACGACCTGAGGGTCCTCGAGGAGATCAACAACCCGACCCGCCTCCGCATCCTCTACCAGCTCGTGGAGCCGGCGACCGTGCGTGAGGTGGCCGATCGCCTCGGCGTTCCCGTGACCCGGCTCTACTACCACTTCAACGCCCTGGAGCGGGCCGGGGTGATCGAGGTGGTGGGGACCCGGAAGTCGGGTGCGCGGCTGCAACGGGTGTACCGGGCGCTGGCGACGCACATCAAGCCGGGCCCGGGTCTGCTCGAGAACGTCGACGACCCCGCCCGCGTCGCAGAAGCGGTGGCGGGAGCCGTGCTCGACGGGGCTCGGGTGGACGCCGTCGCCGGGGTGACCGAATACATCGAGGCCAAGGGGCGGGGCGAGGAGACGCCCCCGGGGACCCTGGGCCGCACCATCGTCCGTCTCAGTCGCGAGTCCGCCGCCCGATTCGCCGAGCGCATCGACGAGCTCATCGACGAGGTAGCCGAGGCCGAGGACCGCGACGGCGACGAGTACGCCTTTTCGTTCGTGTTCTTCCGTCTGGGGATCTGAAAGGAGACCGATGAACGATTGGACATTTCGCGCCTCCGGGGTGACCAAGACCTACGACGGAGGCAAGACCTACGCCAACCGTGACATCTCCCTTCGCGTCGAGCCGGGGGAGGTCTTCGGCCTGCTGGGCCCCAACGGGGCGGGCAAGTCGACCCTGGTCAAACAGATCATCGGTCTCCTGAAGCCGACCGCCGGCTCGCTCCACCTGGGCCCTCACGACCTTGTTGCCGACCCCGACGCCGCCCGCCAACTCTGCTCGTACCTGCCCCAAGCACCGATGCCTATCGAGTCGTTCAAGGTGCACGAGGCGATACGTCTCACCGGGGAGATACGCGGAGGTGACCGGCGCCAGATCGAACGCCGGGCCGGCGAGCTGATCGAAGCGCTCCAGATCGAGGAATGGCGGGACACCCTGGGTGCCCGGCTCTCGGGTGGCGTCCGCCGCCTCGTCGGGTTCGTGATGGTGACGGTGGTACCCGGTCGCCTCGTGATCCTCGACGAGCCTACGAACGACGTCGACCCCCTGCGCCGCCGGCTCCTGTGGGATCAGATCCGCCAGTTGGGCGAGATGGGGGTCGGGGTGATTCTCGTGACCCACAACGTCCTCGAAGCCGAGAAGTCGGTCGACCGTCTGGCGGTGATATCCGACGGGCGGGTCGTGGCGGAGGGGACCCCGTCTTCTCTCAAGGTGGCCGACCGGGGGAGGCTCCGCCTCCAGCTGATGCTCACGCCGGGCGTGGCCACGCCCGAGCTGCCTTCGCTCGTGCTCGACCACACCCGGGTCGGCAACAACCTCGTCTCGGTGATCCCCGAGGAGAAGGCAGGCGAGGGGATCGCCTGGGCACAGCAGCTGATGAGCCAGGGCATCGCCGAGGAGTACGCCCTGGCGGCCACGACCCTGGAGGACGCCTACATCCGTTTGACCGGCGAGTTGCCGGCCGACGAACCGGAAGGGGCAGCCGCATGACGGCTGCCACGACGACCTACGTCCGCCGGGGGGCGGGCCACTGGCTCGCCGGCCTTAAGGCGATGCTGCGATGGCACCTCACCTCGCTCCGGTTGGTCCTGCCGGTGATGGTGGCCGTGCAGCTCCTCACCGCCTCGGGCCTGTCGATCGGGATGAGCCTCTTCTACGCCGACGTGGACGCCCGGACCGGCCTGTTCCTCGGCACCGGCGCCGCCATCGTCACCCTCGTCCTCGTCGGCTTGGTCGTGGCTCCCCAGCTCGTCGCCGGCGAGAAGGAGGCGGGCACCTACGACTTCACGGCTTCGCTCCCCGTGCCGAGGTCGGCCAGCGTCGTCGGGTGGGTGGCGGTGAGTGCAATCATCAGCTTGCCTGCCGCGGTCATCGCCCTGGCGATCTCCGGGTGGCGCTTCGACCTCACCTTCGATGTGTCGTGGGCCGTCGCGCCCGCCGTCGGGCTCGTGGTGGTCTGTGGAACCCTGATCGGCTACGCCGTCGCCCACGGGATCGAGAGGCCGACCGTGACACAGCTCCTTTCCCAGGTGTTCGCCTTCCTGGTCATCGGGTTCACCCCGATCACCTACCCGCCCGAGAACCTGCCCGGGTGGCTGGCGAGCGTGCACGAGGTGCTTCCCTTCTATCACATGGGCGTGATCCTCCGGGGTGCCCTGACCCAGGGGCTGGTCACCGACGTGAGCGGCTCCTACCTGGTGGTGGCCGCTTGGACCGTTCTGGCCGGAGTCGTCACCGCCATCGCGATGGGGAGGCGTCGTTGACAGCTCGGAGTGTTCCCATTCGCCGCGGCGCCGGCTACTGGTGGGCGAGCTACGTCGCCATGCTCCGGTGGGTCCTCGCCCAGCAGAAGGCCCTCTTCGGGATGATCCTGTTCATCCAGTTGGTCATGGGCGTCGGTTCGGTGGCCATGTACCGGTTCTATCTCGGTGAGGTCGACTCGACTACGGCCACCTACCTCGTGTCGGGCCTCCCCGCTCTGGCGATCATCCCCGTGGGATTCGTCATGGTCCCGATCCTGGTCATGCAGGAGAAGTTCCGGGGCACCTTCGACTTCACGTGGTCGCTGCCGGTGCCGCGGCTCGCCCCCGTGGCGGCGACGTTCACGGTGTTCACGGCGATCGGGCTGCCCGTCGCTGCGCTGACGACCGCGGTCGCAGCGTGGCAATTCGACGCCACGATCCGCCTGTCCTGGCTGGTGGTCCTGGCTGCCCTCCTGTCGGCGCTCACCGCCACCTCGGCGGGCTACGGCATGGCCATGGCGATCTCCGAGCCACGTCTGACGAACCTGATCACCAACGTGGTGATCTTCCTCGTGCTGCTCTTCTCGCCGATCGTCATCCCCATCGAGCGTTTCCCGGAATGGGCGCAGGCCGCCCACCAGGCGTTGCCGTTCTATCACATGGCGAATCTCATCCGTGCCGGACTCACCGAAGGGCTGGCGACCGATGTCGGCGCTTCTCTCGCCGTCCTGGGGGCGTGGGCCGTGGGCGGATGGGCGGCGGTGGCCTGGGTGGTCGGCCGCCGTCGGTGAGGCGCGTCCCGCCCGCCGGTTTCTGTCCCACCCATGTCGTAGGGTGCGAGCATGGGCACGGGGGAAGCAGGCACCGGGGAAGCAGGCATCCGGGACCTGACCACAGATCAGATCGAACAGGAGCTTCTGTTCTGGGAGCAGGTCAGGCGCCATGCGGTGGCCCGGCAGGCCGAGTTGGCGGCGGAGGCGGATCGGCGGCAGGTTCCGTTGGGGGATGGGTGCCGCAACCTCAGGGAGTGGGTGGCGGCCAAGCTCGACCTGACCAGGGAGGAGTCTTCCCAGCTGTCTCGGCTCGGCACGTCGCTGGGACAGTTGCCGGCGACGGCGAAGCGTCTCGAGGCGGGCGAGTGCAGCCCCGGGAGGGCGGTCCTGATCTCTCGGGTGGCGACCGCCGAGTCGGAATCGGACTGGTGGGAGCGGCTCTCCGGCCACGACCTCGCCGGCGCGGAGCGGCTGGTGGGGCGGCACCGCCGCATCGGTCGTCTCCGGGAGCGGCGGTCGCATCGGGATTCGTTCCTTTTGATGCAACCGGCCCTCGACGAGTCGTGGTGGAACATCAAGGGCGGGGTCACCGGGGCCGCCGGCCAGTTGATCCACGACACCCTTCGAGAGCGGGCGGAAGCGATGGGGAGAGACGCCGGCCCCATGCCCCACCGCCAGGCTCTTGCTTTGGAGGAGCTGTGTGCGGGCGAGGCCTCCGCCGACGGTCCGTCGATCACCGTGTTCATGGATCTCGACGCCGCCAACGGAACCGGCGGGGAGGCGGGGGCCGAGCTCGCATTCGGGCCGAGAATCGGCCCGGACGCCCTCGACGAGTTGCTGTGCGAAGGTGCGGTCCGGATCGTTGGACTGTCCGACGGGAAACCGGTGGTGACGTCTGCCAAGAGCCGGCGGATCCCACCGGCGATCCGTGATTTCGTCATGTGGCGGGACGGCGGCTGCCGCGCCGGAGGCTGTCGCTCCACCCATCGCCTGCAGATCCACCACGTGGTGCCGTGGTCACATGGCGGCACCCATCATCCCGACAATCTCGTGACGCTGTGCTGGTACCACCACCACGTGGTAGTCCACCGCCGCGGCCATCGGATTGAGAAGCAGGCAGACGGCTCGATCCGTTTCGTCCTACCGGCCGACGCCCGCGATCCACCAGGCTGACATCACTCCCAACCACCTCGTTGGTTCCGTCGGATCTCGGTCGTTAGACCCCTAGGAAATCCTCCAACCGCAGTTAGCCTTCCCCATACCGTGGGAACTCGCCGAATACTGCGCCGCGCGGGCTGGGCGCTCATGGGTTGCGCCGGCCTGGTGCTGGCGTTTCTCGGTTACCAGCTCTACGTCACCGACTTCCTGAACGACCGCGTCCAGGCCGAGGCGATGGCCTCGTTGGATGCCGAGCTCGAGGCGCGCCGTACCCAGCTCCCCGCCCCCGAACCAGTCGAGGTGACGGTCCCCGAAGAAGTCGAAGAAGAGGCCGAGGAGCCGGAGCCGCCCACCTTCGTCCGGACCGCTTTCGTTCCCGAGTCCGCCGTCCCGCAAGGCGAGCCCTTGGGCCGTCTCACGATCGAAGCGATCGGAGTGGACGAGGTCGTCTTCGAGGGAGTCGACCGCGAGACCCTCAAGAAGGGGCCCGGGCACATGCCGTGGACTCCCGTTCCCGGCCAGCCGGGCAACGCAGTGATCTCGGGTCACCGCACCACCTACGGCCGGCCCTTCTACGACCTCGACCAGCTCGAGATCGGCGACCGGATCGAAGTCGAGACGGCCGTGGGGACCCACGTGTTCGAGATCCGCGAGATCCACATCGTCGAGCCGGACGACGTGTGGGTCACCGAGGAGAAGCCGGGGGCGTGGCTGACCCTCACCACGTGTCACCCCCACTTCTCGGCTCGCGAGCGCCTCGTGGTCCAGGCCGAGCTGGTAGACGGGCCCAACTTCGAATACGCCAGCCTCCTCGCCCGGGCCCAGGAGGGACAGGACGCATGAGGCGGCTATGGGAAGTGCTTCCCGGTCCGGCACCGGTCAAGACGATCGAGCTGGTCGTGCTCGCCGCCGTGGCCCTCGCCATCCTGTTCTTCCTGTTCGAATGGGCCGGCGACCTGCTCGACTCGGGCGGCGTGATCGGCGCCTGATCAGCCCTCGAACGAGAACGATTCGAGCTGCTCTGTCGTCAGCTCGGCCGTCACGATCTCGACCACCGTGCCGTCGGAGCCGATCACAAACGTGGCCGGCAGCCCGAAGGTCGGGTACGAATCCCGCACGACGTCGTCGGTGTCGTATGCCACGGTGAACGCCGGGTCCATCTCGTCGACGAAGGCGCGGGCCGATTCCTCCCGGTCCTGCACCGCCACGCCCACCACCTTCACCTCCGGGTGGGCGGCGGCAAAGTCGGACAGGAGAGGGAACTCTCGCTTGCAGGGCTCGCACCACGAAGCCCACAGGTTGAGGAGGACGGGGCGTCCGTCCTCTGCCAGGTGGGCGGCGAGGTCGAACTCGGATCCGTCGAACGCCGTGACGACGAACGTGGGGGCGGGCGCGCCCACCTCGGCCACCTCGGAGCCGCCGCTCCGCATCAACCACGCCACCAGGGCCCCGATCCCGACGAGGGCGACGAACAACGCCGTCAGGAGCCCGCCGGACAGCCCAGCCCGCTCCGTCGCGTCGGGAGCACCGGAGCGGGCTTCGGTGTCGGTCATCTCACTCGCTCTTCGCCATCCGCCGGAGCACGTAGTGGAGGATCCCGCCGTTGCGGAGATACTCCACCTCGATGGCGGTGTCGACCCGGGCGATGGCGCCGAACTCGACCTTGGTCCCGTCCGCCTTGGTGGCGGTCACGGGGACGATCTGGCGCGGGGTGAGGTCGTCGTCCACCTCGATGTCGAAGACCTCGGTGCCGTCGAGGCCGACGGTCTCGGCGTTGGCGCCGTCGGGGAACTGCAGGGGGAGGACACCCATCATCACCAGGTTTGAGCGGTGGATACGCTCGAACGACGTGGCGATCACCGCCCTCACGCCGAGCAGGAACGTTCCCTTGGCGGCCCAGTCACGAGACGAGCCCATCCCGTAGTCGGTCCCGGCCAGGACGACGAGAGGGATGTTCGCCTCCTTGTAGGCCATCGCCGCGTCGTAGATCGACGTGACCTCGCCGGTGAGGAAGTTCTTCGTCCAGCCTCCCTCGGTGCCGGGAGCCAGCTTGTTGCGGACCCGGATGTTGGCGAACGTGCCCCGGGTCATCACCCGGTCGTTGCCGCGGCGGGAGCCGTAGGAGTTGAACATCGCCGGCTGGACGCCCTTCGAGATCAGGTACTGGCCGGCCGGCGAGTCGACGGCGATGCTGCCCGCCGGGCTGATGTGGTCGGTCGTGATCGAGTCGCCGAGGTGCGCCAGCACCCGCGCCCCGTGGATGGGCCGGATCGGCTCGGGCTCGGGGGTGAGGCCGGCGAAGAACGGCGGTTCCTGGATGTAGGTGGACTCGGGATCCCAGTCGTACAGCGCCGAGCCGGTCACCTCGATCTGGCGCCATTCCTCCGGGCCGGTGAACACGTCGGCGTACCGCTCACGGAACTTCCTCTCGTCGACGTGCTCGCTGACTACCGCCGCGATCTCGGCTTGGCTCGGCCAGATGTCGCGCAGGTAGACGTCGTTGCCGTCCTTGTCGGTGCCGATCGGGTCGTTGATCGGATCCCAGTCCACCGAGCCGGCGAGGGCGTATGCCACGACCAGCGGCGGCGACGCCAGGTAGTTGGCGCGGACGTCGGGCGAGATCCGGCCTTCGAAGTTCCGGTTCCCCGACAGCACGGCGGCGGCCACCAGGTCGTTCTCGTTGATCGCCTTCGAGATCGGCTCGGGCAGCGGGCCCGAGTTGCCGATGCACGTCGTGCATCCGTAGCCGACCACGTGGAAGCCGAGCGCCTCGAGGTCGTCGAGCAGTCCGGACGACTCCAGGTACTCGGTGACGACCTTGGAGCCGGGAGCGAGAGAGGACTTCACCCAGGGCTTGCGCTGCAGCCCCAGGTTCACCGCCTTGCGGGCGACGAGACCCGCTCCCACCATCACATCCGGGTTCGAGGTGTTGGTGCAGGAGGTAATGGCGGCGATCACCACCGAGCCGTGGTCCAGCTCGAAGGTCTGGCCCTCGTAGGTCACCTCGACCCCGCCGCTCCGCTCCAGCACGGCGGTGGGGGCGGCGCTGGCTGCGGCGGCGGTGCCTTCCGGTGCGGCGGGCGTGGGCGCCTTCCCGAAGGTGTTCTCGAGGTCGTGGCGCCACTGCGACTTCATCGTCGACAGGGGGATGCGGTCCTGGGGACGACGCGGGCCGGCGACGGAAGGCTCCACGGTCGACAGGTCGAGCTCCAGCTCGGAGGAGTAGGCGATCTGGTGGCTGTCGTCCCGCCACAGCCCCTGTTCCTTGTAGTACCTCTCGACCGTCTCGATCAGGGCCTCGTCGCGGCCCGTGAGGCGCAGGTAGCGGAGCACCTGATCGTCGACGGGGAAGAAGCCGACGGTCGCCCCGTACTCCGGCGCCATGTTGGCGATCGTCGCCCGGTTGGCGACCGGCATCGAGGCGAGGCCCGGGCCGTAGAACTCGACGAACTTGCCCACCACGCCGTGCTGGCGGAGCATCTCGGTCACGCGCAGGACGAGGTCGGTGGCGGTGGCGCCCTCGGGCAGCTCGCCGGTGAGACGGAAGCCGACCACCTCCGGCAACAGCATGTAGATCGGTTGGCCGACCATCGCCGCCTCTGCCTCGATGCCGCCGACGCCCCAGCCGACGACGCCGAGGCCGTTGATCATCGTCGTGTGCGAGTCGGTGCCGACGAGGGAGTCCGGGAACAGCCAGGTGCCGTCGTCCCAGACGACCTTCGCCAGGTACTCGAGGTTCACCTGGTGGACGATGCCCGTGGCGGGGGGCACGACCCGGAAACGGTCGAACGCCGACTGGCCCCATTTGAGGAACTCGTACCGCTCCCGGTTCCGCTCGAATTCCTTGCGTGAATTGATGATCAGCGAGTCGGGCCGGCCGAAAGAGTCGACCTGCACCGAATGGTCGACGACCAGGTCGGCGGGGATGAGCGGGTTCACCTTCTGGGCGGCTTCCGGGTCGCCCGTCATCTCCACGATCGCCGACCGCATCGCCGCCAGGTCGACGATGGCGGGGACACCGGTGAAGTCCTGCAGGACCACCCGCCCCGGGATGAACGGGATCTCGACGTCGGCGACGGCCCGGGCGTCGTATGCGGCGATGGCGCGCACGGCGTCCTCGCCGACCGCCGGATTGTCGAGATTGCGCAACGCCGCCTCGAGAAGAACCTTGATCGAATACGGCAGGTTCTCGGTGCCTTCGATGGCGTCGAGGCGCGCTATGCGCCGGGTTCCGAGCGGCGTCTCGAGAGTCGTATAGGCCTCAAAAGGGTCAGCGGACATGTCGTCCTTTCTTTCGATCCAGGCCCTACCGAGTCTAGGGAGGCGCAATGGCTTCCCCGACAGGCGCTCGGAAAGTCGGGCGAATCAGCGGATCGTGACCGGGACCCGCGTGATGCAGCCGTTGCCGGGGTTGGCGTGCGGCACCAGCACCGGCTCGGTGGTGGCGCCCAGGGCGGCGACGAGGCCCTTGATGATCCCCCGGTCGAGCGAGCAGACGATGTCGGGGTGATCGGCGGCGGCCTCCCCGAACGGGCAGTTCCCGGCGAGGAGACGCTGGCCCTCGACGTCGGGGTCCATGCTGAATCCGAGGCCCGTCATCGCCACGGCGACCGCCTGCACCGCTTCGGCGTAGCCGGCGTCCTCGGGGGCACCGATCTCGGCGGCCAGCTCCCTGCCGTACTCGGCTCCGACCTCCTCGGCGACCCGGCTGATGTCGTCGGGGGAGATGCGCTGCAGGACCCGCAGCAGCAGCTCCACCAGGAGCTCGTACCGCCGCGGCGAGAAGTGGATTGAGATCTCCTTCTTGGAGGCCTCGTAGGTCTTGGCGGGGCGGCCGGCGCCGGGCCCGGACTTGCCGGCGGGGCGCCGATGCGACACCACCAGCCAGCCGTCGGCCGCCAGCTTGTCGAGGTGGTGGCGGGCGACGTTGGGGTGGATGCCGAACAACTCGGCGATCTCCCCGGCCGTCATCGGTTCGGCGGATTCCCGGATCGCCACATAGATCCCGCGGCGGGTGGGGTCTCCGAGGGCGGAAGTGAGATCGGCGATTTGTTCGTCGAGTGAGGCGAGATCCATGGTTCCCTTTGGGCCCGGTTCGTCGATCGGGCCGGGCGTTTTGCAACCGTACGGCCGTGTCTGGTTGCTTCGCTCCACAACTATAGTTCCGAAGACCTTCTAGCCACTATCTCCGTAGGGAAAAGCCGTTGTCTGACACCTCATCCACCGAATCCCTGCGCGCGGCCGTGGAGGCGGTGGAGGAACCTCTTCTCGGCCGGCCATTGGGCGAACTGGGCCTGGTCGAGTCCGTCTCCGCCAAGCGGTTCGGCGCCGACACCGTCACCGTCCGGGTGCCGGTGCCCAACCATCCCTCGCTCGCCGACCTCGACGCGGCGATCAAAGAGGCGGCCGGAAGACGCGTCACCGTCGAGTACCAGAACATGGACGACGCCGGGCGCCACGAGATGATGGAGAGGCTCCGCGCCCAGGTCGGGCCCAAGATTGGCGAGCCCGGCAATCGGACCCGGGTCGTGGCCATTTCGTCCGGCAAGGGCGGTGTCGGCAAGTCGTCTGTCAGCACCAACCTCGCCGTCACCCTGGCCAAGAGAGGCCACACGGTGGGCATCATCGACGGCGACATCTGGGGGTTCTCGGTCCCCCGGATGTTCGGAGTGCAACGGCCGCCGGTGGTGATCGACGAGTCGATCATCCCGCCCCGGGCGCACGGCGTACGGGTCATGTCGATGGACTATTTCGTCCCCGAGGACAAGGCGGTCATCTGGCGCGGCCCGATGCTGCACAAGGCCATCGAGCAATTCCTCAAAGACGTCTTCTGGGACGACCTCGATTTCCTCGTGGTGGACATGCCGCCCGGCACGGGAGACATCTCCATATCGATGGCCCAATTCCTCCCCCGCGCCCAGGTGCTGGTGGTGACGACGCCCCAGCCGACGGCCCAACGCGTCGCCCGTCGGGCCGCTCTCATGGCCCAGCACGTCGACCAGGAGCTGATCGGTGTGGTGGAGAACATGTCCTGGTTCACCGGCGACGACGGCAAGCGTTACGAGTTGTTCGGGTCGGGCGGGGGAGCGGCTCTGGCAGAGGAGATGGGAGTCCCGCTGATGGCCCAGATCCCGCTGGTGCCCGCCATGCGGGAAGGCGCCGACGAAGGGCGGCCCGTGGCGGTGGCGGCTCCTGACTCGGAGGCAGCGCAGGCGTTCGAGCGTTTGGCGATTGCCGTCGAGGAGGCTAGGCCACGTGTCCGCACCCACCCCGACCTCATCATCCGCTGAGCCGACACGCGGTCGCCGCTTCCTGCAGGCAGTGGTCCTGTGGGTGTACGGGATCGCCATCTCCGTGTTCCTGCTGTCGATCTGGGGGCGATCCGTCGCCTCCGACACCGCCCTGGTCGCCTCGGCCGCCAGCCGCGTCGCCCGATCCGAGTTCGTGGCCACTCGCGTCGAAGCGTGGTTCGAGCGGGCCCTGGCCGACGTCGGGCTGGAAGGCGGCTCCTCCGGCCTGGGGTCCGCGATCGCGGCGCTGCCCGAGGTGGAGTCCGCCACCGCCACGCTGATCGGCGACATCGTCGAGGCGATGGCCGGCACCGAAGAAGGCCCGGTCGTCGTCGACGTCGCCTCCGTCTACCGGCCGGCGGCGCCGGCGGTGGCCGCCTCATTACAGGCGATGGGGCTTCCGGTCACCGAAGGGGACGTTGAGTCCGTGGTCGACAGGCTCGAGCCGCTGGTCCTCGTCCCCGACCGAGGGGAGCGCCCCCTCGTGGGCAGAGGGTCGGGCCCGGCCCGGGCCCTGACCGTCGGCACGCTCTTGGGCCTGGGCACGATGCTCGCGGCCGGCGGCACCGCCGTGTATCTGTCCGACGACCGGCGGCGGATGGTCCGCACCCTCCTCACCCGCTTGTCGATCGCCGCGCTCAACTTCGCCATCTTCTTCCGGCTGTCGGCGTGGGTGGTCGACCCCCGCGGCGGGCGCGCCGGGATCGGAGGAGCAGCCGCCGAGGTGCTCGGCGCCAAGCTGTGGATCCCGCTCGCCGTCATGGTGGTGTCAGGGGCGGGGGCGTGGACGATCCGCCGCCGCCGCAGCGGGGCCGCCGATTCGATGCAAGACGGTACCTAGCGCTGGCTGAGGCTGGGGAGTACTGTCCTCTCCGAGAGACGGAGAGGAGTCATCCATGACCAGCGAACCGCCCGTTCCGCCGGAAGGTGCGCCGGCGCCACGAGGGCAGGTTCCATTCGAGCTGAGCGAGGCGTTCAACTATGGCTGGCTGAAGTTCCAGCAGAACGTCGGCCCCATCCTGGTGGCCACCCTGGTCCTCATCGTCGGCGCGGCCGCCGTCAGCTTCATCTGGTATCTGGTGACGCTGCCGTTCACGGCGATGGACCCCGAAGACATATCCGACGTCGGGGCGGTCGGCTTCCTGTTCACCGGCGCCGTGTTCGCCATCGTCTTCGTGCTGGTCGGCTTCATCGTCCAGGCCGGCATCGTCCGCGGCGGGCTGGCGATCACCAAGGGCCAGCCGCTCGAGGTCGGCACGATCCTCTCCACCGAGAATCTCGGCCAGGTGATCCTCACCGCCGTCCTCATCGGCATCGGCACGTCGATCGGTACGGCTCTGTGTGTCCTCCCGGGGATCGTCTTCGCCTTCTTCTCCCAGTTCGCGATGCACTTCGTCGTCGACAAGGGCATGTCGGCCACAGACGCCATCCGGGCGAGCTTCCAGATCGTCAATCGCAACCTGGCATCGACGATCGGCCTCTACCTCGGGGTGCTGGTGGCCAACACGATCGGCGCCCTGCTCTGCGGGATCGGGCTGTTGGTGTCGGTGCCGGTGTCGATCATCGCCACCGCGTTCGCGTATCGGCGGATGAACGGCGAGACGGTCGCCGCCTAGACCGGCGGCAGGCTGGACGCCGCCAGCCGCACCACCCAGGTCCCCACGAACAACACCGCGACGGCGATCACCGCCGGCAGCCCGCGGGCGAAGGCGGGCCATCTGCGGCCCGTCGCCCGCAACACCACGGCGACCACGGCCACGGCGACCACCACCAGCACCAGCGGGTGGTAGGCGACAGCCCCGGCGAGGTCCCCCTGGGCAAGATGGAGCAGCGCCCGGGTCATGCCGCACAACGGGCACGCCACCCCGGTGACCAGAGCGAAGGGGCACAGGGTGGGGCCGGCGGCGGTCATATCCGCTACAGCCTCGACAGGCCGGCGTGGAAACGCTCGGCCATCTCGGTGACGTGCTCGGGGGTCATCACGAGGGGCGGGGACACCTGGAGGGCGCCACCGCCGACTGCCCGGGTCAGCACCCCCGCCTCCCGGCAGGCCCTGGCGGCGCGAGCCGGCAACGTCTCGTCGGTGGGGTCGAGCTGGATGGCGGCGAGCGCACCCACGCCCGAGCGGATCTCGGTGACCACGTCCAGTTCGGTGAGGGGAGCCAGGGCGGCCGGGATCTCCGCTTCCAGCTCGGCGGCCCTCTCGATCACTCCCTCGTTCTCGAGGATGTCCATGACGGCCAGCCCGGCGGCACAGGAGGCGGCGTGTCCCGAGTAGGTGTAGCCGTGACGGAAGATGTTGCCCGGCTGGTCGAAGAACGGGGCGGCGACCCGCGGCGACACGATCACGCCTCCCAGTGGCAGATAGCCGCATGTCACGCCTTTGGCGAAGGTGATCATGTCCGGCTCGAGGTCGAAGCGGGTGGCGGCGAACCAGTCACCCACCCGGCCGAAGCCGGTGATCACCTCGTCCGATATGTACAGGCCGCCTGCCTGGCGGACCGCGTCACGGACCCGATGCAGATAGCTCTCCGGCACCGGGCGCACGCCGCCGGCGCCGACCACCGCCTCGACGAAGATGCCGGCGATCCGCTCGGGTCCGGCGTGCTCGATGGCCTTCTCGACGGCCTCGGCGTCGTCGTAGGGGACGATCACCACGTCTCCCACCAGCTCGCCGTAGCCGGACCGGTTGACCTCGATGCCCGCGAGGGAGGTGCCGTAGGTGTTCACGCCGTGGTAGCCCCACTCCCGGGCGATGAAGACGGTCCTCTCCGGCTGGCCGATGGCGGAGAAGTAGCGGCGGGCCAGCTTGGCGGCGGTGTCCACGGCGTCGGAGCCGCCCTGGCCGAAGAACACCTTCGAGCCGGGATCGGGCGAGACGGCGGCGATGCGCTCGGCCAGCTCGAGGGTGGGACGCGTCCCGAAGTCGACGAAGCAATGGAAGGCGGGGAGCTTCTCCATCTGC
>Ga0207864_1002415_pt1 | contig 17667 bp, 5 predicted proteins | sample HigsolmetaAR202D_FD_184834 | JGI IMG/M metagenome (GOLD analysis project Ga0207864, IMG submission 184834) | Ionic liquid and high solid enriched microbial communities from the Joint BioEnergy Institute, USA - AR20-2-D (SPAdes) (version 2) ... | reverse complement strand
ATGGTCAGTGACAACCATGGATTTACATCACTGCTGCCAAGCATGCCATAGCGAACGGTGTTAATCATATAGAACATTGGATTAAAGTGTGTGAGTGTATGGAATGGCTCGCTCAGTAAACTCGCGGAATAAAAGATGCCGCCTAAGAAAACGAGCGGTTGAATAATGAAGGTTTGATAGAAGCTGAGATTATCAAACACCTGTGCTCGAAGACCAATTAATACACCAAGCGAGGCGAAAAATAGACCACAGACAAAAAGGCTCAACACAAAGAGAAACGGGTGTGCAACTGGTAGGTCAACCAACAGTGCTGCGGTAATAAAGGTAGTCAGCGTAATAATACTTGCTCGTATAAGGCCACCGAGGGTGTATGCAGTCAGAAGTGCAGTGTTCGACACTGGTGAGGCTAATTGGTCGTCTATGGCGTGCTGCATTTTTTGCTGCAATAGCGAAGAGGCGTTGTTTGAGAATGCATTCATAACCATAGCCATAAGCAGCAAGCCAGGAATAATGAAGTTTATGTAATTATGACCGTCGAGTGTATTGATCCGACTGCCGAGTGCTGCACCAAATACACTGATGTATAGATACGTTTCCAGTACTGGACCAAAGATTGTCTGGCGCTTAATGTTCCAAAAGCGCTTTATCTCTCTTCGAAGTACATGGTAGAAGCCTACGTAATTTTTATTGCTCATACGCCTGTTCCTGTCTGGTTAACTCTTCACGACCGATAAGTGACAGATACACATCTTCGAGTGTTTTCTTTTTGTATTTCTTCTTTAGTTCGCTAGATGTACCTTCATGAATAATTTTGCCGTGATTAATAAGCGCAATGCGGTTACATAGTTGCTCGGCTTCTTCGATGTAATGCGTAGTCAAAAGAATAGTAGTGCCTTCTTTGTTGATGTGTTTTATGTACTTCCAGAGTTCTAGTCGAAGCTCAACATCTACTCCGGCAGTTGGCTCATCTAGGATAAGTAGTTTTGGTCGATGCATGAGTGCTCGCGCAAGGATTGCACGGCGTTTCATGCCGCCAGACAGCATCATTGCGCGTGCGTTGCGCTTGTCTGTCAGTGAAAATGTTTCTAGCAGTTCTTCTATGCGTTCTTTGCGTTCTTGTCTTCGCATGCCGTAGTAACCGCCATGAAAATCAAGTGTGTCTTCGACACTTAAGAACCAGTCTAAATTCGGTTCTTGTGGAGCAAGGCCCGCAAGTGCTCTGGCTGCTTGATAATCTTTTACAACGTCATGCCCAAAAATTGCAGCCGTACCGCTTGTCGGTATAACCAGTCCCATGATGCTATGGATAAGTGTTGACTTGCCTGCACCGTTTGGTCCGAGTAGCCCTAAAAAGTCACCTTCTTTTATGGTAAGGTTGATACCTTTCAGTGCTTCTGTGCCTGAGGCGTAGCGTTTGGTCAGGTTTTGGATCTCAAGAGCGTTTACTTGCTTGTTCATATACTTTGTATAGTATAACAGCATAATATGGGAAAACACTATTTTCCTGACAAATGAATTTTGATATACTTATGCTTATAAATAATTTCTTTTATAAGGGGGATTTGTGGGTAAAATTGCTAAATCTTGGCAAGATTTTAGGACTTGGATTCTCAGGCATCCAAGGAAATCTTTTGTAATATCTCTTGCTGGTGTGCTTGTTATTTCTGGGCTCACTGGCTGGATAATTGAAAACTCACGGTCAAAGACGGTGTCTGATCAGCCGAAAAATCCAATTGCGCGACAGTTCAAGGCACAGCTACCTTCACTAAAAGAAAAAGCAGAGAAAAATCCTTCAAGCTTTGAAGCGCAGCGAGATTATGCAGTGGCTTTATATGCTACCGGCAACGTAAAAGAAGCTAAAACCCGCTACGAGCGAGCGCTTCGTATTCGAAAAGATGCGACAACCTATAATAATCTGGCAAATGTCCACCGTGACCTAGGTGATTATGATGCTGCCGTAGATGCATACAAAAAAGCAATTGCTGCAAATCCTAAGCTTATAAACCCGTATACTAATCTGGCAAATATACAGCTTTATAGCCTGAATAAGGCAGATGATGCGATTGATACTTATCGTCAAGCCTTGAAAGAAATCCCGAATGACCCTCAGCTACAAGTGTTGCTTGCGCTTGCATACGAGAAGAAAGGTGATATTGCAAGTGCTAAACAGGTGTTAAAGTCAGCTCAGGCTGCTAATCCTGAAAATAAGACTATTCAGGCTAATCTAGCCCGTATTGATAAATAGAAAACTTGTATAAGTTTAAGGTAGTTATTGATGCTACCCAGAAAGAGTTGTGTAATAAAAATTGAAAGTAAAATTACATAAAACTATTACTGGATTCGGTGAGAAGGCGCGAACCATTCGTGGAATAGCGTTTTTGACCTGTTTTGTGCTCTTTGCTGCTGCGGTAGCATTGATTGTTTCGCTTGCTGATAAGCAGCAAACAGACACTGCGAAACCACAGGTAAGTCAGAAAACGCTTGATGCTGGCAGTTTTACCATTTCCAACCCTTCTCTGATTCAAAATAGTGGTGGCGTATTGCAGTTGGTAGACCTAGGTGGCGGTACGTATTCAACTGACGCGCCATATGTTACGAGTACAAACCCCATTAGCTACGTTAACCTCGGTGGTTTCACGCAGACCTTAGGTGAAAACAATGAAGGACAGGTTACCTATCGCTTAAGTCCAGATGGTGACACTTGGTATTGGTGGAACGGCTCCACTTGGGTAACTATAACTGCGAGCAATACAATCTATGACGCCAATACTGCAGCTGAACTTAATGATCACTTAGATGAATTTGCTGCTCAATTTGGCGGAGGTAATTTATATATTCGAGCATACTTTAGGTCTAATGGTACCCAGCGTGTTGAATTGCAAAAAATCACATTAACCGTATATACGCTTCCAGCTCCTGTGATTACAGATGTGGATCCTGCGGTTGGTCCTGTATCTGGCGGCATCAATGTTACGATTACAGGAAACAATTTTACGCCAGAGCTTACACCGTATGATACAACGACAAATAGCTGGACACATGTGGGTACTACTACCAGTACTGCAAATCATCGTTCGCTTGCAGTTATCGGTGACAAAGTTTATCTATTTGGTGGTTCTGGTCCATTTACAAACAGAATTTACTCTGCCCCGGTTTCTGATCCTACAAATATGACCAATACCGGCAAAACACTGCCGAACTTCCAGTGCTGTACCCAAATAGCTGTCATAGGAGACTATGTTTACATGTTTGGCGGCGGCTACACGTCAGGTATTTGGCGTGCTCCTGTATCTGACCCTACCACTTGGAGTACTACAGGCGCATCTATGCCTATAGGTGGCGAAGGGGCAGGCCTTTATATGGTCGACGACACAATGTACTACATAACAGCTCAGGGGCTGATTTATGCTGCTTCTACAGCAGATCCACTGACGTGGACGAATACCGGTAAGACTACGCCTGGGGCACAACGCTATCCTTTGATAGTAAAAATTGGTTCTGCTATTTATTTATATGCAGGCAACAAAATATTTACCGCTTCTACCGCAAACCCGGCTACGTGGACCGATACTGGCAAGACGTTGCCTGGTACTATCTCTACAAGCAGCACAGGCTCTTCGTTAGGTGTAGTTGGTGATAAATTGTACATATATACCGGTAGTAGCATTTACTCAGCGTCCCTTTCAGACCCAACAACGTGGACAAATACTGGTATTACCTTACCTTTTAATGCGACTAATGCAGCCTGGGCACTGATTGGTGATAAGATGTACCTCTATGCTGGTGCAGATATTTACTCAGCGCCTGTTACGGGCGATAAGCCGAATATATACAACTTGCCATGGATTACTGACCGGCCAACAGTAGTTCTAGGAATTGAATTTGGCGGAGTGCCTGCGACAAATGTTCAAGCAATAAGCAGTACAACAGCGATCGCTACGGTGCCGGCACACGCTGCAGGCTTTGTTGACGTAAAGGTTATTAGCTACGACGGTCAAATCGCAACGCTTGAAAACGGTTTTGAATATTTGCCGCCTCCGTCAGTAAGTAGTGCAACTCCAAGTTCTGGTTCTATTGCTGGTGGCGATACAGTTACGATAATTGGTGATAATTTTAGAGAGGGTGCCACCGTAAAGTTTGGCGAATTTGACGCTGCAAGTGTTACTTACGTCAACAGTAGTACGCTTATAGCTGTCACTCCACCACATACGATCGGAGAAAAAAGTATAACAGTAACTAATCCAGATGGTGAAAAAGCAAGACTGAGCGCTGGTTTTACCTATATTACTCCCGCGCCAGATATTACAAGTATTACCCCAGATCAAGGTCCTGTGTCTGGTGGGCTAGAAGTAACTATTAATGGTTCAGGCTTTATTCCGCCTAACAGTACAACAAATACATGGTCTAATGTTGCAGCAAGCGGTTTGCCTGCTATTACGGCGTTTCAAACAGCAGTTATTGATGACAAGGCATACATATTTGGCGGATCAGGTTCTGCTGCAATCTACTCTGCGCCAGTTTCTAACCCAACGAACTGGACTTATACCGGTAAATCACTCCCTGGTACGATAGCTAATTCAAATCTAGAAGTTATTGGCGACACAATATATATGTTTGGTGGACAGTTGAATGGTGCAGTCACTGACAATATTTTTGCGGCACCAATTACCGATCCAACGAATTGGACAAACCTTACAGCAACCAATCCTGCAGCTCGCCTGCCTCAGCCACGTATGGCGGGAGGAGTGAGAATTATACATGATACGGTATATTACTTTGCTGGTGGTAATGGAGCAACAACTACAAATACTATCTTCTCTGCTCCGGTCTCTGATCCAACGAATTGGACCAATGTTACAGCGGAAAGCGGCGGTACGTTGCATTTACCTGGTTCTATTCAGGGTTTTCAGATGGTGATGAATAAGGAAAGGATTTATGCACTAGGTGGCCTAACTACTAATGCAGCAAATTCAAGTAGTGCTACTATCTTCTCTGCTCCGGTCTCTGATCCAACGAATTGGACCAATACTGGCAAAACACTACCAACACAACTGAGCCTTGCTGAAGTTCGGGTGGTAAATGACACTGTTTATTTACTCGGTGGAACTACCATGTTTTCCCAGAATAACATAGTATATGCTGCGAATATTTCCGATCCTACTACATGGACAAACACCGGTAAGTCATTACCTTCAGGGCGTTATAGTATGCGTGCTCTTACTATTGGTGACAGCATCTATCTCTTTGGTGGAACAGGAACAGGTATTGGAGCAAACGCGGTAGTGAGGACGAGTGTAACGCAAACACGTCCTAATGTATACGATAACCCTTGGACGACTACTTGGAGTACTATGCCTCTTCAGGCTGACTTCTACTCGGCTACTTTCAATAATGTTCCTGCTACTAATGTTACGTATGTGAGTCCTACTGAGCTTAAGGCTACGATTCCGCCTCATGCTGCGGGTTTTGTTGATGTCACGGTGGGTAGTTACTTCGGGCAACCAAGCACACTCACCGATGGTTTTGAGTATGTTGCACCACCTGAGATAGTGTCAGTTACTCCAGACAGCGGTTCAACAGCAGGAGGTGATGTGGTTACGGTAACTGGTGTTAACTTCCAGAATGGTGCGACGGTAAGAATTGGCGGCATTGATGCTACAAGTGTTACATACGTGAATAGCAGCACTTTGCTTGCAACTGTTCCAGCAAATGTGGCTGGTTCTTATGACGTTACCGTTATAAATCCTGGTGGTCAATCTGCAACATTAGCAAACGGGTTTACTTACCTTAATTTACCACCGGTTGTATCAAGTGTAAATCCTCAAATAGGACCGCTTGAAGGCGGTATGAATGTCACGATACACGGCAGTGACTTTATTCCGCAAAATAGTATTTCAAATGTATGGACAGACACAGGAGGTGTATTGCCTGGGGGTCTAAGTCTGTTTGGAGATAATCAAAACCAAGTAGCTGTTATAGGAGATCGGATTTACGTATTTGGGGGTGCTACTATAGGCACGGGAGGAGGAGGTGCAAGTGATTTTATTTTCTCTGCTCCAGTCTCTGACCCAACAAACTTAACGGATACGGGCAAACGGTTACCTTCTCCGCGGTTCCGGAGTGCTATAGCTGTCATAGGAGATACAATTTATATGTTTGGTGGCCGCTCGGCTACGGGAGGACTAACTGACACTATTTTCTCTGCTCCAGTCTCTGACCCAACAAATTGGATAGATACAGGCAAAAAGCTACCTGTGTCCATATATAGCTTTAATGTTTTAGTTGTAGGCGATGCACTTTATATTTATGGTGGTAATACGTCTTCTCGTCCTATTCTTTATGCGCATGTCTCTGATCCAACGACATGGACACAAATAGGTAGTATGCCGTATGGCGCACCTGAAGTAAACTCAGCAGCAACAGTAATTGGAGATAGAATTTATCTTTTTGGCGGGAAGTCAGGTCTTAATAATGCTAGTACGGTTATCTATTCTGCACACGTCTCTAACCCTACTGTAGTAGGTCAAATTGGCTCTCTGCCTCAAGTAATACAGGGAGCTTCCTTGCTTACTATAGGAGATAGGATGTATCTCTATGGCGGTGGTGGTGCCGGTTCGTCTATGTACAACACCATTCTTTCTGCGCCTATCTCAGATCCTACAAGCTGGACTGCTGCAGGTACATTGCCGGTTGCTATGCGAACCTCGGCTATAGTTGTGGTAAATGATATGGCGTATATAATCGGCAATAACGTTAATGCTAAGATATATGCTACTTCTATTTCTCGCCAAAAACCGAACTATTACAACCAGTCTTGGATTACCAACTGGCAAACTGTTGATCCTTCATCTGATCTTTCTTCTGTCACTTTTGACGGTGTCCCTGCTACAAACGTAACGTTTGTTAGCTCTACTGAAATCACAGCTACAATTCCGGCTCATGCCGCAGGTTTTGTCGACGTGGTGGTGTCAAATTATGATGGCCAAACTAGTACGCTTAGTGATGGCTTTGAGTATGTTCCGTCACCTGAGATACTATCAGTCAATCCAAACAGTGGTACTTCAGCTGGTGGCGATACAGTTACGATAATGGGTGATAATTTTAGAGAGGGTGCCACCGTAAAGTTTGGTGATATCGAAGCTGCGAGCGTCACATTTATTGATAGCAATACATTGAGCGTGGTAACGCCGGTAACCGAAGGCGGGTGGAGCGATGTCAGTGTTACTAATATCGATGGACAGACAGGAACATTAGAAGATGGTTTCAAATTTATTCGGCCGCCTCTAACAATCACTAGTGTGAATCCGGCTATGGGTAGCATGGAGGGAGGTACTGGCGTCACTGTTACTGGTACAAACTTCAGCGCTAAAATTAAGGACGATGTTGCTTCTGTTTATGCTGGAGCAACTGCAACTGCTTCGAGAACGTATTTGACCAATTATCCTGATTACGCCTTTGATAATGATGATAATACAGTTTGGGTAGCAAATTCGGGTACGGGTAACTGGGTGCAAGCAGCTTTTGATAAATACTACACAATCGGACGTATAGAGTGGGTTAAGTGTGGTAGTGATGCGTCGCCTCGTCAAGCGCAAATTCAGTTGTATCAAAATGGTGCATGGGTTACCCATTATCAACTTACAAATGCGTGGAGTTCGGGTGAAGGTGATGCTACAGGAGCGATAACATTGCCTAATGGAGAGCTGGCTGCAGGTATTCGTCTTTACTTCAATAGTGCTAGTGGATGGGTTCGATGTGCTTCGCTACGTGCATATGAATTGCACTCCAATGTTTCAGTCAGTTTTGGCGGCGTACCCGCTCCGCTTGTAAGCTATCGCGATTCGACAACTCTTTATGTAGAGACTCCTCCGCATGCCCCAGGAGCTGTAGATGTACATGTCAGTGATGAGTTTTCGGAAGGTGACGATACTCTAGAGGAAGGATATACATATTTGCCGGCTGCTTACGCATTTACGAATAATCCGCTTAATGTGGCTGCGACTGAGCCGGGAGCACTAACTATTCAGGCGCTTGACACTAACGGCGATCCGGTTACAAGTACTCACGATATTACGCTTAGCTTAGCAACTGACTCTGAGAGCGGTTTCTTTGCTCGTGATCTCGACGAGGATGAATCGACACGATGGGATTATGATTCGGTGGTCTTGCCTGCTGGTCAGTCATCGGTAACGTTCTACTATAAAGACAATCTGCAAGGTACGCCGACGATCACTGTAACTGATCCAAGTGGCACACAGGTGCAACAACAGCAAACTATCGGACCGCGCTATAAATTATTAGTTACTGGTGTCACTGACCCAGTTCAGGTTGGCGTACCAAGTTCGATCACTGTCCAAGCAGTCGATTACCAGGGGCAACCGCAAACTGACTACACTGGTACGGTTCATTTCACTTCAACTGACGAGGGCGCGCTATTGCCGGCAGACTTTACATTTACGCCGGAAATGCTTGGTATGCATACTTTTGTAAACGGTGTTACGATGCGAACCCAAGGTGAATGGTGTGTTACTGTTACCGATACAGAGTATCCAAGTATTACTGGATCGCAGTGTGATATTACCGTTACGCCACCAAATGCTGGTACGATATCTAAGCTCAAGATCATTACTCCACCGCAAAGCTTCCCTGCCGATAGTCATTCTTCGGCGATAACTGTTCAAACGCAGGATATTGACGGATTGCCTATTCCGGTTGCTAATGATACGACAATTTATGTATATAGCGATTCGATTACCGGTGAATTTTCAGTAGATGGCGAGACAGGTTGGACGAGTGGTTCACCGTTTGAGATTACTATAAAAGCGGGCGCAACCTCGGCAAACGTGTATTACAGGGATAATACTGCCGGTACCCACACCATTACGATGCGTGATGATATGGGTACAGGTCCTGACTTTGGCTGGACGAATGATTCACAACAAATAACTATAGGCGTAGGCGAGCCAACAAAGTTAGGTGTAACGGCTAGCGCCGCAGTACCAGCTGGCGAGTGGATGCCGGTTACTGTGCACTTACAGGATTCAGTCAGTAATGACGTGACCTCGCTAAAAAATATCCAGGTGCGTGTGACGAGTGATTCAGGTACAGCTCGTTTCAGTACAGATCCAAGTGGCAGTGATCCAGTCGAAACGCTTGATACTATGATTGCTGCCGGTTCTGCAACAGTTACTATTTATGTTTCTGACACTACCGCTGGCCAGCTTACGTTAACTGCAACTGATATTAGTCCGCTTGGTGATCCGTATGATCCAGGTGAAACTACTATCACCGTTGGACCAGGTGATCCGGTAGCAATTGGCTTCTTGCCGGTAGTCGAGCCAATACGTGCTGGTGAGGCAAAGCAACTGGCTGCGTATTTGAAGGATATATATGGTAATGTGACCATTGCGACTGATGCCGTAGATGTAGCCTTTACCAGCACGAGTGGTGGTGGCGGCTTTAATAATATTCCAGCTGGTCCATGGGTATCTGTGGGCCATAGCACAATTAATGCCGGTACAAGCACCACTTCTATCTACTATCGTGACGTTGTAAGCGGTAATCCAACGATAACTGCTTCAACAACTGAATTTGGCAGTGGACAAATTACGCCTCAAGTTATCGGTGGGCCATATAATGGTAAGCTGCGCTTCAAGTCTGCTCCGCCCCAGTTTACTGCTGGTGTTGAGCAAGAAGTTCAGGTGGAGCTTTTGGACGACTTCAACAATCCAACAATAGCTGACAATACCGTAAGTATTACCTTTACAAGGTCCGATAGTGTCACTGGTGAATTTTCAGTAAACGGCACTTCTTGGTCTACGTCAGTGACAACGAATATTCCGGCTGGCACTGGTGATGTGACAGTGTTGTATCGCGATACCAAAGCAGGCAGTGTGACTATCCAAGCTGCGCAAACGGATGTGCCGATACGACGTGTTTCATATACGCCAAGTATTGTTGCTGCGGCGCCAGCGAAGTATATCTATACGTCGAATCCGCAAATCATTGCAAGAAATACCGCATCACAACCGATTACTATCGAGATTCAAGATCAGTACAACAACCCTGCAAGTGCGCCAAATGGATTTGCGCTTACCATTAACACAACGAGCGCTACTGGTGAATTTTCAGTAGACGGTTCTTCAGGATGGACCAACGGTTCCCTTTTAGTACCTTTTGCTGAGGGTGCGTCAAGTGTCAGTGTTTATTACCGTGATGGCACAAACGGTACTTATACGTTAGATGTTAGCGGTAATGGCTTGACGGGTGCGAGCCAAAATATTCGAGTCGTTGAAGCGCTGCCAAATAAAATAGTGCTGTTGTCTTCTGGTAATGCAATTGCCGGTGAACCGATAGCTGTGACGCTGAAGACTCAATCAAATGATGGTATTGATGTGCCGGTACCTGAAGACACAATGTTTAACTTGTCAGGCATTGGCGAATTCTCGCTCACTGCTACTCCATGGAATGCAACTACTTCTGTGACTCTCAATGAGAATGAAAGTGAAATTACGTTGTATTATCGCAGCACACAGGCTGGTATCCATACTATTACTGCGAGTGAAACTCCGTCAAAAGGCTGGACGGATGGTACGACTGACATTGTAGTCGGTGGTGCAGAAATTTATCGCTTCAGTTTTACTACCAAGCCAAGCAGTGTTCCAGTAACTGAAGTATCAGGCGTATTTACCGTATCTGCATTGGATATTTACGGAAATATCACCACTCCAAGCAGCGATACAACAGTATATCTGTATACAACTTCAGGAGCAGGATCCTTTGCTGTGAATGCTGCTGGTCCGTGGGATGTTACATCTCTCGTAATTCCTACTGGTGGCAGTACTGCATCGTTCTACTATCGCGACATGACACTTGGTACCCCTATTATTACTGCAAGCGATAAGAATCCGCTTGAAAGTCCTGATGAAGATATATTGAACGCCACCACAACTATTGATGTAATTGGTCAGCAGGCATCAAAGCTCGCCTTCACTACTGCACCGCAAATAATTACAGCTGGTGAATTATCTTCAGCAATAACAATTCAACTGCAAAAAGAAGACGGCACACCAGCAATTCAAGGTTCAGATGTGACATTTACACTTGAAAATGCTGGCATGGACGACAATCTAATATACTTTGCTGTGCCAGATATGGGTTCAGTACCAATCACTCAGGTTATGATTCCGCGTGGCGCAAGCTCAGTAAGTTTCTACGCTACAGGTTCAAAGGCCGGTGTTAAAGAAATTCACCCATATGTATTTAACTATCCAGGTGTTGGTCTGATTCATACACGACAGGATCTAACAATTGAGGCCGCTAAGCCAGAATCACTTGTCTTCACAACTCCACCGCAGACAATTCACGCTGGAGAGGCTTCTGCTCAAATGAAGGTTGAACTGCGTGATGTATTTGATAACGTTGCAAAGGCTCAGACTGATATCACGGTAAACTTTGCAAGCAATTGTGTGGCTGGCGAATTTTCATTGGCAGATGGGGGTGCGTGGAATACCATTACTTCAGCAATTATTCCGGCTGGTCAGAGTGAAATTTACTTCTACTTCCGCAGCATGTCGTCTGGAACATGTACTATGACCCTATCAAGTACTGATCTGAGTAGTGCTGAACAGGATATTGAAGTAGTTTATGGGGTTGCTGTTGCACTAGACTTTATTAGTGCGCCACAGACGATTGTAGCTGGACAGAATTCAGATACCATTACAGTTTCTACAAAAGATATTTACGGCAATGTGACACCGATAGACGAAGATACAACGATCTACTTCTCTACAAGCTCGCCAACGGGTCAGTTCTCGCAAGATAGCGTGGTTATCCCAGCTGGTCAAAGTAGTGCAAGTGTGACCTATCGTGATATGGCGCCAGGCACTCCAACACTTTATGCACGTGACCAAGATAACGGTACAGATACTGGTTTAATTGATGCGTCACAAGGTATCACTATCACAGCTGGTACACCAACGAAATTTGCCTTTGTCCCAGACACATTTAATATTGTTGCTGGTCAGTTGCAGCAGCTTAAGATCGAACTACGCAACGAATATGATGCACCGTTTGCAACCGATACAAATAAGACAATTGATCTATCTACAGATGTTGCTAGTGGTGAGTTTAGGGCAAGCGGCAGTCTTAACGCTCCGGTTATCACCCAGGCAACTATTCCAGCTGGACAATCATCAGTAACTGTGTACTATCGTCAAACAACTGCTGCGGCTGCTAACTTGTCTGCTTCGGATCCGGATGCAGGTTTGTCAAACGGCACTGCGGTTGCAACAGTATTTTCAGATTCACTGAAGGGTATGCAGTTTGTCACTAGTCCACAAACCCTAGAAGCAAACCAGCCTTCTAGCGCTATGACCGTTATGGCAGTTGATGAGTTTGGTAACGCTACTGAATTTGCGCCAACGCCAATGACTCTTTACCTATATTCAAGTTCTCCTTCGGCTAAGTTCTATTCAAATGCCAACATGACCCAGGAAATTACCTCTATAACTATCTTAGGAGAAGATAGGCAGACAATTACCTTCTACTATCGTGATGCGGCGTTAGGTACTGCAACGATTACAGTTTCAGATCGTAACCCTCTTGATAGTCCAGATACGGGTCTAAAAAATGCAACACAAACAGTAACGATTGTGCCTGGTACTCCAGCGAAACTTGGTATTGTAGGTGGTCAAGCTGAGTTAGAACGCGGTGGCACCGATGGGCCAAACTACGTTGTGCTTCGCAACGCATATGATATTGAGATCAACACGCTCAATAATCAGACAGTATATCTAAGTAGTACTTCAAATACCGCAGAATTTTCTGCAAGTGCGAATGGTCCATGGCAAAATATCTTGTCTGTAGTCATTCCGGCTGGACAATCACGCGCCGAATTCTACTATCGTGATGATCATACTTTGGGTGCTGCAACGATGATTGCATCTGATGTCGCTCCGCCAGAAGTTCCAGATACTGGTCTGATAAATGGAACGAAAAACATTACGGTAGTAAGCGGTCCATTTGCACAGCTTGGCTTTACAACTGCTCCGCAGACGATTACCGCACGACATCCATCAAATATTATGACCGTGCAAGCGCTGAACCGGTATGGCAAACCAACTACTGTTACAGCGAATACTACATTGTACTTGCGCAGTGATTCAGCGAGCGGAGAATTTGCAACGTCACCAAGCGGTCCATGGGGTATTAGCAGCGTCATTATGACTGCTGGTGATTCAACGGTCTCGTTCTACTACCGTGACAGCCGCGAAGGAACACCAACAATACGTGTCAGCAACAGCTTATCAACTAATCCGAGTGAAGTAATTGCAGTCACACAGCAGCAAACTATTGAACGTCAGGTGCTTAGTCACTTCTTGGTAACGAATATTTCTGATCCACAGTACCAAGGTAACCCAAGCTCTGTGGTGGTAGCTGCAGTTGATGCTGAGAACTATGTGATTGATTGGTATGATGGCACAATTACGTTTAGCGCTTCGGATAATGATGCAATTTTGCCAGGCAGCTACACCTTTAACCCAAGCAAAGACAAAGGTATCCATACCTTTGTGAATAGCGTAGCATTTATGAGTCCAGGTGAAAAGACAGTAACTGTTACCGATACCAACGGTATTACCGGTCAGCAAACAGGTATTACCGTACTCGGCAACGTTGCTGGACCGCCAGCGAAACTAGTCTTTATTACACCGTCTTCGCCGATGAGTGTCACGAAGAATCAGGCTTCGGAAGTAATTACTGTACAGATTCAGGATGGTGCCAATATGCCAACTAATGCTGGTCCTGGTGGCTTCCCTGTTCGATTAACATCAAGTTCAGGCACCGGTGAGTTTGCGTTGTCACCAAGCGGTCCATGGCAATCTGCAGCAACATTCACCATTCCTGAAGGCCTCAGTTATTTGAATCTGTACTATCGTGATAGTTCTGTTGGTCAGTCGCAAATTACCGCTAGTGACTGGACTGGTGGAGTAGATAATCCAGCAATTACAAACGCCATGCTTGATGTTATCGTGAATGCGCTGCAGATAAATAGCAGTCAACAAACTAGTTCGCGAAACTTTGCAAATAATTTTGTTACTAACCCACTGTTCTTTGCATACAACGAACAGGGCGATGTTACTGGTAGAGCGTCATTTACTGCTGAGGCTCGCGAGGAGCGTGACGGTTCTTTGCGTCCAGTAAATTGGCAGCTAACCTGGAGGAATAGTGCAGGAGCAATTATTGGTCAACAAACTGCAGAGAATACCGCGAATATCTCTTACAATCCTAGTGATGTTACTGCTCGTGCAGGTGATGATCCATTTACGCTGGATATCCAGGCGATTGATCCAAATACTGAAGAAGTTTCAGGAGCTACTCGTAGCGTTGTAGTGTCACCATGGCAGGCGAAGGCTGTAGCACCAAGCAGCTATATTGCTGGCGATCTGCTTACGATTACGGTTGAAAGTCGTCAGCACCAGAACTTGGCGGATGCTCCGCAAGGTGTGGTAGAGATTGTAACTGATTCATTGCAGTCAACTGGAATATATGTCCCGCTTACAAGCGCGCAGCATACTGATACCGGCAGTTATGATGCTTCTATGATTTCTCCTGCATTGGCTGTAGGCCAAACCTATCGTGCATTAGTACGGCTGCTCGATCCATCCGGCGATATTTTGGCAGAGGCTTTGTCGGCACCGTTCCAGGTTCAGGAGCATACTGGCGGTGGCGAAGGTCCAGACACAGAAGATGATAGTGGCGCAACGGGCCCATCTGGTCCTGGCAGTGGCTCGCGTGACACCCAGGGTGGTGACAGTAGCAGTACTGGTGATGGTTCGGGTTCGGGTCCTACAGACCAGCCAACTGGTTCGGATGATCGGGGCGGTGGTATTGCAAGTCCAAACCAAAATAAGTCATCAAGCGGTGGTGATGGTAGTGATAGCAGTTCAGCACTTTCTACGCTCATGACATCGCTTGGCAAGTCATTGAAACGCTTCCTTCAAACGCCAGCTGCGCCAGTAGTAATTTCTAACAGCTTGTTCGGTTTTGTAATTGCAATGGCGGTTATACTGCTCTGGCAAGCTTGGCGTGAACTACGACAGGTTCGTCTGTTGGTAGCGATTTTAGAACGCGAAAAACGCACCGCTGAAGATAAAGACAACTTCTTGCAGCTTTGTGCGCATTACTTACGTACGCCAATAACGATTATTGCCTCAAGCAGCGAACTTCTTGTTGCAAAAATGGGCGACCAATACAAAGAAAGCGTGCAAACACTCAATAAGATTGTAAAAAGTCTGCAGCAAAAGGCTGAACAGCTCATTAGCCAGACCGCCGGCAGTGCAGAATTACAGGCTATTGTTGCGCCGAATATTGAAGTTGAACGTCGAAAACTTTATACAAATCCACTGTTCTGGTTGCCGGTAGTGCTTTCTATCGTGTTAACACTCTTAGGCAACTGGGCAGTTTCAGCTATCGGTAGTCAATCAGTTAGTGCTTCGGTACTGCTCGAGCAAATTGCAATTGGCACAATCGCTATTATCTTGCTCTACACTGGTTTGCGTCTGCGCGCTATGCGCCGTCGCCGCAAGCAAATGCTTGCTGATGCATTACAGCGCCGTGCTGCGTTAGATCAGGCGAAAAACAAGTTTGTGAAAGATACGTACGATCTATTAGCTGACGATGTGTATCTATTGGCGGAATTGCAGAGCAAGCTACCTAGTGAAGAAAAGTTTGTTGAGATGCTTGGCAGTGGTACAGCGCGCCTTGAGAAACTAATGGATAAATTCAAGCTGTTTACATCTGTAGATTCTACAAAAATCAATGTGTCTGCCTTTACGACAACGCAGCTCGTAAACCAGGCACTTGGCGAACTTTCAGAAGAGTTAAGGCGCAAGGAGATTACTGTTGATCGTCATGGTCAGTCAATCACAATGCAGCAAGATGCAGCATTGTTTGAGCGTGTCGTAAGTTCGGTATTGGCAAACGCTGCAGAATTTAACAATCAAGGCGGTGTTATCGATATCGAGACACGGCAGAGGAAGAACCTAGCAACAGTGGTAATTCGTGATAACGGTCCAGGATTTAAGCAAGATCCAGAGCAACTCTTTGAAGCATTTAAGCGTGGTGACAGCAGCCTTGACTTTACACACGAAGGTTTGGGACTTGATCTCTATCTCGATCGTCTCATCATGCGTCACCTAGGCGGCGATATACGTGCACGCAATATCCCAGGTGGCGGCGCAGAGGTAGAATTACGTTTGCCGGTCCTTGCACAATAATTGCTGCCAAAATTTGTGCAGATTGAGGTGAAAAACCTATTTTCGAGGCATCCTCTTAATTTTTTCACGCAATTGATCAGCGAGTTCAATCTCTAGATCAACTAAATTCTTTCTTGGTGTATTTGCCATGATGGCCTCCCCTACCTTATATAACCAGCATATAAAAAAGGACTACTGCCCGCAGTGAAATAAACCACAGGTGATAATAAGTGTGTAATGAAAGATGAGTTAGTGTGTTGAGTTCCTCAATTTTTCGTCTGAGATTTTCTCTGGCTTGCGTTTCAAATTGCTCATAAGCAGTGTCTGTCGCAAATATTCAAGGTCTTTTCAGACAGTTTTGCAAGACAGCTATTCTACCAAGCCAATATGTCTTTTTATCAACGAAAGGCATATGCCTTGCGGATATTTGCGTCATAGTGTTCGAATTCTTCGGAAGATGCACTGAGTATTTTTAGGCTTGCGTCTAATTAAATAGCCCAAATACAGCGTCTTTGTTACTCCATTTATAACACTATTGTATATACACTCCAATCGATAATAAAAAGATACTGCTTTCGCATGGATTGTTGATAACAAAATCTGCCACGGATATTCTTTAAGATCATATTATGCGCAGTTTGTGACACAATTTTGCGCTCCTCGAGGCTACAAACTGGCAAGCCTCTGTATGTTTCATAATTTTTTATGCATGCTTGAATGATTGTTTTTAACGACTTTACATGTTCGCTACATAGAGTAGTTAATTAGCCAATAATATTATGCATGCGGTTTTTCACGATTTCTTCAATGAGAGCATCAGGTATCGGGTTGTCAGGTGTAAATTGAAGTGTGCTTTTGCCGCTACGGTATTTTTCTACTTTTTTATCTACGCTTGCTCCGACTGTCCGATCATTCACAGGAAATATACTTAAATGATCTTTAAATGCAGCAAAGTGTATAAGAGGTTTATTTTTATATTTGAAAGTAGGCATATCATAGCTGATGGTCTCTTCGGCTTCAGGTGCTACCTTGTGTACAATGTCACGAATCCTATTTAGTACTGATCTGTTAGGCTCGTCAACGTTTTGGAGATATTCATCAATAGTTTGCATGAGTTCATTGTAGCAGATGTGAGCCTGTAGGTGTCAGATTTTATAACGACAGGGTTGGTTCAAGTAGTACGCCGTTTTTAGAAACCGTTGGTTCGGTAGAAAGGTTGCGGTTCCAGCAACATGGTCGTCGTTCACCATTTCGCATTTTTGAAATAGCTACCTCTATCCGCTTTTTCCGTGTTTCTTCTCGCCCAGTTGAGCGTATCCAGCGGATCCATTCCCAGTGTGCGAGCGGTGTGAAAGTTTCCCAAAGGGTTTGAATGTGCGCATCAGCAGCAAGTGCTTTTTGTAAATCGGCC